>Ga0194137_10002007_pt1 | contig 12224 bp, 12 predicted proteins | sample TARM_MetaG_T3_14_FD_134025 | JGI IMG/M metagenome (GOLD analysis project Ga0194137, IMG submission 134025) | Freshwater microbial communities from Pennsylvania, USA, analyzing microbe dynamics in response to fracking - TARM_MetaG_T3_14 (version 2) | ecosystem: Environmental > Aquatic >...
ACGATACAGTGGTGGGTCCCTACAGGATTTTAACCTGTTTCCCTATTCTCCTTTTACAAGGCACCAAAAAAGCTTTATTTACTTGGAAGAATAATAGCATATCAGGAGGACCTTTGTCAAACTGAAATTGACTGGAGCTAATAATCATTTGAAAGAAAAATCGAATGATGCATCATAAGCACAAGGGCAGCGGGTAAATTCTGGTGTTATTCAGCCCCAGAAAAAAGGGCGCTGATCAAAATTTCAAGCCAAATATTCCAGCTACAATTGATTGTATTGAATCCGCGGAGTATGGTACAATGTTTGACAAAATGACTAAATACTAAGAGGTATAAAAATTGATTCTAATGATCGACAACTATGATTCGTTCACCTATAATTTGGTTCAGTATCTAGAAAAGCTGAACGAAACGGTGATTGTGAAGAGAAATGATAAGATCACCCTGGACGAGATTGCCGCGATGGCACCGTCTATGATTGTTTTATCACCGGGGCCATGTACCCCTAATGAATCCGGGATCTGTCTGGATGTAGTGCACCGATTTAAAGGCGAGATCCCGATCCTGGGTATTTGTCTGGGTCATCAGATCATCGGCCAGGCCTTTGGTTGCAAGATTATCAAAGCCCTGGAACCGGTTCACGGCAAAGTCCATGCCATCTCCCATGACAATTCCGGCGTGTTTGATGGTCTTGCTAACCCTCTGAAGGTGACGCGGTACCATTCATTAGTGGTCGAAAATCAGGAGATCCCGGGCTTTTTTGAGATTACTGCTCGAACTGATCAAAATGAAATTATGGGGATGCGACATAAGGACTACCCTATCGAAGGGGTTCAGTTTCATCCCGAAGCGATTCTCACTGAAATGGGAATGGAATTATTGGACAACTTTTTTCAATCTACAAAAGCGAATGGTGCAAGATGTTAATACAAGAAATAAAAACCGACTTAAGCAGTTTTGAAAGCTATCTTTTATTTAAAGATGAGCCCTATAGTTTCTTCCTGGACAGCGGCAGAGACCCGGACACCTTGGGACGTTATTCATTTATCGGCGCGAATCCCTTGCTGGTATTTACCAGCAAAGCCGATGCCATCACCATTAAAACAAAAACCGCTACGCAAACGGTTACTGGAGATCCCTTTGATGAACTGCAAAAACTTTTAAAGCAGTATAAATTCGATTATCAATCCCAGTTTCCCTTCATCGGCGGGGCAGTGGGTTACTTTGGCTATGACCTCTGTCATCACTTAGAAGCCTTTCCCCGTAGCGCCGTCGATGATGTCGGTATTCCCGATTGTTTTATGGGTTTCTACGATGGGATTGTGATCATCGATCATAAGGAAGGAAAAACCTATCTGGCTGCCCTGGGAATTGAAGAAAATGAAGCGGATATCGTCAGCCGCTTAGCCGCAAAATTTGTCGGCGATCCTAAGCTAGCAATCCGATCAGACTTTAAAATAAATGAAAACGTCACATTCCGCGGTAATTTTACCAAGCCCGAATATTTGAAGGCGCTCGATGCGGTTCACGAATACATTTTAGCTGGAGATATTTATCAGACCAATCTAACCCAGCGCTTTGATGCCGATTTACAAATCAGTCCCCTGGAATTATACAGCGAACTCAGGAAAATCAATCCGGCGCCCTTTGCCAGCTATATCGATTTTGGCGAAGGCCAGATTGTTTCCAGTTCACCAGAGCGTTTTATTCTGGTTCAAGGTCGCAACATTGAAACCCGACCGATTAAGGGGACGATGCCCCGTGGCAAAACCGCGGAAGAAGATGCTGCCAACCGGGAGACCCTGGTCAACAGCGAAAAGGATAAGGCCGAACTGCTGATGATTGTCGATCTAGAGCGTAACGATCTCGGTAAAATCGCTAAAACCGGCACCGTTAAGGTACCGGAATTGTTTAAGTTAGAAACCTATCAGACCGTTTTTCACCTGGTCTCAACGGTAACGGCTGAATTAAAGGATGATCTGGATGCCATCGACTGTGTCAAAGCGACTTTCCCTGGCGGTTCGATTACCGGGGCACCAAAGATTCGGGCGATGGAGATTATTGACGAACTGGAGCCCACCCAAAGAAACATTTATACCGGTTCGATTGGCTATATTGGTTTTAACGGGGATCTTGATCTTAATATTGTCATCCGGACGATTGTCTGCAAGGATGGCAAAGGCTATTTTCAGGTCGGCGGCGGAATCGTCTGGGATTCGGACAACGAGTCCGAGTATCAAGAAACCTTTGATAAGGGACGCGCTCTGATGGACGCATTGAAACGGTACTAATTGATTAAACAGTTTAGAGGGGAGTCCAATGGACTACGTCAGTTATAACGGAGAAATTTCAAAAGAGCTCGAGATTCCCCTGGATCAGGGCTTTCTTTATGGCTATGGGGTCTTTGAAACGATCAACGTGGCTCAGGGAAAACTGGTTTTCTTCAATGACCATATGGAGCGCTTTAAGCAGAGTGCCCTGGTCATGGGGCTTAAGCTGATCAGCCATCCCGATCAGATCGGGCGCGACTGTCAGCAGATCATCGCAAAAAATGAAATCAATCGCGGCGCTCTGCGGGTCACCCTCAGTAAGGGCTTAAAAGCAGATAACCTGCTAATCACTGCCCGGGAAAATCATTACGACCGCCAGATCTATGAGCAGGGTCTGAAAATCTGTAGCAATGATGCGATCCGCAATGAAACATCCCGATTGGTTACGATCAAGTCCAACAATTATCTGGAAAATCTGCTGATCTTAAATGAAGCCAAGGCTCGCGGCTTTAACGAAGCTATTTTTTATAATACTCGCGGCCATCTGGCCGAAGGTTGTATGAGTAATCTCTTTTTGATCAAAAACGGAAGAGTCTGTACCCCGGCAAGGGATTGCGGACTGCTGGCCGGAATTATCAGAAACCGGGTAATCCAGCTGCTAAAAGCTAATCACATCCCGATCGAAGAGGGCCATTATACTAAGGCGCAATTGATGGCGGCCGACGAGGTCTTTATCACCAATTCACTGATGGAAATCATGCCGGTCAATCAGGTCGATGAGGTGAGCTATCCGATTGGCCGACAAACCCTGACCGATCGGATTGATGCGCTGTTTTTGCAAACCTGGGGCCGAGGCTCAAGATCCCAATAAAACGAATGAATCATAAACAATAAGCTATGCACTAGCTCTGCAACGGAATCCCAAAATCCGTAGCAGGGCTTTTTGTGAACCACAAAAGCTTAATAATTTGAAACAGGCTTTGTCAGTAAACGGCAAACTGTGTTAAAATACACTTAAATTAATAGAAGAGCGAGGAGATAAAATGGGCACTCAATTGGATCGAGAAAAAGCATTAGCCTTGTTAAAGGCATATAATGAAAGTGAATCGCTGGTTAATCACGGCCTGGCGGTATCAGGAGTGATGGAGCATTTTGCCAAACTGGAAGGGGAAGATCCCGATTATTGGGGAATTGTCGGGCTGCTGCATGATCTGGATTATGAAAAGTATCCCGATCAACACTGTCAAAAGGTGGTCGAAATACTGGAAGCCAACGATTATGAGAAAGCCTTTATCAATAGCGTTGTTAGTCATGGCTTTGGAATTTGTACGGATGTCGAGCCGACTCATCAGATGGAGAAAATTTTATATGCCACCGATGAACTGGCCGGGCTGATCACCGCCTGTGCCTATATGCGGCCTTCTAAAAGCGTCAACGACCTGGAAGTGAAGTCGGTAAAAAAGAAATTCAAAACCGCCAGTTTTGCCGCCGGAGTCAATCGCGAGGTCGTCGCCAAGGGCGCCGAGATGGCCGGCTATTCGCTAGATGAGCTGATGCAAGAAACGATTCTGGCAATGCGGGCTGTTGCTGATGACATCGGCCTGGGAAGTAATGAGGCTTAGTCTTCCAAAACCGGTAGAAAAGGCCTTTAAAAGGCTGGAATGCTGTGGATTCTGTGGATATCTGGTCGGCGGCTGTGTCCGTGATTATCTGCTAAACACCCCGCCGACCGACTTTGATATGACCACCGATGCCACTCCGGCCGAAATGATTGCCTGCTTTGCCGGCTATCGGGTTCTTGAAACCGGCATTCGCCACGGTACCGTGACCGTCATTATTGATGGGATGGCGATCGAAATGACGACCCATCGGATCGAGGGCGATTATTCCGACAGCCGCCATCCAGATGCGGTGCAGTTCACCAGAAACTTAGTAGATGACCTGGCCAGGCGGGATTTTACCATCAATGCGATCGCCTACCATCCCCAGAAAGGGCTGATCGATCACTATGGCGGAGTCGTAGATATTAAAAAAAAGATCATCCGCGGCGTCGGTGATCCCCACAAACGCATGACCGAGGATGCCTTGCGTATCCTTCGGGGGCTGCGCTTTGCCGCGGTTTTGGGTTTTGCCCTGGAGGGCCAAACCCAAAGGGCGATCCGGCAGAATTGTGGACAACTTGCCAATATTTCGGCCGAGCGGATTGCCGCCGAACTGAATAAACTGATCTGTGGCAAAAACGTCAAAGCGATCATCCTCGAAGAGACCGCGGTGCTGGGGGTAGTGATCCCTGAGCTGCTGCCGGCCAAAAATTTTGAGCAACAAAGTCCCTACCATTGTTATGATGTGCTGACCCACACCGCGGTGGCGATGGAACCGCTGGCACCGCTACCACGGCTGCGGTGGGCGATGCTGTTTCACGACCTCGGCAAACCCCAGACCTTTACCCGGGACGCTGCCGGTGTGGGCCATTTTGAAGGTCACAGTAAGTGCTCTGAAGTCATTGCCAGGGAGCGCTTAAGGGCCTTGCGGATCAGTAGCGTAACCATTGATCAGGTCGGTCTACTGGTGAAATATCACGGCGTCCATATTGATGTCGATAAAAAAAGTGTCAAGCGCTGGCTGAATCGTCTTTCAGAGCCATTGTTTCGAGATCTGATTGCGATTAAGCGCGGCGATAATCTGGCCAAGGCCTCAAAGTACCATAGTCGGTTGGAATCACTGCAAAGACTGGAAGCGCTGCTTGATCAGGTGATTGCCGAGAAGGCCTGTTTTTCGCTGAAAGACCTGGCTGTCAACGGCCATGATCTGATTGGCCTGGGAATCAAAAACGGTGAGGAAATCGGCCGGATTCTTAAGCTACTGCTAACAGGTGTCATCGATGAAGTTTATCAAAACGAAAAAGAAGTTTTAATTGAAAAAGCAAAGGAGTTGCGAAGATGTTAATTGACAGCCATGCTCATATCGACGATCAAAAATTTAATGAGGACCGCGAAGCGGTACTAAAAAACGCTCAGGACGCCGGGGTAGAGATGATTATTAATCCCGGCGCCGACGAGGCTTCAAGTTATCGGGCGGTGGCAATGAGCGAAAAATACCCGATGGTTTATGCCACCGTGGGGATTCATCCCCACGATGCCAGCGATTACGTCGCCGAAAAACACGATCCGCTGCTAACGGAATGGGCTAAAAAAGAGAAGGTCGTGGCGATCGGCGAAATCGGTCTGGATTATCACTATGACTATTCCCCCCGGGATGTCCAGCAGGAGGTATTTGTCCGCCAGTTGATCATTGCCAAAGCAGTGAAACTGCCAATTGTGATCCATAACCGCGAATCGATGGAAGATATGGTTCGGATCTTAAAAGAATATTTTACGCCAGCCTACGGCGGGATTATGCATAGCTACAGTGGTTCGGTCGAAATGGCTAAAGTCTTTCTGGAGATGGGCTTTCATTTGTCAATCTCCGGGCCGCTGACCTTTAGCAATGCCCGAAAACTGCCAGAAGTGGTCGCGATGATGCCCTTAGACCGGTTGCTGATTGAAACCGACAGCCCTTACCTGACGCCCACCCCCCATCGCGGCAAGCGAAACGAGCCTGCCTATGTCCATTTCGTGGCCGCCGAAATTGCCCGGATCCGGGGGATCACAGTAGAAGAGGTAGCCGAGATTACCACCCAGAATGCCAAAAGAGTGTTTGGCATTGGTGAGAAGATCAAGCAAATATAAAAAAAGTTTAAAAAGGCAAATCAATTATTCATTTTCCTTGACAATCGATATGAATTCAGATAAAATGTTTAGCGTACCTTCGGGACAGAAAATGAATAAAGGGGTATAGCCAAGCGGTAAGGCAATGGACTCTGACTCCATCACTCGCAGGTTCAAATCCTGCTACCTCTGCCAAAAGAAATTTAGCCTGCTCTTTAAGATCACTTAAAAAGCAGGTTTTTTTATAGCTGCTGATGTTGATGGTATCAATCATCAAATAGTGAAAAAACAGGAGAAAACCATGTCAGATCAAAAAATCAGCGTCTTTGATATTTATGAATATTTGCCTCAAACCAGCTGTAAGAACTGCGGTGAATATAATTGCATGGCCTTTGCAGAAAAATTATTGCAGCGAAAGAAAAATATCGGCGCATGTTCAGCGCTTAGAATCGCAATTAATGAAGACAAACGCAAAGAAATTCAGAAATTAATGGAAGAAAATATGGACTAAAGAGCAGTCAGACAATCACCATTGTTTGTCTGCTCTTATCTTTTTATAGTATAATGCAAATAAAGTGTTCAAAATAAATCAAACTGAGCAAAATGACAGGAGACCGGCCGGTTGCAAACTGGAAAATGGCAAATTATGAGTCAGCTCAGCGATGGAGAAAAAATGGAAACCACAAAAACCCAAATTTTTATCGCCGATGTTAGTGCCTTGCATGAGCCCCGCCGCTTGGCAGCAGCAATGGAAGCGGTTTCGCAAGAACGGCGACAAAAAGCCCAGCGGCTTAAAAGACCAGCTGCCCAGGCGCTGACAGTGGGAGCCGAAATACTGCTCATAAAAGCGCTAGGCCAGGTCTATGGCATTCACGGATCACTTGAAATAAAAGCTGGAGCGGATGGAAAACCTTGGCTGATAAATTATCCAGATATTCTTTTTAACCTGTCCCATTCGGGTGATTATGTGGTCTGTGCTCTCGGATCTCAGCCGGTCGGGGTTGATATTCAAAAAATGGCGACTCCGAATTTAAAATTGGCGCGGCGTTTTTTTGCGCCATCAGAAGCGGACTGGCTCTTTTCACTGCCGGCTGAAAAGCAGAGCCGGGGTTTTTATGATCTCTGGGCGCTTAAGGAAGCCTATATGAAATATACTGGCAAGGGCTTTAGACTGCCGCTGCATGCCTTTCAGCTAGACTGTCACAATGAAGAGGCCGTTAATTCGGAGACTGCTATCATCATCGACGGAAAAAGCATGCCAGTAGTGATTAAAAATTACCCTATCCTGGAAAACTATGTTTTGTGGGGTGTCAGTGATACGGTCGATTTTCAGGAAAGAATAGTATCGATCAGCTTATCGGGAGAAATGTATTGAAAGAAAAAAATGATTACCGGGAAAAACTATTAACCGTATTTATCACCTTTTTTAAGATCGGTCTGTTTACCTTTGGCGGTGGCTATGCGATGATCCCGCTAATTGAATATGAAACGGTGGAACGTCATCACTGGATCGAAAGCAAAGATATTTTAGATATTTTTGCCATTGCTGAGGCAACCCCCGGGGTCATTGCCGTCAATACCGCCACCTTTGTCGGCTATAAGGTGGCGGGCTTCTGGGGTTCGCTGCTGGCGACCCTGGGGGTAGTGATCCCGTCACTAACGATTATTAGTATCATTGCCCTTTTTTTTGAGCAGTTTCAAAGTCTCGAGTGGGTCGGTTATGCCTTTAAGGGGGTTCGAGCCGGGGTGATTGTGTTAATCTTGGGGGCTGTCGTTAAAATGGCCAAAAAAGGAACATATACGCCGCTGACAGTGCTGATCTTAGTCCTGGCCTTCGGGCTGGCCTCATTTACCGATATCAATGTTATATATCTGCTGCTAGGCGGTGCCGTGACAGGACTGATTTATCAGCTTTGGCGGAGCAACAAGCAGATTACTAAGAAAAATGATGAGGTCGGAAAATGATCTATCTGGAGCTATTTATCACTTTTTTTAAAATTGGCTTATTCACGATTGGTGGCGGCTACGCGATGATTCCGCTGATCCAGCAGGAAGTGGTGGCTCACGGCTGGTTGACCTTATTGGAATTGACCGATTTTATTGCCGTGGCCGAGTCCACCCCTGGGCCATTTGCAGTCAATATTGCCACCTTTGTCGGGATGGAAATGGGCGGGCTTGCGGGAGCCCTGATGACAACCACAGCGGTGGTGCTGCCCTCGTTTATCATTATTCTTTTTATTGCCAAGGCATTTACCAATTTTCAGCAGAATAAATGGGTTCAGGGTGCGCTTTATGGCATGCGGCCGGTAGTGATTGGTTTGATTGCCGCGGCGGTTTGGTTGCTGATGGTCAGCGGGTTTATTATCAAGGGAGCCGAAATTCACGCGGTGAGCGATTTTTTTGCCAGTCTTCACTATCTGGAAATTATTATTTTTATGATTGGCAGCTTTGTTTATTTCCGGTTTAGACTACATCCGATAAAATTAATCCTGATTTCTGCGGGCTTGGGGATGGTATTTTTCGGAGTATTGCCGATGTTATTTAATGGGTAGGAGCTAGTAGATCTTAATTATTTGATAGAAATTAAACAATTTACCTCATCACATGATCATCACAAGCGTGCGATAAACTAATTTAAATGACACAAAGATGTCATAATCGTCTGTTATGATTATCAAAAAGGAGGGATTGCGATGACTGTTATCATTAACGTATTAACGGCCTGGTTAAGTGTTATTTTTGCATTTTTACTGACGATCATCTATTTACTACGAATTGTCAATAAGGGACAAAGAAAAAATAAATATATCACCAGGATCAACCGAAAGCTGAGAAATTCACATAAAACGATGGGCATTGCTTTTGTGATCACCGCCTGCATGCATGGTTTTTTTTCCTCAGGTGCGATTTTGTCATTTAATTTTGGAACCCTGTGCATGGCGATGGGGGTATTGCTGGGATTAACCTATCTGCTCAGAAAATTGTTGCCGGGAAAGTGTAGCTGGATCAAACCGCATCGTTGGTTAACGGTAGTATTGATCGTCTTTTTTGGTATCCATCTCTGGGAAGTTGGCGGAATTATGGGACCGGTAGTTTTTTTTAACAGTGCCTTAAAAGAAGTGGAGATGCAAGTTGCGAATTTGTATGGAACTCAAACAGTAACAGCAAGCGAAGTGGAGGATCAAACAGAGTTGGTAACGGCAGAAAGTTCAAGCCCGGCTGAAAGTACACCGACATTAACGGCGGATGCAACTGTCACCGATACGGTAGTTAGCAAGGCTAATCTATTTTTGGGAAGCGTCGATTTGAAGGATGGTAGCTATATCGGAGTGGCAGAAGCTTATGGCCCGGAGCTGACCGTTAGTGTAACGGTAGCAGAAAATGTGATCACCGATGTTTTAGTGGTCTCCCACAACGAGAACAATGTGAAATATTACGGCAAGGCCATCGATGCGGTGCCGGCAGCGATAATCGCCGCCCAGACCCCGGTAGTTGATGCGATTTCAGGAGCAACCTATACTTCAAACGGGATTATGCAGGCCGTCATCAATGCTCTGGCGCCAGCGGTGCTTTCTGGAACATTACCCAGTCTGTAAAATTTCAGATGGCTTTTGTAAATTAACGTCTTGACAAAAATGTGAAATCAAGATATCATTTTTCAGACAACGATTAATGTTTTAATGATGTTATCAAACGTTCAGACACCCATACCCTTAGATTTGCCGACAAAGTCAAATTTAAAGGTATGGGTGTCTTTTTATATGCAAAAACATGTGCTAATTTTAAAAGAAAAGGGGTAATACTATTAATAGGAAAAATAGATGAATATTGGAGAAAGAGGCGATTACTGATGAAAGATAAGATTTTTGGTGTTTTATAGCGAGTGGGACGTTCGTTTATGTTACCGATTGCTTTGTTACCGGTAGCCGGACTGCTTTTGGGGATTGGCGGGTCATTTACGAATGTAACCATGCTGGAATCCTACAATCTGATGGGGGTTATGGGTCCGGGAACGATTATAAATGACATTCTCAGTATCATGCTTGCAGCTGGTAATATTATCTTTGCCAATCTGCCGGTTATCTTTGCCATGGGTGTTGCCATCGGGATGGCTAAACAGGAAAAAGCCGTGGCTGCGCTGGCTGGTGTGATTGGATTTTTAGTCATGCATGCGGTAATTGGGGTGCTGATAACCATTACCGGAACCTATACGCCAGAAAGCCTGCAAACCGCTAATGATCTGGCACGGTTGGCAGCTGAGAACAGCGGCATTGCGATGGTTCCGATTGTCGCAAGTAAGATCTTGCCAAGCGGTTCAATCGCGGCGGTGGTTGGCATTACCTCGCTACAAATGGGTGTATTCGGCGGGATTCTGGTTGGCTTGGTAACCGCCGCCCTTCATAATCGCTTTTACAAGGTCGAGTTCCCGCCAGTCGTATCATTTTTTGGCGGCACCCGTTTTGTCCCGATTATTACCGCCCTGGTCTTCTTATTTATTGGTGGACTTATGTTCTTTTTATGGCCATTTATTCAAAATGGTATTTATGCCATTGGCGGTTTGGTTATTGCATCGGGATATTTTGGTACCTTCATCTATGGCTTTATCGAACGCGCCTTAATTCCCTTTGGCTTGCACCATGTTTTTTATCTGCCATTTTGGCAAACCGGCCTGGGAGGCTCGATGGTTGTCGATGGGGTATTAGTTGAAGGGGCTCAGAACATCTTTTTTGCGCAATTGGCCAGCCCTGATGTCAGTCACTTTTCAGTGGAAGCTACCCGTTTTATGTCGGGTAAATTTCCGTTTATGATTTTTGGATTACCAGGAGCCGCATTGGCCATGTATAAATGTGCCAAAACCACGAAACAAAAGGCGGTTGGCGGCTTATTGATATCAGCGGCGCTAACTGCCATGATTACCGGCATCACCGAACCAATTGAATTTACCTTCTTATTTGTCGCCCCCTTTTTATATGTCATCCATTGTGTCTTTGCCGGCTTGTCCTATATGTTTATGCATATCCTCAATGTTGGGGTTGGAATGACCTTTTCAGGTGGGATTATTGACCTCGCGCTATTTGGTATCTTGCAGGGAAATGCCAAGACAAACTGGATATATATAGTCCTTGTTGGACTTGGTTACTTTGTACTTTATTACTTTTTATTTAAGATCTTGATCAATCAATTTAATCTCAAAACCCCGGGACGGGAGGAAGAAGATGAAGAAACAAAGCTCTATACCCGGGCAGATTATGATAAAGAAAAAAACAAAGGCCAGGAACAGGACGTTGGATCTGGTGACTCTGGATCGGCGATGATTGTCAATGGGTTAGGTGGGAAGTCAAACATCAGTGATCTGGATTCATGTGCAACCCGGCTTCGCGTGACGGTGTTGGATGGGGAAAAGGTTGATGAAAAAATTCTCAAACTATCCGGCGCCCTAGGAGTCATTCAAAAAGGAAATGGGGTTCAGGTTATTTACGGACCCAAGGTCACAGTGATAAAATCCAAATTGGAAGAGTATTTGGAAAGTCCGCAAAGTGATAGCGAAGCTGTGATCCCGATCGTTGAGAAATTGCCAGAAAAAGAGCAAGTACCTAAAACGGAAGACGGTAAAGCTAAAACCCAGGAAATTTTTGCCGCTCCGATTGACGGTGATTTACAGAGCATTACCGCAGCGCCAGATGAGGCCTTCAGCAACAAAATGGTCGGCGATGGGATTGTGATATTCCCCACTGGTGAGACCATCTATGCCCCCTGTGATGCCGAGATTACGGTTGTTTTTCCGACCAAACATGCGATTGGACTGACCAGTTTAAATGGCACCGAAATACTCATTCATGTCGGTATTGATACCGTTAAACTGGACGGAAAGGGCTTTGATGTTTTTGTAAAAACCGGGGATCAGGTTAAAAAAGGTGATCGATTAATGAAGGCCGATATGGACTATCTTGCCGACCATGCGCCCTCATCGGCGATCCCGATTGTGGTGACTAACTTAACTGAAGATCAAAAGATAAAGCTGATTAAAACGGGTGCTATTAAAAGCGGTGAAGAGGCCTTTGTGATTGAATCCTGAAACGTGGGCAGCCGGACAACAAGGCAGACCAAATCAGTGCAATCGGATGGTTCGAAATAGTCGACAGTTACCAAAAAATCTGTCAGTTCGCATGTTGCTGGTTAAGCTAAAGATTTCCATACACCAGAGCTTTGCTTAACATAACATGACTTATTCTATACAGGAGGAAGAA
>Ga0194137_10002013_pt1 | contig 12191 bp, 13 predicted proteins | sample TARM_MetaG_T3_14_FD_134025 | JGI IMG/M metagenome (GOLD analysis project Ga0194137, IMG submission 134025) | Freshwater microbial communities from Pennsylvania, USA, analyzing microbe dynamics in response to fracking - TARM_MetaG_T3_14 (version 2) | ecosystem: Environmental > Aquatic >...
CTCATGGTTATAACTGACCCGCTCACAGCCATTGCCAACCGCATAGGATTCAATAAGCGGCTGGAAGAAATGCTCCAACAGGCAAACCGCTCCGGATGCCAGATAGGGCTGCTGTTCATCGACCTGGACGGTTTCAAGCCGATAAACGACAGCTACGGTCATCAGGTTGGTGACTACCTTTTGCAGCAGGTCTCAAGAAGGCTTGACCGCCGCCTGCGCAGCTCGGATATCGCGGCCCGCATGGGCGGCGACGAATTCGCCGTGCTTCTCTGGGATGTTTCTGGCCCCGCCGCAGTGGAACGCATAAGCCGCGAACTGCTTGCCCATCTGCTCTCCCCGTACGATTGCCAGATAACGGAATGCTCCATCGGTGCCAGCATCGGTGCCAGCCTGTATCCGCATCACGGGACCACGGCAAGCGAGCTGCTCAGCGCGGCAGACAGTGCCATGTATGAAGCCAAGCGCTCTGGCAGCCAGCTTTGCTTTGCCCCCCTGCCGGAAAAACATGCAGAGCATGACGGGCAGGCTGAATAAGGCAATGCAGAACGCATCCGCCCCGCAGGCAGCAGATCAAGCAACATATGGCCGGAACTTTTCGCCGCACGGCTGACCGGATTGCAGCGGGCAATGCCCACCCATTGACCATGAAAAAGGCCGGCGGAGTTACTCCGCCGGCCTCTTCATTCATATTACGTAAGACTAGAAATCGAAATGGAAGTGCTTGCGCACGCCTTCCATGGTCTTCTGCGCCTCCACACGGGCGCGCTCAGTACCGTGATTGATGATGTCCCGCACCATGTCAGGGCGGGCATCCAGTTCGCGGCGGCGCTCATGTATGGGAGCAAGGAAGCGCTCCATGGAAGTCAGAAGGATCTTCTTGCAGTCCACGCAGCCGAGCGTGGCGGTGGTACAGCCCTGACAGATTTCCGCCTGCGTGGCTTCATCCGTCATGAGCACATGGTAGGGGAACAGGTTGCACACCTTGGGGTCGCCCGGATCAGTCTTGCGCAGACGGTTCTGGTCGGTGAGCATGCCGCGCACCTTGGGGGTGATCTCTTCCATGGATTCGCGCAGGTAGATGGAGTTGTTGTAGCTCTTGGACATCTTGCGTCCGTCCAGACCGGGGAGCTTTGCTTCCGGAGTCAGGCGGGCCTGCGGTTCGGGGAAGAAATCTGTTTGATACAGGAAGTTGAAGCGACGGGCGATTTCGCGGGTCATTTCAACATGCGGCAACTGGTCCTGTCCCACCGGCACCCACTGGGGGCGATACATGAGAATATCGGTTGCCATGAGCACGGGGTAGCCGAGGAACCCGTAGTTACCAAGGTCCTTGTTGGTGATCTGGTCACGCTGTTCCTTGTAGGTGGGACAGCGCTCAAGCCAGCCGAGGGGCGTGATCATGCCGAAAAGCAGGTTCAGTTCGGAGTGTTCCTTGACCAGAGACTGCTGGAAGATGACGCACTCTTCGGGGTTAAGGCCCGATGCCACCCAATCCTTCACCAGTTCGGGAACAAATCCCTTGATACGGGCGGGTTCGGCATAGTCGCTGGTCAGGGCATGCCAGTCGGCGACAAAGAAGAAGCAGTCCATCTCCTTCTGCATTTCCACCCAGTTCTTGATAACGCCGAAATAGTGGCCGAGATGCAGCGAGCCCGTGGGCCGCATGCCGGATACCGTGCGCTGTCTAGTCATCAAAGTCCTCCAGAAAGAATGTCGGCATCAGCGGATGCCGATGAGAGCGGATATGAGATCTGCCGAACCGTCCACAAGGGGCCAGACAACCTTGCCCAGAAGGCCGGATGCCAGCAGAATCATGACAACGATAAGCCCGTACCGTTCGATCTGCAGGTACTTGTACGCCATGTGGGGCGGCATGAAACCGGCTGCGATCTTGCTGCCGTCAAGCGGCGGAATGGGCATGAGGTTGAACCAGCAGAGTGTAAGGTTTATCCACACGCCGGTTGCGCACATGGCCAGCAGAAACTCCTGCACGCCTCCGGGCATCAGCATGCCGGAACCGGCAAGGCGGTAGCCCATGGCAAACAGAATGGCGAGCAGGAAGTTGGCCGCAGGTCCCGCCACCGACACAAGCATCATTCCCTTGCGCGGATTACTGAAATAGCGGGGATTCACAGGCACCGGCTTGGCCCAGCCTATGACAAAGGGGCTGGTCAGCGCGGTGAGAATGAACACCAGCGTGCCCATGGGGTCAATATGCGGCAGCGGGTTCAGGGTAAGGCGGCCAAGGCTCTTGGCTGTAGGATCGCCATGCTTCCAGGCAACCCAGCCGTGGGCCACTTCATGACAGACCATGCCGAGCAGCATGGGAATCAATGCGACGGAGATCTTCCGGACGCTGAGTGCGAGATCGAGATCGAACATGCTTGCGGCTACCACGAAGACTCGGGCAGGGCAAGAAAAAGCCTCAGAGGGATGACAATGAAACGCCGGTCCGGCGGGCCTTCTGTCCTCTTGCCCCCCTGCACCGCCTTGCACATATCCGCCCCGGCATAGGCCTCTGCAATGAACACAGTGTAGAAAAGTGGCCGGACACTCCCGCCTGCCGTTACCGGCATCTTGACCTTTCCACGACCTGCGAATATTTGATGGTTTCATGAAGTACAAAACCTTGCCCAAGATACAAATCGACGAAAAAAACAGGCGCATTCTGACTATTCTTCAGGAAAACGCCCGCATATCCAACGCGGAAATTGCACGCCAGCTCGGCATGACCACCTCCGCCGTGTTCGAACGTATCCGCAAAATGGAAGAACGCGGCATCATCCGCGGCTACTCGGTTCAGGTAGAACCTGCCGCACTGGGCCTGCCGCTTTCGGCCTTCGTGAGCGTAAAAATCACGCCCCACCGGCTCGCGCCCGAAGTAGGCCAGGCCATCTCTGCCATTGAAGGGGTGGAAGAGGCCTATCACATGACCGGCGAAGAATGCTTCATAGCCCGCATCCGCTGCAGCGACACCGATTCGCTGGAACGCATTCTCATGGAGATAAACGACATCGAGCCCGTGTTCGCCACCCGCACCATGATCATTCTGCGCAGCGCCAAGGAAATTTCCGGCGCCCTGCTCTCTTCGGTTGTAGGGGAACTGGCTGCCGACGAAGGCGCCTGATTCCCGCCCCCCTGATAAAAAGAGCTGAAGCCCCCGCCGGATTATCCAGACGGGGGCTTCAACATGCCTAGGAAGAAATTTGACTAGTTCAGTATGTAGCGCATGGGGTTCACGCACACACCGCTCACGCGCACTTCATAGTGCAGGTGCGGTCCGGTGGAGCGCCCGGTATTGCCAATGTAGCCGATAAGTTCACCACGGGTGACACTCTGCCCGGCCTTCACCACAAAACGCTGCATGTGGGCGAAGCGGGTATCTATACCGTCGCCGTGGCTCACGACAACCACGTTGCCGTAGCCGCCGTCCACACCGGCAAAGGAAACCACGCCCTTGGCGGAGGAATAGATCGGCGTACCCTTGCGGTTGGTAATATCGATGCCCTTATGGAATTCACGGCGTCCGGTAAACGGAGAACGGCGCATGCCGAAGGGGGAGGAAACCCAGCCCTCGGTCGGCCAGATGGAGGGGGTGGATGCGAGCAGCTCGCGGTTCTCGCGGAAACGCTGCATCAGCTCCTGCTGCTGCACTTCCTCAAGCCGGACTTCTGTGTTCAGCTGATTGAGGAAGCTGTGCATCTTGCGTGCAAGCAGCTCCTGACGGTGAATGGGAAGATAACTTTCTGAAAAATCCTTGGAGCGGGAACCGCCCATGGCAGCTGCCGTGTCGCCCTGATCCTTGTCCAGATTGATCATGACGCGCAGCTTTGAGTCGAACTGCTGAATGCGCTGCAGATCGTTCTGCACGCTCTTCAGCTTGTTCGCCATGCTGAGGATCTGGTTATTCTGCTCCTCAACCGTCTTTTCGGCCGAGGCGTACTCCTGAGAAAGCTTCTGGTAGCTGGTGTAATATTTCCAGAAAACAACGTTTCCGGCCGCAAACGTCAGAAAAATGCCGAACACCAGCACACATAGCCATCCACGCAAAAATAATTTTTTGCAATGACCTTCGTTTTCTCTAAAGATAACTATGTGATACTTGCTAAACAGCATTCTTCCGCTTCGCTCTTCTACACGATTCCATCAGGAAATTCAGAGCCCTATAGCAAGGACAATCCTCAACCAATTCTCCGCTTCTTTACTTTGCTTTGCCATCCAGTGTCAAGCCCAGCTGCCAACGGGTCAAGGCATTGAAAACATTCTGCCTTAGCCCCTTGTTGCGCGCAGCCATCTCCCAGAAGTCATCCATGACCTCCTTGCGGCGGGAATCGGAAGCGGACGGACAGGGGTTGCTCCACAGGGGCAGCTCCCACTGGCGAACACAGCGATTGATGACCGACTTCTCGACAAGCATGAGCGGGCGTATGACCATGAGGCGCCCGCCGAAGAAGGCTTCCTTGATGGACATGCCGCGCACGCTGCCGCCCTCGTACAGGTTCATGAAGAAGGTACCCACAAGGTCGTCCGCGTTGTGCCCGAAGGCAAGATGGGTGAGATTGTAATCTCGGCAAAGCTCGAAAAGACGGGTACGGCGCAGCATGGCGCAATAGAAGCAGGGTGAATTGTTCCTGTTTTCCGGCGAATGACCGCGCGCACCGTGGTCTGTCACTTCCACATGATAGGAAATACCCCGCTCCTGCAGCCACGGCACAAGGGGGGCGTGGCTCTCCGGATCAAAACCGGGGTTCAGGTGCAGCGCCATGATCTCGAAGGTGAACGGCACGATTCTGCGCCTGTGCAGCAGGGTCTGCATAAGCACCCAGCTATCCATGCCGCCGGACATGGCAACGCCAATCCGCGCACCCGGATAGATCATCTGCGTGGACTGCATGAGCTTGCCCGCGCTGCTTATGCACTGCTTTTGTGCGTATGAAAGTTTTTCCCGCGCCATATTCGTTCCTCTTCGCAAAAAGTCTTCAGCGATACGTTCCGGTTAATGGTTCTGCAAGCACTTCGGCGCACCCGCCTTCAGCACTCCCCTTCACCCGCTGAAGCGCCCGCATACCCTTCTTCACTGCGGTACGCAACCGTTCACCGGAAAAAGGAGCTCCCTGTTTATTGACACAGAACGACCGCAAGAGTATGCTGCGCAGCTTGGCATATTGCGTCCTTTTAACCTGTTGTTATTTTTGACCCACTGCCTCCGAAACCAGACCGGCTTCGGGTGCGGAACCAACTGCGCGCACGTGCTGCCTCTGCCACAGAGAATGCTTTGCGTGTCATAACGGTCCGGACGCATTATGAGTATTGCAGCCTTGCCAATCAGGAATCTCTCCCTCAGGATCAAGGCGCTTTTTGTTTTTTTACGGCAGATACGGCATTTGAGCACCGGCCTACCTACACAGGCCTGCCGGATCATCAACAGATATGCCGGAAACCGCAGCGGCGACAGGCCAGCATTATATATATGAAGCGACGCATTGCCATATTTCTGGCCCTGCTGATCCTCGCAACCGGACTGGGGCTGGGAATCCATCAATGGACGAAGCGGGGGGTCATCCTTATCGGCGACCCCACATGGCCCGGCCTGAGCCTGAAATCGCTGACGCGCATTGAACTCAAGTCGCCTGCGGGCAATATACTGTTCAGCCGCACGGCCGAAGGATGGTTCATCATGCCCGTCAACGGCACGGCACCCATCCGCGCCAACGAGGCAAGGCTGAAAGGCCTTCTGGACACCATCGGCCACACGCCGCCGGTTTCTCACGTGGGCCGCTTCACGAGACGCGAAAAAAGCAGCTTCGGTCTGGACAACGACAACACCAGCATTACCCTAACGGGCAAGGATGTCTGGGGCATAGTAATAGGCGCCGACGGCCCGGCTCAGGGAACCGTATACGCACGAAGCTCCCTGCAGGGGGACCAGGTGGTGCTGGTTACCAACCAGTACAGAAATCTTTTCAGCAAGCCGGAATCGTTCTTTCACGATCTGCGGCTCGTCAGCGCCACCGAACCTGAGGACATTACGCGCATCAGCGCAGAAGGGCCGGGTACCGGCGTTTGGGAAATTTCCCGCACGGGCGACATGTTCGTCTTTTCTGCTCCGGAGCAGTTGACACGGCATTCCGTGGCGCAGGCCAAAACAGCATTGTATCTGCACACGCTGGTCAACGCCCGGGCAAGGAACGTGGCCATCGAGCCACAGGCCGCCTTGCCGCCCCGCTCGCTCAAGATTTCCGTATGGACCAAGAAGTCCACGACTCCGGAAACCATTGAGCTGTACCACGACGGATCGGACGGCAAGGTCTTTTTATGCCGCCTCTCACGGCAGAACGTGCCTGTGGAGGTAGAAGCGGAACTGGTGGACAAGCTCAATGCTTCGGCCTTTGCGCTACGCGAAAAGCCGGTGCTGGAGGTTGACCTGGGCCAGACGGAAGAGCAACGCTTTACCGTGCGCCGGAACGGCAAGGTCAGAGAATACACGGCACTGCGCGCAGCAGACGGCTGGCACGACGGGGCATCGGGCAAGGAACTGACCGGACTCGACGTCATCATGTGGCGACTCGGTTCGCTGCAGTTTGTAGACGCCCCACGCAAGGAACTGCCCGCCGGAGCACGAAACCTGCTGACATGGGAATTTTCCGGCCCCGGCCGGCATACGCTTGCAACGGTGAATTTTTTCTCCGATCCGGTATCATCCGGACGGTGCTGGATACAGGTTGAAGGCGAAGATATCTGGTTTCCGGCAGAACGCCTGCTGCTTGACGATCTCATGAGCAGGCTGCCCGCACTCTAGCGGAACACACAAGAGAACAACGGAAAACGCTTCCGTTCATTTCAATACAAGGAGTCAAACATGGCCCGTATTACCGTAGAAGATTGCCAGAAGCACATAGGCAACCGCTTCCTGCTGGTTCAGATGGCTATCAAACGCGTTCAGCAGTTCCGCGAAGGCTACAAGCCCCTCGTGGACAGCAAGAACAAGGAAGTCGTGACCGCCCTGCGCGAAATCGCCGCAGGCAAGGTTCTGCCCGACAATATGGAATGGTATACCCACGAAGAAACCAAGACCGCCGAGTAACAGGGAACTATGAGCCAGCGTGACTACTACGAAGTGCTGGGCGTAGGCCGAAGCGCATCGCAAGACGAAATCAAGAAAGCCTACCGCAAGAAAGCCATGGAGTTCCATCCGGACCGCAACCCGGACAACCCCGAGGCCGAAGCTTTGTTCAAGGAAGCGGCGGAAGCGTATGACGTCCTGCGCGACGCCGACAAGCGCCAACGCTACGACAAGTTCGGACACGCGGGAGTCAGCGGTAACGGCTTCGGCGGTGGCGGCTTCCACAGCGCAGAGGATATCTTCAGCCAGTTCGGCGATATTTTCGGCGATCTGTTCGGCTTTTCCATGGGCGGCGCATCCAGAGGCCCCCGCGCTCAGGCGGGATCGGACCTGCGCTACAACCTGAATATCAACTTCCGGCAGGCAGCCAAGGGCGACGAAGTCACCCTCAAGATCCCCAAGCGGGTCACCTGCACCGAATGCGAAGGAACAGGAGCTGCCCCGGGAACCAAGCCGGAAACCTGTTCGCGCTGCAACGGCCGGGGTCAGGTGCGCCAGAGTCAGGGACCTTTCTCCATCTCCATGCCTTGCCACGCCTGCAGCGGCACCGGCCAGATCATCTCCAATCCATGCCCCCGCTGTCGTGGCGCGGGCATAGTGCAGGAGACGAAGGAACTTTCCGTGCGTATTCCCGCGGGTGTGGATTCCGGCAACCGTCTGCGCCTGCGCGGCGAAGGCGAACCCGGCATTCATGGCGGGCCTCCCGGCGACCTGTATGTGGTCATCACCGTGGAGCAGGACAAGACCTTCCGCCGTCACGGGCAGGATTTGATCGTGACCCGCGAAATCTCCTTCGTGCAGGCATCCCTTGGCGACCGCATAGAAGTGCCCACCCTTGATGATCCCATCACGGTGGAAATTCCCAAGGGTACCCAGAATGGCGAGATTTTCCGCATGCACGACTACGGCCTGCCTTCACTGGGCTACGGCTCCAACGGCGACCTGCTCGTCGAGATCGTGGTCAAAACGCCCACCAAGCTGAGCAAGCGGCAGGAAGAACTGCTGCGCGAATTTGCCCAGCTGGAAGAAGACAAGCCCATGACCAAGGCAAAGAACCTGTTCAAGAAAGTCGGCAAGGCCATGGGAGTGGACTAGCATGAGCGATCAGGATTTTTCCCACATGAGCGCGGACGGCTCCATCACCATGGTTGATGTGGGCCACAAGAACGACACCCGCCGCGTGGCCATAGTGCGCACGGTGGTTGAAGTTTCTCCCAGCACGCTGGACCTGCTCAAGCGGCAGGCCCTGCCCAAGGGCGACGTGCTCACCACCGCCAAGGTTGCGGGCATTCTCGCAGCCAAGCGCACGTGGGAACTTATCCCCCTCTGCCACCCCCTGTTCCTCAGCTATGTGGATGTGCGGTTCTCCATTCAGGATGAAACCTGCCAGATTCATATAGAGGCCGAAGCACGCACGACCGGCCAGACCGGCGTGGAGATGGAAGCGCTTGTCGCCGCCCAGACAGCCGCCATGACCATCTACGACATGTGCAAAGCCGTACAGAAAGATATTGTCATCCGCGACTGCCGCCTCGTCTACAAGGCCGGTGGCAAGAGCGGAGAATTCCGCGCGGAGTAGCCATTCCGTTTCGGAACCGGACAAGGGCAAAGTGCTAAGGGCCTGCTCCACATGGAGCGGGCCCTTGGTATTTCGGACTATGTTTACAGTTTTGACAATTACCGCCCGTTGGACTATTCAGTGCTGTTTCTGCGTGATGCTGCAGGCACAAGCCTGACAGCGCGCACCAACCGCCCGCCGGACAGCATTCATCCCCAGCATTTGCCGGGTGAAGGCAACGGCAGACCAATCTTCGAGATAGCGACATGAGCAGCGTACAAAAGATCAAGGGTTTTGCCGACATGTTCTCGCCGGACAGCGACGCCTTCACCTTCATGGAAGGGATCGGCCGCGAGGTGTTCGGCAGTTTCGGCTACACGGAACTGCGCACCCCCATTCTGGAGCGCACCGAACTGTTCAAGCGTTCCATCGGTGACGAAACCGACGTGGTGCAGAAGGAAATGTACACCTTCGACGACCGCAAGGGCCGCTCCCTGACCATGCGTCCGGAAGCCACCGCAGGCGTCATGCGCGCCTACATCGAAGCCAACATGCATGCGCAGGAACAGGTGGCCAAGCTTTTCACCTTCGGCCCCATGTTCCGTTACGAACGCCCCCAGAAGGGCCGCATGCGCCAGTTCCACCAGATCAACTGCGAGTGCCTCGGACCGGTTGAGCCCCACGCGGACGCCGAAGTCATCCTCATGCTGATGACCTTCCTCACCCGCATCGGCCTTACCGACCTGTCGCTGGAAATAAACTCCCTCGGCTGCCGCGAGTGCCGTCCCAAATACAACGACGCGCTCAAGGCCTTCTTTGCCAAGCTGGACACCTCTGCCCTGTGCGAAGACTGCCGCCGCCGCATGGATACCAATCCCCTGCGCGTGCTGGACTGCAAGGTGCCCGCCTGCAAAGAGCTGACGAAGGATGCGCCCACCATTCTGGAACACAACTGCCCCGAATGTGCCGACCACCACGCCAAGGTGCTGAGTGTGCTCGACCGGGCAGGCCTCAAATACATCCAGAACGTGCGCCTTGTACGCGGGCTGGACTACTACAACCGCACGACTTTTGAAGTTGTTTCCGGCTCCATCGGCGCACAGGCTTCCGTTGCCGGTGGCGGCCGTTACGACGGTCTCATCAAGCAGCTCGGCGGCCCCGACGTACCCGGCATCGGCTTTGCCTGCGGCATGGAACGTCTTGCGCTCATGCTGGGTGAACGCGCAGCAGCGCAGCCCGACTTCTACATCGCCGTGCTGGACGATAACGGTCTTGAGGTTGCGCTCATGCTCGCACAGGCGCTGCGCGAAGCAGGCAAGGTGGGTGAACTCGCCTTTGCTGCCAAGTCCATGAAGGCGCAGATGCGTCAGGCCAGCCGCAAGAACGCCCGCAAGGTGCTCATTCTCGGCGGCGACGAACTGGCAACCAGCACCGTCGTGGTCAAGGACATGGCCTCCGGCGAGCAGGTTTCCGTGCCCATGGCCGAGATTGTTGAACATATATAAATAATCATAACACCATAAACATATTACAGGACAGACTGTCCGCACGTCATGAGGATATGACAATGAGCGACCAGATTTTGGATATTCAGCAGGAACACCAGCAGTACATAGAGCCCCTTGGTAACTGGGTTCGCACCCATAGTTGCTGCGAGCTGAATGCCAATAATATCGGCGCGGAAGTCTGCCTTATGGGCTGGGTGCAGTTCCGTCGTGACCACGGCGGCCTCATCTTTATCGACCTCCGCGACCGCGCCGGCCTGACGCAGGTGGTTTTCAGCCCCGATTTCAATGCTGACGCGCACAAGACCGCGCACATTCTGCGCACGGAATATGTGCTGGCAATAAAGGGTGTTGTGCGTCACCGCCCCGATGGCATGACCAACCCCAACATGGTGACCGGCGAAGTGGAAGTGTATGTTTCCGAATGGAAGCTGCTGAACACCGCCAAGACCACCCCCTTCCAGATTGAAGACCGCGTGGATGCTTCCGAGAACCTGCGCCTTGAATACCGCTATCTCGACCTGCGCCGCCCCAAGCTGGCCAGAAACTTCATTCTGCGCAACCGCGCAGCGCAGTCCGTGCGCCGCTATCTGGATGAGCTGAACTTCCTTGAAGTGGAAACCCCCTGCCTGACCAAGTCCACCCCTGAAGGTGCGCGCGACTTCCTCGTGCCCAGCCGCGTGAATCAGGGCATGTTCTACGCGCTGCCGCAGTCTCCCCAGATTTTCAAGCAGCTGCTCATGGTTTCCGGCATGGACCGCTACTACCAGATCGTGCGCTGCTTCCGTGACGAAGACCTGCGTGCCGACCGTCAGCCGGAATTCACCCAGATCGATATTGAAATGAGCTTCGTGGATGAGCTGCAGGTGCAGACCATGGCCGAAGGTCTTGTGAGCCGCGTGTTCAAGGACTGCCTCGACGTGGAACTTACCGCTCCCTTCGTGCGCATGACCTACGATCAGGCCATGGCCGATTACGGCGTGGACAAGCCCGACACCCGTTTCGACCTGAAGCTGAAGGAAGTGACCTCCATCTTCCGCGAATCCGAGTTCAAGGTGTTTGCCAAGGCAGAGATGGTCAAGGCCATGCGCGTGCCCGCAGGCGGCGAGCTTTCCCGCAAGGAAATCGACGTCTTCACCGAGTTCGTGAAGATCTACGGCGCACAGGGTCTGGCATGGATCAAGATCAAGGCCGACGAATGGCAGTCTCCCTTTGCCAAGTTCCTGTCCGATGCCGAGAAGCAGAACCTGACCGAGACCCTTGGTCTTGAAGTGGGCGACATCATCTTCTTCCAGGCCGGTGCACCGGATATGTGCAACAGCGCGCTGGGCAACCTGCGTCTGGAAGTGGCAAAGCGCTTCAACCTCATCCCCGAGAACACCTTCAACTTCCTGTGGGTGACCGACTTCCCGCTGTTCGAATACGACGCGGACGAAAAGCGCTATGTTGCCTGCCACCACCCCTTCACCGCCGTGCAGGTGGGTCAGGAAGCCCTGATGAAGGAAGATCCTTCCAAGGTTAAGGCTCGTGCGTACGACCTCGTGCTGAACGGCAGCGAAATCGGTGGCGGCTCCATCCGCATCCATAACCGCGCCCAGCAGGAATACATGTTCGACGCGCTCGGCTTTACCAAGGAAGAGGCAGACAAGCAGTTCGGATTCCTCATGGAAGCCTTCGAATACGGCGCACCGCCCCACGGCGGCATCGCCTTCGGCATGGACCGTCTGGTCATGCTGCTCACCGGCTCCCCGTCCATCCGTGACGTTATCGCCTTCCCCAAGACCCAGAAGGCAACCTGTCTGCTCACCGATGCACCTTCCGAAGTCTCCGCGCGCCAGCGGCGCGACCTGAGCCTGCGTCTGCGCGAAGTGAAGCAGGATTAGTACAACCGAGCCTCTAACTGAGAATACGAAGCCCCCGTCCGCAAGGACGGGGGCTTTTTTGTCATAAAGCCATGGGAACTCAGTCGCTTGGTGCAGGCTGGCAACGTGCGCTGCGAATATAC
>Ga0194137_10002017_pt1 | contig 12183 bp, 6 predicted proteins | sample TARM_MetaG_T3_14_FD_134025 | JGI IMG/M metagenome (GOLD analysis project Ga0194137, IMG submission 134025) | Freshwater microbial communities from Pennsylvania, USA, analyzing microbe dynamics in response to fracking - TARM_MetaG_T3_14 (version 2) | ecosystem: Environmental > Aquatic >...
CGCGGCCCTGGCTTGCGCGATCAGCTTGTGATCGAGCGCGCCGTCGAGGCCGTGATCCTGCTCTTCAACCTGGTAGCGCGGCTCGGACTCCGGCACTTCCGGCTGGTAGAAGATCTTGCTGAAGTCCAGTCCCTTGGCCTTCCAGTGTGCAATCGCCTTCGACTTGTCGAGCAGGTCGGCGCGGCCGATCAGCTCGTTGAAGCTGCGCACGCCCAGCTGGGCCATGATCTGGCGCGCTTCTTCGGCGACGAAGAAGAAGTAGTTGACCACGTGTTCCGGCTTGCCCTGGAATTTCGCGCGCAGGACCGGGTCCTGGGTGGCGACGCCCACCGGGCAGGTGTTCAGGTGGCACTTGCGCATCATGATGCAGCCTTCGACGACCAGCGGCGCGGTCGCGAAACCGAACTCGTCGGCGCCGAGCAGCGCGCCGATGACGACGTCGCGGCCGGTCTTGATCTGGCCGTCGGTCTGCACGCGGATGCGGCTGCGCAGGCGGTTCAGCACCAGGGTCTGCTGGGTTTCGGCCAGGCCGAGTTCCCAGGGCGAGCCGGCATGCTTGACCGAGGACAGCGGCGACGCGCCGGTGCCGCCGTCATGGCCGGCGATCACGACGTGGTCGGCCTTGGCCTTGGCGACGCCTGCGGCAACCGTGCCGACGCCGACTTCGGACACCAGCTTGACCGAGATCGATGCCGTGGGATTGGCGGTCTTCAGGTCGTGGATCAGCTGCGCCAGGTCTTCGATCGAGTAGATGTCATGGTGCGGCGGCGGCGAGATCAGGCCCACGCCCGGCACCGAGAAGCGCAGCTTGGCGATGTACTCGGACACCTTGTGTCCCGGCAGCTGGCCGCCTTCGCCCGGCTTGGCGCCCTGCGCCATCTTGATCTGGATCTGGTCGGCCGAAGTCAGGTACTCGGTGGTGACGCCGAAACGGCCCGATGCCACCTGCTTGATCTTCGAGCGCAGCGAATCGCCGGCCAACAGCGGCAGGTCGACTTCGACGCGGTCCTTGCCGATGACGGAAGCGAGCGTCTCGCCCTTCTTGATCGGAATGCCTTTCAGTTCCATGCGATAGCGGTTCTCGTCCTCGCCGCCTTCGCCGGTATTGGACTTGCCGCCGATGCGGTTCATCGCAATCGCCAGCGTGGCGTGGGCTTCGGTCGAGATCGAGCCGAGCGACATCGCGCCGGTGGCGAATCGCTTGACGATTTCCTTCGCCGGTTCGACTTCGTCGATCGGAATGGCCTTCGACGGATCGATCTTGAACTCGAACAGGCCGCGCAAGGTCATGTGGCGCTTGGACTGATCATTGATGATCTGCGCATATTCCTTGTAGGTGTTGAAGTTGTTGGAACGGGTCGAGTGCTGCAGCTTGGCGATCGCGTCCGGCGTCCACATGTGGTCTTCGCCGCGCACGCGGAATGCGTATTCGCCGCCGGCGTCGAGCGCGTTGGCCAGCACCGGGTCGTTGGAGAAGGCCAGCTTGTGCAGGCGCAGCGCTTCTTCTGCCACTTCGAACACGCCGATGCCTTCGACGTTGGACGCGGTGCCCTTGAAGTACTTGTCGACCAGCGCCTTGTTCAGGCCGATGGCTTCGAAGATCTGGGCGCCGCAGTAGGACATGTAGGTCGAGATGCCCATCTTGGACATGACCTTCATCAGGCCCTTGCCGACGGCCTTCTGGAAGTTGTAGATCGCTTTCTCGGCCGACAGCGCGCCCGGCAGGCCCTGGGCCATTTCGCACAGCGTGTCCATCGCGAGGTAGGGATGGATGGCTTCGGCGCCGTAGCCGGCGAGCAGCGCGAAGTGATGCGTCTCGCGGGCCGAGCCGGTTTCCACGACCAGGCCGGTCGAGGTGCGCAGGCCCTTGCTGACCAGGTGCAGGTGGATGGCCGATGTGGCCAGCAGCGCCGGGATGGCAACCTGCTCGCTGTCGAACTTGCGGTCGGAAATGATCAGGATGTTGTGGCCGGACTTGACGGCGTCGACGGCTTTCGCGCACAGCGACGCCAGTCGGGCTTCGATGCCTTCCTTGCCCCAGGCGACCGGATAGCAGATGTTGAGCTCATGCGACTTGAACTTGCCGCCGGTGTGCTTGCTGATGTTGCGCAGCTTGGCGATGTCCGCGTAGTCGAGGATGGGCTGCGACACCTCCAGGCGCATCGGCGGGTTGATGTTGTTGGTGTCGAGCAGGTTCGGGCGCGGGCCGATGAAGGACACCAGCGACATGACCATGGCTTCGCGGATCGGGTCGATCGGCGGATTGGTCACCTGGGCGAACAGCTGCTTGAAGTAGTTGTAGAGCGTCTTGTTCTTGTTGGACATGACGGCCAGCGGCGAGTCGTTGCCCATCGAACCGACGGCTTCTTCGCCGGCGGAGGCCATCGGTGCCATCAGGAACTTCAGGTCTTCCTGGGTATAGCCGAACACCTGCTGGCGGTCCAGCAGCGGGATCTCGGACTTCGGCTCGGCCGGCTCGGCATCGAGTTCGTCGAGCTTGATGCGCACGGAATCAATCCACTGCTTGTACGGCTTGGCGTTGGCGTAGGTGTCCTTGAGTTCCTTGTCGTCGATGATGCGGCCGGCATCGAGGTCGATCAGGAACATCTTGCCCGGCTGCAGGCGCCATTTCTTGATGATCTTCGATTCCGGGATCGGCAGCACGCCGGACTCGGACGCCATGACGACGAAATCGTCATCGGTCTGGATGTAGCGCGCCGGACGCAGGCCGTTGCGGTCGAGCGTGCCGCCGATATGGCGGCCGTCGGTGAAGGCCATGGCTGCGGGGCCGTCCCACGGCTCCATCATCGCGGCGTGGTATTCGTAGAAGGCGCGGCGGTTGTCGTCCATCAATGTGTGGTTTTCCCAGGCTTCCGGGATCATCATCATCATCGCCTGGGCGAGCGGGTAGCCGGCCATCAGCAGCAGTTCGAGCGCGTTGTCGAAGCAGGCGGTGTCGGACTGGCCTTCATAGATCAGCGGGAACAGCTTCTGCAGGTCGTCGCCCAGGACGGCCGACTTCATCACGCCTTCGCGGGCGCGCATCCAGTTGAAGTTGCCCTTGACGGTGTTGATCTCGCCGTTGTGGGCGATCAGGCGGTAGGGGTGAGCCAGCGGCCACTCGGGGAAGGTGTTGGTCGAGAAACGCTGGTGAACCAGGGCCAGCGCGGAGACGCAGCGCGGATCCTGCAGGTCCTTGTAGTAGACACCGACCTGGTCGGCCAGCAGCAGGCCCTTGTATACAACAGTGCGCGCCGACATCGAGGGCACGAAGAATTCCTTGCCGTGGATCAGGTTCAGCGCCTGGATCGCGTGGCCGGAGGATTTGCGGATGACATACAGCTTGCGCTCGAGGGCGTCGGTCACCATGATGTCCGGGCCGCGGCCGATGAAGATCTGGCGGATGACCGGTTCCTTGGCGCGCACGGTCGGCGACATCGGCATGTCGAAGTCGACCGGCACGTCGCGCCAGCCGAGGACGACCTGGCCTTCGGCGGAGACGGCGCGCTCGATTTCCTGTTCGCAGGCGATGCGGGAGGCGTTTTCCTTCGGCAGGAAGACCATGCCGACGCCGTACTCGCCGGGCGGCGGCAGGTTGACGCCCTGCTTTGCCATCTCTTCGCGGTAATACTGGTCGGGAATCTGGATCAGAATGCCCGCGCCGTCGCCCATCAGCGGATCGGCGCCGACTGCGCCCCGGTGGTCGAGATTCTTCAGGATGAGCAGACCCTGCTCGACGATGGAATGGCTTTTCTTGCCTTTGATATGGGCGATGAAACCGACGCCGCAGGCGTCGTGTTCATTGGAAGGATCGTAAAGACCTTGCGCGTGCATAAAGATTCTCCGCAACTTTTGGGGTATTGAAGCAGAAGGATAGTGCAGCGCAATAGATAGTTCAATCTAAATAAAATAGGGTCGGAGTCAAATTAAGCATTTCACCAACTTTGCACACAAATAAATGGGGACGGAGTGATTCTGCTCGACTTTGGTGCGAATCTCCTTCGCAACCATTTGCCTGGCGACAACTTCAGATGCGTCTGATCGGAATCAGGCGGATTCGCTTTCCACCTTGGGTTTGGCCGGTCTTCCCCGTTTGGCCGGGCTGACCCTGCGGCTTGTCTGCTTGGCAAGGACTTTAAGGAACTTCTCCGAGCCCAGCGGCCATCCTTTGGCAACTGCGGTTTCCAGGGCGAGCCACTGGCTTTCGCCCAACCCCTGGTCGATCAGGTTGCGATAAGCCGCTTCACGGTCGAAAGGCGTGTTGCCCAAGGCCCAGAAAAGCGGGTGGTCGTGAATCAACGGGTCCGCACGCATCCCGGCATGGTGGGCATGGCTGGACCACGGATAATCGGCGGGCATGCCTGCCAGGCCATGCCTTACCGGACTCAGTTCGATGTACTGGCTGCATGTCAGGAAATAGTGCTCCGAATCGATGACGGTAGCCTTGTAACGGCTCTGCCAGAGTGTGCCGGAACGCTGATACTTCGCATTGAAATAAGGGACATAGTGCCGCCCCACCCACTGCATCATGCGGGCCAGACCGGTGTTGTCGGATGGCGACACCAGCAGCTGGATCTGGGATGGCAGGAGTACATAGGCATGCACCGCCACCTTGAACTGCCTCGCGGCGTCCCGCAGCCAGCCGAGAAACTGGGTATGGTCGGCCGCATCGCGGAATATCGGCTGTTGGTCGATGCCGCTCTGCAGAATGTGGTGCGGCTGATTCGGGACAACTAGACGCGGAAGTCGTGCCATGGTGATCGGTCGTTAAGCCATGCGGATGCGGCGGGTGGGCGCATTTTATCGCAAGCACCCGGCTGCCGAGGACCGGGCGCCGACTCAACCATTCCGGGCGGCAATCGACTCCGCGTCAAGCGGCACTTCTTCCCAGCCATCCTGAACCCGCCGGAAGCGATACGGCGGGTTCTCCGAAAAAGCCCCTTGTTCCTCGTCGAAGCGGCATAGCGTGATGCCGACTTCCGCATCGCCTCGATGGCTTCCGGTTTCGATGAAATTGAAGGAATTGGGTGCGCCGGGCCGCGTCCGGTACGAGGTGGCGGTGCCGGCGCCGCTCAGGATGAAATGCCTGTCCAGGCCGGGAAAACTGTCGCGCGTGGTGGCGATGTAGGGCACATGCACATGGCCGCTCAGGACGAGATCGAAACCATGCCGGGAAAACTGTTCGGCGGTGGCCTCGACATCGATCAGCCGGTTATGGGCATCCTGCATCCAGGCCGTATGCAGGGGCTGGTGGACGCAGCCGATGCGAATGCAGTTGCGGGAGGGTTCCGGCGGCGCCTCTTTGAGCATTGCCTTGAAATGCGCCGGCGACAGCTTGCCTCTGGTATGCCGCAGCGGACTGGTGCTGTTGAAGCCGAAGACGGCGACATCGCCGCCGAACCAGGTACCGCTCTGCCTACCAAGCGCAGCACAGTAATTCCTGTAGGGAAACAGCCCGCGGGCAAGCAGATCGAACAGCGGAATGTCGTGGTTTCCGGGGATGACCAGCAAGGCCGGCGTCGGGAGCGACTGGAAGAAGCGCCTGGCGGCATCGAATTCCCTGCGGCGCGCGCGCTGCGTGATGTCGCCCGACACGATGATCAGGTCCGGCTTGCGGGCGGCGACGATGTGTCTCAGTGCATCCACGACCGCCGGTACCTCGGTGCCGAAATGGGTATCGGACAGGTGGACGATCAGGGTCATGCCGAGGTCCCGGCCGGCACGACGACCTGCAGCGCTCCCCGCACGGTACGGAACGACAGCGGCGTACTGCACCGGACGATTTCCCCGTCGACCACCGCGTCGATGCCGCTGCGGCGGCTTTCAACCTCGAAGCTGTCGGTACAGAAGGTTTCGAGGTGCGAGTCGCTCGCCAGATTGCGCATGACGCCGCGCAGGATCAGTCGGCACATGTCCAGCCGGGTGACGGGCCGCATCACGAAGACGGCCATGCCGTCTTCCGGCGTCTGCTGCGCCACCTCCTTGTCGAGATGGGACAGCTGCATCAGGTTGTTGGTCACGAACACCATGCAGGTCCGCCGCACCAGCTTTTCCTTTCCGACATGCATCGCGATGGTAAAAGGCTTCTGTCCGCGAAACAGGGAGACGAGTGCCGCCAGCACCGCAACGACGCGGAAACGGCCAAACCGGGATTTCACCTCTTCCCGATGCCGGATCAGCTTGCTGTAAAGCCCGAAACTCGCATTGTTGAGGAAGATGCGGTCATTGATGTAACCGACGGAGACTCGCTCGATTTTGCCCTCGACCAGGATACGCGCGGCTTCGGCTGCATCCGTGGGTATGGACAGATCGCGGGCGAAGTAGTTGAAGGTGCCTGCGGGAATGATGCCCATCTTGACATCATGCTCGCAGCACAGCGCGGCGACCGTGTTGATGGTGCCGTCGCCGCCGGCGGCAACGACGATGCCGTCATTGCCCTTCGCCTCCAGCACGGCCTGCCGCGCCGCAGCGAGGAACTCCTTCCCAGGCGTCATTTCCATGACGCGGAACGATGCGCCGGCCTCGGCAAGCGCATCCGTGACTTCCTTGCGGAAAGCAGCCGCGTTGGTATCACCGGCGCGGGCGTTGAGAAGTACGGTGATGGCGGAATTGTCGGAGAGTTGGGGGTGCCGGGATAGGGAGCCAGTCATACCTGTCCGCTTGCGCGGGCGGAGTGGATCAAGTTGCAATAGCTTGGCGCGCATGCGTCCCAAATGCATTGATACTTCTCAGGAAGATGATGCAGGGCGGCGCTTGCCGAGCGACAGAACGAACTACAGGATATTGCGCGTCCATGCCGGTTCGGCGGCGCGGCGCCGTTCCAGGCCGCGGACGATCAGCGTGCGCAATTCGTTGAGCGGCACCACCTCTGCCTGCTCGATCTTGGCCGGCGGCCTGTCCATGTCCCAATCGCCGTAGATGAAGCCGACCGGCTGCCGGTTCAGCGTCAGAGGCAGCACGGTGAAGCTGCGCACCGTCGGCAAGGCGTCGCGCCACCAGCGCGGCAGCTTGCTGGCGAATGCGGAATTCTGGGCGTTCTCAACGAAGATCATCTTGTCGTTGGCCAGTGCGGCATGGAACACGTCGGGCTGGTAGGCGTCGCCGAACATGAGCCGCGGCAGCAGGTCCTGCAGCCCGTCGCCGAAATAGATATTGGCCGCATAGCGCGATTTCTCGCGGTCGCGCAAAAAGGCAATGGTGCGGCTGAAACCCAGTCCCTGATGGACCGTCTCCAGCGCCATGGTCAGCAGCTGGCCGCTGCTGGCCGTCGGCAGCGCGCCGCGCAGATCCGCCACGCCGCGCGTCAGCAGCGCGGCCGCGTCGGCAGGCTTGCCAAGTTTTGCCGGCTCGGGTTCGGGCTCGGGCCTGGCTTCCAGATCGGTGCGCCGGCGCTGGCGAATAACGACCGCATCCTCGGTCACCGCCTTGCGCTGCGCGGCATCGAACGCCGACAGCATCTGCGAAGGATCGATGCCGAGCATGTCAGCATAGTCAGCGGCCAGCGCCGCAAGCTGCCCTTCGATGTCCGCATTGTCATCATTGGAGGCAAGCAGGCCGGAGCAGCGCGTCGAGACGGTTGACATGGCGATCAGCCAGTCCTTGTGATCGAGCGGCTCCTCCGGCGTCCTCGCCGGCATGTCATGCATGGTTTCGACGACCGCCGCGGGCAATCCCCAATGCCGGGCGGCGCGCCGGCCGATTTCGTCCAGGTTCAGGCCCAGCACCGCCTGCGCGCCTTCATCCTCGCCAGCGCCAGTGCGGGCGCAATGCTCAAGCACCAGCTGCCAGCGGTCGGAGAGGTAAAAGCTCACCATCATGCGGCCCAGCGAATGCAGCATGGAGCACACCACCGCCTCTTCGGCGTCGCGCGAGCTGGCCGAGCAGGCGAGCTGGCGCGCGATATGGCCGGCGAGCACCGCCTTTTGCATTTCTGCTCGGGCATTGGCCGACTCCGACGACGCGGCCGACAGGCCGTCCACCAGTTTCAGGCCGAGGGCGAGATGCCCGATGGCTTCGGTCCCCAGCACCATCACCGCCTTGGACACGGTATTGATGCCCTGGCCGAAGACGGAATACATGGCGCTGTTGGCAAGCCGCAGGACTTTCTGCGTCAGCGCCGGGTCCTGCAGGACGGTGCGCGTCATGTTGAATTCACGGTCGTCGTCGCCGCGCATGGCGCCGAGGATGGCGCTGACGACCTTGGAAAAACCGGGCAGGTCGCCGCGCTGGCGCACGCGCGACCACAGCAGTTCCATGGTCTTGTCGGCGTTGACCGGCTCTTGGTGCAAGGGTGCATTCATGGAGTCGGTCTCGCTATTGCATGGCGGGCATGGCGGCGGCCGGCGCCTCGGCCTGCCTCAGGCTGGCCGGGCGGGACGGCGGCTGCTGCGACTTGAGCAGCGCGACGATGTCGTCCGGCAGCAGCGGGCGGCCGGTATGAAAGCCCTGGATCAGGCCGCAGCCGTGCGCGGCCAGGAATTCCAGCTGCTCTTCGTTTTCCACGCCTTCCGCGACCGTGCTCAGATTGAGATGGCTGGCCAGGCTCAGCACCACGTTGCAGATGGCCACATCCTTGACCGAGGTCGGCACGTCCTTGATGAACGCGCGGTCGATCTTCAGCGTGGCGATCGGGAAGCGCTTCAGATAGGCGAGCGAGGAATAGCCGGTGCCGAAGTCGTCGATGGCGATTCTGACATTGCGCGCGGTCATCGCGGTCAGCAGCGCTTCCGCATGCTCGGGGTCGGACATCAAAATGCCTTCGGTGATTTCCAGCAGCAACTGCTGGCCGTCGAGCCCGGACAAGGCCATGGCCTCGTCCATGATGTCAAGGAACTGGTCGTTGCGGAACTGGCGCGGGCTGACGTTGACTGAAACATACAGCGGCCGGCCGGCGATTTCCTCGAAACGCTTGATCTGCACGCAGGCCGACTTCAGCGCCCAGGCGCCGAGCAGGTTGATCAGGCCATTGCTCTCGGCCATGGGAATGAACTGCGCCGGGGACACCATGCCCTGCCCCGGCCTGGCCCAGCGCATGAGCGCTTCGAAGCCCATGATCTGGCGGCTGCGGGCATCGACGATGGGCTGGTAATGCAGCAGGAATTCCCCGTCGCGCACCGCCTGGAACATCGCCGCCTCCATCGAGACGTCGTGTTCCGGCTGGGTGAATTTCTCGTGGTTGTAGATTACGCAGCGCGCCTTGCCGGTTTCCTTGGCGCGATACATCGCGGTATCGGCATGCGCGAGCAGCTTGACTTCGCTGTCGCCGTGCTCGGGAAACACCGCCACGCCGATCGAGGTGCCGACATACAGGGTATGCCCCTGGATTTCAAAAGGCAGCTGCATGGTGGAGATCATGCGGCGGGCAATGATCTGGATTTCCGGCTCGGAGACGGCGCCGGGCAGCACCGCCACGAATTCGTCGCCGCCGACGCGCGCAAGCGTATCGACGTCGCGCAGGGTATCGGCCAGGCGCGTCGCCGCCACTCTCAGCAGGGCGTCGCCGACCGGATGGCCGAGGGCGTCATTGACCTTCTTGAAACCGTCCAGGTCCAGCGCCAGGACGGCGAACCCGCGTCCGGTGCGGCGCGACTGGGCAATCGCCATGCGGATGCGGTCGGACAGCAGGGAACGGTTGGGCAGGCCGGTCAGCGCATCATGGGTGGCCATGTGGCGCAGCCTTTCCTCGGTGGCCTGCTGGCTCGAGATGTCGCGGCCCACCGCCAGCAGTTCAGGCTCGCCGTCGGCGCCGGCGTAAGCGGTCACCTGCCGTTCTACCCATAGCGAGGTCGACAGGGTCTTGAGGCGGACATTGACCTTGCCCGGCTGGCCGCTGCCGAATACCTGGGAAATCACCATGCCGACGACGGGACGGTCGGCCGGCATCACGAAATCTTCCAGGCGCTGTCCGGCAAGGCTTTCCCCCGACGACATCAGCCCCCCGGCGCGCCGGCTTGCATAAAGGATCACGCCCTTGGCATCGAGCCGGAACACCGCATCGCCAGCTGCCTCCATGAGGCTCTCAAGCTGTACCTGTGCAGCAAGTTCGGTCCGGTCGCGGCGCATGGAAAACATGGTTGAACGCTGGTCGTCTTTATAAGAAGCTTTTGATCGACATGTTGCAGTCGAGAACGATAAAGCCCTGTTTAGGCTATTTGTTGCAACATCTTAACAAATTGTAGGCGGGAAATTTCAACCTCGCTGAAAAACTTCCAGTAAAGATTGCAAAAAGTGCAGCAAGCTCATGATTTTCCATGAAAAAAGCCCCACGAAGGGGCTTTTGGAATTTTCGTTGTTTTTCGCCGTTTTCGTTGATTTTTCAACAATCTCGGCGGATTGCGGCAATGCTTAGAACGGAATGTCGTCGTCCATGTCGCTGAAATTCGGTGCCGGACGGCTGGCGCCGCGGGAAGCGCCGCCTGCACCGCCCGCGCCTCCGCCGCCCATGCTCGGGCTGCTCTGGCGCGGCGCCGGGGCGCTGCTGCCGTAATCATCGTCCATCGACGGCGCGCCGCCGCCCATGCCCTGGCGGCTGCCCAGCATCTGCATGGTATCGGCGATGATTTCGGTGGTGTAGCGCTCGACGCCTTCCTTGTCGGTCCACTTGCGGGTCTGCAGGCGGCCCTCGACGTAGACTTGCGAACCCTTCTTCAGGTACTGGCCCGCGATCTCGGCCAGCTTGCGGTAGAAGGTGATCCGGTGCCACTCGGTCAATTCCTTCTTTTCTCCGCTGTTCTTGTCTTTCCAGCTTTCGGTGGTCGCGACCGCGACGTTGGTGACTGCATCGCCGTTGGGCATGTAGCGCGTTTCCGGATCGCGCCCCAGGTTGCCGACGATGATGACCTTGTTGACCGATGCCATAAATTTCTCCTCAAGCTGACTGACTCAATAATGATCGTAACTGATCGGTATGCAATGCGATAGCGCCGGCTGCACGCCTCAGGCGGCTTCCGCAGTCTGTGCGGGAGCCGCGCTGCCGCGGCGCGGCAGGTTCCTCATGCTGGCGGCAATTATAAGCCAGACAACAGTGAGGCCGGCGCCCACGGCGAACACCGACGATGCGCCGACATGCTGCTTCAGCCAGCCGCCGAGCGCGCCGCCGCAGAACAGTCCGAGCGCCTGCAGGGTGTTGTAGACGCCCAGCGCCGAACCCTTGGCCGCCGGCGGCGCGATGCGCGATACCAGTGACGGCTGGCAAGCCTCCAGAATATTGAAAGATACGAAAAACGCCAACAACAATCCGACCAGCAGCATCCAGTGGGCGCCGCCGTGCGACATGAACAGCCACAGCCCGAGCTGCACCAGCAGCATCAGCGCGATGGCGCCCAGGAAGACATGCTTCATCCGGCCGCGCCGCTCGCCGGCGAACACCGGCGGCAGCATCAGCGCGAACGACAGCAGCACCACCGGCAGGTAGACCTTCCAGTGCGCGGCCAGAGGCAGGCCGGCATGTTCGACCAGCGCCGCCGGGACCACCACGAACATCGCCATCTGGGTCATGTGCAGCGCGAACACGCCGTAGTTCAGGCGCATCAGCTCCCTGTCGGCGAGGATGTCGGAAAACGGCACGCGCCGGGTTGCGATCATCGGCGGCGCCTCGGGCACCACGTACAGCACCACCAGAATGGCAAGAACGGAAAGCACGCCGGTCAGCGCGAACAGGCCGCCCATGCCGATCAGGTTGTACATCACCGGCGCGGCGATCAGCGACAGCGCGAAGGTCAGGCCGATCGAGCCGCCGACCATGGCCATGGCCTTGGTCCGGTGCTCCTCGCGCGTGGTGTCGGCGATGAAGGCGGTGACCGCGGCGGAAATGGCGCCGGCGCCCTGGATGGCGCGGCCGACGGTCACCCAAAACAGGGTATCGGCTACCGCCGCGATGAAGGAGCCGATGGCGAAAAGAACAAGCCCGATAATAATGATGCGCTTGCGGCCGTATTTGTCGGAAGCGACCCCATATGGAATCTGTCCGAAGGACTGCGTCAATCCGTAGATGCCCATCGCGATGCCGACCAGCGTGGCATTGTCCCCGCCCGGCATCGATTTCGCGTGCACGGCAAACACGGGAAGGATGAGAAACATGCCCAGCATGCGCAGCGCGAAAATCGATGCCAATGACAGGCTGGCACGAATTTCGGTCGAGCTCATGCGGGTGCTGATGTCGTCGGCGGAAGAGGTAGCTGACAC
>Ga0194137_10002022_pt1 | contig 12164 bp, 10 predicted proteins | sample TARM_MetaG_T3_14_FD_134025 | JGI IMG/M metagenome (GOLD analysis project Ga0194137, IMG submission 134025) | Freshwater microbial communities from Pennsylvania, USA, analyzing microbe dynamics in response to fracking - TARM_MetaG_T3_14 (version 2) | ecosystem: Environmental > Aquatic >...
GAACTATAACTTTAGAGGAATTTCAGGACGCCCGCAATGGCTTTTTCTTTTGCCCTAAGCTGCTTGCGGAGTTATGTACTTTTGCGCTGCAATTGTATGTAGGTTTATCTTGCCACAAACAACGGCGTATTTAATGGCTTATATTTATCATTTATCATTAAAAAGTGATTTTTTCCCAGTCACTTTTTATCTAATCGATTTGTATGATAATTGCATTGGCATCAATGTTATGTATGTTTCTAAACACTCTTTTATACCATTTTTTTGTTGTGTTAAAAGTTTGTACAAAAATAATCGGATTTTGAATTTGAACAGATAAGTCCACTTTTTCAATAGAATCGACAATTATTACATTTACCTTCTTCTCATCCATCTTAGATGTATTATTAATGACATGAAGATCCGGATGGACTGTTAATATTTCCATGATTTTATTTGGCAATGGTTGCTCACTAAGAATCACTGTTGGATTCTCTTTAGAATTCAGCAACAATCGAGCTAGGAAGTGTTGGTTGTCATCAGTCATTAATTGCACTTGATCCATATCGCTCACGCTATATGTAAAAGAGTAATTGATTGTTTTAGCTAAAAGATTTTTTATTACTACAAATAGAAATCCTGAGAATAACCCAAAAACAGCTCCTGCAATGCCTGTCACAAGTAGTTCTAAAATGGATAATCCCGACTCATCACTTGAAATGGAGTCATTAATTACTATGTCACTCGCTGCATATGAATCTTCGTCATAAATTTCTGGTTCAGAGACTACATATACTAGCTTATTATTAAGCATATCAATATTTTCATCCATTAAATAATCGTAATAAAAATTAGCTACAGCAAGATTCTCTTCTTCTGTACCAACATTAGCTATAAAAGTAAAGATATTGGTCGAACCATTTCTAGAAATGCCTAATGCGCCTCTATCATATTGAGTCTTAACAAAATCCTCTTCTATTTCTAAATCTAATACATCAGTTATTTCAACACCAGTAGTTCTTTCTGCATCTGAAATCACTTCAGGAAGAAGTAAATACTCTTCTACAATCATGGAGTTAATATAAATCGTGCCATCTTCCTGTTCAACATAGAAGCGAAAAATACCAGGATTACTTTGATTTTCGTTAATAAGTAATGGATCTTCTTCTGATTTATTTCCAAAAAAAGTAAAAGAAGTAAATAGCAATAATACCAGAACCGTTAAAATACCAGTAATGGCAAAAATGGTTTTTTTATTTTTATAAAATAATTTTTTTAAATCGTGAATTAATATTTTACTATTCATATTCTTCTCCTTACATATAAAAGACCCAATTTAACCTATTGAAATGACTTTACCATTGTGACTAAATCTTTTCGGTACATTAATAGTACAAAAATCAAATATATAGAATAAATAAGTAGCCCTACAAAGTCAGATCTAACACTTGTACTAACCCAAAATAATATTATATGAGAAATCATTAAGAAGTATTCACGTTTTCCATTTTTCAAATAAATAAATTTAAAGTGCGTTACAACTAAGTACCATATAATATACGCAGCAGTAGTAGCAATGGCAATATATACCATTTTATCAGTAAGCAATATAATAATCCCAATTAAAACCACTGAAATACTTAAAAACTTCAACATATCTTTTAAATATATTTTTTTATTGTTTCTAGTTTTATAAATATTATTAAATATAACATTGGATACCATTATGTATGGAATTGAGATAAAAGTAATCGATAAAATACTCAATGCAGGGATATATTTAACAATAAAAGATTTTATAATGATACTAAAGAAAAAGTACCCTAGTCCGCCAAATATACCTAATAATAACAGTATAATTTTTAGTTTTTTTAGTAAGTTTTGATTCTCTTCTTTAGCAATCAAGTTATAAAACACTAGACTTACAGCATTTACTACTAGCAAAATGATGTTTAATAAAGATGTAGAAAAAGAGTATTGCGCAAATTGTTCTGTTGGATAAGTAACGTTAACTACCCAAGACCCTATATTCGCTACAAAAGTAACCATCATATTAGAAAGTAAGATAGTAATTCCAATCTTAAATAGAAGAGAGTAGTCATCTCTAGTAAGTTTTATTTTACTATTTGTTAACTTTCCATAGTTTTGATAATAAGTATATTCATAAAAAAGATAGGATAAAAATAACGCTAGAACATTCGCAAAGATAAAAGCAGGATAGTCTTTACTATTAAATACAAAAATAGCTGTCAGCATCAATACAACATTGAATACTGTATTATACATATTTAATTTAGAATAAAATGTAAATTCTCCCGTTGCTTGTAAAAAATTTTTATGAAACTGAATGATATTCATAAAATACGAAGCAAAAGCGATATAAAATAACATTATATCTTTATTAAACAGAGAAATTGCAAGGATAATAATAAACACAAGCAATTGGAAAATGCGTACAAAATTTACTTCTGACTTAAGTCTTTCCAATTTAATATCGCTCTTGCTTTTTCCACCATACTCAATATAAATACCATCATTAAAACCTAAGTTAAAGATATAAATAAAGGTTACGTAGAGCATATATTCTCTATATTTACCATAATCATAGGTACTAATAAAAATAGGTAAAATAAAGCCAAGAATAAAGCTGCTACCTAAATTAAATATATTGGATGAGGCTACTCGGAAAATACTCTTTAGTGTCTCCATTTTTGTCTCCTTTTCAATTGATAATCTTGATCAGGAAACTGATTGATATTTAAAAAAGCTATCATGATAGAAAAGAAAATCCAAATCCATATAATAGGAAAATTAGAACTCGAACTTCCTGAACCAATTAAGTAAGATGATAAAATGCTTAAGAAAGCAATCGCAGTATACCTAATAAATTGATCACCATTATTTTTAATTTTATTTAAGTCTACTAATAATTTTCCGTAATAGATCAGATACAAACAAAAAATAACGATGCCGTATGTAACTAAAATATCTAGCCACCAGTTATGCAACGAATGAATATTATACGTATCGAATACACCATAGTTTTCAAGATAATATGATATATTTCCCGCACCAATTCCGAAACCTTTGGAGTCTTCTAAAAATGCAAATCCATTTTTTATCAAGTTAATTCTAATTAAATCTCCTGAATTTAATATCTTTGAAAAAACCATATCGTTGACTGTCCCAAATATTTTAGGAATAGCGAAAAAGCTAGCTAGTAGAAAACCTGATATGGTAGATAAAAGAAACAGAATTTTTTTGTTATTTGAAATAAGAAAAGTAAAGACTACAATACCTAAAGTTAGGGCTAGGTAATTTGCTCGAGACATTGTTTCATATATCATTATTAAAGAAGATAAAATAGTTAAGCTATAAATGACTTTTTGTTTACGTTTATTCGTAGTAAGGATCACTACTAAATTAATAAATATAGTAAAAACAAGATAGGTAGCAAAATCATTTGTATTATTAAACAAAGATAAAGGATTCCCTTTTTCCCGGAAATCTGGTATTAAGGGCGAGCTAGATAAAATATAATTACCGGTAATGATATTTATCCATCCAATTACATTATGAATAATTGAAGTAATTGAAATATAATTGAACATTTCAAGAAAAGCTTCTTTTGTATTTAGAATGTAATTGCATACTATTAAACTCACAGTAGCTATATAAAGATAGATGTTATAGTTCAGCCAACCACGTAAATCTACACTCCAAAATATACTCAAAACTGAATAAGTTAAAAGTATCAGCATAAAAATAATAAAATATCGATTTCGATGGTAGTCGATCTGCCGAATAGTAATCGTTCCGTTAATTAATTTATTTGCAAACAAGAATAATAACGCACTCGATATAACCACTAATATGGCTAGATGCCCTTTAAAAGGGAACATAGCAATGGTGAGTATTAAATATAGTAAAAATTTAACCATGTTTTCTCCGCCTTTTTAGTGATTTATTACTTTATAAGTATCTCCAATACGAAATCGTTCAATTTTGCCAAATAAAAAATCTTCATACAGTTTAGCAGCTACGACATTGCTAAATCCTTTTTCATTTATTCTTTCTCGTCTTACATCATTTTCTGCAATCGTTGCTCGGCTGGCTTCTACAATTTGATTACTCCAGATATCTAGGTCGGCTCCCAGAGGTAAATAAGTTACCATACCTAACCCTAAGTCCACTTCTCGGGTTATAGTGTCTGAAACCACAGCTTGAATACCAGCAGCTTGTGTTTCGACTATTACGGTAGGTAGTCCTTCGTAGAATGATGGCAATACAAATACATCCATAACTTGATATAAGCGATTTCCATCTTCTCTTCTACCGAGAAAGATAACATAGTCAGAAAGATTTCGCTCCTTAACCATGGTCTTAATCTTTTCTTCCAATTCTCCCGCTCCTATAAAAACCCAAGTAAATGAAATGTTTTTTTGAGCCATGTATTCAATTAAACGAACCATAAATTCATGATTTTTTTGTAAATTAAAACGTCCCATATTACCAATAATTAATCTATCAAGTGGGATTTTATTTTCAACTTTTATTGTTCTTATTTCTTCGACCGATAAATTAAGCATGTATTTATCGAGCGGTATACTATTTGGAATATGTATGACTTCTTGATTTTTTACTGGTTTATCTCCAAAAACAAATAATGAAGATTCTGTGCTACAGGAAGTAAGCTGATTGGCAGTAAATCTAGAGAATAGTTGATCCGCTTTTACTTTTATCTTCGCTTTCAAACTATGCATATCATCATATTGGGTTTTATGAGCATGAACAACAAACCGCTTGGTTCCCGCTTGTAAACTCATCATTTTAAAAACAAGTGAATAATTCCCAGATGTATGACATAGCACTACATCATATGGACCATTCTTTTTGATTATAGAAACTGCATCCTGGTAAAATTTCTTAAATCCTACTTTTTTCGGTTTTAAAAAGGTAAATGTTTTTCCACCAGTATGGCTAATTTCTTTAATGAAGTCTTCAGGATAATCGGTAAAGCCAATGACATCAAAAGTTACTTTTGAGACATCAATTTCTCTAGCAATATTTCGAATATGAGAAGAAATCCCCCCTCCATATCCACTCATGATATGCAGCACTTTTATTGGTTGATTGTTATTTATCAATATATCATCCATCCTAGTTCTCACTTGATAGTATCAATTTACTCTTAATACCATAACTGAGAATAATTGAGATATCAACTTAAATTTTTTATAAAACACTTTGGCGTTTACTGAAATAAAAGATATGTGGATTCAATGTCCTCTACCCGATTGGCTTGGGCTTTACCATATTCAAATGCTGATCGAGAAAGAACATTATAATTTTCTGAATCCATATTGACACACTTCTGGATTGTAGAAACAAATTCATTTTCCTGATCCAATGAGATATCCCATCCCACTTGCAGATTTTCCAACTCTCTCCAAGGTGTTTGATCACTTATGATTACAGGACACCCTCCAATTAAAGCTTCTGATATAACATGACCATAATTTTCGCCTAATGTGGGAAACAAAAAGAAGTGATGTTTCTTAAAAGTTGGAATAATTTCCTCATGAGTGAGGATTCCTTTATACTCAACCTTGATTGTTGGCGGGAAAGACTCAATAATTTTTTGACATTTCTTCCAATATTCTACATCCTCAATAGGACCATACACTGAAAAATGTACATTCCCTTCCACTCGAGATAAAAATTCAAGAGCTTGATGTAGATTTTTTTTAGTAGTGATACGAGAAATAAAAATAAAATTAGCTGTCTTAGCTTTCTTAACAATGTCTTTTTCATAGATTAAATCTGAGTAGTTAGCCGTAAGATTATTAGCTACCCGAATAGTTAAATTATTACCAAAAACGGCTGTAATATCTTTTTTTTCTGATTCTGCAGTTGCATGCCATATTATACTGTCATGTATCTTTAATTGCTTGTATATTTTAATATAAACATTTTTTTTCATAGCCTTGAGTTGTAACGCCCCTGGTGAGAATTCGCCTCGAGGAGCAACAACTAACTGTCCTTTAATTTCTTTATACTTCTTTTTTGTCAACATCGGTAGGATACTAAAGCGAAAGTCGAAGAAACTATTTAAGTAAAAAAAGTCAAAAGGCATACTTGCCATTATTCCACTTAATCGGTTTACAGTAATAGTTTTAGGGTTCACATACATCACCTGTGCATTCCCTATTTTTGTCCAGGTATTTCTTGTAATATCAGAAAATGGAAGCGAATCACCTAAATCCCGATCTGATGTAAGTACGTAAAAATCTATCTTTTCAGATAGATTTTCAATTAAATTTTTAGTTGAAATGATTGGCCCTCCGCCTTTCACGCTAGGCGTGAAAAAGGGAGCAAAAACCAAAACTTTTTTTTTCATATTTATTTTCTCCAAACTACTCTATTTACATAATCAGTATACGAAAGAATAATTCGCAACACCTTCTCAGAAACATTAGGCATACTATAATCGGAAACAGTGCGTAATGTGTGTCTTTCTTGTGTATCAAGTACAACTAATCCTTGTAGAATACGTTCTTTGTTCAACCCAACCATCATAACACTTGCTTCTTCCATTGCTTCTGGACGTTCATGTGCTTCGCGGATGTTTAAAGCTCGGAATCCTAAAATAGATGATTCTTCACTAATGGTTCCACTATCACTCAATACAGCTTTAGAGTGGAGCTGCAAATGGTTATAATCATTAAATCCTAGTGGTTTTAGTAATTCGACATTTTCATGAAATTGAATACCCTTTTCTTCAATTCGCTTACGAGTGCGAGGATGAGTACTAACAATAACAGGATAATCGTATTTTTCAGCAATAGCGTTTAAGCTCTCAACCAAGCCATTAAAATTATTTTCAGAATTTATGTTTTCTTCTCGATGTGCAGAGACAACAAAGTACTCATTTTTTTTCAGTTTTAATTGAGAGAGAATGTCTGATTGTGCAATGTCTTCTTTTCTAGTTTCTAGAACTTCCATCATTGGGCTTCCTGTTTTAATGATTTGGTCTGCTGGTAGCCCTTCAGCCAACAAATATTCACGTGCAATATCACTATAGGTAAGATTAATATCAGCAACGTGATCTACAATTTTCCGATTTGTTTCTTCTGGTACTCGTTGATCAAAACAACGATTCCCTGCTTCCATGTGAAAGATAGGGATATGACGGCGTTTAGCTGCAATTGCACTCAAGCAACTATTCGTGTCTCCGAGCACTAATAAAGCATCTGGTTGAACTTCCTCTAATATAGGGTCAATCTTTACTAATATGTTCCCAATTGTTTCTACCGCTGTTCCTACAGCTGCATTTAGAAAATAATTAGGTTTTTCTAAGTGGAAATCATTAAAAAACACTTCATTTAACTCGTAATCATAATTTTGACCAGTGTGGACTACAATGTGTTCAATCGCTTCTGATTCGTTTAAACGATTCATTACAGCTGATAAACGAATGATTTCTGGTCTAGTTCCAACTACCGTCATAACTTTTAACTTATTCATCTTAAACCTCCAAGTAATACGTATCTGGCTCTTCAGGATTAAAGGGCTCATTTACCCACATAATCGTAACCATTTCTTTGTTGCCAGTATTTTCAATATTGTGTGTATAACCTACTGGAATATCAACAACTTCTAGTTTCTCTTCAGATACATGGTATTCAATAATTTCTTTAGAATGGATATTTCTGAATCGAATAACGCCTTTACCACTAACTACTAAAAATTTTTCATTTTTTGTATGATGCCAATGATTTCCTTTTGTAATTCCAGGTTTAGAAATATTTATGGATACCTGTCCACGATCTGGTGTCCGAATAAATTCTGTAAACGAACCTCTGTCATCTTTATTCATTTTTAACTCATATGAAAACTGATTTTGGGGTAAGAAACTCAAATAGGTACTGTAGAGTTTTTTAGTAAAACCGTCAGACAAGTTTGGAATGGAACGTTCCAAACGGCTTTCATGGAACGAATGTAATAAGTCAACGATTTCTCCTAGTGTAACTTTATAAGTGAGGCTTACTTCACAATATTCCCCTACTATATTTTGATCTCCTACTAATGCTCGCTTTAGTTCTGCTACTAGGTCATCAATATAAAGTAAAGTCATTTCCGTATTTCGATCATTCACTTGTAGAGGAATTTCTCTTGAAATATTATGACAGAAAGTGGCAACCGCACTATTATAGTTTGGACGAGACCATTTCCCAAAAATATTTGGGAATCGATAAATTAATACTGGGACATCATTATCCTTTGAATAGTTTAATAAAAGGTCTTCTCCAGCTTTTTTACTTTTCCCATATGGATTATCTAAGCTAGCTTGGATTGAAGATGAAATCATAATAGGACACTTATTATTGTAATGTTTTAGTTTTTCTAACAATACCGAAGTAAATCCAAAATTTCCTTCCATAAACTCATCATTGTTTTTGGGACGATTTACGCCAGCCAAATGATAAACGAAGTTCGCATCTTTACAGTAATCATCTAAATACGACTCGGGAGTCGACTGATCATATTCATAGATAATATGGTCAGTCGTTGCTCTCAATTCCGCAATCAAATTCTTACCAATGAATCCTTCTGAACCAGTAATTAATATTTTCATTAATGCTTCCAGCCTTTCAGTTCTTCTTGAATATAATCTAGTTTCATCAATTTCTCAACCATGCCATCAACATCAAGTTGATTCGTGTTATTTGAATTATATTCATCTAAATGAACAGCCTCTTTACTACCTTCTTCAAAAAATTTCCCATAATTTAAATCTCTCTTATCCGATGGAACACGATAAAAATCTCCCATATCGAATGCATTTGCAGCTTCTTCACTGGTTAATAAAGTTTCATACATTTTTTCACCATGGCGAATACCTAAATATTCAACTGGTAAGTTGGTTCCAAATATTTTTTGTATTGCTTGAGCTAAGACATCAATAGTGGCTGCATCAGCTTTCTGAACCATAATATCGCCTGCTTCAGCATTTTCAAATGCAAACATAACTAAATCTACTGCTTCTTCCAGACTCATCATAAAGCGAGTCATGGTTCCTTCAGTAATAGTTAAAGCTTTACCTTGTTTTAGTTGTTCAATAAATAATGGAATGACAGAACCACGCGATGCCATGACGTTTCCATATCTAGTACCACAAATTAACGTTTGCTCTGGATTAACATTCCGTGATTTCGCAACGAAGACTTTTTCCATCATAGCTTTTGAAGTTCCCATAGCATTGATAGGATAGGCTGCCTTATCCGTTGAAAGGCAAATAACCTTGCGAACGCCCGCTTCTATAGCTGCAGATAGGACATTTTCAGTTCCTAAAACATTAGTTCTAACTGCTTCCATTGGGAAAAACTCACAAGAAGGTACTTGCTTCAATGCAGCTGCATGGAAGATGAAATCAACATTATACATAGCATTACGTACACTGTTTATATCTCTTACATCACCAATGTAAAATTTAATTTTCGGATTGCGGTATAGTTTCCGCATATCATCCTGTTTCTTCTCATCCCGTGAAAAAATGCGAATTTCTTTTAGATCTGTATCGAGGAATTTTTTCAATACTGCGTTTCCAAAAGATCCTGTTCCTCCAGTAATAAGTAATGTTTTATCTTTAAAAAAGTTAGTCATATTAATTTTCCTCCATTGTTAAATAAACCAAATCAGCATATGCTGATGTTGCAATTTCCCGTGTAAATTTGTCAGTGAACAATTTTTTACAATTACTACTCATTGTATCAACTAATTCTTTATTAGTTAAGGAGAGTATCGACTTTACCATATTCTCATTATCTCCATTTAAAACGGCGAATCCCGCATTATGATACACTAAATCACGACTAATGTCACATTCGGGATTCATTATAGAGATAATCGGTCGTCCAGCACTCATATAACTATATGTCTTACTGGGTACACACAATCCATCTAAACCTTCCTCTAAACTAACAATAAAACCATCGCTAATCGATTGAGCATCTGTATAATCTTCACCGTGTAAATAATCGTATATAGTTACATTTTTTAATTCTTCATCATAAACACTTTTTCTTAGCTCATCCATCTTATTCCCATGTCCTGCAAAAAGAAAATGAATATTTTTATTTTCTTTTACAGAACGTATCGCATTTAAAATAGTTGCCATGTCCTGCGCAGTCCCCATATTGCCGAAATATGAAATAATCGTTTTATTCATATAGTCTAGGCCATCAAACAGTGTATTCTTCACTTCACTTTTTTGCTTCAGAATAACATCATTGGCCCAGTTAGGAATAACGGCTATATCTTCACTTGCTATATTCCGATTATTTAGAATAAAACTTTTCATTTCAGAAGATAATGCAACAACTTTTGATGTTTGTTTGAAAACTAGATTATTGATTTTTTTCATAATTTTACTAATGATACTAGATTCTTCCACTGCATTCATTCGTATCGCTACTTCTGGATAGATATCATAACTAACAAATATCATTTTCGTATGAAAAAACATACTAGCAAGTCCAGGAACCAAAGGTAATACAGGGGGAGTAGAATAGACGATGATAACTTTGTAATTTTTCAATCTCATAATATTTAATAACATCGAGACTGTAAATGCAAAATAATTTAGCAGTCTACCGAGAAAAGTATTTTTGTTAAAATTGGGATAGTTAATTCTAGTTATATTCACATTTTTTACTGTTTCTTTAGAAGGAATATCTTTTTCAGTATTATAGTTTTTAGGATATCCACATAGTACATCAACCGACAATCCATGTTTGCTTAAATCTACTGCCGTTTCATAGGGTAACGTGGCTGAAGTAATATATTCTGGATAAAAAAACTGTGACAAAATTAATACATCTTTTTTCATTGAATACCTCTTTAATTTACATTAGTTTTCATTAAATAAATCGCGTGTATACACCTTTTCTTGTACGTCCATTAATTCTTTCGCATTTCGGTTCGATACAATCACATCAGAAAGTTGCTTAAACTCTTCTAAATCACGAATGACCCGAGAATTATAGAACGTTTCATCTTCTAATACAGGCTCATATACAACAACGTCGATTCCTTTTGCCTTGATCCGTTTCATAATTCCCTGGATAGAGGAAGAACGGAAGTTATCGGAATCAGATTTCATGGTCAAACGGTAAATACCCACCACTTTGGGTTGTTTACGCAATACCATATCCGCTACGTGATCTTTACGCGTACGGTTTGATTCTACAACTGCCTCAATCAAGTTGTTTGGAACATCATCATAGTTCGCAAGAAGCTGCTTTGTGTCTTTTGGCAAGCAGTATCCACCATATCCAAATGAAGGGTTATTGTAATGCATACCAATACGAGGGTCTAAACCAACCCCCTCAATAATTGATTTACTATCGAGTCCACGCACTTCTGCATAGGTATCCAGTTCGTTAAAGTACGCTACACGTAAAGCTAAGTATGTATTTGCGAATAGCTTCACGGCTTCTGCTTCTGTCGAATTCATGAAAAGAACGGGAATGTCTTCTTTAACGGCGCCTTCTACTAAAAGGTCAGCGAATTGTTTCGCCACATCAGACTCTTCACCAACGATAATACGTGATGGGTACAAGTTATCGTATAATGCTTTCCCTTCGCGTAAAAATTCTGGTGAGAAGATAATATTATCTGTTTCATATTCTGCTTTTACTTTTCGGACAAAGCCTACCGGGATGGTTGATTTAATAATCATGGTCGCACTTGGACGATATTCCAGCACATCTTCGATTACGCTCTCTACTGTAGAGGTATCGAAAAAGTTCTTTTTATCATCATAATTTGTTGGTGTACAAATAATAACAAAATCTGCATTCCGGTAAGCTTGGGTCTTGTCTGTTGTTGCAGTCAAATCCAGTTCCTTAGTTGCTAGATACTCTTCGATTTCCTTATCTACAATCGGTGATTTACGATTGTTAATCAACTCTACTTTTTCTTCTACAACATCCAAAGCAATCACTTTGTTGTTTTGTGCTAATAAAATGGCATTTGATAATCCTACATATCCGGTTCCGACTACAGTAATGTTCATTTTGCATCTCTCTCTCTTAATTCAGTTGCTAGTTCTTTTACGTATTGTTTCATTTTATCTTTTGTTTCATCATGATGTAACCCATATTCAATATTTGCTAACAACA
>Ga0194137_10002023_pt1 | contig 12162 bp, 8 predicted proteins | sample TARM_MetaG_T3_14_FD_134025 | JGI IMG/M metagenome (GOLD analysis project Ga0194137, IMG submission 134025) | Freshwater microbial communities from Pennsylvania, USA, analyzing microbe dynamics in response to fracking - TARM_MetaG_T3_14 (version 2) | ecosystem: Environmental > Aquatic >...
GCCTCCAGCAGCAGGGCGAATCGGAACGGCAGCTCCGCCTCTCCCGGCGCCGGCTGCAGCACCCGGCCACCCTGCAGCTCGATCAGCCGGCGGGAGATCAGCAGCGCCAGATCGGCGGAGTCCTCGCCGGACAGGGGAGGATCGGCGATGAATCGCTCATCCGAGTGCATCGGCTTTCTTTTCCCGATGAAACGGATCGTCACGACTGCAAAGCCTCCCTGCTCCTCGGCATCGATCTCGATTCTGCCCTCTTCCGCCCGAAACGCGGCTTGTCCGACCAGACGATGAAGAATCTGCACCAGCCGGTCCTCGTCCGCATAGACTGCCGCCATATTTTCCTTTACCCCATTCAGCAGCAGAACCGGCCGGCGTCCCAGCAGGGACCGGTGCAGCCCAAGCACCGATTCGACTGCGGACCTCAAATCGAGGTTGCGCAGCTCCGGCTGGATGTCCTCATGCTTCAGCCGGGAGAAATCATGCAGATCCTGGACGAGGTACCCGAGCTTGCGCCCCGTACCGGCAATCAGCTCGAGGCTGCGCGCGGGACCGGAGCCCGGCGGGATGGCCGTGCTCTTGGCTACGCTGTCGGCCAGGTGGACGATATCCTGCAGCGGCGCCCTCAGCTGATAGGTCGTCGACGAGAGGAATTCGTCCTTTTGGCGATCCAGCCGCAGCAGCTTGCGGTGCATATGATCCATCTCGCGGAATGCCGAGTAGAAGCGGTAGACAATGATCAGAAAGACGACCAGGCTGAACAAAACGACGTAGATCTGGGTCAGCAGCAACGAGTTGAGCAGCGACAAGCCGAACAGCCAGCAGCAGATGGAGTACAGAATCAGCAGCAGCACAGCCAGCAGCAGCAGCAGCGCCTCGTACCGCTTGGCCCGGCTTGCGCGCGCATAATGAGCCGCAGCGCTCCAGAACAGCCAAACCATCAGCAGCTGCTCAGCGAAAATGATGAGCTGATAAATCAACAGGTACTCCCGGATGTCCAGAAACGGAAACAAAAGCAGACTGACCAGCAGCGCCAGCACGAACAGCCGCAGCCATCGGTTGGGGCGGTCTCCCTGCAAGAGCCGAAGCAGATAGACAGAGACGATGAAGCCGGCTAGAGAGCTCATATCCTTGATTGTATATAACGTTTGAAAGGACAGCCCGTCCAGCAGCAGGGTCAGCGGCCTTTCTCCCAGCAGGCCGTTGAATACGGCCAAGCCGAAGCAGGTGAGGCCGAACAGCAGCAGCGAATAATCCCGCTGCCCGTAGAGCCACACAGCCGCGAACAGCACGAGGTGAATAAGGCCGACGACCGTGAGCACAACGGCCATGGTCGATTCTCCGAGCAGGCTGCGTTCATGGGCGGCGCGGACGGCCTCCTGCTTGCCGAAGTAGATCGGCATCGGGATGCCGGAATCGAGATAGTCGTAATTGGATGCATGCACGACAATCTCCGCCTCTCCGCGCTCCAGCTCAAAAGCAGCAATCCTGGGAGAGTTGCCCGGCACATACGCGTCCTCGCTCAGAGCGGGCACGCCGTCGATCAGCACTTTTTTTCCATTGATGTAAATCTCGCTGGCAAAGCGGATATTCGTCTTTTTGATTGCATAAACGCCGGACTCCGGCACATGGAGAAGCCTGAGCCGGTATGTCGCCGCGCCGTAGGCAGGCATTTCATCCCCGCTTGCCTGTCTGTCGTTCCATGCGCCCGGCACCTCCATCCAGGCCGGCTCTCCCTGCCGGGAGGCCTCTCCCGGCGCAAGCAGCTCATTCCAATAAAATTCCCATTCGCCGTTCAGCGCGATCCGGCCGGAGCCGTCCCAGCCGGCAAGATCGAGCACGCCTTTTTCCGCCCGCAGCCGATTCGGTTCCGAACCTCGCTCCGAGCTGATGCCGAGCGGTATCCAGATGCTTAGCGACACCACGAGGAAGATGATGCCGGCAACCCTCCGCATCCACATATGCCTCCATCCGCCTACTAAAATATCAATAAATCTAGATTGTATTTATCGGTTGAAAACCGGCTTTCGTGAAGAGCGCGTCAGCTTCTCTATCGTTTCTTGCCGTCTTCCTGCTCGAATTGAATAATATAGAACCAAAAAAAAGCCGCTCCCTCCACTTCGGGAGAGATGCGGCTTTGGATAGCCTATTAAGCTGAAGGACAAGCTCTCCGAGGAGCAAAGCCTGTCAGGTGCTGATCAGTTTGCAAGCACTGTCGGCTGCCGCGGCTTAAACAACCGTGTTGCTGATTACCTTCGAATAACCGTTCGAGGAGGCTGAGTCCGTCAGCTTCGCCAGGGAATTTACTGCTGTCTCGCTGAACAAATACCATTGGTCGCTCTTGGCGTCATGAATGAGGACCTTTGCAAATCCTTTCAGATCCTCAGCCGGGAAAGCCTCGACCAAAGTATAAACATCATAACGCTTCACGCTGCTTCCCTTGCTGTCCAGGAAGTCATATTGCTTATTTTTATAATAGGACCCAGGCACATCGATGTTGGCCCTCCACGCGAAGCTGGCAGGCGCATCGACCTTCTGGCCTTTGCCGCTATCCATGAGCTTGTAGACCGAATCGATATAGGAATTTCCATTGATCTGCTCGACGACGCCGCCCATGGTCATATGGTATTCGGTTTGAAGGGTCTTTATTGCGATATCATTAATGACCAGCGGCGGAGAATCGACCGTTACCGTGGAATTGCTGTAACCGACCGTGCAGCCAAAGGTTTCGGCAATAAATCGCAGCGGAACGAGAACCCGATTGTTTTTGACGTACGGCTTGGAGTCCAACTGAACTTCTTCACCATTTTTTACCGCAGTCGCACTATTGGCCTTTAGAATCACTTTCATCTTGTTCTTCGTCAGCGTCACTTCCGAATGGGACCAATCGACCGCAGCTCCCAAATTCTCGCTGATTACACGCAAAGGCACCATGGTGCGATTGTTCTTCATTTCAGGCTTTACATCCGAAGCGACAGCTGCCCCATCAACTTGGATGTGGCTGCTTGCCGCATGGGCGGCAGGCGGCGAGACGAGCACGGCTGCTGCAAGAAAGAGGCCGGGAATGATTTTCTTCATTTTTCCATCCATCCTTTTATAATCAATTGATCGAGAGCGGGACAATCTTACAGACGGAACAACTGGAAAAAGGTTCCTGCCGAGTTGTTACCCACAGCTTGTGGATAATAACTCATCTGCAATTGTGGATAAGTCTTGGTTCGGCCTTGATTGGCCGCTGACCGCATCGGACAAGAGCCGCAACCGTATCTGGCATGTGCAGCTCAATCTGTTATAAGAGCTACTTTCTCTATCCATTCGCTGTCATTCCAGATATCAGGATTGTCGATCGTCTGACTATCCCCGCGAACGATGGAATCGTAGCTGTCCTTTCCGCTCGCATACCAATCCGCAATAACTGCCTTTCCATTTGAACGATGGACAAGAAACTCGGTAGGTTCAGCATAGCTGCCCACTTCCTTTTGAACGCGCACATCTAATTTCAAATATACGTAGCTCCTGTCTCCTCCGGCGTGCTCTGCTTTACTAACGCCAATATCAACATCGGTCACCAGGTTATCCACAAGATTGTTCTTGAGAAACAGATCATACTGGGCTGCAATCTTTTTTTTCATATAATGGTTAAGGTTTTTGTTCTCGATATAAGCATCCAAATCGATCTCCGAGCCGTTCCAGATCGCCTTGTAATAGTCAGCCAAAGCTTTTGCGCACATTTCATAAGCCGTTTCAAAATCCGAACCAGCCCGATCGCCTTCAACCTCGACGGAAAAGCCGGGGGGGATCTGTCGAGCCCTGTTCTTTCGTGACGGGCAGAGCTGCTGTGTTTATAGCACCTTTCGCGTTGCTATCTTCCACGGCGGCAGGAGTGTTTCCTTCGTCGCTGCTCTCACATCCGCACAGTGTACATACAAGCGCCAGAAGCAGGCAAGAACGTTTCACCGCGCTTCCTCCAATCTGTGCGTCCGGATATGCATGTTCACGTCAGCCTCCCCTTTCTACTCAAGGAAACGAGTCGGAGCGTCCGGAAGGTTGCAATTTGGCAACCATTTCGTATGATTTTATGATGACCGTCCAGGTTGATTTGAAGTATGTTATACTAACCCTCTATAGAAAAAAACGACTCGGCGCCTTGTTTATTGGGAAACTAGTGAAGATATCCATGGTCCGTGTTCATAAATAAATAGGGTGCGTCTATCATTCCTAGGAACGACAAGTGGAATTTGCACTTTTAAACGAGGTTTGGATACACGGTGCTTGTACCTCTCGGTGCGGCTATGAGCCTTATAAGAAGCTGGCCGCATGGAATTTGAACGGCAATTGGCAACAGGAGGTTGTGAACATGGCAAAGGCAAAGGTCCCCAAGCGTCCCACGAGAGATGAGTTCGTCCTGGAGGAAATAGGGAACCAAATAACCGAAGCGTATCAGGAGAATTCGGAAATCGTTCTGACGGTCTGGGGCCGGGAGGAGTTCGTGCGAGGGCAGATCGTGGTCATGGATTCCCGCACGGGCAAGGTTCATGTCCAGCAGGCGCAGGATATGGTCAAAATTCCGTTCATGGATATCATGTCCGTGGACTATCCAAGAGATTGAATTGACGGACCATGATCAATACCCCAGGACCCTTTGGTCCTGGGGTATTGTTTTTACGAGGCGGCTTCCCCGCCACCTCCAGACGCCCTGTTGCCGGCAGCAGGCTTGAGCTGCAAGCCGGGCGAGCACGCTCCGCGGCTCCTTATGACCTTCCCGGCTCCGGCATCGGCCGGCAGCTTCGCCATAGGCGAACGGCCATCAGACGATTCGGCTGGGCGCGATTCCATGATGCTGCTTGAACAGCTTGATGAAGTAGCTCTTATTGTCGTATCCGAGCGAAAATGCCGCCTCTTCCACCGATTTTCGGGAATCGCTGATGAGGGCCATCGCCCGCTCCATCTTCATCCGGTTCACGAACTCGATGAAGTTTTCTCCGGTCTCTTTCTTGAAGAGGCGGCTGAAATAACTGGGATTCAGATGCAGGTATTCCGCCGTCTCTTCAAGCGAAATCTTCCGGCTCAGGTGCAGCCTGACGTAGTTTTGCGCATCCACGATCTCGGTCTTTTTGCTGCTGCTGGCGATTCGTCCGGCCTGGGCGACGGCTTCCGCCAAAAACCTGGCCAGCCACTCCCTAAGCTCGCTGACATGCGTCATGCATCCGATCTCCTGCTGCACCCTCTCCTTGTCGTACGCCATGCCGAGCCGCAGCTTGAGCAGCAGGTCGAGGGCAAGCTTCCAGGCCAGCTGCTTGACGGCCGCAGGCTGGAACCGGCGTTCCGCCACCAAGCCGATGAACGCCTCCACGGCCGGGCCGACTTCGTCGCTCGTCTCCAGCAGCAAGCGGCCGAAGCGCTCCGCGTAGTGGAAATGATAGGCGAAGGGATCTTCCCGATTCCATTCCCGCTGCAGCTCGGCCTTCTTGACCGCGACCGGCCCTTCGGAGTAAAACAGCCGCTCTCCGGCTTCCTGCAGCTCTATCAGCTGCCGCCTGAGGCTTGCTCCCGTCGAGGCTTCCTCTCCGATCGCAACGGAATACTCCAGCTTCAGCACGCCGGCGAACGCCCGCTGCAGCTTCCCCGCAGCGGAGGCGGCATGCTCGTAGGGATTGCGCGCCAAGTCTTTCCTGTATCCGTAGAGCACGAAAAACGCGCTTCCCGCATGCCCCATGAACAGCATGTCCGGCTCGTCCCGCAGCAGCTCCTCGGCTGCGTTCTCCACGATGAACCTGACGGCATCCTCCTGCCGGTAGCGCCGGATCGCCTCCTGATGCCGGTGGGAGCGGAACAGCAGCGGAATGAAATGTCCCAGGCGGGCGGGCAGGCCATGCTCCCGGAGCTGTTCCAGCAAAGTCGAAGGATCCGCATAGGCCGATGAGAGCACCTCTCTCAGCCACTGCTCCCTGGCTGCCGCCTTGCTCTTGCTCGCCTGGACGCTGAGCCGGTCCACCTTGATCTTCAGGCTCTTGTCCTCTTCGATCTTGACCTGTGCCTTGCGGATCATTTCCGCGATGCCCTGACGGGTCAGCGACTCCTTGAGCATGTAGTCCTGAACGCCAAGCTGAACGGCTTGCTGGGCATAGTGGAATTCATCGTGGCAGGACAGAATGACGAACCGGCTCTTGGCCCCCTCGGACTGCAGCCTCCGGATCAAGCTGAGTCCGTCGAGCTCCGGCATGCCGATATCGGTCAGAATCAGGTCGGGGTATCCCCCTCGGCATGCTTCAAGAGCATCCAGCGCGTTCGTATAGGTCCCCGCCAGCTCAAAGCCGAAATCCTCCCAAGGCACGAGCTGCTTGAGAAAGGCCAGCACCGCCACATCGTCGTCCACGAGAATGGCTTTATGCATGAAGGAGCTCCTCCCTGCTCTGCAGCGGAATTTTAAGAATGATCCTCAAGCCCGCTCCAGGCTCGCTCGTCATCTCCATCTCGAACCGGATTCCATACATGATCTGCAGCCGCTCCTTTACGTTCCTAAGGCCGATGCCGGACATCGGGGCGCCGCTGCGGAACAGCTCCAGCGCCTCTTCGGCCATGCCGATGCCGTCGTCGTGGATTTGAATAAAGAGCGTCGCCTGCCGCTTCCAGGAAGTAATGGCGATTTCTCCGCTCTTTTGGCGCAGGCCATGGAGGTAAGCGTTCTCCACAAGCGGCTGCAGCGTGAACCGCGGAATCGACGCCAGCAGCGTGTCCGAGGCCAGATTGACGGTAAGCTCCGCCTGCTCATGATGCCGGAAGTTCATCAGCTGCATGTAATGCCCGACGGTAGCGACCTCTTCGTGCAGCGGAATGAACTCGTTGTTGCGGTTGATCGTCATGCGCAGCAGCGTGGACAGAGAGCCGATAATGCCCCCGATTTCCTCTTCGCCCTTCAGAATGACCTGCATGCGGATGGAGTTGAGCGTATTGAACAGGAAATGGGGGTTGATCTGCGCCTGCAGAAGCTCGAGCTCGGCCATCCGCTTGCGGGTCTGCTCCTCCTCGATCTGCACGATCATGTCCGAGATGCGGTCCAGCATGCGGTCGAAGGCAAGCCCCAGAAATCCGACCTCATGCCGTCCTCTGACGCCCGAGCGCTCGTCCAGAAAACCTTTCTCGACTTTGGAGGCCGTCCGCGCGAGCCGGATGACGGGCTTCGTCCATTGGTTGAGAAAATAGAGCAGCAAAAGGGCGAACAGCAGGAAGAAAGCAAGCTGCAGCACGAACGTCCGGTTGAACACGCTGCCGATCCCGCTCGTGACTTTTTCGTATGGAGTGAGGCTGAGCAGGCTCCATCCGGCAAAGGGCAGCGAGTGGCTTACCGTCAAATAATCGGCTCCGTTCCATTCGGAGCGGCCGTTCTGTCCCTGCGGCGGGGCTGGCACTGGAGCTCTGGACCCGATCTGCGACGGGTCGGTATGAGAGACGATCACGCCGTTTTTATCCAGCAGCATCAACACCGGATCGCCTTCGTAACGAGCGAATATTTGCCGGAACTGGCCTTCGGGCTTGCTCAGGATGATATAGGCGCTCACGCCGTTGTTGTACAGCTGGAACTTGCGGATGATCGTGACCACATGGGGATATTTGTCGGCTTCCGACCGGATGTAGTTGTTTTGCGTGCCCAGCCATGTAGTCGTGTTGCCCGGCTCGGCGGCCATCTCCTCGAGCCACTTCTCCTTGTACATGAAGTTCAGGCTGTTGTTGTAGGTCGAATAATTCGTGAAGTACAGGCCATTGGGCAGCAGAATGGTCACATAGGTCTCTCCGCCGAAAAAGGTGATCCGGTCCAGCTTCTCCGAGAGATGCCGGAACGAGAAGAAATCGACCTTCCCCGTCCCGTCCTGCTTGTATTTGTTCCAGGCGATGCGCATATCCGTTATCGTCTCGCTGTCGTATTGGATGGAATTGAAAGCGTTTACCATATCCTGCATGATATTGGACGTATACAGCTCGGCCACTTCCAGCGACTGCTCCGCCTTCTCGACCGCTTTGGCCTTCAGCTCGTTTTTCGCATACAGCCCAAGCAGGATAAGGGTGATGACGGACGGCACGACAAGACAGAGCAGGGACATTACGATCAGCTTCTGCCTCCAGCTTATCAACGGCATGCGCATGGCCCCTGCCTCCCGTCCGCGTTCCGGAATAAGTTCATCGTTCCGCCGTTCAGGCCGGACGTTTTTTAAGATGGAAAAGGGGATGCCGCAAGAGCATCCTCCCCCCCATTATAATTTTGGAGCTACTTGTTTGCATCTATAATTTTTTGCAGGCTCGCCTTGATGGAGGCCATCGTCTTATCGATGTCATTATTGCCGAGCATGTACGTGTCCGCTTCCGCGATATAAGCCTTCTCCAGATCGCCTGCGTAGGACACCGTAATCGGCGGGATCGGCAGCTTCGTCACGCTCAGGACGTTGATCAGCGATGCCTTGTCGATTTTGTCCGGCGACTGCGTCGCGCTCACGATCCGGTCGACCTCCTGATTGATGTCGGCCTTCTTCCAAGCCGAGAACTGGTGGGTCAGCGCCATTCCTTCGGTCGACAGATAGCGCAGGAAGCGATAGGATTCTTCCTTGTGCTTGGAATGGGAGGAGATGACGAGCGGATCGGCGCCGCCGAACGAGTAGACGTCGTCTCCGGCCGCGTTGGTCGGCCAAGGCGCGAATGCCGATACGAATGTCGCCGGAATCTTGTCGGTGCCGCCGGCCTCGGCTACCATCCACGGTCCGGTCGGGAGCATGGCGGCTTTTTGCTGGAAAAACTGATTGCGGTAAGGAATCTTCTGCGTAATGACGTCCTGATAAGGCGTCGCTGATTTATCCGTCTTCTCCATCTCGTAGCGCAGCTCGAGCGACTGCTTCATCAGCGGGTTGTCGGCATTGAGCGTCTGGCCGTCGTCCTTCATGATGCCTTGATCCGTCGATGCGCTATAGAGCTTCAGCAGGAAGTAGTCCTTCCATTCATGGAAATGCGCGCCGTAGGTCTTGCTCGCCCCTTCGCCCTTGGTCAGCTTCTTGGCGTAGTCCCGGAATTCATCCCAGGTCCAGCTCTTCGGCACCTCGAGGTTCGCCGCGTCCAGCAGCTCCTTGTTCAGAAGAATCATCCACGGCCCGAACTTTCCCGGAAGGGAATAACGCTTGCCGTCCAGCTTTTGCTGCTCCGCCTTGTACTCGTCCTCGTATTTGACGCCTTCCTTGGCCAGATAGCCGTCCATCGGCTCCAGCATCCCGCTCGCGGCGCGCTGGGCGAAGGCCGGGGCAGAGTTCAGCGTAAAGACGTCAAAATCGTCGTCCGAAGCGTACATCAGATCGATCTTCTTGATCGTTTCGTTCGAATCGTTCTCGACGAGCGGAACATAGTCGACTTTGATATCGGGATTCGCTTGCTGGAAGGCGTCGATGGCGGGCTGATAGACGGATGCCTTTTCCCAGCCCAGGAATTTGATGGAGACGGGCTCCTTGACGGCAGGAGCGGTGGCGCTCGGACTCGCGCCGCCAGCCTGCTTGGGCGAAGCTGCGTCGTTCGCAGATCCGTCGCCGCAGCCGGACAGCAGGCCTGTCGCCAGCAGCGCGGCCGCAGCGGCCGACAACCATTTCTTTTTCATTTTTCAACCTCCCGGTTTAGGTGCATCTCTTTTTTGACAATCAAAACTTACCATAGTCCAGAGCGTGATCAGAGCTACTATTTTGACTGATCCGGAATTATTTTTACCCTTTTACGCCGCCCATCGCGATGCCTTCGATGACCTGCTTTTGCCCGATGACGAAGATGACGATAAGCGGCAGGATGGCCGATACGGTCCCTGCCATGATGAGAGAATAGTAGACTCCGCTCTCCGAAGCGAATTTCTGAATGCCGAGCTGAATCGTCGAGAGACGGTCGCTGCGCAGGAAGATGAGCGGATTGGCATAGTCGTTCCAGGTCCAGATGAACCGCAGGATGCCGTAAGTGGCCAGCGCGGGCTTCACCAGCGGCAGCGTGATCTGCAGGAAGATGCGGGCATGCCCGGCGCCGTCCAGCTTGGCCGCCTCCAGGTAATCCCTGTGAATGCCGAGAAAGAACTGGCGGAGCATGAAGGTGCCCAAGGCGCTGAAGGAGCCGATCACGATCAGGCCAAGGTGGCTGTCGAACAGATGCAGCCATCTGAAGAGGAGGAACTGCGGCACGATGATGGAATAGCTCGGCACCATGAACGTCATCAGCACGACGAGAAACATGACGTTCCTGCCCTTGAAATCCACATGCGCGAATCCATAGGCGGCCATGCTCGACACCAGGACGGATACGACCGTCGTAAGCGCGCTTACCTTGATTGTATTCCAATAATAGGTGCCGAAGGGATGCTCGCCGAACCACACCTCGCGGTAATTGCCATAGAGGTTCCAATGCTTCGGAATCCATTCGATCGGATAATTGAACACATCGATCTCGGGCTTGAACGAAGCCGAAATCATCCACAGGAACGGCGTGATGAAGGCGGCGCCTATGATGAGCATTGCGATCGTGGCGGCCGTCCGGACGCCTCTTTTCTGTTTATCCATATGTCGTCACCCCGATCAGTAGTTGACCCATTTCTTTTGCCCGTACAGCTGGAACAGCGTAATCAAGAGGACAAAGCCGAACAAGATCAGCGCCATGGAGGAAGCATAACCGGTCTTGAGGTTCTCGAACGCCGTCGTATAGAGGTAGTAGGTCACGACGGAGGTGGAGTAGGCCGGTTTTCCTTCGGTCAATACCTTGATGATGTCGAACGCCTTGAACGAGCTGATGAACCCGGTGACGAGCAGGAAAAACGTCGTAGGCGACACCAGGGGTAAGGTGATCCGGCTGAACCGGGTCCACGCGCCCGCGCCGTCGATGTCCGCGGATTCGTATAGATCCTTGGGGATGGACTGCAGAGCGGCCATATAGACGATCAGGCAAAACCCGATTCCTACCCAGACCATGATGATCATGACGGACGGCAGGGCATAACGGATATCCGCGAGCCAGGTGGGCGGGCTGCTCACGCCGAGGGAACGCAGAAATTGATTGATCGGACCGTAGGACGGCTGGAAGAGCAGCTGGAAGCAGATCGAGACGGCCACGATGCTGGAGATATACGGCATGAAAAAGATGATTTTAAAGAGGCCCTTCCAGTAGACCAGCCTGTCGATGATGACCGCGAGGACCAGAGAGATGATCAGCTGGATAGGGACGACGAGCAGCAGCCAGAGGTTGTTCTTGAGCGAGGTGAGGAAGACATCGTCGTCGAACAGCCTGGAAAAGTTTTTAAAGCCGGTGAATTTGAGCTTGTCGACGCCGGAAATAAAGCTCCAATCCGAAAAGCTGAGAATAAAGGTAAGGAGCGTCGGGATGATCGTCAGGATCAACAAGCCCAGAAACATCGGTCCGATGAAGATGTAGCCCGAGAGCGTCTCCCTCCGCCGGGCGGCTGAACGGACGCGCGGCGTCGGCTTGCTCCTGGCCGTCTTCAGGATGGTATTGTTCATGGCTCGCACCCCTTCATCATTATCGATCTCTGTACAAATCGTACCGAAGATCGCCGAAGGGAATAAGCCTTGGAAATGACCGATTTGAAAATATTTTTACTTTTTCATGATGGGAACCTTAGAGGCAGCCCCGGCGTTCGGGCTTGCGGACAGATCAAAACGGAGATGCGCAAGCGCACCTCCGTTCCCGGCATCTATTTTGCTTTAATAGTAGAAATGGCTTTGTTATAGCTTGTAATATCGTGAATACCGTTCAGCAGCAGGCGTTCCGGTTCCTTCATGGCGGGAAAAGAATAGGTCTGCTCCCGTAGGACCTTCTGGATGTATGATCTGTAGAAAGCAGAAACCCTTCTAGGCAAATAGAGTCAACTTCCTAGAGCGAAGTCCTTATTAAAAGGCAGGAGCAGGTGATTCGTCTATTTTCATACGGAGCAAGCTATAAGGCTTCTGCCGCAGGTCATATCCATAATGAAATCTGGCCTGCCGATGCAATTGGTTCACGGTGAAATATAAGTATTGATCTGGACCAATCGCAAAAGTATCCGGCCATAAAATTCTCGGATCATGTGCGATCGTTTCCATGATGCCGTTGGGCAATATCTTTCGAATACTGTTGTTTTCATAATCTCCAACATAAAGGGTTCCTTTTGCA
>Ga0194137_10002024_pt1 | contig 12160 bp, 9 predicted proteins | sample TARM_MetaG_T3_14_FD_134025 | JGI IMG/M metagenome (GOLD analysis project Ga0194137, IMG submission 134025) | Freshwater microbial communities from Pennsylvania, USA, analyzing microbe dynamics in response to fracking - TARM_MetaG_T3_14 (version 2) | ecosystem: Environmental > Aquatic >...
ATTTTTTTCTGGACCTGTTCAACGTATCTTTATTTTAACACACTGATGTACCTCTATACAGATATTAGTTATACATGTATAATTTTATATCCAATTCGCTCACTAAAACCTGCTCAACGATCAGAAAGAAGGAATAACATGCATAAAATCAGATGGGGCATCATCGGGCTGGGCAAGGTCGCCCACCAGTTTGCTTCCCAGTTTGACGCTGAGGAGGCTGTACTTACCGGTGTCGCTTCGCGTACACTGCAGAAAGCTTATGATTTTGCGTCCATATACCATATAAAAAAGGCCTACGGATCATATGAAGAACTGGCTTTTGATCCAGAAATCGACATCCTGTATATTGCCACACCGAATCATTCTCACTACGCCGACATCCTTATGGCTCTGAAAGCCGGCAAGCACGTGTTCTGCGAAAAACCGATCACGTTGAATAAGCACCAGCTGGATGAAGTCCTTTCACTTGCCCAAAGCAGAGACCTGCTTGTATCCGAAGCGGTGACGATCTATCACATGCCGCTTTATAAAAAAATAAAGCACACGATCGAAACGGGCAAATATGGCGAGCTCAAGATGATCCACGCTCAGCTTGGCGTAAAGCAAACGATGGAGCCGACGAACCGTTTCTATGATCCAAATTTAGGCGGCGGTGCACTCATGGACCTCGGTGTTTACGCTTTTTCTTTTATACGATACTTTCTATCTGGTCCACCCTCAGAGAGATACACGACAGTTTCAATGAGCAAAACAGGCGTGGACGAGGCAAGTGCGTTCCTGTTCAGAACTGACTACGGCGAGATCGCTACGGCTGCTTTAAGTTTTCAGGCTGATATGTCAAACACCGCTGTGCTTGTATGTGAGAAAGCACGTATTTCGATCAACGACTTCAAAAGAGCCGATCAGGCCCTCGTCACTTACTCAGACGGATCAACTGAAGAAATCAGAACAGGCAGCAGCGCTGAAGCACTTACCTACGAAATAAATGCCATCACGCAAACCTTACTAGCTGAAGAAAACCGCACTTTTCTCGGTCTCACGCAAGACGTCAATGAACTGATCGACTGGGCAGCAAGAAAATGGCACATGAGCTGGGCCCTTAACGAAGACCACTGACAGATAAAAACTCCCTGGAAATAGACGACGCACAAACGGTCAAAGCACTTCGACCTGTGTGAACCATCGTTTTTCAGAGAGTTAATTTAATTAGCCTTTTAGTGCGCTCGTGATTTTTTCCAGCTGATCGCTGAGTTTGTTTTTCTCAATGAAACGAGCAAAGCGCATCACTTCTCGACCGTCTACAAACAGCAAAACAACGGGGATCGTAAACACTGTATATTCCCCCGCGATTTCCGGCAGTTTCTGCACGTCAGCCTGCAGCGGTTCGATTTCCGGATAGCCTTCAACAATCGGTTTGATCTGCGGAAGGACCGCATGACAGACAGAACAGTTCTCGCCATATAAATACAGCAAGGCTAACTCTTTATCCTCAACATGTCTCTGCAGTTCTTCCAGGGACTGTGCTTCTTTGAATCCATCCATACGTATTGCCTCCATTTATTTGTTTTAGTCAATCGATCATTTAGTCATCAGTCTTGCGTTTTCAGTGCTTCCACCATGTCGACATGCTTCAGTTTGAAGTGCATGACCACCATCACCAGACTGCTGAAGAAAAACATCAGCAGGAAGGAATACAGATAACTTGACCATGATATCTGATGGAGGAAACGCATGATATCCAGTTCAGCCGTCTGCAGTACGAACCGGTGCATGAAAATGCCGAGCACAAAGCCTACAAAGATACCCATGATCGTCAAGACGAGATTTTCACGGTAGACATACATCGTGACTTCCTTGTCAAAGAATCCCAGTACTTTGATCGTCGACAATTCCCTGATCCGTTCCGACACGTTGATATTCGTCAGATTATATAAAACAACGAAAGCCAGCGAGGCTGCTGAAACGATCAAAACGACGGTGACGACGTCTAAGCTGTCCATCGAATCCTGGAAGCCTTCTTTGATGGAAGTGACAAAGGTAATGCCAAGGACGGCATCTTCTTCTGTCAGCACTTCCCCAAGCTCGTCGTTGCTGACAGAATCCTCATACTTCAGCAGACGCGTGTTGTAGTTTACTTCTTCTTCAGTGACTTGATCATAGTAGTCACTAGACATGTAAATATAATGCTGGACATATTGTTCAGAGATACCTGCGACCGCAACTTCTGCGGTCTCACCTTCATCCCATTCAATCTCCAGACTGTCTCCTGCAGTGACATTGAGCAAGTCGGCTAGTTTATCTGTGATGATCACGCCGTCTTGAGGCAGATCATAATGGACTGCCTGATCGTCTCGGTCTCGCAGGACCACAAACTCTTTGAACAATTCTTTGTCTTCAGGAACGAGCAGGGTCGCATCGCGGTTGTCATTTGCATTGACAGCCGTTACGCTTTCCTGCAGCGACTGAAGCTCTTCCTCGAAACCGTCTACGCCTTCTAAAGTCGAAACCAGAGAGGCCTGTTCATCCTCAGCTGCATCGGGGTCTTCCGTCACGATGGCCTGGTAGAGATTGATCTCTCCGAACTGAATATCTGCAATATCCGCTATCGAATCCGACAGGCCATAACCGGTCAACAGCAGTGCGGTCCCGCCTGCTACACCGAATAAGGTCATCAGCATGCGCCGTTTGTATCTGAACAGATTGCGCGAGGCCACTTTTTGAGTAAATGAAAATCTTTTCCAGATAAACGGTATATACTCAAGAAAGATCCGCTTGCCTTTCTTCGGTGCTTTCGGACGCAGCAGGGTCGCAGCATTGCTCCTCAGAGATAAGCGTACCGATACCAGTGTAGACAAGCCTGTCGCCAGTAAAGAAGCCGCGATAGAGATGAGTGCGTAGTCCCAGTAAAACTGAGTCTGCGCTGACGGCAAGTTGTACAGTGAGCTGTATGCATCCAGTATCACATTAGGGAAAAGCCAGTAGCCTAGGAACAAGCCTAGTATACTGCCAAAAGATGTGGCAATAAAGGCATAAACAAAATACTTTGCTGCAATGGACATATTTCCATAACCCAGTGCTTTCAGGGTCCCGATCTGATTTCTTCCTTCATCGACCATTCGCGTCATGGTCGTTAAAGAAATCAGTGCGGCAAGCATAAAGAAGAAAACCGGGAAGATCCGAGCGATCGCACTGATCCTTTCCGCATTCTCGTCAAACTCTTCGTACCCCGGATAAGAGGTTCGGTCATAGACAAAATATTCCGGTTCTTCAAGATCAGCTAATTCTTCTTCCGCTTCTTCTAAATCAGCCAAGGCTTCATCGATTTCTTCTTCCGCATCCGCTTCTTCTGCTTCGAATTCAGCTAGACCCTCTTCATAGTCCGCTTCCGCTTCTTCCAGCTCGATACGTGCCTGCTCCAATTCTTCCCTGGAAGCAGCGATCTCGCTATTCAGTTCGTTTTCTGCATTCTCGATTTCCTGAAGCCCTGACAGAACCTGTTGCTCCTGAGCGAGGACTTCTTCGTAAGCAGGGGTGTTCTGCATTTGAGCAGCTTCAAGCTGATCTTTATTCGCTTCGATTTCATTCAAAGCCTGCTGAAGCTGTTCTCGTTCGTTCTCGATCTCTGAACGGGCATTTGCTTCTTCCGTTTCGAGTTCCTCTAAACCGGCCTCATAGTCGGTATAACCTTCATCTATTTCAGTCCGTGCCTCTTCGAGTTCTTCTCGACCGTCTGCAAGCTCCTGTCTGGCATCATCGATTTCTGCGTAGCCTTCTTCGATGTCGCTCTCGATTTCCGCATAAAGTGCTTCATATCTTTCTTGAGGGCGATCTGCCACAAGCTCTTCTACTTCAAGCGTCTGTTCATCGATGAAAGACTGGTAGTCTTCCGAATAAGACACATACGTGCTGGAGCGGTCGTATAATACAAAGGCATCGGTATAAACCTCCATGTCGAAAACTTCAGGAGACACGACTGAGAAACCATCCAGGTTCCCGCTGCCTATCGTCGTATTCCCTCGGTTCGTGCGTTCGATATATAAAGGGCTCTGAAGAAAGCCGACGACTTCAAAGGTGTGTTCTGTAAACACATCATCCTGGTTTTTTGACGTTTCTTCATTGATCCTAACCGTATCACCGATCGCATAGTCATCGGCATAACTCGCTGTCTGGTCCAAGGCGATTTCATTCGTAGTTTCAGGCAAGCGGCCTTCGCTGACTTCGAATTCATTGACCGTATGCTGAGCTGGGTCATAGCCGAACACTTTAGACGTCAGCCCAGTCTCATCAAAAATGACATCCTGACTGTAAAGATAATCCACTTCTGCATCAGCGACCGAATCCAGCAGTTCCTGGTCTTCTTCCTCCAGTCCCATAGTTGAAAAGACATGCAGGTCGCTTAGATGCTGTTCGTCAAAGTATGAATCCGCCGTGTTGATCATGACAGGGCCAGTCGCACTCAAGCCCGCAAAGAAGGCGACACCGATCAGAATGATGGCGAAGATGGACAGGAAACGTGTCTTGCTTCGTCCGATTTCTCTAAATGTATCTTTCCATAGTGCACTTTTTTTCACTTTAACCCCTCATTTCGCATCCGTTTACCATTCGATCGACTCGACCGGCTGCGGATGTTCATTCACTGTAACTTTTCTTACTTTGGCATTGTTGATGTCGATGACACGATCAGCCATTGGAGCGATCGCGCGGTTATGCGTGATGACCACAACTGTCGCGCCGAATTCTTCTTTGGAACGGCTGAGTAAGTCCAAGACTTTCTTGCCGGTCTCAAAGTCGAGTGCACCGGTCGGTTCATCACATAAAAGGAGTTTGGGCTGCTTGGCAAGCGCACGGGCGATAGCCACACGCTGCTGTTCGCCCCCGGACAGCTGTGCCGGGAAATTATCCATGCGGTCTTGTAGCCCGACGCTTTTAAGTATCTCTTCGGCATCTAGAGCATTAGGCGATATCTCGGCTGCCAGTTCGACATTCTCCTTGGCTGTTAAGTTCGGGATCAGATTATAATTTTGAAATATAAAGCCGACATCGTTGCGACGATATTCTGTCAGCTGTTTTTCTTTGAAGCCAACGATATTCGTTCCATCGATGATCACGTCCCCTTCATCCGCGGAATCCATGCCACCTAAAATATTTAAAACGGTCGTTTTTCCGGCTCCACTTGGTCCGACGATCACTGCAAATTCATTTTTTTCTATGTCAAAAGTGATCCCGTCATTGGCCACAACAACGGTTTCTCCTGACTGATAGCGTTTCACTTCATCTTTTACTGATATATATGCTGGCATACTGCTTCGTCCTTTCTACACATCTACCTATCTCTATATTTTATCATATTTGGCAGATCATTCTTTGATTTTTTGCCTGTTTCAGTATATCTTCAACAATAAGTCACATTTGACTTTTGAAAGTCGGTGGCTGAGCAATTACTAGTTATTATAGGGATTCCTGGAACAGAAGCAAGAGCAGTAAAAATTTTATCAGCTAAGGTCTCTTGTCCACGCTTTTACTGCCCTTTGTGGATACTTTCTCATTTTGAAGAGCACATAATCGACTCAGCTGATCTCCATGGATGAAAATGACAGAGATTAATAACCTTTTTAAAGTCTCGAATAGTTTCGATCCAAAAAAAAGAAGCAGGCGCACCTGCTTCTTCATTCCGTTTAGCTTTTTGCTCTTTCCAGTACGAAGACTTTAAGATAGTCAGATTCTGGATGCTGCTTGTTGACTGCGAAGTCTTCCGGCAAACCAAACTCGTCTACCAGATAAGCATCGACGTTCATCTCTTCAAAAGCCAGGTTCACACTGTCAAAGAAATCATCTCTCGATACATTCCAGGCATTGGTCGAAGTAATGATAAGACCGCCCGGGGCTAAAACATGTACCGCATCTTTAACTAATTCAGTGTAATCCTTGTCCACGCTGAAGGTTCTTTTCTTTGTACGGGCAAAAGTCGGCGGATCCAGGACGATGAGATCGAACTGCAGCTGATGTTTTTTCGCATAATCCAGATAAGAGAAAACATCCATGACACGGATCTCATGCTGGTCACTGTCCAGTCCATTCACTTCAAACTGCTCTTTTGTCCGTTCCTTGCTTCGGTTAGCTACATCCACATTAACGGTTTTGACAGCACCGCCCATAGCCGCAGCTACAGAAAATGCACCGGTATAACTGAATGTATTCAGGACGGTCTTACCCATTCCCCATTCTTCCATGATCCTATTTCTAACGCTGCGCTGATCGAGGAACAGTCCTGTCATCCAGCCTTCATTAAGGTAAACATTATAATGGATCCCGTTTTCAGAAATGACCAGTGGCTCTTGTGCCATGTCTCCTTCAACGAAACGGCTTTTGTGCGGAGCGTCTGGATAGCGGCACTTCTCATAGATCCCTTTAAAATCAGGGACGGCAACTTTGAACGCTTTTAAGATCATGTCACGGTGCATGTAAATGCCGGCACTGTACCACGAAAAGACGTAATACCCTTCATAGTAATCGATCGTCAGTCCGCCGATACCATCGCCGTCGCCATTGAAGAAGCGGAAAGCCGTCGTTTTGTCGTCGGCATAAAAAGCTGTGCGCTTATCGTGTGCGATTCGAAAAAGTCTGTCGAAAAATGCATAATCCAATTCATCTGACTCATCAAGTGACAAGACGTAGCCTGTGGTTTTTCTTTCGTTTCCGATGTAGCCGTAAGCCACGAATTTATTGTGCTTGTCGACCAGCTTGACGAAGTCCCCTTCCACCAGATAATCCTTGTTGACGAAATCCAGCTCTTCTAATACAGGGAAACCTTTTTTTATACGATCCGTTGCTAGTTCTTTAATTTTTAATACGTTCATAACGTGCTCCTTTTTAATGATCCTCTTTTTTACATTTCACAAACAGTATACCATAGATAGACTGCGTCCACAGAACCAATCATTCGAAAAAAGCGAGTGTCACTAAGCTCGACACTCGCTTTCATGCTAATTCAATTTCTCAATATCTGGTTCTATATCCGGATCAAGTATCTGAAGAAACTCACTGAGGTTCATTTCTTCAATCAGTTCCGGTGCGTCCGATTCATAAAGCATCTCAGTGGACTGACCACTTCTTTTTTTCAAGAGGCTGTCGCCTGTTTCTGCTTCTTGACTTAGGATGTCCAGCTGATCAGCATAATTGTAATCATTCGGATCGAATCCCTGAATCGATGAAGGCGAGTAGAAGCGCAGCAGATCCAGCATCATGATGTTGTCAGAATGCGTGAGTTCTTCTCTTGCTCCGTCTCTGATTTTATTCAAGTCATTCCGTTCTTCCTCGGACAACTCTTCGGTTATATCATTACCTTCCTGGTCATAGATCGATTGACCGAGGAATGCATAGTCTTCTGTCATAACCCGGCCGTTTCTCAAAGGTACCGTGTTGTCATGCTCTCCAGACAAGAGATCTTGCCCCATGAACAGGAATTCATCCGTTTCCATTCCCAGTAGATGCATGAGTGTCGGCAGCATGTCGACCTGTCCACTGTACGTTTCAAACACTTCACCGTTACCCACGCCAGGCACGTGCATGATCAAAGGCACGCGCTGCATCTGAGCATCATCGAAATCGTTCCATTCTTCTCTCTCCTTACCAACTAACTCGGCAAGACGCGGATTCCGCATGTTGGAGATACCGTAATGGTCGCCGTACAGCATAATGATCGACTCTTCGTAAAGACCACTGGCTTTCAGATAATTGAAAAATTCTTCGATAGCCTGGTCAAGATAGTTGGCAGTTGCAAAGTACTGGTTGATCGTCTCATCCGACGTCTGTGCTTCCGGAAATCCCTGGTTTTTTTCATCCAGCGGATATGGGAAATGGTTCGTTACGGTAACAAACTTAGAGTAAAATGGCTGCGGCAACTGTTCAATATATTTCACTGAGTCTTTGAAAAACAGTTTGTCTTTTAAGCCATATTCTAATGAACGGTCACCCGACACATTATAGAAGGCGGAGTCAAAAAAGTAGTCATAGCCGAAGTTACGATAGGTATCTGTTCTGTTCCAGAACGAGCCGACGTTACCATGAAAAGCAGCTGACGTGTAGCCTGCTTTTTCTCCTAGAATAGCTGGCGCTGCGTGAAAAGTATTTGTCGAACCGAGAGTTTGGAACGCACTCCCTTCCGGCAAGCCATAAAGCGAGGTTTCTCCTAAAACTTCTGCATCACTCGATTTTCCCTGACCAGTCTGATGGAAGAAATTATTGAAACTATAAGAATCTTGGTTGTTGAACAAATTGTTTACGAACGGCATCACTTCATGCTTCACGCCGTTTTCGTCTTCCAGTTCATAATCGATCAGAAACTGCTGAACACTTTCCAAAGCAATGACGATGACATTGCGGCCTTCTGCAGCACCGAAGTATTCATCATTAGGTGCTGTATAATTATCTCTAGAAAAATCGATAATATCGTTCAACTGTGTTTCATCAGCGCTGGCGCGGATCTGACTGTTCTGAGCCGTCTGAAAAAGATCGTAGCCGGCAAAGAAATTCAATCCTAGATACTTCACGATATAGTTTCGATCGAACGTTCGTGTCAATAGCTGTGGCCGGTCGATTTCTGCCAAGGTCAGATTTCCAACAAACAGTGACAATCCTAAAGCAGTCACTGCGAAAATATCACGTTTTTTAGCGGGCTTTTTGTAATATGTGCTAAATAGGTCTTTTCTGCGAACATAGACGCCGATCATCAAGGCAATATCGAACCAGTAGATCAGGTCCCACGGTCTCATCATAGCAAAGGTCGAAGTGATCAAGCCAGACGATACATTATTAGAGCCTACAAGTATATTGGTCGTCAGGAAATCAGAAAATTCTCTGTAATAAAGTATATTGGAATAGAGCAGTAGCGTCGCAGCCAGCAGGAGCCCAGAGAGGACAGCGCAGGAAGTTCTCGGTTTCTTAAAATAGAGTGAAATTGAAAATAGTATCAGTGTTATAGCTAGTGGATTGATAAACAGCAGGAAGTGCTGGATGACTCCAGTCACACCCAAATCAAATTCGATCCAATAGGCCAAGTATGTTTTTATCCAGAATAAAACGCTCACCAAACCGAACATTGCATTCCGTTTGTTTATGATCTGTTTGATTTTAAACATAAATAGCCCTCCTTTAACTTTTATTTTGAATAAAACATTCGTTTTTTCCGTAATCTTATCCTCTCGAACATTTTAAAGCAAACCTCATTATAAGGCAAATGAGATGATTTAAGCAATTAAAATATTCTCATAAACAGCCCCGGTATATCAGAGTGTCATGATATACCGGGGCTGAGTCGATTGATTTAGCGATCTTCTTCAGGAAAAACAATTCTAAACGTCGTACCTTTATCTACTTCACTTTCTACAGTGATTTCAGCACCATGAAGATGAACCAGCTGCTGAACGATCGCCAGACCCAGACCGGATTCTCCGAATTTTGTTTTTGTCCGGGACAAATCGGCTTTATAGTAGCGTTCAAAGATATTTTCCATCTGCATATCCGTCATCCCGATACCTGTATCACTGATCGTTATTTCTGTTCCTTCTGCGACGCGTCGGCTGGCTATTTCGATCGTGCCATTCTGCGTGAACTGAAGGGCATTCTTTATCAGGTTGACCAGTATCTGTTTCAAACGGTCATAATCAGCATAAACGAAGCTATCATCCATGTCCCTGATGATCAGCTCGTTAGACGATTCTTTGATGATCTCTTTCATCTGCTCACTTATTTCTTCAGTGATTTCCGAAAGCGGAATACTGTGCTTCGTTAACATGATCCGATTCGATCGGATATTTTCGTAGTCCATGTTTTCGTTGACTAGACGGATCAGTCGTCTGGTCTCTTTTCGCATCAGCTGAATACTTCTCAGTCGCTGGCTTTCCGGTATGACATTATGCTCCAGACCTTCCAGCAGACCGTTGACCGTCGTTAAAGGTGTCCGCATCTCATGAGCGGCATCCTGCATAAAGCTTTTTCTCCGCTCTTCCTGCTTTATGACCTCATCCTGGGATTCTTTTAATGCGACCACCATGCGATTGAAGTCGCGCGTCAGGTAATCGATCTCGTCACGTTCATTATGCTCAAGCTGGATCGTATACTCGCCTTCTGCTACTTTATGGGCAGCCTTGCGGAGGCGGTTGACCCGCTTGACCTGATAATGGGCAAAAACCAGACTCATGAGTATCGCAACGATCGCAGAAATCAGAAATGCACTGAAAAGATTGCCCTTCAGCTCTTCCATCTGACGGTTGATATGACTGATCGGTGCGCTGACTGTAATAAAGCCGGCAAACTGTTCCCTGTTTTCACTGAAATACGGCAAGTAAACTAGTGTGGTTTCTCTTGGATTACCCAGCAGATCTTCGTGATGAGTGGTCAAGGCGATCCTTTCACCTGACTCAAGCTGGTTCAGCTGATCCTTGTTGATGTTGGCACGAAAATTTGCTGGCAGTTCCGGATACACGATTTCTCCTTCGTCATTGAACACAAAGAAAGAGACTTCCTGTGCAGCCAATACGCGCCGGATGGTATCCAGCTGCCTGGGATCCAGGTCTTCATCGACGACAGATTCTGCATAGCTGAATAGCCTGTTCTCTGTGGCATTCAAAGCTGTCCTTCTGCCAAAGAGCACAAGCGTGAAGACAGTCACCGCCATCAGAATGATGATCGCAGCTAAGAAGCCCAGAAACTGCTGGAAGAAATAGGGGAGTTTCATCTTAGTCAATTTTTTCGGTGTCATCGAACTTGTACCCTACTCCCCAAACCGTTTTGATCACCTGCGGCCCATTAGCAGAAACTTTCTGGCGCAGTTTTTTTATGTGCGCATCGACGGTACGCTCGTCACCAAAGTATTCATAATCCCACACAAGCTGTAGCAGCTGTTCACGTGAGAAAACGCGTCTCGGACTGTTTGCTAAAGTAAACAGCAGGTCGAATTCTTTAGGTGTCAGATTATTCAGCGGCTGATCATACAAGCTGACCTCCCGCGTCGTCCGGTCCATCTTGAGGTGTTCTGTTTCAATATCATAAGTTATTTCATTAGACTGGACTGATCCTTCAGTATGGACCCGTCTCAGCAGCGATTTTATTCGTGCAACGAGTGTCAGCGGACTGAACGGCTTGGTGACATAGTCGTCCGCACCGATTTCCAGCCCGATCACTTCATCACTTTCAGAGTCTTTTGCCGTCAGCATGATGACCGGAACAGTTTGAGATTCTTTTCTGATTTCTTTGCAGATCGTTATGCCGTCCATTTCAGGCAGCATAATATCCAGAATGATCAAATCGAACCGATCCGGATCAGCATGATACATGTCCAGACCTTCTTTACCATTATGCACAAAGGTGGCTTCCCATTCTTCTTTAAAGAAAAACATTTCAATCATTTCACACACTGATTCATTATCTTCGATCATTAAAATATGCATGATTTACCTTCTCTCTTATTTCATTCAAGCTTATTATACCTACCATAGTTGAATTTTTTGTGTAAATCAATGCATGAAATCAAGAATTTGCAGTATTTGTGACAGTAAATTGAAGAGTAAAGGGACGTCAAGCGCTCCGGATAGAACACCTTCGCCCCTTTGCTCAGGCTTATGATGTCGGTCTAGAGATCGATCAGCTCTTGGCCTTTTTCTGAATGAATTCTATATCATCCACGAGCATCTCAACGACATATTTGGTTTCATCTTCATTCGTCTGATAAGAACGCGACTGCATCTTTCCATTGAGTGCGATGAGATCGCCCTTGCCGCAATGCTTATCAAGGATCTCCGCTTTCTTGCCCCAGGCTACAAAAGGAATGAAATCGGCATCCGAACTCCCGTCTTTTTTGAAAGCTTTTCTTACCGCCAACACATTGTTGGTAACGAAGCGACTGTCTCCCACGTTTTTCAGTTCGACATCCTTGACCATTCTTCCTATCAATGACACTGTATTCATACTCTTCCTCTTTTCATAGTTTGTAGAAAAGAAAATTCTTTCCTCTCTATATATACTATGAAAAAAATCAAATTCTCATTAAAAAAGATTAAAAAAAGCTCGGCTACGCCTCCCCCTTTTGGAGATTGTGCGTAGCCGTTATTTTTATGACTCTCTGTTATCGTAGATGACACCGTTAAGACTCTCATAATAAACC
>Ga0194137_10002026_pt1 | contig 12153 bp, 7 predicted proteins | sample TARM_MetaG_T3_14_FD_134025 | JGI IMG/M metagenome (GOLD analysis project Ga0194137, IMG submission 134025) | Freshwater microbial communities from Pennsylvania, USA, analyzing microbe dynamics in response to fracking - TARM_MetaG_T3_14 (version 2) | ecosystem: Environmental > Aquatic >...
AACAGATCAACATCGATTTGATGGAAAGTTACGGCGTCCGCTTCGAGTTGAGTCGTCGCACACAGAAAGACATGACCGGCGCAGAGCTCAACGCCAGGCTGGTCAATGCAATTACGTTCGGCATAGCTCGCGCCGTGGACAATATCGCTCTCGACACGCTTGCAGCCAAGCTGCTGGAGGCTGGCGGTGGTGCGGCCATGCCCACCTACTCCCTCTCTGCAGCAGCATCAAAGGGACTGCGTTTCCGAGAGCTGGCGGCCATTATCGGTACCTCTGGCGCCGGCGCCACGGTTACTGACGGTATCCTGAGAGTTTCTGGCACGCCGGCTGAGCTCACTGGAGAGCATTCCGGGACTTTCATTGGGGCATTCGATCGAGCTGCCGTCGCAGTCATGGATGATGTTCGCGTATTGGTCGAGCGCTTGGACGTGAATGGCGCCATGGCGGTCACCTGCTGGCTTGATGCTATGGCCCTGGTACCAGACCCCGGATTTTTCTGGAGCGTTGAGTAATGTGGCCCTTCAAGCGCCGAAAGCCGACGACGAAGGCGCTACCGCCTGAGCTGGTGGTGGCGATCGAGAACGTGGGTTGCGTGTTCCGGTCGTTTGTCCAGGACGAACAGGGCGATCGGTTTCCGCGCCCGCTTTGCCTCAATTTCCTGGGAAGCCGGCCGGTTTACCTCGATGACCAGGAGGCGGTGACCCGGCTGCTGAAATCGAAGTACCCGGAACTTGATGACGAACAAATACGCCGCGCCCTGACTCTGTTCGATCAGCGGATCCGGCTTCTCGCTCGGGACCACCTGGACCACCAGGCTTTGATCTCCCGGGGAAACCGCCGCCGGAATAGCTGGATGAGCTTTATGGAGGAAATTAACCCATGGCAAAGCTGAAGCACCCCGATAAGCGCACACGAATCACTGTCAGTATATCGCCCGAATTGAAAGAGCGAATCGAAACAGAGCAGATGGAGATACAGCGAAGGACTGGAATCCGCCCGAGCCAATCCGATGTGGTGGTGGCCAAACTGGAAAAAGGGCTGGCGCATAAGTGGTAAAAGAATCCGCCCGTTCTGGTCCGGTGCGGGTGGTAAGGGGGCTCCTGTCCCCGTGCCTCTGGGATGAAGGGAGCCGGACCACCTATTCATAATTTGTCCGTCTTGGTCTGGTGCGGATATTTAAAGTTCAAGCCAGACCGTCGCGTAGCCGGTACCTGGCCGGCCCGTAAAGGGATTCCAGGCGAAGGATTACACGGCGAGTGCCTTCTTTCGAAAAACCCCGTGGACGTGTGCGGTTTCCTCAAATCGGCGACACGTAAGCCCGCCCCAGTTCTCTGAGAGGCGGGTTTTTTCGTGACATGTCACGCCAATAAAACCGCGATACAATGCCGACCGGTACAGCGCCGAATTCCCATTTTTAAGCATTTAAATTTGCGGGTACTTTTGAGGGTACCCAGACAGATTAGCTGCACATGACCCCAATAAAATCAGCCCCTTAATAGGCTTTTTCGATGCCTGCCGGGGGTACCATTACATCATCGAAATCAGACAGTTAGGGTACAAAAACCAGACAACCCACCAACCTACCCCTCAACCCCAAAACGATCATTTTTCAACCAAAACTTTTCATTACCCAGCCTCACAGGTTTGTGATTTGTCGACTGCCGTTTTTCGGAGAAGGTCATATCTCTCTGCTGACGGGGGAGAAAACTGGGCCAACCTCGACCTCCTTTTTAAAGTTCGGAGGAGCTGAATAAGTTTTACTCAACTGTTGACCACTCTTCAAGCCAGAAGTTTAAGATTGGCATGAGCAAGGCTATTCACTGATTCGCAGACCAATCCTCTCAATCAATAGGTCACGAGACTCTAAACCGCAAGTCGTTAAGGCTGCTCAGAGCATGCAGGGTCAATACGTCAAAACCTACTGATTTAAAAGTAATTCTTCTCGGACAGGACCGTACATGCTAGAGTTGCGACACATAATAAAGGGCAAAAGGATTTTCCGATGATCAAACTGGTAATGGCTGCACTACTTCTTCTCTCATCTTCAGTGTACGCGCTGGAACCCGGCGAGCTGCCGGGACCAACTTCTAGTGATGGCGGCCCAGGCGACACAGCGCCGCTGCCCCCGACAACCAGCGATGGTGGCTGGGACGGTTAAAAAACGCTACCCCGCACTCACCCTGACAGACACCTTCTCAATGCAGAATGCTGCCTGTCAGGGCCCCAGGAAGCCTGTTCGAGTGAATTAGACAGCCCATCCACATGAATATTCCCCAATGAAGGCAACTATAGAAATCCGGTCGATTAAAGACATTTGCTCTGGCCCCAAGATAGACCTACCACACGAGGCTGGCCTATATGCCTTTTGGTGGGTTGGAGACCGCGACACGCTATTGAGCTCAAACCGATCCATCATCCTCAAAGGGCCTGGAGGGCGTTTGGTCAATGTCAGTTACGAGGACTGGTGGCCGGAAGAGTTGGCCTACCCTTGCCTATACGTCGGGAAAACCACCAACATAAGAAGAAGGTTCTCACTTCACTTAAAACGCGGCTGTGGCGGAAGATTGCACGATTATCATCCCGAAAACCACAAAACACCGCCCAAAACGACATCCTGCCAAGTCCGCTGGGGCATCGAACATATATTTCCGGAAGTGAGCGAGCCACTAGAGATTATCGAGAATTCCGTTGGATTCTCTTATCGCACTGACTTCGGTGAAAACGACGTTGCAGAACGTTTTTTTCAAGAGGACCTTTTAATTGGCACCTGGCGGCCATGGTTCAACATCGACTCGGAGCGATAAAAAATACGCGACGTCTTTGTCAGTCGGTGCGGCGGCAATACCAATGCCCGTGTTGCCACGGTTACCCACCTCAAAAATAGCTCGACTCTTGCAACTGTGTGATGACGTCAAAGGCGAGCTGTTCGTCCCTATCAAATGCGGTATCGAGCATTTCAGTGTGTCGTGAATCCGGATGAGCTCCATGCAAACAAGCTAGCTCTTGGACAAATGGGTCGTCACTTCTCATTAAGTCGGAGCCCGATTTCCACTCTGCAAAATCGTTGATTGGAGCACGTTGACCGTCGATCCCATCAAGCCTGAGCCCATTTATCACTAGCATCGCAGCGCCTTGACTTTGCACCTCATCCAATCGTTCAGTTTTAGAACTGATTTGAGCTTTTCCAGTCCGGAGTACCTGAGCTGCTGCGTTGACCGCATTCGTGCCCAAATTCAAAACATCTGTCACATCCCTGGTGGCAATTGCTCTACTGACCTGGGAGATGAGAAATAACTCAGGGTGCTCTTCCAGCTTTCCTGCCATTGCTAGCAGCTGGTCGTCTGGGAGAAGGTAAATCAATCTGCCTGCAAAATATCGAAGCTTTGGGATCGCCCGCTTTCGTCCAAAGCCACTAACGGGCACGTGTTCCAAATGGCTATCGAGAGCTTCGGTATAATTACTACGTGCCAGCAACGCTTGGTGCACCAGAGATGCTACCGAGATCTCCTGAATTCGCCTTCTTGCCCAACTGTATCGACGAGCCCAGTCGTATGTCCGTTCAACAAACGATGACTCGGCAACAGCGCTTTCGTAATCCAAAAGGGGGAGGCGAATTCCATTGTCTGAAAAAGCTCGATGAAGCTCAGCTTTCAGTCCTGGCTTGTAAAGGAGCAGCTTTTTTATATTCGAGACGAGCTCCATCCAAAGACGGCTGTCTGAATTCGTGAAGTCATTCTCCCCTTCCAACCAGGTCGAGGCTGAGACCTCAAAGTCTTTATCCCCAGTATGAAGTTCGAGTTCAAGCTCACCCATCAATTCAGAGAGGCGATGCCTTCCATCCGCGGTTCTTCCCCTCGTACCAGCTATTACAACGTCATCAACATATCGCCAGTAATGACCGGGGAATTCTGACTCCATCTTCTGGTCGATGTCATCCATCACCAAGTTCGCAATAAAATGGCTGAAGGCTGGCCCAGTTAAGAGCCCCTGCCCCCCTGAACGCTCTGATATCAAACCATGGTCATGAATTATCCTTTCCCCTAATTCAATCCACCCCCGTTCAAGGCCTGCCATCTCACTGCGGTTCTTCCATACTTGCAATGCCCTATCTATCTTTATTGATGGGTAGAACTTCTTGATATCCGTGTACAAAAGAAAGTCGACATCGTCAGCGTGGCTCGCTGCAGCAATTGATCGATGTCGCTCGCGAAAGCCATTGAAGTACGGCTCAAATATGCCGGCTTCAGAACATTTTTGAGGAAGGCGGTAGCTGTACACACAAGGCCTGGCTTGAAATGGAGCTTCCGCAGCACATCGGTTGATAAGAGCAGCTTCGGCGTACATCTCTGTGGGAGAAGGTATATCTATTCGTCTGTGCAGAACTTCCCCCTCGTCACCAACCTCTTTGAAATGCTGAGATCCGAAGTAAGGAGCGTTGCTTCGAGTCCGAACCAAATGCGTCGCTATCTCATTCGCCCACCGATCTCTACGGGCACAGCGACTATTTAGAAAATATCGTAGCCCAATATAGGCAAGCGTATCTCTCCGTCGATACTGGTTGATTGCCCGCAGTGCCAGTCTCTGAGCTCTCATTCAGCACCACCTACTTTCGGCAAATCAAATCGCAATACAGTGAGGCTGGAGCGGAATTCGTGATCCTTCAAGGGATGCTTAACCTTGGTCGCCGAACATGCAAAGCTCAACTCTTCAGAATTTCTCCCTTTTCCCAGAAAACCTTGAATGCTACTCCTGAACCAAGTTGTTACTCTGCTAAAGAAACCTTTATCGTTGGTAACGTTGTTCTTGTCAGGTTCGACCCAAATTGCCGTGCTAAAGATCTCATCGGTGCTGTACCGGAAGATCTCCTCGAACTGCGTTTTGGCTTTATTCCAGTTAGTGCTCGAATTCAAGAAGCCAGAGAAGTTAGCCAAAATCACCATCCGCGCGGCAGCATCTTGACTGTGGAGGGTCATTTCTCGAACCAGGCTTGAAGTCGAGAACTTATCCAGAGCATCCCAAGCCCTTAGGTGAAATTCAATACTGATCGCCTGGTCTGCCAGATCCTTTTTGACTTTCCCCAACATTGAGTTCGCATAATCCCGGGCAAATTCAGATAATTCGCCGGCCAGAATGACCACCGTCAAAGGGTTTCGAGGAATACGTTCCTGTTTACGAAGCTCCGCAAGGGTCGTCAGTACTGCGAGAATTGCCGCTCCTGAACCTGCAGGAATATCGGCAATAAAAACACGGTTTCCCGAGAACGCATGAAAGAAAGCGTCAGAGACATTTTCCAACTTACCTTTCGGATCTAACATTAGCATCGATAACCTAGCTGCGGAGCCAGTAAACCGCCAAACAAGATGATCTTTCGATTCTTTTTCGCCCAAGCCTCCGATCAAATTCTTTGGTGCTGGCTGTCTGGCGCTTTCGAGGAGTCCATATTTTTCAAGAAGATCTCGCCAAGTGGCAACAAGCATTGGAGGCAAGTGAATGACTGATGATGCTGAGCACCAAAGTTGCTTAGGTATATCCTGGCGCCCGACTAAGCGGGTCCTGCCCCGTGCAAATAATTCCATGCGTACTGCCGTACCTCTAGTGTCATATCGATTAAGCGCAGAAAGCTATCAAATCACTGCTCAATTGTTATACCGGTCTTACACGAGCCAAGCGCCAGAGACCCACTGATTATTCTCCGGGTGCAAGTGAATATTACTCACTGTCTCCAGCCTCTTATCCGCAGCTAACTCTGCCTGCTTGAACAAGGCCTGATTCTCTTCCCTAATGGGTCTCAGCGTTCCAGTGACACCGTTTGTTTTCAACCATTCGGCAAATGCATCTGGATTTGTTTGAACATCACCGTTGGGTTTGACCCAGTAGGCGGTATATTCCTGCCGCATTCTACTTCCCTGGTCGTTCTGCCATCTGAGGAGACTCGTCAAAAGCGCTCCTTCCTTTAGCGAGTGATTCTCGATAACTGCACTCAGCCCCATAAAGTCGTAACTCTTTGCCTTCCTGAGCAGGTACTGCATCAAAAAGGAATCCAGATCCAGCATGTGGGTGTTTGGGCGGTTGACCACCAGGTCCCGATCCAGAGTGACCTCATAGCGGCTCCGGTCCACACCCAGTTCACGCTGCACCGCCTCCGGGAGCCGAATATGAAAAAGCCGTCCCTCGTGAGTTGTCTCAACGACCTCGATGTTCAGCATCCTGAACATGCCCACCACAAACGCAACGCCGTGTTCGTGATCAATCCTCAAGCTGCTGCCGGTTTCGTTCGGGTCAAAGCCTGCAGCGTGCTCGAAAAGCTCCCGTTGCTTCTCAGTTGCCGCTTTTGCCCTTTCCAGTGCGTCGGAAATGCGCTCCTGGGTCCGAGTAATGCCTTCAACGGTGGCTTGTTCAAGGATCTGATTAACGTCTAGCAAATCCGCAAGCTCGCCAAGAATGTCGTCGCGAAGCTGTTCGTTGTATTCGGTACTCACCCCTGCCAAGTCGTCTACAACCTGGTCGATGCGGGTGTACATGAGATCCATGACCTGTTCATCAGCGGTGTCTGGTGAATGAAGATTGAAAACCACAACTCGCTTCTTTTGGCCGTAACGATACAAACGACCAATGCGCTGAACCAAGCGCATCGGATTCCAGGGTAGGTCAAAGTTCACCATGATGTGACACTTCCTCTGGAGGTTAATACCCTCGCCGCCTGCCTCTGTTGAGATAAGAAAGTTAGCAGTGTCCTCAAAGCGGGCTATGGCATCGCGCCGCTGGGTATGGGCCATTGAGCCGTTGATCAGCTCTACACTGCCCTCTCCAAACCGGGTCTCCAGCGCGTCACGGATATAGGCTTGGGTAGTCCGGTACTCGGTAAAAATTAGAACCTTCTCGTTTGGATTGCTGCCCAGGATTTCGGTAATCAGTTGATCGACAAAGCCTGTCAGTTTTCTGTCATCACTACGCAATCCGTCAGCTTCAGCGATGAGCTCGTCAAGGAGCTCCAGTTCTCCCTCAAAGAATTCCTTAGCGTCAGTATAGAGCTGCTCTTCCCACTCACCGAAAAAACGCTGATCCTGATTTTCAATCTCTTCATACTTGATTCCACTAAGCATCTCACCTTCAAGGCGCGCCTTTCGGTTGATCAGGGATTGATGAATCGCCGCAACGCTTGAGGCCGCAAGCTTACGGTATACCGTCATTACGAAGCCAATCGCATTTCCCTTGAAACCCAGCGCTGCGCCTGCGGCATACCCCTTTCTCAGATAGTCCTGAAGTTTGTCATCAAAGTCCTTAGCTTCTTGAGATACACGCACTGGCAATGAAGTGGTGGTTTTACCTTTAAACAGGAAGTTCCCTTCCGCATCCGTCACATCCGCTTTGTTGTTGCGGAACACCATCTCTCCGATGATTTCGGGATTCAACGCCAGCGTGGTGATCTCTTCCTTGCGCTCCGGATGAAGCAGCTCCAGGAGTGCCTGGAACTTGTCCTGCATGCCCTGGTGCGGCGTAGCGCTCAAAAGAATTAAAGCATCCGTGTTGCGGCGGAGGTGCGCTGCCAGCTGAAAACGTTGGGAGGCATCCAGTTTCATTCCGTACTGCCGCCGGCTCAGTCGGTGGGCTTCGTCAAAAATGACAATGTCCCATTTTCCAGCTTGCTGGACCTGTTCCAGGTTCTCGGGACTTTTTAGGCGATCAATGGAAGCGATAACGAAATCGAACATTTTCCAGTGCCGAGGCTCATTGATCATAAAGTCCTCACCGTAAATCTGGAACTCTCCCATTTTGAACTTATAGTTGAGCTCCTCCTGCCACTGCTTAGTCAAACCTGCAGGAGTAACCAGCAGCACCCGCTTGAGGTGTCCTCTTTGCTTGAGAGCGGCGAGGAGCATGCCTGTCTCAATTGTTTTTCCGAGACCTACGTCATCGGCAATTAGCCAATTCAGGTGGCCAGATGCGAGGATGTGGTGAACCAGGTGGATCTGGTGAGGAAGAGGATCAATTTCCAGGTTCGACAGCGAGCCGGTGTTCTCATTCCACATTTCCAGGGCATGTCCCAGCGATTTGAGCCTGAAACGCTCAGCTCCGTCCTCAGGACCGGTATCGCCAAGAATGAAACGATGTCTCGCACCCTTTATCTGTCGGAGATTCTCGTACGGCAGCCATGCCTGACGACCCAACTGAAGGAAGTCGACTAGTGCTTGGTCTTTTCCACCGATTGTTCTTACTCGCTGAATTACTCCTTCACCAAGAGACGCTCTTACACGCGAATTGGGCAGGTCCTGTACTTCCATCTGCGGTTTGAGACCACTTCGAAGGTTATCCAAAGATTCAACAGAAACCTGACCGGACTTCTGCCACTTAACGGTGATAACCACGTCATCGCCTCGATCCACAGAATCAACGACACGGCCCCCTACTTCTTCGCCAGACGACGATACCTTTTTTACCCAGCAATTTTTGACGGGCAGAAGACGATTGTTACCTTGGCTCACTTTTTATCCTTATCTTCGTCAAATGCTTCTTCGGGAAGAACTTTGAATTTGTTCTCTGTTCCGGGCATGGCGAATCCGCTGTCTGAACCGAGCTCCCTGAGGTCACCCCTCATCTCAGATATTTCGCTCAAGAGCTCTGCGTTATCCACACCCCACTCATCACTGAGTGAGGAGCTAAAGAGAAATCCAAGATCACCCGGGAGGGTTCGTCTGCTAGCACCAATTCGATATCGGAGATACTTGAAAAATGCGTGGAAGTGGCGGCGCAATCGGTTATTGAAATACCACTCTTCAAAGAGCTCTTCGATAAAGGCTTCAATTTCGAATTCATCTGGAATGGATGGGAAGCAGCCGATAAGCCTCAACGCATCTGCCCAGCTAAAATTCTTGTAAACAGCCTCCGCCTGCATAAATGGCGCGTTGGAGCGCATTCGGAATGCAGTCCAGAGGTATTCATTACTAAACCAGATTGAACGGACCTTTCTCGCCAAAACGATCTGCTCTGGCACGGCACCTCGTTCGATTTGGTTTTCGATCGCAATACGAGCTGCGCCCCACCCACTTTCCACGAAGATTGCTTCAAGCAGCGGCAGATATTCCCTATCCCATCCCACTCGTTCCAGGACATCTACGGCAGCCTGTCGAGCTCGCTTTTCTCTGGGGATACCGGTAAGCGTGAGGTCCTCATCGGTGTTCTCACGACTCGCCTCTTCATCGAAATCGTCGAGGTCTTCCCAACCAAAATCCTCAGACTCAAAGTCATCTAAGGGGTAGTCTTCTACCGCCTCAGCAACCGGATCAATTTCGTCAAGGTCAGCGTCGAAATCACCCTCAACATCGACGATGTCGAGAATGTTGTTTTCGTAATCTGGCAACTCAAGGCTATCTTCGGACTTTTCCGGCTCATCATCGCTTTCGAAGGAAAGGCCCAATTGAGCTTCTGAACGATCTGGCGTTTCCGTCTGTTTGGGGGCAGAGGTCTCACCGGATGATGCCCCACCTATTACGTCTGACCGGGATTCAATTGCCTCGGGGACATCCGCCCCCTGCGTGCCAACATCCAAATCAGCTCTACCAGACTCATCGAGCTCACTCTCGTCAGTCGCATGTGGGATATCAACGGAAACAGCATCATTTGTCTTTGTACGCCCCCTTCTGATGATCGTAATTTGAGGTTCGGAATCATCAGGTGTTTTGGGGGAACTTCGTTTCTCTGGCTGTCGCCTCAAGTGGAGTGTGCCTGATCTCTCCCGATTCGGGGCCTCATCCTCCACGGGTTCAGCGCTGACTTCTTCTAAAGGAGAAAACTCATCGTTTGACGAATCTTCAGCTAACTCCTCAATGTAATCTGCGTCTGCGTCGCTGAAGGCTTCTGCTGAATAATCGTCGTGGGAAGCAGGATTCGGGTTGGAGTTACTTTTATCGAGAGATCGTCGCAGGTAGACAACCGCTTTCTCCGGCTGGCGGTCCAGGAGATAAACCCGGCCCAGTGCGCTGAGAAGCGACGAATTGTTCGGGGAGTCGGAGATCGCTTCCTCAAGGAGGTCGATGGCGGCCTGACGCAACCCCTGGGTAACAAGTTGATTGACCTGAGCAAGCAAAGATGTCGTCATTTCTGTCGACTTTCGACCTGCATCACTCTGTTTGTTGGTCCCTAACATCAAACAACTCCCTCTACTGCTAGCGACTCTCTACTCGGCACGCAACTGAAGATTGCCGATATCCCGGAGTAACCGATCATTGATCACAAGATCTGATGCAAAAGCATAGCGTGCGACTTTGTTGTTGTAGCTTCAATACTGATTGATTCGTCGGACTTTTCCAAGCATCGAAAAGTCTTTCAGATCAGTTTCACGAGCTCACACCACTAGAATACAGAGGGGAGCGACATTCAATGTCGCAAGTCAATGCGCTCGCAAGTGTTTCACCACCTAACCCTGGAGCATTTCGAATCAAAACTGATCTTCCTCGCAGACCAGGTATTCCAGTCGGTCACTCTCCACCGCCAGCACATGAGCACAGTAAACGAACTCCCGCCAGTGCAGGCTGTCAACCGGATGCACACAGCGGCCAACAACCTCCTGCTCGTGATTAAGCATGAACTCGACCACGTCGGTAGATCGATTCCGCTCCCAGGTAAGCTCTACAATTTTCTCAACAGTCAGTGCCCTCACAATGTTAGAAGGCACTGCGGGGCTTATAAAAATACATTGCCCGTCACACTCCGACAGGAAGACTGTCTGAGACCTCCTTAACTCACCCTCTTTGAACCAAAACCGTAGACCAATCGTTTCTCCGGAATCGACCACATCCACCGTCATCGTCTGTTGACCTACCTGAAATTTTTGATCTTGTCGAAGTCGTTCCAGATGTCGTAAAACGACAGAGCCTGGCCGTCGGTATTCCTGCGGGTCGTGCCTTTCATGAAACCGATCAAGTAGAGCTGTCATATCCCTCTCGACCGTTACGACCTCATCCCCCACCAGCATTTCAGCATCATATGCCAAGCGCCAAACGTTCTTGGCAGTTTGGTAGGCAAAAGTTCTATGGAGCGTGGTCCAGGACTGCTGGTACATCAACGTAGCCAGTTCATCATGGGATTCTATCTGGACTTGCGTTCCACGACCGTCCTGGTGATCAACCACGACTTGGGCAAGGATTTCTCCAGATGCCCTGGCTGTCGTCAGCCGGACTTCCGCCATATCAGCGACCTGTCCGACCAGGTCGCTGACCTTCAGGTTAACGCTCAACGGCCAGCGAACGCTCTCACTAACACCGAGCGCTGAGGCGATCAGTTGCTTCGCTTGATTGACGTTCGCTTGTACTTGCTTCTGCGTTTCCCCGATCTGCTGCTTGAGGAAACTCATGTGTTCCAGGTCAGAGCTCGGATCCACTGGGTCAAAAGGACTCTTTAGGAATTTTCTTATCTGGGGCTCTATTCGGGTGCGATCGGCGATTTCGGATTCGGCAATCTCCTCCCTGTCAGAAGCGACGGTGTTTCCGATCTCATGGAGCGAGGCCATGTAAAGATTGATGCTTTCCGAGAGCCGACGAATCTGAACCCGCTCAATGCTCTCCTTCACGTGGGGGAAACTGACCTGTATTAAGTCATTATCTTCCGGATCACTGAAGCTTCCACGAGTGAGACGCCGTTGTGCCAATGAGCCAACGCGGTCAACCCGGCCGTTTTTCTGCTCGATGCTCACTGGCGAGCCTGATACGCCGTAGTGGACAACGCTGTCACAGAACAGGTGCAGGTCTTCCCCTTCCTGAAACACGTTCGTGCTCACAAGCACCAATGGATACCCTGGCATACGAAACTTGCGGGCCTGGGCTGAGCGTTGTCCCGGCGCATTGGTCTCGCCCGTGGCACCAATGACAGGGGCGATCGGGTTAAGCTGATTACTCAGGTAGCGGCGATATTCGTTGGTACCCAGGTCGAAAATGCCTGGAAGGTTGGCTTTCAATATTGCCGGCAGCTCATCCGCCAGCCCTTTTAGCTCACGATAGGTGGAAAACCCGAGTACGTGGGACTGTCGAGTCAGCTCCGTGACGAAATCTTTAACCCAGCCAATGAGGACGCTGCTACTGAGATCTCCCTTTCCCTGCCTCAAACGTGACACGTACAGATCAATCATGCCGTGGCCCGTGCGTAGCACCGTCGATACAA
>Ga0194137_10002027_pt1 | contig 12149 bp, 10 predicted proteins | sample TARM_MetaG_T3_14_FD_134025 | JGI IMG/M metagenome (GOLD analysis project Ga0194137, IMG submission 134025) | Freshwater microbial communities from Pennsylvania, USA, analyzing microbe dynamics in response to fracking - TARM_MetaG_T3_14 (version 2) | ecosystem: Environmental > Aquatic >...
CGGCATAGTCCAGCAGCTCGACGTGGGCGATGACGTTGAGCATGCGGTCGCGCACCTCGCGCTGGAAGCCGTTCATGACCGACAGCACGACGATCAGCGCGAACACGCCCAGGGCGATGCCCACCATGGACGCGCCGGAGATGAAGCTGATGAAGCGGTTGCGCCGCCCGCCGCGGCCGGCGCGGACGTAGCGCCAGCCGACCTGAAGTTCAAACGGCAGGTTCATAGGGCAATGCGAAAGGCGTACAGCATGGGGCCGGGATGGTAACTGGCGGGCCGTGGCGGGAATGGCGCAAGATCCCTTCCGGAATCACGATGAAGCCCTTGCCCGCCCTCGTCGCGGCCTGTCTCCTGGCAGGCGCCCTCTTCTCCGCCCCCGCCACCGCCATGCCCGAACTCGTCATCCTCGTCCGCCATGCCGAGCGCGCCGCCGAGCCCGCCGGCGACCCCGGCCTGACGCACGCCGGCGAGCAGCGCGCCCAGGCCCTGGCCCAGGCGCTGGCCGGCCTGCGCGTGAACGCCATCGTGACGACCTCCCTGCGCCGTACGCGGGACACCGCAGCGCCCCTGGCCAAGCTGCTGGGCGTGCAGCCGCAGGCCGTGGACGCCCGAGGTTCCGCGCATGTGCCGGCGGTGGTCGAAGCGGTGCGCGCCCAGACCGGCGTGGTGCTCGTCGTCGGCCACAGCAACACCGTGACGGCCATCCTGGCCGCCCTCGGGGGGCCGAAGCTGGCCGACCTGTGCGAGACCAGCTTCCACCATGCTTTCCTGCTGCAGCCGGGCACGGAGCCGCTGCGCTGGGCCCGGTTCAGCTATGGCGCGCCGAGCGAGGCACCCGCCGCAGGCTGCCTCTGAAAATCTTCCATATCCCCCTGAATGCCGGAGATCCGATGCACCGACTGCTGATCGCCTGCCTGCTCCTCGCCGGTCTAGCCGGTTGCGGCCAGAAGAGCGAATACGGCTTGGCCAAAAGTGTGGCCGCTGCGCCGGCGGACGCACGCAATGTCACCGCCGGCAGTCCGCGCCGCACTCTGGCCTACAGGCATTCGCTCCAGGTCGACGCTCAGGAAGGCAGGATCGCGGAGACGCATGAAGCTGCGTTGGCCGCTTGCCGGGCCGCCTTGGCGGAAGACTGCACCGTGCTGGAGTCGCACATCAGCACCGGCCGCGCTGCATTCGCATCACTGCAGCTGCGCATGAAGCCCAGTGGCATCCCCAAGCTGATCGCGGTTTTGAGCGCGCGGGGCGACATCACCGAGCAGTCCACGCAGGCCGAGGAATTGGCCGGGCCCCTCCAAGATGGCGAGAAGAAGCTCGCCATGTTGACCGCCTATCGCGCCGAGCTCGAAGCGCTGCGCAAGCGGGCTGGCAACGATGCGGATGCGTTGATCAAGGTCACGCGCGAACTTGCGCAAGTCCAGAGCGATCTGGAAGCGGCAAGCGGCAGGCAAGCCGACCTGGTGCAACGCGTGGAGACCGAGATCCTTGGCATCACCATCCGCTCGGAACAGAACCGGTCCTTCTGGCGGCCGATCTCGCTCGCCGCGGCGGATTTCGGTGGCAGCCTGTCCCAAGGCGTCGCCAGCGCGGTCACGGGCGTGGCCTATCTGATTCCGTGGGCTTTCATCATCGGCCTGGCGGTGTGGATCGTTCGCAAGCTCTGGCGCCGGCGCAATCCGGGCTGAAGGCCTCAGCGCGGGATCAGGGCAGCACACCGCGCTTGAGTTCCCAGCCGGCGAGCGTGAACTCACGATAGGGCACGGCCTGGGTGGCCAGGGTGCGCTCGAACCACGGCAGGGCCTCGCCGCGCCGGCCCCGGGCCGCCAGCTGCTGGCCGATGAAGAAATAGGCCTCGGCCAGGCGCAACCTCTCGGTCTCGGGCTTCTCGCGGGCTCGCTTGAGCAGCGCCTCGCGGTCCAGGCTGCCTCCCAGATAGCTAAGCAGGGCCCCACTCCATTTGCTGGCATCGGCCGCGGCCAGCTCGCCGGCAATGGCAGCCTTGCCGCGCCCGCCCTGGTGCTCGGCCGCGAGATACAGCCACAGCAGCGTGAACTGGCGCGCCTCGCCGCTGGCGTTGGCGGCGCTGTCGCGCAGGGCTGCCTCGGCCTGGGCATAGTCGCCCAGCATGTAGTGGGTCGTGCCCAGCCAGCTGCCGCCAGCGCCGGCCAGCCGGGCCTGCTGACTGAAGGCGTCCAGCGCCTCGGCCGGGCGTCCCAGGCCGACCAGGGCGACACCCTTGGCCTCCAGCGCAGCGCTCCCTTCCTCGCCCTCGGCACGAACGGCCAAGGCCGCTTCTGCATCGGCCAGCGCCGCCGTGAAGTCACCCAGCTGGTTGTGGGACTGAGCGCGTTCGACACGGGCCCAGACCGCCAGGCGGCTGGCGGGCGCCACCTGGGACAGCAGCTCGGCGTCGATGAGGCGGTTGATCTCGTTGCCGATCATCAGCTCCCACAGCGCGTCGGGTTGGGCGCCGTTGCGAAAGCGGGCCATGCGCTCGGCAATCTCGCCGAAGGGCGCCTCCAGGGCCTTGCGGTCCACCAGGTTCAGGCGCAGGCGCTGGCCACCCAGCATCTGGCGCGTGCGGCCGACATGCTCGCGGTAGCTGTCCATGTCGGCCGGCAGCACCTCGTCGGCCCGGCGTTCGACACGGCTGATGAACTGCGCGGTGGCGCCCGCCACTTCGACGCGGCTGGTGAAGGCGAAATGCCTGTCCGTCAGCTGCTGGGGCGGCGGCGGCTGGGTGCTGAAGGGGCGCACCCCGACCACGCTCAGCCGCAGCTCGGACACCCGAGCGCCATCGAGCTGGAAGGGCAAGCGGCGGCGCGCCTCCGGCGGCAGGGGCAGAGCATCCACCAGCTCGGCCGCGGGGAACTCCAGGTCCAGCCAGCCGCGCTGGTAGCGGCCGATGCTCGGGTGCTCGAAGTGCAGCTTCAGCACCCACTCGTTGCTGTCGCGGTCGTCGACGACTTCGGGCTGGCCGGTGCTGACCAGGCCCGGCAGCACACGCACATAGGCACCGCCGATGGCCTCGGCCAGGCGCTCCAGGCCGGCCGTGGCCAGGCTGGAGCGCCAGCGTTCGGCGGCCAGGCCACTGGCCTTGAAGGCCGTCGTCAGCCGCGCCGGGCGCGACAGCTGGCTGAAGTCCCAGTGTTGCCGAAAGCTCAGGCTGTCCTGGGCAAAGGCGGGCGGCGCGACGGCCTGGGGGCCGGCCTCGCCCTGGCCGACGACGAGGGCCGCGCCATAGGGGTAGTAGCCGCGCTTCTCCAGCGAAAAGCCCTGGCCGTTCATGGTCGGGTCCAGGAAATAGACCGTGCCGCCCAGCTGCACCCGGCTGATGACATGGTCGAACTGGTCATGCGAGGGTAGGTAGTTGAGCAGGCCGCGGTTGCGCGCCATCGAGATCAGCGCCGGCCGGGCATCGAATCCCATGGCCGTCAGCAGGCTGTTGAGCAGCAGGGTCTTGTCCTTGCAGTCGCCCAGGCGCTCGGCCAGGGTTTTCGCGGCCGGCTTGGGGCGGTGCGAGCTCTCCCCCAGCGACGCCGAGAAATAGCGCACCTCGTCCTGCACGAAGCGCAAGGCCGCGGCCACCTGCTGCTCGGGCTTGCCGCCCTCGGCCTTGAGTTCGGCCGCCTTCTCGGCAATGCCGGCCGACGTAGGCTCGACGGCAAACAGCGCCCTGGCCCATTGGTCGACCTCGGCCCAGCTGGCGTATTCACTGACATGCAGGGCCGGGTAGACCTTGAACCACGGTGGCGTGGCGGCCTCGTCCTGCACGGCGGGCACCCGCTCGCGCAGCACGCGGATGACCTGGCGGCCGCCCTCCTCGAAGCGCTCGGGCACGACGTCGCTCGCCAGCGCCTTGACGGCGAGCTTGCGCTCCGGCGGCGCCTCGATGCGCAGATGCAGGCGCTCGACAGGCGCGTCGGAGGCCAGCTGCATCAGTGCCGAGTAACGGCCGTCGAAGATCGGGTTCTGACCCTCCAGCGTGTAGGCCAGGTCGACGATGTCGCCGACACGCACATCGTTCAGCACGACCAGGGCGGTGCGCACGCCGTCGATGAGCTGGCGCTCGAGCTGCTGCTCGCGGCGCATCAGCTCGATGCGGGCGCCCTTGAGGCGGTCCAGGCGCTGGCCGTCGCGGATGACGGCGGCCTGGTGGATGACAACTTGCTGGTAGGCCGGGTTGAAGCTGATCTGCGGTTCGGACACATCGCGTAGCGTCGACGTATCCAGGGCCTCGTGCTGAAGATGCACATAGGTCGCCGTGGCCGAGCGGGGCAGAAGTTGCACCTGCACGTCCACCAGCGGCTCGCGGCGCGCCTTGGCGCCAGGGCTGGCGGCGCTGACGGCCGACAGGGCCGGCGCGGGTGGCAGGGGCTTGACCCAGGCGGGCACGGGACCGAAGCGGTAGCCGGCGGCAGCTTGAGTCGCGGCGGCCTTGGGCGCCGTCTTCGGCGACGCCGTCTGCGCCCCAGCCCCCAGGGACAGGACCAGCAACAGCGCTGGCCAGAATTTCCAACTCATCCACATCCTCCCGGCATCCCGCCCCGATTGTGCGGGCTGCCAGGAAGGCCGCGGCTCAGTGCAGCATCTGCTCCACTTCCGCCGCTGGATCGCCGGTGGCGGCGATCTTGGCGCCGAGCAGTTCCAGGTCGAGGTGCAGATGCTCGATGAGTTCGGGGACGGCAACCTTGAGGGCATGAACCGGCTCGTCATGGTGCTCGGCGGCGTCAGCCAGCACCTCGGCCACATGCAGCACGGCGGCGATCAGCGAGAACGGGCGAATTTCCAGCGGCGCGTTGGCGTCCCTGAAGGCCTCGACCATGGCATCCGGGAAATGCCAGTGCGCGGCCAGCGAAGCGGTCACGTCGGCATGGGTGCAGCCGAAACGGTGCTCCTCCAGCGAGAAGCGGCTGCCCGGCTCGGCAGCATGGCTTTCGACGTCAGCCACCAGATGCGGTTCGTCCATGGCCATCAAGAGCTGGCCGGTGCGCAGCATCAGGCCGGCGAGGTAGGCGGTGTCGGTCGTCGCGCCGTCCACGCCCAGCATGCGGGCCAGGATACGCGCGTAGTTGGCGGTGGCCACGCTGTGGCGCCAGAAGATGGCGCGGTCCAGGCCCTGCACCTTGGGAAAGGCACCGCTCAGGCAGGCTGCCATGGCCAGGTTGCGCAGCGTCTCCAGGCCCAGGGCGTGGGCCGCGTCGACGACGGTGGCGATCTGGTGCGAGGGACTGTAGTGGGCTGTGTTGGCCAGGCGCAGCACCTTGGCCGTCAGCGCACCGTCCTTCTCGATCAGCGCCGCGATCTGGCTCAGGCCGACGTGCTCGTCGTCGAAGCTCTTCAGCAGCCGCGAGGCCACCTCGGGCATGGTCGGCAGGGCGTTGTGCTTGACGAAAAACCGTTCCGCGGCTGCGCTCATCGGATACCTCCAGGTCGTCGACGACCGGCCCAGTCTAGAACGAAGAAATCGTCCGCGCCACGCCCTTCACCTGCCCTCAACGATCAGCAATGCACGGAAGTCGTTGACATTGGTGAAGCTGGGGCCGGGCACCAGCAGGTCACCCAACGGCGCGAAGAAGCTGGCGCTGTCGTGGGCGTCCAGCAGGGCCTGGGGATTGAGGCCGAGGGCACGGGCGCGGGACAGGCTGGTGGGTGTCAGCAGGGCGCCCGCATGCGGCCCGACACCGTCGATGCCATCGGTGTCGGCAGCCAGCGCGAACACGCCGGGCTCGCCCTGCAGGGTCAGGGCGCAGCCGAGCAGGAATTCGGTGGCCCGGCCGCCCTTGCCCGCCGGTCGGCTGGCGTCGACGGTCACAGTCGTCTCACCGCCGGATAGGATGACGCAGGGCCCGGCAAAGGGCTCGCCGCGGCGGGCGACGGCGCGGGCCAGGGCGGCGTGCACGCCACCGACGACGCGGGATTCGCCCTCGATCTCGTCGCTGAGGATGTGGGGCGCGATACCCCGCTCGCGGGCAAGGGCGGCGGCCGCGTCCAGGCTCATCTGAGGCGCGGCCAGCATGACGAGTTCGTGGCCGGCCAGGCGCGCGTCGCCCGGCTTGGGCGTCTCGAAGACGCCCGACTCCAGGCCGGCGCGGGCGGCGGGCGGCAGTTCGATCTGGTAGCGGCGGCAGACGGCCAGCGCGTCGGCGCAGGTTGTCGCGTCGGCCACGGTGGGGCCGGACGCGATGACGGCCGGGTCGTCGCCGGGCACGTCGCTGATGGCCAGGGTCAGCACGCGCGCCGGCGCGCAGGCAGCGGCCAGGCGCCCGCCCTTGATGGCCGACAGGTGCTTGCGCACGCAATTCATCTCGCCGATGGCAGCACCGCTGTTCAGCAGCGCGCGGTTGACGGCTTGCTTGTCGGCTAAGGTCAGCCCTGGTGCCGGCAGGCTCATCAGCGCCGAGCCGCCGCCGGAAATCAGGCAGATGACGAGGTCGTCGGCCGTCAGGCCGCCGGCCAGCGCCAGCATGCGCTCGCTGGCGGCCAGGCCAGCGGCGTCCGGCACAGGGTGCGCGGCCTCCACCAGCTCGATGCGGCGCGGCCGCCAGCCACCCGGAACGTGGCCATAGCGCGTGATGACCAGGCCCGACAGCGGCGCATCGGCCGGCCAGGCGCCTTCCAGCGCCTGCACCATCGAGCCTCCGGCCTTGCCGGCGCCGAGCACCAGGGTACGGCCTTTTGGCGGCGGCGGCAGGTGGGTGGCGAGGACACGCCCCGGCAGCGCACGGGCGACGGCCACCTCATAGAGCTGGCGGAGCAGGGCGCGCGGGTCGAGGCTCATGGTTGCCGGGCCCAGCGGCCGATCAGGGCGCGTTCGTCGTCGGTGATGCCGGTCGCGTTGTTCAGCGGCATGGCGCGCTGCACGACGACCTGCTGGTAGATCTGCGCCTTGTGCGCGGCCAGGCCCTCGGCCGAGTCCAGGCGCACGCCCTTCTGCGCGGCTTCGCCCGAGTGGCACATCAGGCAGCGCTGCTGGGCGACAGCCTGCACCTGCTCAAGTGCGACGGGCGTCACCGCGGTTGCTGCAGGCGCCGCGGGCGCCAGCCAGGCGATGACCCCGACCAGCAGCGCCAGCGCCAGCACCACCGCGCCCCAGCTGTTGACGCCCTTGTGCCGCTTCACGAAGAACACGCGGATGGCCACGCCAGCGGCCATCATCAGGCTCAGCACCGCCCAATTCTGTGGGTGCTGGTAGAGCATGCCGTAGTGGTTGCTCAGCATGGCCACCAGCACCGGCAGGCCGAACCAGGTGTTGTGCACGCTGCGCTGCTTGCCGCGCTGGCCATGGATGGGGTCGGGCTTCTGCCCGGCCCGCATCTGGGCGATGACCTTCTTCTGGCCCGGGATGATCCAGTGCGCGACGTTGGCCGTCATCATGGTCGCCAACGTGGCGCCGACGAGCAGGAAGGCGGCGCGGCCCGCGAACAGCTGGCAGGCCACCCAGCCCGCGGCCACGACGAAGACCGCGACCACGGCCAGCACCCGGCCGTCATGGCCGATCTGGCCGTCGGCCGTGCGGCCGAGCAGCCGGCAGGCGCCGTCATAGACCAGCCAGCCCACGGCCAGGAAGCCCAAGGCCGCGCCCACCGCCTGCCAGGGCGCGGCCCAGACGTGGACGCGCGGGTCGATCAGCATCTGGCTGGCGTTGAAGAGGTAGAGCACGACGAAGAGCGCGAAACCGCTCATCCACGTCCAGTAGCTCTCCCAATAAAACCAGTGCAGATCCTCCGGCAGGTTGCGCGGCGCCACCAGGTACTTCTGCGGGTTGTAGAAGCCGCCGCCGTGCACGGCCCAGAGTTCGCCATCCACGCCCTTGGCCTTGAGGTCGTCCGCCGTCGGCTTGACGAGGTGGTTGTCCAGCCAGACGAAATAGAAGGAGGCGCCGATCCATGCGATGACGGTGATGACGTGCAGCCAGCGCAGCAGCAGATTGGCCCAGTCGAGGAGGTAGATGTCCATGAAGCGGTGGTGATCTCTCGCACAGCCCCACCACGGCGGGTGCTGTGGGGCCTCAAGCGTCGCGTCTGCAGGCCCGCATGGACCCGACACCGCTGCGACAGGCCGGAGTGTATGCAGGGCCACAATCGCCGCCATGCGCAACCGTCGCCTGCTCCGCACCGCGATTCAGGGCCTGCTGGCCCTGGCCGCCGCTGGCCTGAGCGTGGCGGCACACGCTCAGGAGGCGGTGAGCCCGGTGCGCATCGCCACCAATGTCGAGCGCAGCTACTTTCCGCCGGTGGAGGTGCTGCTGCGCAAGGCCTATGCCTCGCTCGGGCTGCAGGTCGAGTTCCTTCCATGGCCGCTGCCACGCGCCCAACTGGCCCTGCGCGCAGGTCAGCTCGACGCGGTGGCCATGCGCGTGGGCGCCTATTTCGAGCAGACTCCCTTCGTTCGCAAGATCGACGTGCCGCTGCTCGAGCTCTTCGTCTACGCCTATGGCCGCCCACCTTGCCCGGCGGCCCTGCCTCTGGAGACGCTGGCCCAGCAGCGCATCAGCTACCAACGCGGCGTGGTGGCCACCGAGGCGATGATTCCCGAGGCGTCGCGGGTACCGGCCAACACGCCGAGCGACGCCTTCCTGAATGTGCAGGTCGGCAGCGCCACGTATGCCCTGGTGCTGACGACACCCTGGATGGTCGAGCTGCCGGTGGACACGCCCCAGGGCAGCCTGTGCCGCATTGCGACGCCGCTGAGTCGCTCCACCCTCTTCCACGGTGTGCACGAATCGCGCGCTACCTGGGTGCAGCCGCTAGAGCAGGCCCTGCGGGGGCTGCGAGAACGCGGCGAAATCCAGCAGGCCTGGGTCGCCTACGAACGCGAGATCGCGGCGCAGAGCGCCCGCCTGCTGGCCCAGCCGGGCCGCAGCCTCACGCTGACGCCGTCGGCAACGCCAGGATCTGGGCCAGCACGGCCACAGCAATGACGGCCGGCTGCTTGCCGTTCACGCCGGGCACGCCGATGGGGCAGGCCACCTGGGCACGCTCGGCCTCGCCGAAGCCGCGGGCCTCCAGGCGCTGGCGAAAGCCCGCCCATTTGCTGCGGCTGCCGATCATGCCGATGAAGGCCAGGTCGCCGCGTTCACGCTGACGCTTCAGGCAGGCGGCGACCAGCTCGAAGTCCTCGGCATGGCTGTGGCTCATGATCAGCACGGCCGAGCCGGCTGCAAGGTCGGTGACGGCATCGGCCGCCGGATCGCACACCTCCTGGCGCCAGCCGCGCGCCGGCGGCTTGGCCGGAAATTGCCCCTCGCGGCTGTCGATCCAGTGCAGGGCCAGCGGCAGGTCGCGGGCGATATGGGCGATGGCCTGGCCGACATGGCCGGCGCCGAACAGGGCCAGCGGCCGCTGGGGTGGCTGGGGCAGTCGGGCGGCCAGGTCTTCACCCGCCGCGACGCGCTCGAAGCGCAGCCAGACGACACCGCCGCAGCATTGGCCCAGGCTGGCGCCCAGGGGATAGCGCACCTCGTCTTCCATCGCGCCTCCGCTCAACGCCGTGCGGGCGCGGGCAATGGCGTCGAACTCCAGATGGCCGCCGCCGACGGTGCCATGGATGCCGTCCGCGCCCACGGCCATCCAGGCCCCGACCTCGCGCGGCACGCTGCCGGCGGCGCGGGAGACGGTGACGAGGACGAGGGCTTCAGCTGCCACGGTAGGTCGAATAGCTCCAGGGGGACACCAACAATGGCACGTGGTAGTGCGAGTTCTCGTCGGCGATGCCGAAATCCAGCGGCACCTCGTCTAGGAAGGCCGGCTGGGGCAAGGCCGGGCCGCGACCGTTGAAATAACTTGCCACCTCAAAGACGAGGCGGTAGCGGCCGGCCAGGAAGTCGGCCCCTTCCAGCAGCGGCCCGTCCGCGCGGCCGTCGGCGTTCAGATGCAGGCTGCGCAGCCACTTCGGCCCTTCGGCGTCAAAGCGGTAAAGGCGCACGCCCATGCCGGCGGCCGGGCAGCCGTTGGCGGTGTCGAGCACATGTGTTGTCAGTTTGCCCATTGGAACTCCAATCCTTGATGCAAAGTGTAGGGATGAGCAACGTCCGCTACCCCCGCGACCTGATCGGCTACGGCGAGAACCCGCCCCAAGCGCAATGGCCCGGGGGCGCCCGAGTGGCTGTGCAGTTCGTGCTGAACTACGAGGAAGGCGGCGAAAACTCGGTGCTGCACGGCGATGCCGGCAGCGAGCAGTTCCTGTCGGAGATGTTCAATCCGGCCAGCTACCCGGCCCGCCATCTCAGCATGGAGGGCATCTACGAATACGGTTCGCGCGTCGGCGTCTGGCGGCTCTTGAAGGAATTCGAGCAGCGCGCCCTGCCCCTGACCGTCTTCGGCGTCGGCATGGCCCTGGAGCGCCACCCCGACGTGACCCAGGCCTTCGTCGAGCTCAACCACGAGATCGCCTCCCATGGCTGGCGCTGGATCCACTACCAGAGCATGGAGGAGGACACCGAGCGCGCTCACCTGGCGCAGGCGATGGCCAGCCTCAAGCGCCTCACGCTGGGCCGCGACCCGCATGGCCTGGGCTGGTACACCGGCCGCGACAGCCCCAACACCCGCCGCCTGGTGGCGGATTACGGCGGCTTCGAGTACGACAGCGACTACTACGGCGACGACCTGCCCTTCTGGCTGCAGGTGCGCAAGACCAATGGCGAGCTGGCGCCCCACCTTGTCGTGCCCTACACGCTGGACTGCAACGACATGCGCTTCGCCCTGCCCCAGGGCTTCAGCCATGCCGAGCCCTTCTTCGAATATCTGCGCGACTCGTTTGACGTGCTCTATGCCGAAGGCGCCGACAGCCCCAAGATGATGAGCATCGGCATGCACTGCCGGCTGCTGGGCCGGCCGGGACGCATACGCGCGCTGCAGAAGTTCCTCGACCACATCGAGGCGCACGACCGCGTCTGGGTGTGCCGGCGGCTGGACATTGCTCGGCACTGGAAAACAGTCCACCCCTTTGATGCGCGCACAGCTTTCGTGTGGGAATGATGACGCTCGACCAACTCAATCAAGCCAGCGCCGCCGACTTCGTCGCGCTGCTGGACGGCACCTATGAACACTCGGCGTGGATCGCCGAGCGTGCCGCCGCTGCACGCCCCTTCAAGACTCTGGCCGCATTGAAGGTGGCTCTGGCCCGCGTGGTGCGCGAAGCCACGGTGGACGAACAGCTGGGCCTGATCCGCGCCCACCCCGAGCTGGCCGGCAAGGCCGCCGTGGCCGGTGAGCTGACGGCCGAGTCAACGAACGAGCAGCAGAAGGCGGGGCTCACGGCCTGCACACCCGAAGAGTTCGCCAAGCTGCAGAAGCTCAACGCCGACTACAACGCCCGCTTCGGCTGGCCCTTCATCCTGGCCGTGCGCGGGCCGCGTGGCACGGGCTTCACGCGGCAGGACATCATCGCCACCTTCGAGCGCCGCCTGCGCGCCCACCCAGATGTGGAGCGCGCGGAGTGCCTGCGCCAGATCCATCGCATTGCCGAGATCCGCCTGAACGACAAGTTCGGCGTCAGCCCCGAACTGGGCAAACAACTGTGGGACTGGGCTGCGGCCTTGGCCGCGCACAGCGACACCGAGGACTTCCTGACCTGCACCTATGCCACGCCGGCCCACACCGCCGTGGCCGAGCAGCTGATGGTCTGGATGCGCGACTGCGGGTTCGACGAGGTCAGCCGCGACGCGGTCGGCAATGTCGTCGGCGTCTACCTGGGCACGGGCGACAAGACGCTGCTGACCGGCAGCCACTACGACACCGTGCGCCGCGCTGGCCGCTTCGACGGGCGGCTCGGCATTTTTGTTCCCATGCTGGTTGTCCGCGAACTGCACCGCCAAGGCAAGCGCCTGCCCTTTGCACTCGAGGTCGTCGGCTTCTCCGAGGAAGAGGGCCAGCGCTACCCGGCCGACTTCCTCGGCTCGAGCGCGCTGATCGGCAGCTTCCAGCCCGCCTGGCTGGACCAGACCGACGCCGCGGGCATCACGCTGCGCGACGCCATGCAGGCCGCAGGACTGGCCGGCACGATGGAGAGCATCCAGACCGTCAAGCGCGATGCATCGCGCTACGTCGGCTTTGTCGAGGTCCATATCGAACAGGGCCCGGTGCTGGACAGCCTAGACCTGCCGCTGGGCATCGTCACCAGCATCAACGGCAGCCGCCGCTACACCG
>Ga0194137_10002028_pt1 | contig 12148 bp, 11 predicted proteins | sample TARM_MetaG_T3_14_FD_134025 | JGI IMG/M metagenome (GOLD analysis project Ga0194137, IMG submission 134025) | Freshwater microbial communities from Pennsylvania, USA, analyzing microbe dynamics in response to fracking - TARM_MetaG_T3_14 (version 2) | ecosystem: Environmental > Aquatic >...
GAGAGCCTCGATGGCTTTTGCAGGCAACTTTCCGGAAACCGCAGGAATAATGGTGAAAACATTGGTGACATCACCGCCCAGTCCCTTGAACGCATTCAGCTCTGCCTGACCCGGTTTGTCTTTAAACCGTACAATGACATCCTGAAAATCGGCCGCGCTATTATGGGTTGCCGCTGACTCAGATGATGATTGGGATGCCATTACCTCAGTAGTTACCGACGTATAACTAGAAATAAACAAAAATGTTAATAAGACTGCATACAATTTTTTCGACAACATATTATTTCCCCTTTCTTTCTATCAAAAATCGACCGCTGATGATCGAATACGCCACAAATAAAGAAATTATGAATAGTGCTGAATTCTATTTAGGTATCAACAATTATAAGGTTTAATTCCTAGCGCAATATTTTTATTGTATACCTTTACATCATTGATTTACAAGTAGAAGTTTCGTTTAGTCATGACTATCTTTTCAAGACGAATCGTTTGACTGGTCCCAACCACAGTAATAATATGAAATGACAAATGGATATTAAATGCTAGAAATTCATCAAAAATAAAAAGGAGATCAGACAATGAACTTTGATAGTGGCGACTCACGTTTCTACAAAAAAGATGAGAACGAAAATTTAATCTGCGAAATCACCTATTCCATTGCAGACAGCAGCATGATCGTCATCGACCGTACCTTTGTGAATGACGATTACCGTGGCCAGGGAATTGCCGCGCAATTGGTTGATCGTGAGGTCGAAATGGCAAGAGAAGAAAACAAAAAAATCATCCCTCGCTGCGCCTTCGCCAAAAGTATGCTCGAAAAAAACAGCTCACTATATGCTGATGTAATAGAATAGAATCAAAAAGCGGAATGACTGTTTGAATACACAGTCGTTCCGCTTTTGTTTGGCCTTCTAAACTTTAATTCCGTATATCAGATTTATTCCTTCAGTAATCCCGAAAGGTTCAATCAGCAAGTATTGGGACAATGGATCCCTGAGGCTCGTCCCAAGTGTATTGGTCACTTCGATGCGCAGGGTGTTCTTGCCTTCGCGGAAGCTGTTTTTCGCATCAAAAACATAAGGCGGCGCAATTATGGTGCCAATGCTTTGGCCGTTAACGAAGACTTCGGCGATTTCATAAACCATGCCCAAATCCAAGCCTATAACGCTTTTGGTTTCACTCACTTCCAGCTGCGTTTCATAAGCGACAGTTCCTGCGGCCCGGTCGTAGCCTTCCAGGTCACTCAAGGCCTGAATACCATTTTGAAATGTTGTGACGGATTCGAAGCTTGGGTAAGCCAATGCTCCTGCAAAACTGACTTTCCATTCCGCTTCGATCGGTTTTCTTTCTGATTCTTTTTGCAGTTCTCCGGCTGACACAGGCATCTGTTCATCCGTAAATACCCAAACGAGGGTCTCATATGGGGCCAATTTCAGCGCAATGCCTTCTTGGCTGACTTCCAGTTCGTTTACCTGATTGTGGTAGGCATCGAAGGCATAGCCGTTTTTCCCCGGATATGATGGGATAAACACAGTCGTATCCACTTCTTCGGAGATGCTCTCGTTGAAGAACATCCAGTAGTCGTTACTGTCTTTTTCGTAATGATAATAGACCAACTCACAGAAAGGCTGCGCCAGTTTCAGTTCGCGAACATTGTCCAGATGTTTCGGTAATTCTTGCAGTGGGCTTACTTCATATCCGTCTTTGACCGCGGCATCGAAATTCTCCGGCAAGCTGTCCACGAAAACGATTCTCAAGCCTTCTTGTTTCAATCTTTCGAGTATATCCATCATGGTTTTTGGCATGTAAGAGGCGTACGGGATGACCAATGCTTCGAACGTTTCATCCAAAATGCGCAGTTTGTTTTCGCTGACAAGTGCGTCCTTCAGATGATCGAAGCTGACGATATCCATATCGATCTGCGCCTCGGTCAACAAGCGGACCGGCCTTTCCACCGGCATGGCTTCCCCTGCCCATTCAAACTCCGCCGGATACGCGACTGCGACCGGCGCGCGGTGGGTTCCACCGTTGAAGATATTCATCAAACGGTTGGCGTAATCTGTCAGGTGCGTCATATACCTGAATTGCGGATTGTTGCCACGGGCGTAGAAATGTGGCGGGCAGTCCCAATCGGGAAATTCTTTCGGGCTGAAGGCATGCGGAACCAGGTAATTGATGCCTCGTACAAGCAAATGATCCGTTATCCATTTCATCGTCTTCAGGCCTTCATTCCAACCGTAGGCGCCGAATGCCTCGCACATGGCGCGCCCGTTTTTGTGGGCTGTCAGATGCGCTGCCGAAGCGCCCAGTTTGCCCAAGGCAAAATGGTAGAATTCGCCGTCGCTGCCGCCCGTCTGGAAGGCATCGTGATGGAACGGCATGCCCGGAACCACTTGCGTTCCGATGACGTCGATTCCGGAAAAATGCTGGGCTTCCTGTGCCCGGAAGAAGTGGCCGGCGCCATAGCCGAGCCTTGCATGCGCGCCGTTGTCCTCGATGTTGTGGCCTAGGTATGCCACGCCCTTATCCTCGCACCAGTCAGCCAACACTTTCGTGAAGTTCTCGTTGTAAAGAGTTGTGATCTTGTCCATATAGGCATAGCGCACTTCTTTTTCTGCTCCCACGGCAGGAGTCCAAAGCAACGGCAGCAGAATCGGTTCGAAAGCCAATTCTTTTTCCAGGCCCGGTCGCCAAGGCAACACCATATCCAATTTCCCTATCCGTGATTCCGTCCCCTTCTGGTTGCCGAAGCGCGGTTCATCTGAGAAGAAGGCGGTGATGGTTTTTCCGAAGTGATCCCCGACATGTTGCAGATGCTTCTCGTACACTTCCTCGACCAGCACTTGGGTGGCTTCATTCACCAACGGGTTCAGGTAGTCCTCCGTTGCCTCCTCGCCGCCACTGTGCGTAGAGAAGACGACGAAAATGCTCCAGGCGCCCTTCTCCAAATCGAGTTGGATTGTGTCGTTCTGATAATGGTCCGTGATATCCACTAAAGTAGTCGCATCGATAGGATCCCCCTCGACCGTATAGTTTGAAGTGCGTTTCGACATATAGACGCCGATGATTTCGATGATGTCGTTGGGTTCTTTGCTCCAAGGGCGTCCCTTCAGCATCGAGGCATCGATGCGGGCTTTCTTCATCGGACCGGCTACGTCATATCTGCGCATCGATAAGTATTGTTTCCGCAAGGCCGGGAAAACATCGCGGATTTGGCCATTGGCGAATCCAGTCGGGAAATGGGAATCATCCAGCAACCAAATCTTCATATCGCGTTTTTCGCATTCGCGAATGATGATGCCCAGATCTTCCCACCACTTGTCCCCAACAAAATCCGGGTGCGGCCGCGATTCAACGCAAACCGCCCGCATGCCGGATTGATGGATTTTGTCTACAAATGTTACCAGTGTTTCTTCGTCTTCCCCGTGCTGCCAAAAGAACGGGTAGAAATGGTTCGGTAATTTCTCGATTGGACCTGTAATATTTTTCAACATAAACTCACTGCTCTCTTCATTAATTTTCTTCTGTCGCTGCTCCAGTTGGAACAAGGATATAGGCGATTGCGGCTGACACGGCCAACGCCAAGACTGCACAGGCGATGAAGCCGTAGAAGCTGATATCCAAACCAGTCGGATTGATCATGCCGGGGATGCGGAACAGGCCGTCTCCTGCAAAGCCATACACCTTGCCGCCCAATGCCGCCAGGATCCCGCCGGCCACTCCACCGCCAATCCAGGCATCTGAAAAAATTTTGAAATTTGGGATGACGATCGAATAGATGGTCGGTTCGGTCACGCCGCACAAGCAAGAGGCCAGATTTCCGAATCCCAATGACTTTTGTTCCTTGTCTTTCACTTTCAGCGCGTACCCGAGCGATACTCCCGCCAATGCCCAGACTGTGAGACCAAGAATCGCATTAATCGGGTCACTGCCCAAAGTGATGAGGTTATTGATCAAAACCGGGATGAATGCTGCGTGAAGTCCCAGCAACACCATCAATTGCCAGAATGCACCGAACAGGATGCCACCTATGATCGGACTCATGTTGAAAATGCCCAGTACAGCAGTTGAAAGTGTTGAGGAGACGAGATTCATGATCGGTCCGATGATCAACAGCGTCAGTGGCACGATGATGGCTAGCGTCAAAGCGGGAACGAACATCAATTGCAGAACCTGCGGTAACGTATTCTTGAAGAATTTTTCGACATGCGACGCTGCCCATACCGCTACGACAGCCGGCAAAAGCGATTGGGAATAATTGATCAGTTGAATCGGGAGCCTCAGGAAGGTCAAGGGTGCACCTTCAGCCACTGCTGTAATGATCGATGGATACATGATGGCTGCGCCGATGATGGCCCCGATGTACTGATTGGATTTGAAGACGCGTCCTGCGCTGAATCCGACCAGGATCGGCATGAAATACAATACTGCATCAGCAGCCGCATAAAGTGCCAAATAAGTGCCGCTTGTGTTTGTCAATAATCCAAAAGTCACCAATATCGCCAACACACCTTTAATCATCCCCGATCCGACCATAACGCCCAATATCGGCGAGATGCAACCGCTGATGACTTTAAAGAATCGGTCGAACAGACTACCTTCTTTTACTTCGGATTTTCCAGCGGTGGCGGTTACATTTCCTTCCCAGATATAGTCGCGAACAACCGGAGCGATATCCGAAACTTCTGTCCCTATGATGACTTGATATTGTCCGCCTTTATTCATGATGCCTTTCACCTGCTTCATTTGCTTCAATGCCGATTCATTTGCTGCAGCATCATCCTTCAACACAAACCGTAAACGCGTCATGCAATTCGTCACATCGACAATATTCTCTTTGCCGCCGACATGCGCAACAACATCTTTCGCTAACTGGTCATAATCTTTTTTAGCCATAATTGCAGTCCTCCTAATTGTTTTGGAATATAGCTGCGGATATCAAATATTTAGGCGCCCACCTTGATCACATCTTCATCCCGTTGTACTAACAATTTGAATTATAGCGGTTACAATGTATAATAGAAATATCAAACAACGATACATTTCGTATCATATTTTTAGGTGGTGTAAACATGAACTTCATCGAACTGGATTCCTTCCTGCGCAAACACACAGCCAGTGAGGAACGCTATTCGAAAGAGCCTGTGTTATCAGCATGGTTTAAGGATGACAATAAGGTCCTTATTGATGGCCGCTATGTATTTCATTTCTCGAAACCATTTTTGTCGGTTTCCGTAAATCAGGATTATTTCGTCAATAAACACTCGCGCTTCATCCATGTCCCGGAACATATCCACGAGTATATCGAACTCAATTTTGTCTACAGTGGCAAATGCGGGCAATCCATCAACAACAAAGATGTGCTTCTGAAAAAGGGGGATATTGTATTGATCGATACGGATATTCCCCACTCCATCGCGAAGACCGGGGAGGAGGATATCATCATCAACCTCATCATCAATCAGGAGTTCTTTTCAAAGTGTCTTTCCCAGATTGCCACAACCGAAAGCTACCTTTCTCAGTTCCTCTTGCAGGCGATTTCGGATTCACAGAAGCATAATCAATACTTGATTTTCCGAAATTCGAATACGGAAAAAATTTCGTTGTTATTTCAGCAGTTATTGTGCGAAGTTTATGATCCGGGCATCGGCACGAAGGAGATGCAGGATCTTTACATCCAGTTGATTTTTTTAGAACTGATCCGGTCGTTTTCGGTTGAGGTCAACGGAACGGAATTGGAGACGCAGCAGACGAAAATGGCTTTGGACATACTCAGTTACATCGAAGCGCATTACGAGACGTGTTCTCTGGGCGAGACCGCCGCCCATTTTGGCTACAACGCTTCCTATTTCAGCCATATGATCCGGAAGACCACAGGCATGAGTTTCAAGGAATTGGTCCTGAACAAGCGGATCGAAAACAGCCGGATTGAATTGATCCATTCCTCCAAGCCTGTCCGTGAAGTCGCCCTCGATTGCGGATTTACGAATCTCAATCATTATTACCGGCTTTTCCAGAAGCACTTCGGCATGACACCGTCGAAATACCGGAAAATGAATCAGATCAGCGAGTAGGAACAGATTGGTTGCTGACGGGTAAGGTATAGCCTGCGTTGGGATTCGGGCTCTTCGGGGCAGAATTCCCCGCAAAAATGGTTTTGACGGGGAATCTTGTTTAGTCCGAGGGCGTTTTTCCCCGTCAAGGTGCTTTTCGCAGTTTTTCTCACTGTGTTCGGAACGGAAATAGCCCGCCAAAATGCGTTTGGCGGGCTATTTCTGTTCATACATTCAATTCTGATGCTACTTATCCACTTTCTTGCCGGCAGCCGACAAGAAGATCGTGAAGTCGTCTTCGCCGACCAAATGCAGCAGTTCTTCGACAGTTCCGGGTCGTAGATGCGCTTTTTCAAGCCGTCCACATTGAGGATGAACAACTATTCCTCTTCATCATCCCGGTATTCCAGAATATCGCCGGGCTGGCAGTCTAAGGCTTTGCAGATGGCTTCCAGTGTCGAGAAACGGATCGCCTTGGCCTTGCCGGTTTTCAGGATCGACAGATTGGCCATCGTGATGCCGACGTGCTGCGACAGTTCGGTGACGCTCATTTTGCGTTTTGCCAACATGACGTCTATATTGATGATTATTGCCATTTTACGCACCTCATATCGTGTAGTCGTTTTCTTGCTTGATTGCGATCGCATTTTGCAGGAGTTTCTGAAGGACAGCTGCAAAAACGGCAATCACCATGCAGGCGAAAATGATGATCAGACCGATCAGTATCAGGCCGGGTGCATCATCTAGATCACCCATCATAAAAATGAGCGGCATGAACAGGATGAACAGCCCGCCGATTGCAGCTGCACAGAGTTTGATGTTCTTCAGCACGTGCACCGTCAAATCGGAAAAAGCCAAGTCCTTATCGATATAGCCTAGCAGTTTAAATACTTGGTACAAAGCGACGAAATAGATGCCAGCAGATGCGTACAATCCGATCATGAATGGATATTGCAAATAAGCAAGGCTCGGGACCAGTTCGACCAAGAAAGCCGCAATTTCCGGGATAATAAAAATGCAGAGCGCCACTACCGGAAGTCCCATCAGAACGACGACCGCCTTCAAAAAGAATGTTTCTCGTTTCATATGTACAACACCTCGTTTGGATTTGTTACTGTTAGTTTAGTCTTCTATTTATCGTTTTACAATAAATATTTATTCTTTTAAGCAATTCTTAACGAACGTGCGCCACCGCTACGGGCGCGAATTACCGGCGAGGGGTTCCTCGTCGGTAATTCCGACTTCATTTGGCTGATAATTCCCGGTGAAGCTGCCCTCGCCGGGAAAAAGCTCCTCATTTTCCGGATATTACCCGGTGAAGCGCTCCTCACCGGGTAATATACCTGTAACCAAAAAGAGCCAGACCCCATTCAAAATTAAGAATGCAGTCTGGCTTTTTCGGTTTATTCTGGTCTCACAAGTATCTTTCAAGCATATGGGCGATACCATCTTCGTTGTTGGACAAGGTGATTTCGTTCGCGTTTGCTTTCAGGGCGTCGATCGCATTGCCCATCGCGACCCCGACCTCTGCGTAAGCGACGATGGAGGCATCGTTCTGACCATCCCCGAATGAGATGACCTGCTCGGGAGCGATCCCCAATGGCTGCAGAGTTTTGTCCAAAGCAAAAGCCTTATCGATGCCTTTGTCGGCAATCTCAAAATAGAACGGCGCCGAGAAAAAGCCGTTGATCCGTCCCTCGAATGGTTGCATGATTGCTTGCCAATTCTGCGCCAAGTAGTCCGGCTCCCCTGCAATCAGGATCTTATGCAGCGGGAAATCGACAAAGTCCGCCAGATGCTCCACTTCGCACAACTTAAAGTCACCGCTACGAGACTCGTATTCGATGATGTTCCGCAAGCCGTGCGGCGGCGCGGTGATCATGCAATCATACACATTGTTCACGTACATGTAATCCTTATGCGCAATCATCGGTTTGACTTCGAATTGTTCCAAGTGCGTCAGCAGCGCTGAACCTATTTCTTCGGAAATGCTTTGGCTGAACAGCATCTCATCCGTTGCGCAATCTGTCACACAAGCCCCATTATTGGAAAGAAGCAAGCCATGATAGTGCTCCATCTGTAGTTCTTTTGAGAATTTCAGCATCGCCGGCAAGGGTCTACCGGATGCCAGTACAAGTTTCACACCGGCTTCTTGAGCCCGTAATAAGGATTCTTTCGTCTTTGGCGTGATTATTTTTTGGTCATTCAACAATGTGCCATCGATGTCTAAAACGATCGCTTTCAAATCCACTTCGGTCACCTCATCATTCCATATTAAATTGTGATTTCGATTCTGTTTCCTTCCGGATCACCGATGACGGATTCATAGTAACCGCCGCCGGTCACTCTGCATGGACTCAGCAATGGATAGCCGGCATCCACCAGTTTTTGCGTCAATGCGTCCACTATGTCTTTACTGCCTACCGATATGGCCAGATGGGCAAAACCCAATATTTCATTGGTTTGATCGCCTTTGATAACATCTTCGCGATGCATGATCTCCAATCTGGCACCATCCGCGAAGGTCAGGAAATAGGATTGGAAGCCCGTTTTCTGGTTATGGTACTTTTCACCTGCCGTAGCTTTGAAGTAATCACAGTAGAATTCTTTCATTTTTTCCAAATCCGCAGTCCATAGACCGATATGCTCTATTTTCATTTTGAAAACCTCCTTGATAACTAACGTTAGTATATGTCATTCATCCAAAAATGACAGACGAAACGCTTAGGTTGAAACAAATTTGTCTATACACTTCTATCCAGCCTCGAATTCGTGAAACAATCCTGCCAAAATCTCTGATTGCCTCTTAATAGCAGGATATGGTACTTTACAGACAGATAGACTTTTGATTGGAGGCGAAACGCATCAACATTGAAAAAATCAAATACTACATTGATCTGGTGGAATGCCGCAGCTTCACGGAGACGGCCAAGCGGAACTATGTGTCACAGACCACCATCAGCCAGACAATCGCTTCGCTAGAGGAGACGTTCCAGATCCGGTTGATCAACCGCAAAAAGACGCCGATCGAACCGACGGAAGCCGGCCAGCTCTTCTACGAGGAAGCGCTGGTGCTGTGGAAGCAATACCAAAGCATGCAGCAGAAAATGCGCAATTTCCAGGCCAATCAGCGGGAAACGTTGTCGATCGAATATTCAGCCATGACGGACATCCAGACGCTGCTTTCCGTTATCCCGGCATTCCGTAAAGAAAACCCGCTCGTCGAACTGAATCTGAACAAGGTGCTGTTGAAGAACATTTCCGATTATCTCGTGAAAGGCATATATGATGCGGCCATCGCTTTCGATTCCGAATTCGAAGGCAAAAAAGACATTACGACGGTGCCATTGTATGCCGGGAAATATCAAGCCGTCGTAAGCGCGGGCCATCCGTTGTTCTACAAGGAGTCGGTTACCCTTGCCGAACTGTACCAGCACCCACTCGTCATGCTGGATCCATCCGTCATCGGCGCATCCTACGATCTGATGCTGCAGCATGCCCAAAAGGACGGCTATGAGCCGCAGATCGCCAAAACCGTGGATGACGTCGAAACCGAATTGTTCGCGATTCGGACCGAAAACTTGATCGGCTTCTTTCCGGACAACTACAATCTTAATTATCCGTCAGAAGAGATCCGCATGATCCCAATCGAAGGCTCCTTCCATACATTCGAAATCGCTCTGGGATATTTATCCGCCAATGCCAAACCGGCCATCCAAACGCTGATCCGTTCCATCAAAGCGCACCATTCGATTTCCGGATAGCCCATTCGCTTTTTGTATTGGAGTTTGCTCTATTTTTCACATATCATGAAGATAGTTAAAAACAGACAGGAGACGATACTAGTATGGGTAAATTATTATTGACAGGCGTGGATGGAAACCTAGGAAATCAGGCAGCGGAATACCTTTTGGGTTTGGTTGAAAAAGATCAACTGATTTTCTGCGCATACAGCGAGGCTGCTTTAAAAAAGTATGCAAACCTGGGTATTGAAACACATGTCACAAACTTCAACCACGAAGACGGATTGGCTGAAGCTTTCGCCAATGCCGATAAAGTTGCCCTGATTTCGATGCCTTTCGTCGGCGCAAAACGCCAAAATGCACATAAAAACGTTGTCGATGCTGCCAAAGAAGCAGGCGTTCAGCAGATCATCTACACTTCATTGGTCAACGCAGCGGACGAATCCAATCCAAGCGTCGAAAAAAGCGATCATATCTATACCGAAAATTACATCAAGGAAGTCGGCATGGATTATATCTTCCTGCGCAACTCCCAATATGCCGAAGCCATGGTCACCAACTACTTCACTTTCGTAAAAATGGGCGGCATTATGCAGAACAACCAGGCTGACGGTAAAATGGCTTACATTTCCCGTAAGGATTGCGCCAAAGCAGTTGCGCATGCATTGGCCACTGACAAATACCACGATGCAGTGTTGAACATCAACGGACCTGAACTGATGACCATTACGGATTTCGTGAATTACGGCAACGATGCGACCGGCAACAATGTCACGTATCAAGCCATCTCTGATGAAGAGAATTATGCCATTTTTGATGCGATGGGCGTGCCGAGAACGACGGACGGCGACTTCAAAAAAGACTCCGAAGCACCCTTCTCTTCTGAAGGCATGGTCACTTTCGGGGAAGCGATCCGCCTAGGCAAAATGGACAACTTCACGGATGACTTCAAACAGCTGACCGGCGAAGAAGCCATCACAGTGAAATACATGTTTGAGCACGCTGATGATTTCCAAGTCGGCGAGCGCCATTCGGAAGATAAATAAATCCGATAACAAAAAATGAACGCCACCTCAAATTTGGGGTGACGTTCATTTTTATTATGCCCGCTCAGAGAATGGATCTGGAAATAGTAATTGTTTTCTTTATATCATAAGCTTACCTGAATGGCTTTCTCGCGATATTAGTTATGATCTGGCGGAATTCTCCCCATTGCTCAGGGTAATCATTACTTCCATGTTTTGTAATTGAATGGCCTTCCATCACCATTTTAACATGCCATTGTGTTCCATCCATGATGCCCTGATCTACATATTCAGCTTCCCAATTCAACAAATTTATTGTTTCCAGCTGTTCAAGGAATTTTTTTACAGTGGTTAAGCGAATGTTTCTATGAACTGTTTCTTCAAGTTCGCCTTCGCCGCCATGAGTCCAACTGACCAAATTATTCTCCAAATCTACCTCTACTTGGTAAAAACCACCAAAATAGCCACCAACACATGCTTCAATCTTTTTAATTTTTTCATATTCCGTCATCACATTAATCCTCCCGTGAGTCAGTTAAAGTCAAGTTTCTTAGCTAATTAGTATTTTATTAACTGATTGACTCGCCAAAACCTTCAGAATTATTCCCATTTGTATTGACAAATTCACGCAAATACTTAAAAGGAAATGGTAATACAGTATATTGTCCATTTCTAACAAAAGTAGCAGAAAGAAGAGGTAACAACTTCAGTATCTCGGTATCTCTGCCATCCGATAAATCAGGATATATTTTCCTGATTGTAGCAGCTCTCGGGATTTTACTTTGCATGCCCTTGCCTTTTACACCTACAAAATAACAGATTGCATCACCTTCATTATAATAACGAATGTCTGTTAGACTCTGCAGCAATTTGCCCCGAAAAGACTCATTGCGAATATGATGGTTCACAACGATCTCTTCTTCATCAAAGATATACCACCGGAATCTTGTCGCAAACAACGACTGGCCGCAAAATACGCGATAGTCATTTAGTGTGATCACCTCATCAGGACTATCCATAATTTTATTTTTAGCATCTACTGTCCCACTCAATATTTTTTTTGCCGTCACTTCATCAAACTCAGTTTCTGTGACATCGGCATAAAAAGAATCCAACAACTCCAGTAAATGCGTTTTATCTAGCTGACTTCCAGCAATTGGGCTGCGTAGTATCGTTTTAATTGCTGTTAAAGCAGGAATGGTGTACTGAGAAGATTTTCTAATAATTGCGCTATTTTGAATTTCTCCGGAATCATTTTTTGTGTAAACAAGTCCCTCTATTTTGTAATCATACGAGTGTTTGTCAAAAGAATTTAACTTTGTTTCAA
>Ga0194137_10002029_pt1 | contig 12145 bp, 21 predicted proteins | sample TARM_MetaG_T3_14_FD_134025 | JGI IMG/M metagenome (GOLD analysis project Ga0194137, IMG submission 134025) | Freshwater microbial communities from Pennsylvania, USA, analyzing microbe dynamics in response to fracking - TARM_MetaG_T3_14 (version 2) | ecosystem: Environmental > Aquatic >...
AGTCGGTGAATACGATCTCCTTCGAGGGAGACTTTTCGTGCTCGATGTTGAAGCAGACACCAATCACTGAGTAGAGCAACTGGTGTAGGTTGCTCCGGTAGTGAGGCCTGGTGAGATCCGCCCCCACGCTTTCCAGCATCACAACCATCAGCCGAGCGATATCCATCTGCTCGCCTAGGGTCAGTGGATACGCCTGTCCGTCATTGTCCGCAGGACGCCAGAATGGGTTGATGCAGATGGCGGGCTCATCGTGCGGTGGCAGAAGGCTCATGCCCGAAACATTGCCGTCGGCACCTGCCGAGCGGCCGGTAGTGAACGCCAGGCGGTGATACGGAGCATTTGCCCTGGCGGCGATCCCCTCCAGCGATCCATCATCGGTGATCCATATCACCTGGGCCTGCTCCCGGCTGACGATCTCAACCATATTGGCAGCGAAAACGCCCTTCATCAGATTGGGCACGCCCGTCACGAGTGCATGGGCTGACAGCGCATTGGCACCCCACAGACTGAAGCGCTGCTTGTCCAGGGCCGGGGAGAGTGGGATTTGCTGCTCCGGGCTCAGCAAGCCCATGGTGGACGTTGAGTTGGACTCGGGATGCATGATGGCTCCGTGGCGAATGGTGACTCACCCAGTGAACCACTGCAGTCCTTAGGGAGCATCCCAAAAAGCCGGCACCAAACTCGGTTATGGGCTTCATTGCCGGATTTCAGTCGCAAGTCAAAGCCTGGTCGTTACAATGGTAAATAATCCCGGGCCGCTGCTGCCGGCGGGCCTTTTCGACTTTCCGGGTCATCTGGTGCTCCTTGAGTGCTGAAACTCAGTTTTTGATGACGTACTTCATGGCTTCCAGGGAGACCAGGCGCTCGACCTCCTGCAGGGCTTCATCCTTGCCAACGTAATCGATGCAGATCGTGCGCAAGCGGATGATGGACGAGTTCGGGGCCAGCAGCCCCTTGTCTTGCCAGCCGACAATGTCGGTGCAGAGTTCATTGAGGTTCGCCCTGGTGAACCCAGTTGCACGTTTCCGAGCTTCGGTATCGAGAGCCAGGCTGAGCTCCTCGGCCACCTCGTCCTTTTCCAGCTTTGTAAAAGTGCGCTCACGGTAGAGGTCGAGGATATCGTCAGAGGAGGGCATCTCGCCCTGCTTGATCAGAACCGTGCCAGCGCCGGAGGTCATTGTGGTGGCGTTGAAGAACGCCACATGAGCCAAGACGCCGTCGGGCGATGGATCCTCGGCCAGAGTGCAGTAGGCGAAGCGATGCCCCACAAGCGGGTCCTTGATGCTGTGAAACGTCGAAATGTGCATGCGGCCTCCTGGGCTTCTGCTGTGGATCGTCTGTGCGGACACTTTTGCGCCCGTCACAGGTTATCGGGCTGCGGGGTTACCAGGGAGTCGCGCGGGTCAAGGCTACATGGCCATCGACCACCAGGCGACCCATCGCATCGATGTGGTCTTCGCGCAGTGGAAGATGCCACCCGCTATCGCGGTTCAGGATGATCAACTGGTCGGCGTCGTTGAGGGCGATGTACCAGCGCTCACCCCGAATAGGGCTGGTGCAGCCGCGCCAGCACACTCCGCGGTGCTTCAGCTCCAGTGCCTCCTCGCGCAGCTCCTGCAGCGTGAGTGGCGCGTACGCCGGCAGGTCGATCACCTCGTAGTCCAGCAGCGAGCAGAGGAAGGCGCTGCGTTGCTCCAGCTCCTCGCAGTCCGGCATATCCCAGCCGTCAGCCCATGCCGCGTCGTCATCAATCAACTCGGTCCAATCGAAGACGCCTCCGCTCAGCGCAGACCACACAACCAGATCGCTGGCCTCCAGCACTTTGCTGGAGGCGATATCGGGGTGGTAGCAGTAGATGTCGCGGTGCTCGCCGGTGATTGGCGTCTTCACGAGCAGGCCCTTGTTGCGCTGGCCCAGGAGTTTGCTGTGGATGAAGGCGAACACCGCCATGCGGTCGAGGCTGTGCTCGTTCACTTCCAGATCCGGCACGCGGATAACGGGAGTGCCGTCTGCTTCGTACTCAAAGAAGGCGCGAAAGCCTTCGCGGGCGAGCTGGGCGATGCAGGTGCTATTGATCTGATCCTGGGTGTGCATGCGGTCTACTCCGTGTCAGTTGATGGCGTAAGCATCGCCTCGAGTCGATCGTGCCAGTAGGTGAGCAACGCTGCTGTTGCACCAGCAATTAGGGGCCTGGATTGGGGGCAGAACGGGGAAGTGTGTAAGTCCGCAGCGGCACCTCGGACGCCGGCGGACTCACCCATCACCATGCGAATTCGAGCTGCTCAGAAGCCGTCACGTCGACTGTGGGAATGATCCCCGGCGTCCGCGAGTCCAGGGCGTTATCGGCATCACGCAAGCTGTTGGACAGGATCGCGAAGCGCTCACGGCTGGCCGGGTCACGCTTGACGGTGAAGGACTCGTCGACCACGCCGTTCACGCGCGCCCACTGGTTCCAAGCAAATGACCGGCCCAGGCCAACCGTCGTGTTGGAACTGGGGAAGCTGGAGGCGTTGTTCACCAGCTCCTCCCAGGTTGCGCCGAACTCAACCTCGTCGAAGCGGCTGTGCCGGCCGGTCAGAGCGTTGCGCTCGAGCAGCAAGGCACGCTCCATCAGATCGGGGTGGTTGGCCGCTAGCCAATACAGCTCCCATTGCTTGGAGGCCGGGCAGAAGAAGCATGCCGACTTGATCGGCACCAGCTCCTCACCCAGCATCTGGGTGATCGCCTTTACGCAGTCGCGGCGGGCCCAGCGAACGATCTGCAGCGGGTACACGTAGTCGAAGTCTTCATCGCTGGGCTTCAGATTCTTCGAGCGGCGCAGATCCGCTTTGCCGCAGTCGTAGCCGATTAGCTGGACGATCCGCTGGCCGGTCGCCAGGTAACGCTGCCAGATCGGGTGTGGGTCACGAGCGTTGGGGCCACGCTTGGCGCCTTTGATGAACTGGTCTTGCGGATCCTGTTTCCACTTGATGCTGCAGCTCTTCATGCCAAAGGCCAAAGAGGGCAGGGTCTCGTTCTTGAAGCAGTTGCCGTACAGGTCGGTGTAGCCGGTAGCGGCCATCGGCACCTTTTTGCACACGTCGATCAGTGGCCAGCCCCAAGAGGCAAGCACACGATTCATGTTGTCGATGTGCTGAATCGTCTCGGGTTTTTCGGCACCGGTGTCGGCGAAGGTCAAAATGTCAGGGCGTATGCCGGCGGCGCGCAGCGCGACAATCATCGCTGTAGAGTCCACGCCCGAACCGAAACACAGAGCCAGCAGTTGACCGGAGAGAGCAGCACGCAATGCCGCGATCTGATCGTCAGTGAGGATGGTTGCTTCGTTCATGGTGGCTGATCCGGCTGTCTTCAAAGTGATGACAGTTTCGGGCCACGTCGTGCGTGCCAGCAGGTGCTGGCGCCAACTTCATAAAACGGTATTTGTAGGTCAGGCCAAGCCGCTATAGATACAGTCCCGATGTTGAGCCAGGACTTCAGCCATCATCCAAAGCAGCCACGGGGGCAAGTCCAGAAGTCGAGTCCGTGAGAACAAATACCGTCGTCAGCGTTGGAGGCGTCTTCCTCGGCTATTTCCTCAGGGCTGAGGTAGCCGTACTTCTCCCGGGCGTACGCAAAGGCACGGACTCCTGCCTCGCTGTCCTGGTCTGGGAAGGCCTCGAGCATGGATTCGCAGAACGTTCTGTGAACAACCGTTTCATAGGTGGAAAATCGCTCAGCAGCATCGCTGTATAGCTCGTCCACACGCCGCTCGATCATCAGCGATTCTTCGACCGTAACCATATTCAACCGCCCTAGCTTGGACTGGTACCCAGTCCTTATCATCCTTCCAGACCAGCACCACCCTACCGCGCTCCTTCGGGTCGGCGGCGCGCCACTGCGTAGCCGCTGCACGAAGCGCATCGGTCTGGCTCATGTTGTGTTTTCAGTTACTTCGATGCTTGAGTGGGATAGGTCCACTCGCTTCCATCCCAAACCCCGCCCTTGTGAAGGCGTCGCAGCATCAGAGAAGTACCCACCAAGTCGGTAGCTTGATAGTGGTCGGTTTTCCCGTCATACAGCACGGTATCGGTCCAGGACGAGAGTTCTTGCTCACTCATGTTGCAGTCAGCAGCAATACTCTCGGCGTCATCCAGTTGGCCCAAGGCAGTCGATGCGGCAACTACCAGTAGGGCGAAATCCTCGACAGACAGCGTTGCCATCCTGGCCCGTAGAGCCTGGAGATACTCATCGTACGGCAACACGGTGTTGCTGCTATCACTCGTCATTCCAATTAGCCTCGTCATGTCTATCAGTTTCGCGGGCGCTAGATTGGCGTCCCTGGTACTGCCAAAGCCCGCAATTGGCGGGCTGATGTTTGGCAGTGGATTTCTACATTCGCTTAATCAGCCCAGAAATAACGGGATACGCACTACCGAGAACGAGCACGGCACCGCTTCCAGCTAGCCATAACTCCGCACTTCTGCCCCACCCCATATTGAAAGCCAGCCAGATCAACATTAAGCCCACTGCTGCCGAAGCGGCCCCGCCTAGAACCCGTCTTTCTGCCTTACGGTTCACCGGCTTAGCCTCGCGGGCCTCACGATTCTTTATCTCTCTCAGGCGAGCCAAGGAGCCGCCATCGCCTCGGTTTGAATCTGTACTCTTACTCATGAGGTTTTCCGTTGTGTCAATGATTGTCAGCTGTCGAGACCATAAGCGCTTTCCCCTATACCTGTTCTTCCAGACCGCTGCCTTGCTCTGCCTGCCAGATAATGCCCTCGACCAGATGCGCAAGCTGGTCGGCCTTCTCATGGCGTTCACGCGCAGCATCCTTAGCCTGTTTGGCGAAAGCCTCTACTTGTGCATGGTCACCACGCAAGAACGCAGCGTCGGCGGCCTGCGTGGCTGTGACTATGGCAGTTGCAGTGCCCTGCCATGCTTGCAGAGCGGATTTGAGCTTGTCGCTGTCAATCATGGGCATCGTAGTTGTCCTACGCTTCCAGGGTTGCTTGTGTAACCTGAGCAAAGAGCAGGTTCTTCGCCTCGGCCAGAGGTACTTGCTGAATCGCCAGGCCGGCGCCTTGCATCTCACTCACCCAAGCCTGGCTGTCTTCAGCGTTGATGAGGCAAGCCCCATCAACGTAGCCGCCGGGTTTCACTGCGATGTATGCCAAATCGATATCCATCCACCATTCTCCTCGAGCAGGTTACCTGGCTGCGCTACCACCAAATACGAATATGCGGTCGATTGTCGAACTGTTCTTCTGTCATGCCGTAGCCCAGTGCCTTCAGCTCGGCAATGGCTTCCTCGAAAGCCGTCGGGTTAAAGCCGTAGTTCACGGGAACGAAAATGGATACCGCCCCCTGCTGGGCGCTCTTGCGAATTTTGTCGGACACGTAATCAAGCACAACTTGCTTTGCTGAGGTGTCCTTGCCGCCGATCCGGCGAGCTTCTCCAGGCGTCAACATGGATCCCAATCTCCTCACTACTGTTCTTCGGCTTCAGAAGCCGGTTCAAATGCCACTTTGGCAATGGGCGTCCACTCCAGCCCGGCCCGGTCGATCAGCACCCGCTGGTGCATCCAGTCGATGCCCCACACTTTGTAGGTGCCGGCATCACCCTTGACCTTGGCCATGTATGCGGGTGACTGGGGCATGGTTCCGTACTTGCTTTTGCGTGCCATGACTCGGTGCCCTCAGTCAGTCCGCGATGAAGGGCGTGGCTTGGGTGGGAAGCACAGCGCTTTTCTTGACCAGTCGCCCACGAATGGCCTGGGCCTTCTTCTTGGCCTTGTCCAGTGTCTCACCTGGGATCAGGTAGACCTCGCACTCGGAGTAGTCCGGATCGTTGCGACTACCGCCACCGCTCCACACGCCTGCAGGGAAGCGCACAATCGTCCAGCGTTTCAGTTCCATTGGGTCAGTCCTTCATCAACCTAGTGTGGAGCTATAGCTCCTTTCAGCAGCATGGATCACAGGGCAATAATCTCGCGGGATGGAGAGTGCCACCAGCCTGTTTGATCGCTTTGACTTTGCTGGCGCTGGTGAGATCTCGAAGTGGCCCTGCGCATAGGTGGCATTGCATTTCCAGGCCTGCCGGCGACCCTTGTAAAAGCGGGCGTAACCGTCTTTCACAACCACCTTGGCCTCAGGCCAAACCTGGGAGTGACCGTTGATTGCGGCCGAAATCTCGGTTTTCTCCTTGCACTTGGCGATGTACTCGCCGTCGGCAAGCTTGGGGAACAAATCCTTGGCCACGTCGGATCTCTCAGTTGGAGTTGCGCTTGTAGGCCGACCAGGCGTCGGCCACCACCCCGGTGTCACCCGCAGTGGCCATCCAGCGGCGGCGCTCTTCTTCGGTCAGGGCATTCCACCAAGCCATGCCGGCAGCTTCATCAGCAGTTCGCCCTGAACCGCCGCTGTTGATGTAATCCTGCGCCACACACTCTAGGGCACGTAGCGTTACCAAACGCTCCGCTTCCTGGTACTCGTCGCCTTCGCTGGCGTAGCCGGCACACAGGCGGGCCAGCTCGTGAAACTTGCTGGCTTCAGGAAGGCCGGCGCGGTGCTTGCGCCAGGTCAGCAGATCGACAGCCAGAACGCCGACATTCGTCTCTGCGAAGCCCCTGGCAGCGAGGCGATGAGTTTGGGCTGTCATGATCGCTATCCTCGGTGATCGTCAATTGCAGGCTCTATGGTTGCGCTCGCTAGCGCGTGCCACCCGTTATTCGTTGAGGCCATCGAGCAGGCCCTGCTCGCGCAGGATATCGACGATGACTTCTTCGTCGACGGCATACACCCCCCGAGAAGCGCGCCAAACCAGCTTTTTGGTTTCCTGCAGGGCGATCAGCGCCTGCTGGACGTTCGGCACGTCGGCCTTGCGGTCCTTCTCTTCGACGCCGGCCATGGCCATGGCCTTCACGTAGAGCTCGAGCGTGGGGGCCTCGAAAGGGGCGTACTTGTCACCCTTTGCGCACATGACCCGCAGTACGGCCGACTGCAGCGGGGTCAGCCTATGGATCGCCCTGAGGAGCTGGGCATTGATCTCAGCAGCTTCCGCCCGAACGCCGGCGGCGAATTGCTCAGGCACATCGGCAGGATCGATCATGAGGTCAAAGCCGATCTTGGCCGCTGAAGCGTTCAGCAGTTCCGGCCGGTAACCCGCTTCCTGGAACAACGCATAGACGGCATCTGGATCGAGCGGGGCCGGCAGGTTGACGTGCTGGCAGAACCAATCGGTAAAGCCCCGATCCAGGGGCGGGAAGTTGACCATCATCGCGCCGAAGAAAGCCTGATCCTTGCTGTTGCGCAGCATGGCCAGCTTGGAGCGATTGGAACCTGTGCACACCAGGCGCAGACCGTTATGCCGGGTGCTGTTGAGTTCATCCCGGGCAGCCTTGAGGGCGAAGAGGGTGGCGTTGCCGGCCTCGTGGTGATCGCGTGCTGCGCCTCGTCGATCATCAGCACGATCATGCGGCCGGTTTCATCGGACAGCGCGACCAGGGCGGTGGTCAGATCGATGTCTTTGCCGAGGCCTACGCGGTCAAGGCTGAAGCTCAAGCCACCCACACTTGCCTTCTCCATTCCTGCAGCTTTCGCCAGGCGAGTGATGACGCCCTCGTGAGGCGCAAGCGACTCGCGGATGGCGTTGATGATCACCAGGCCGGGGTCCTTGCTCGTGTCCTGCCACAGATCCGCATAGACGACGATAGCGCCAGCAGCCTCGATCGCGGGGCGCAAATCCTCGCGCACAAAGGTTGACTTGCCCTGGCGGCGGGGCGCGGCGAGAAATATCCCCGAGCCGGAGGCCGATCCTACACCGACCTGCAGCACCTGCTTGGCTACGCGCTCGGCGAGGTCTTTGCGGCTATACAGTTCAACTTGCTGGGCCATCAGGACGGCACCTCCACGATTCTGTTTGCCGGCAGGCATGCTGGCAATATTGGTAACTATAAACCGATTATAGACCAATTATAGAATCTGGTTGGAGCTTATGGTGACGGTACTCATGGCCGTTTAGGGGAAACTATAAAGCGATTATAGATCTTTATAGTTTGCGAGCTGGCGCAGGTGAGGCTAAACCTCGTAAATCCTGCCTGGAGCATCACCCTGTCCAGGGTTCACTATCACCGGGGGAATAAAGATCACCTTCCGCATGGAGCGCTCAGGCCCGTAGGGCTGATTGCGGAAATGGCCGCGGCGAAAGTGGGTGGCCACGGTACGGCCGGTCTGCTCGAACTCCTGGCCCTGGGTGCTGGACGCAAACTGGTGGCCGATGAACTTCACCTTGATAGGACTTGGTATCGAGACCACTTCACCGTACTGCTCAGCGAGCTGGCGCTCGGTTTCCTTGAGGTTGGCGAGTACTTCTCGGTTGCGCTCGATGATTTCAGCGGTGGAGGCCTCGAGCGCCTGAATGACGCCCCGACTCAGGTCGGAAAGGACGATGGAGCAGCCGGTCATTGGCTCCCCTTCTTCTCGCAACCAGAAATAGGGATCGGCGAACTGACCAGCGCTCACGAAGTCGACGATCATGCGTGGCTCTTCGCCGGCGTAGCGTGTCCAGGTAACGAAGGCGCCTTCGATCGCATCGTCCTCGAGGGCCAAGCCGGTGCCTGCGCCGAAGTGCAGGTACACCGAATCTGCAGGCGCGGGGATGGCCGATAGAGGAATGCTCTCGACGTCAGTTTCCAGCAGGGCAGAGGTCAGGCTCTTGTGGAAGTCGAAGATGATCTTCCCAGCGCCGTGGTAGTAGCCGAACACCTGGGTATTGGAGATTTCAGCCTGTCCAGGACCTGGCCCGCGCTGGGTGCCCAACTGGTTGAGTTCGCGCCGGATGTCGGGCAGTAGATCCCGCTGGAGGAAACGCAGGCGCTCTTTGACGCCCTGCCTGGCATGCAACATGAACCGCGTGCCCAGCCGGAGCGCGAAAGGCCGTGTTGCCTCGTAACGAAGTGGCGCGTAGCGGGAGCTGGCGCTCGTGGTCATCCGGTAGCTCATGAATACCAATTCCTATGCATTCGTTGGATCTGCGGCGCGCGGACTCCACGCACGCCGGCCTCTGATCACCCTTAAACCGTGTTTACGGCACCAGCTAGAACAGCGCCAGCTGGCCTTTCATCAGCCCGATATTCATCCAGTCAAAGCACTCGGCGCTATACCCATGCGCCAGCAAGGCCGCTGCGCAGCTTTCCGGTGATTCGAACCCAGCTGCATTGGATGGAACATCAGTGGCTAGCAGTACCGTTCCACCATGGGCGCTCTGAATAGCGCCGACGAACATCTTGTGTCCGCCGTAGGCCGTCCAGGACGCCACATAGGGGCGCGCTGGCGAAACGCGCTGGTAGTCGGTTGGTTCTGCAGCACACCGACCAGGCGTGATCTTACGCTTAGCGATCTTCGGTGCCGGCCCTGCCGGTGCAACTGTGCCCCCAACGGCTCCGACCGTTGAGAGGGCTTTCAGGCTATGGCCCAGTACCTGGGCGAGATGCTGACGATCCATCATGCCACCTGCCGGTACCAATGGTTGCTGTCGCGGAAGCGTTGCATGCTCGAAGTGATCAGCTGCTCGAGGTTCTTCAGCAGGGCTGACGCATCAGCGGTGTCCAGGCCCAGGTGTTGAGTCTCTTCGCCAGCGACGCCCCAGATCTGCTTTTTCTCATCCCAGCCCTTGAGGGTAAGAACGTCGATCAGGGTCGAGGCTTTCTGGCGAACCCGGCCTTTCGGGGTGACAGGGGCGTACACCTTCAGCACCCGGCGAACCTGGTTCTCGCGATCATCCTCGTAGAGCCACAGGACGCGGGTCAGTTGGCCGTAGCGCTGCTCCGGCCGGTTGAGGTGGCCACAGGAGCACAGGGCGGTGTTGATGGGGGAGGGAAGGCCTGGGAAAGTGAGTTCTTGCATGGTGGTGTCCTTGATCGGTCTGCGTCTGGAATGAGCAGATGATCAAGGCTCCGCGGTCGTGCCAGTAGATGTGACTGTCTACTGAGGCAAGGTCAGAGCAGGCCGGGCTGGCTGGCCAGCCTGGCTGAGATGCGGGCGTCCATCTGCCGGCGATCCTCGGCCATATTGGCCTCGCGCTGGGCCCCGACGCCGTTGTACTTCTCGACCAGGTAGATGAGGTTGCTCGGCGTCCACGCGCCGCGCCAGATCGTATTCCAGTCGCGCAAAGCTGCTGCGCGATCGTGAGAAGGCAGGGCAAAGTACATAGCCCGGGCCTTAAGCCATAGGGCAGCATGGCGCTGCCGCCAGGCGATCAGGGTTGCATCGTCTTTTCGCTGCCGGATTTCCTTCTCCGATTCCCAGTCATGCTGTTCCTCGCGGATCAACTCGGCAAACAGCGGCAGGGCATTGGCTTCACGCTGCTGCTTCTTCTCGAACATCGAGGCTTTGCGCTGGGTGAACTCGATCTGGCGCGGGCGGAGGTCGTATCGTTTGAACTTCATGTCGGTGTCCTTGATGGATCTGCAGCAGGGATATGCGAATCATCGAGGCAAATCGAACGTGCCAGGAGTACCTGGACACGCTCGGGAGTGAATGTTCTTAGGCGACCTGCTTGGAGTCGACCAGCTTGGCGACCAGGCCACCGGTCATGGCGCGGAAGCGATCAGCTTCCAATACATCCACCACTTGCAGGAAGCTCTGCAGCCAGGCTGCAGCGCGCGGATCGACGGACTTGTCGACGCTGGCAATCAGCTGCTCAAGCTTGGCCAGATCGCTGACGCTGTTGATGATCTCATCCAGGTGAAACACCGGATTATCAGACTGGAGGTGCAAAGCAATAACGGCAGCGGCAAGGACGTAACGGTTGAAGTCGGCCCACAGCGATTCCTTGGTCAGGGTCGGCAGAGAGTGGCTATGCAGCTGCACCGTCACACCCGGAGGGTGACCGGCGCTGTAATGGGCAGAGATTCCCGGCATCCCGAGTGAAAACAGCTGCTGTGTCGATGGTTGAGACAGTGCCGCCCCGGTGCGCCCCAGTTCATACCATGTGCGCGCAACCGTGTAGGCTTCATCATCTGCCCCGTGCACACGCCAGAGAGCGTCGAAGTCATGCTGCTGGTGCTGGGCCAGAGTGCCCAGAGCCAAGTTTTTCACGATGGATTCAGCAACGCCCAGGGGATCGTGTCCACCCGTGAATTCTGCGCAAAGCTTCGCCAGCTCGCGCATCTTGCCACCCGGTTTTAGAACGCCACTCTCGTTCATGGACAGGATCTCGCTGGCGCAGGTGCTGAGGTTGGCCTTGGCAAACTCGGTGGCCCGCTTTCGGGCTTCAATCAGCATTTCCGGGGGCATGATGGCTTTCCTCGATCAGTTCGGAGCAAGCAGCAGTCAGCTGCTCTTCCAACCAGCGCACATAGCTCGCATGGCCGCTGCTTTTGAATTCGTCGATACAAACCAGGGAGGCGCTGGGCAGTATCACGAGTATTTTCGGTTCCAAGTCATCGCTAGCCATGACGTAGAGGTCTTCCTGGGGCTGATAGTGGCCTGCTTCTCGGGCCGTAAGCGTCGGGTTGCCATCCTTGTCGTAGTAGTTGGCCTGCTCGAACGCCTTGTTGAAGTCTTCAAAATCGGTGTAATCGACCTTCAAGACGGCAATATCGTCTCCGCGGAAATCAACTGCGATCAGATGTGCCCGCATCTTCGGCTCTGCATAGCCCTCCAGGTCGAGCACTCCAGCGCCGAGCTCAATGGCCAGCTGACTGCCAACAAGTAGGTCTTTCAACTCACGAGCATTCATCGGAGCTCCTATTTGCTTAGTTGAGTGAATTGGAGACGGCCGTGAGCTGCTCGAGGGATTCTGCGTCGACAAGTGCAAAATCGACGAGCACCTGCATAACCCGGCCCTCATAGTTCCGGCGAACATAGACAGGGTAGGAACCGTCCCCATAGCCAGTAGAGACAGCCGCACCCAGATCAACCTGGCCGGCACTTTCCGCCGAGATTGTCTTACGGCAGCATGCGTTGTAGTTGAGGCCTTGAACAGGTGGCTGCTCGACCTCGATCCAATCGCCCGTTTTGTTGAGCTGGTTCATCGTGGCGTTGTGGTGCTTGATGACTGCTTCGTAGTGCATGAAGTCCTTGCGGTACTCCAAGACCTCGCCGGTCAGCTTGTGCTTGTACTGGCGTATGTCCTGAAAGGCCTGCTTTTCCCACCGGTCATCGA
>Ga0194137_10002031_pt1 | contig 12144 bp, 10 predicted proteins | sample TARM_MetaG_T3_14_FD_134025 | JGI IMG/M metagenome (GOLD analysis project Ga0194137, IMG submission 134025) | Freshwater microbial communities from Pennsylvania, USA, analyzing microbe dynamics in response to fracking - TARM_MetaG_T3_14 (version 2) | ecosystem: Environmental > Aquatic >...
GAAGGAACTCTATCACGTCCTGAAGGCGAACGGCATCGTCGTCTATGTCATTTCGGCTTCACCTGTGGATGTCGTCCAAGTCGCCGCGACGCATCCGGACTTCGGCTACGGCTTGGACGATGCACACGTCATCGGCATGTATTACAACAAGGATGAGAACGGTCTGATCCAACCGTGCATGCAACAGGGCAAAAACATCACCAAAGGCCCAGGCAAAACAGCCGTCATCACGGAGCAACTGATGCCGAAGCACAACGAAAAACAGCCGCTGATGCTCTTCGGGGACAGCACCGGTGACTATGACATGATGGTCGAATTGCAGGACGCCAAGCTTTGCGTCCTCTTCAACCGCTATATGAATGATGACACCCAAAAATTGGCACGCGAAGCCTTCCGTACCATCAAGGACGCAAATCCCCGCATCGTTCTGCAGGGACGCGACGAAAACAAAGGCAGATTGCGCCCTTCCGAAAAGACAATCCTTTTGGGAACCCAGGAAGAAGTACTCATCCACGAAGCATAGGAAAAAAGAAGCCCTCCGCTCAATTAAACTTGAGCGGGGCTTCTTTTTTGAGTATTTTGTGCTTTTTCGTATAGGCCGATATGCTTGTTTGCTGCTTGTCCGATTCTTCGTGATTATCGGACATCCCACAGTTGCACCAAAGGCAAACCATAATAAAAATGGGCATCCTCGATCAGGACACCCACTCTTTTGATCATAGAATGATACGCGATTCAAATTTTTGATGGCATGTAGGGCATTTGACTGTCTTCTTGCCGCGCTTGACGGGCAAACGCAAAGTTGTTTTGCAGTTCGGGCACTTGCGGAAACGCGCCACTTTAATTTCCTTGAATCTTCTGAAAAGCAACTTCAGCTTTTTCTGGTTCGGCTGCCACCACTTCAGGAATTTGCGGTTTTCCTCAGCGCGTTTATAGATTCTTTTCGAATAAACCCGGAACAGAGCCAAAAAAATCAATATTTGTGCCATGATGACAAACAAGCCAAAATCTGTTATTGCTCCCATGAAGTACAGCACTATGCCGGAAATAATCAGCGCATTGTAAAGCTGATCGGCACCATATCTCCCGCGCATAAAATTCATTGCTTTTCGTTTTAAATTTTCCAATTGACTATCCCCTTATCGCTTCGCTGGAACGTTCTTGCTGGTGAAGCACTTCCATGCACTATTTCTTCATTATAACACAATGCCTCGTTGTAAAAGCTTAAGAATAGTTGAAAACGCGCGCAGCGAGCAAACGCTGTGATACAATGGAAGGAACAATTTTAAACAACGGAGGTTTATCATGGGCATACGCGATTTTTTCAAAAAAAGGCCGAAAGAAAAGGCTCAGCAAGTTCCCGAATCTTCAACAAGAGACTCTGACGGCATTGGCCGAATTCTGTTTCAGACACGTTGGAAAGGCAGCGCACTGTCTGCGGATAACAACCTTATCCAGAAAGTGGCTGAGCGCATCATCCAGGAAGATCCCTTCTGCAAACCGTTCGGAGGGCTCGACGATGAGTCGATCGCCCGCACAAGACGGCGGAAATATGAATATGAGCAAGTCACCACGGTGAACGTGGCAATCACAGATGGCAACTTGATCATTGAAGGCCTCTCATTAGGCGAACTCCCTGCAGAACAGTGGAACGAAATAAGCCACTATTACGGCAAAAATGATTTCACTGCATTCGTCTATGTTACCGGAGGGCGCTTCAAAGCCTATTCGAATGCCTCAGCAACCATCGAAACAGCCTATACGCCATATGACCTGGATATTTTCGTACAGTTTGAATAAGGCAAAACAAACAAGGGGATTGCTCAGTTGAGGGAGCCCCTTGTTTGTTTTGTGTTATTGAGCAAGCTATGGCCGGAGCACAGGTGGCGTCCTGGATACCCATTCTCCCGTGAAGGCTGGTCTGGCCGGAGAAGCAGATAGGATCAAAGCCTCAGTTCCGGCAAGCCGATGTTCGCCGAAGCTGGGGATAAAATAGTCTCTTCATCTCCGGCGAGCGTTAGCTTGGCCGGAGATAAAGCTTAGATATTCAACAAACGCACAAAAAGAGGCGCCACCCTGATTCAACAGGATGGCGCCCCTTTAACGAGCTAACTAATTAATTATTTTGCACCTTTACGGCGTTCAGCTAAGATCGCAACGTTTTCTGCAACTTTTTCTTTTGTCAATGGATAGATGAACCATAAGCATAGCGCAACGCCTGTGTAGCCGATAGCCGGTACAATTGTCGCTACATCGTAGATGCTGTCAAGAACGGCTTGGTCTTGGGTTGCAGCCGCTGAAGCATAACCGATAGCAGCCAGAGCGAATCCACCCAAACCGCCAGCCAATGCTTGGCCAAGTTTTCTTGAGAAGGAGTATACGGCATATACTGTACCGCTGTCGGCACTTCCGGTTTTGACTTCTTGATAGTCGATGATGTCCGTGATGAAAGCCCAAATGACGATATTGAAGTAGTTCATGCCAAGACTTGAAATGAACGCCATCGGCAAGAACAACATAACATTGTCCGTATGGATGAAGTACAGGACTCCGTACACAATTGCCGAGAAGAACAATGCAACTGTCGCCGACTCTTTTTTACCGAAACGGGAAGCGATTTTGTTTGCGAAAGGCGCAAGCATCAATGTTCCAACAGTGCCCAGGATACCGGCTACAGCCAATGTTTTCGAGCTCTTGAAGTAATCGGCATAAAGATAAGCGTTCATCGTATTCACCAACAGCATGGACAACAGCAGGAAGATTGCAGCTGCGATGATGCCGCCCAGTGCGCGGTTCGTTGACAATCCTTTGACAAGAACAGTCATTTCTTTTCCGAATGATTGTTTTTCAGATTCCGGTTTTTGCGGAATCTGAACTCGCTCGATTGTGAAGTGGTAGCAGAACTGATAAAGCGCAAATGCCAACACTGCAAAGATTGCGGCAATGATCGTGAAGCGCTCCGGAATGACGACTTGGGCACCGTTTACATCAGTTTTGTAGACGAACAACGGAACAAAGAATGAGATGAAGATGCTGGCAATGCTGGCTCCCATGCTGCGGAACACAGAAAGTGAAGCACGATCTTCAGGTTTTTCGCTGATGACAGATGCCATCGAACCGTAAGGGATGTTGATCGCTGTGTAGCAGATGCTTCCCCAGAACAGATAAGTCACAAAGATGTAGACGATTTTTGCAGTCATCGACCAGTTTTGAACGACTGACAAGAACATCAGGAAACCGGCAATGACAGCGAATGGCGCTACGCGTTTGATCCATACTCTGAATCGGCCGTCTTTCGAAGGTTTCAAGGTATCAACCAGACGTCCCATTCCCATGTCCGTGAACGCATCGACAACCCGTGCGGACAAGAACAATGTACCTACAACTGCTCCGCTGATTCCCAATACTTTTGTGTAGAACAACATCAAGAAAGAACTTGAGAAGATGAAAAACAAATCATTTGCGAGATCTCCCGCCATATAGGCTAATTTGTCGATCAGACCGAATTCCCTTACATTTTTCTTGTCATCGGTTACATTTTGTACTTTATTTGCGCTTGCGTGTTGCATTTTTATGACCCCTTTTCTTATATTGATAAAACGACGCCGAAGCAGTTGATAAAATGGATAATAGCTATATCACAATACGATACTAGGTTGCGATTAAAAAATAATAAACGTTTTCAATTGAGACGCCGTAACATTTACACACAGAATATACCACGCATTTTTTCTGCTTACAACGGAATTATTATTAACAATTTGTGAACGTTTTTCAGAATATCTGTCCTATTCTTGTTCCATCAATGATGTAAACGATAACAAAAAGACAGACTATCCGCATGTTAACGTGGATAGTCCGCCTGAAAATTAATGTTGTATTTTGCGTTTCGTCACAATTGTTTCATTTCTCATCACCAACACGTTGGTCAACACAAATGCCAGTATGAAAGTTGCGATGCCGATTACCACATACATCGTCAACTGGTATGGATCATAGATATACATCAGCGGTGACAACAATACCGCCAATCCGTAACTGTTCGCCTGGATCCCCAACAGCGACAGTACCATGCCTCCCAGAGCGGAACTCGCCAACATCACGCCATAGAAGACAACGCTGAACTTACTCGAAAGCTACTCGAAACCTACTCGAAACCTACTCGAAACCTACTCGAAACCTACTCGAAACTTCGATATCATATTCACTGTATTCTCACGAGAATACATATCAATGCTTCTATAAATTCCCTTTTAAAGTATAGTATTTTTTAGGATCTTTAGGTCCACTCCCATGCATCACAACGATTTGTTTCTCCATAAGACTATTCATTATCTTCCTTACTGTAACGCCACTGCGATCAATAATTTCCGCTGTTTTCTTTGGGGTTAATGGTCCACTATTATAAAGATATCTAACTATAATTTCCTCTAATTCGTTCAGCTCATCAAACAGCTTATCAGTGACAATTTCACTCACGCGCCCTGTTTCACGGTCTTTACGAGCCAAAATATTATTTTTTAAGGTTAATTGTACGGCGCTGTTATTTGGCTCTTCATAAACTGGTTCATCTAAAAAATACTCTTTCATCTCTTGGAAAATTCGCCCAACGCCTTCATTAGACTCCCTTACCCATTTGTATTGAGTCAGTACCGCTGCAATTTTAGGATTACGAGAATACCGTTCTTCCTTAATATTCTTTAGGGTTACTGAAGCTGGTAATGCACCAGGACTATAAATTTCTAATCGATCATCAAACATTTTAATCCGAATATGCTCCCCTTGGTTATCATAGCGGCGGTGAACAATAGCATTTACCATCCCTTCAAACCAAGCAAATTCAGGATATTCTGGTAATGTAACAAACTTCCCATCTTTTCCTAAAAATGTAAAATCACGCAACTGCGTATTAATAAAAGCTCTGGCTTCTCTAATAGCAACTGGCAAAGCTTTATCGAAAGTAACATCTTTTACAATATTTAATCTGGAACCGGATTCTGCCTTCACACCTTCATATCTCATAAATCTAATTCTGGCACTCGGCATGTACGCAGTAATATTATCGCTAAACAGTAACAACCCAGCAACCGTAAGCTTTCCATTTCTTAAGAAACCTCTTGCTTTTAAAAGTTTCTCTGTCGATACGCTGGTTCCTAATAGTTTTCTAAATTCATCAACAACTTCTTCATTAACATCCTCCACAGAAGAATATTCTACTAACTCTTCCTCAAATTTTCGAAATCCTCGATCATACTCTAGCTTAGTAATCTGGGTGTGAGGCAATTTTCTACTTTTATCGTTGACTCGTAAAAAGACAGTCTCATCCTTTAAAATAATGATTGATTCATAGCTTGGCTCGATAACAAACAATAATATTTCATCGTCTGCACCAGTAGAATTTTTAACTGGTATTCGCTTTACTTCATATTTAGGTATCCTTGCTAAATAGTCTAGCGGAGCTTCAATATATTTTTCTATAGCTTTTGATTTTGGGTATTTAAATCCGGTGATTTCTCCATCGACTTCAATGCCAATGACTAGTGTCCCGCCTTCAGCATTAGCAAAAGCACTAATATGTTCTGCAACTTTCTTAGGATCTATATTGGCGCGTTTTCTATCTAAAATTTGATTTTCTTTTTCGTACTGTAGATATTTCAAAATTGGCATTTAAGTGATTCCCCTCAACATTTCATTAACTATCCATTCCTGATAAATTATTATATTTCCTGACCTTTCATTATTTGGAGAATGGACCAAATTCTACACAATAAATTCTGCTTCCTATTATCAGATACGTAATTTTCTTCTGATAGTTTTATTCCTTATAATTCAAATGAACAATTCATTTTGCAAAACCTACATTAGCAGTAAAGTTGTATTTTTCTCTTATTTACCCGAAGGCTATTCAGATTCTATTATACATTGTAATGGAGCTTTTCGGTAAATAACCCTAAGAACATTATGTTCCACTTTACTTTACTTTACATCATTATGATTGGGTCATAATTCAAATATATATACTACAAATTTCTAACCGTTCACTTATATTATAAATCAAGAAAAAGACCCTACTCTTCCGAATGGGATTCCGTATTTCACTGTGCTATCGAGAAGTCCACCTATGATGTTCCACAGCCGCCATTTGACTGACCCGAGAGTTTTATATAATTTTTTATATATTCTATTGACGCTTATATTCCGTGAGCGTATAATTGCTTATATAGGAAATGTGAAACAAAACACAATATCAACCCCACTCTTCGTTGTCGCCATCCCAGCCACTTCGATCATTATGGAGGGAAACATGAATATCGAACGATTTATTGAGGCCCGCAAAGCGTTGAACCTGTCGCAAATGGAGCTGGCCGAGGGCATCTGCACCCAAGCGACATTGAGCCGCTTCGAGAACAATGGGCAAGTCCCGAACCTGAAGATCCTGATCAAGCTGTGCAACCGGCTGGGCTTGCCTCTTGGGGAACTGTTCCCAAAAGTGGGCGTCAAACATACCGAAACAACCGAAAAAATGAACCAGGCAGAGTTCTTTCTGATCACGAGCGAATACGCACAAGCTGCCGACCTGCTCAAGAGCATCCCCGTCAGCGAAATCGAGGAAACCCCATTGGCGCTGCGTTTCCATTACCTGAACGGGTTCATCATGATTGCGCAACAAGTCCCGGTGACGGATATTTTGTTCACTTTCGACCAGATTTTGTTGGCGGATGACGGAGCCGAGACGGAAATTTATCGCCTGTTGGCCTACACCGGCGTCGGCATGGTCTACAGCCGTGAAAAAAATCCCGATAAGGCTGAGTTCTATTTCAGCAAAGTGCTCGAGAGCATCTATGCTTACCCAATCCGGACAACGGAGGACATCTGGCGCGTGCTGAATATTGTTTTCCAAAGCGGCACCTTCTATTCCCAGATCGATGAGATCGAATTGAGCAACGCCCTGCTTTCTTATGCTGTCTCCATTTGTTCAGACAATCACGTGACCTACTATCTCGCCCGCGCCGCCATCCAGTTGGCCAAGAACGCCATCATCCAAAAACAACCGAAACAAGTTGTCCTCGAGTTGATCCATGACGCAAGGGCGTATTCGAAAATCAACAGAAACACGATTGCATTGAAAGAACTGGCACAGTTGGAAAAAGATATCCTCTCGGGGAATCCCGAGCTGGGATAACGGTCTGAACGAAAGGTGGCAAAAATTGATGCAGCAAAAAAGAACTTCTATCCGCCTGATGGGAACGATCATCGACCTTATGGTGGAACACGATTTCCCGGATGCCATCCTGGAGGAAGCCACTAAGCGGCTGAAAATATACGAACAGCGTTTCAGCGCCAACAATCCGATGTCGGAGCTGATGCAGATCAACCACTTGGCGGGAAAAACGCCGGTTGCCGTGCATCCAGAGCTTTTCGACTTGATCAAGCTCGGCAAACACCACAGCACCGCACCCGGCAGCCGCCTGAATATCGCGATCGGCCCTTTGGTGCAGACGTGGCGGATCGGATTCGGGGATGCGAAAGTCCCGGATGACCAAGAAATCCAGCGGCTGCTCCATATCACTGACCCAAATAAGATACTGCTTTCCGAACCGGACCGGACCGTTTTCCTGCAGGAAGAAGGCATGTCCATCGATTTGGGGGCCTTGGCGAAAGGCTATATCGCCGATCTGCTGACGGCATACTTCAAGGAAGCCGGCGTCGCTTCCGCGCTCATCAATTTGGGCGGAAATGTCGTCGTGTTCGGCCCTTCCCAGCGTCAGGAAGAACCTTACTGGCGCATCGGCATCCAGAACCCGTCGCTCCCGCGTGCGCATTACAGCGCGGTATTGAAGCTCTTGGACCAATCGGCCGTCACATCAGGCGTGTATGAGCGGCGACTCGAATCAAAAGGCAGGCACTATCACCATATCCTCGATCCCAAGACCGGCTACCCTGCCGAAACGGATGTCATCAGCCTGACCATTGTTTCCGATGCCTCCGTCGATGGGGAAATCTGGACGACCCGCCTGTTTGGGCAATCCTCCGAAGCCATTCTGGCAACCTTGGATCAATCGGAAGCAATCGACGGCATCCTGATCACGCAAGACGGTAGCCTCACCTGTTCCAAAGGTTTGGAAAACAGGCTGCAACGCAAAGAACCAACCTTATCCCGTGTTTGAATGAAAAAAAAAAACTATTTTGGAAGGAAGTATTCAAATGAACAAATTAATCGGCCTTGTCGGCACCAACTCGGATCACTCCACCAACCGCAAGCTGCTGCAATACATCCAAAAACATTTCGCGGACAAAGCGGAAATCGAAATCCTCGAAATCAAGGATCTGCCCATCTTCGACAAACCCGCAAATATGCAGGTGCCAGACTCGGCAAAAGCCTTGGCGGCCAAAATCGAAGCAGCGGACGGCGTCATCATCAGCACACCCGAATACGACCATGCCGTTCCCGCTTCCCTCATGAGCGCCTTGAGTTGGTTGTCCTACGGCATCTATCCGTTCGTTGATAAGCCCGTCATGATCACCGGAGCGTCCTACGGCGTGCTCGGATCCTCCAGAGCGCAAGCGCATCTGCGTCAGATTTTGGATGCACCTGAATTGAAAGCCCGCATCATGCCGAGCTCCGAATTCCTGCTCAGCCACTCCCTGCAGGCGTTTGATGCGGACAACAACCTGAAGAATCCGGATCAAGTCCAGGAATTGGAAGGCTTGTTCGAGGACTTCCTGTCGTTCATCAACATCATGAAGCTACTGTCGCATACCCATGCCGCTCACGTTAAAGCAGCTGAAAACTTTTCCTGGGAAAACAATTAAAGATTGGAGACAACCATTATGAAATTAGTCGGTATTGTAGGGTCCAACGCGGAAGTATCATATAATCGCATCTTGTTGAAATACATCAAAAAGCACTTCAGCCACCTGTTTGACCTGGAGATTTTGGAAATCAAGGACATCCCTTTGTTCAACCAGAGCGATGACCAAACCAACAGTGCGCCTGTCCAAAAGCTGAGCCAAAAAATACTGCAGGCGGACGGCGTCATCATCGCCACTCCCGAGCATAACCACACGATCCCTGCCAGCCTGAAGAGCGTGCTGGAGTGGCTGTCGTTCAAGATCCATCCACTGGAAAACAAGCCGGTCATGATCGTCGGGGCATCCTACTATGACCAAGGTTCCTCCCGTGCCCAACTGCACTTGCGCCAGATTCTCGATGCGCCGGGCGTCAATGCCATCGTCCTTCCCGGCAATGAATTTCTGCTGGGCAAAGTCAAAGAAGCCTTCGACGAGCAGGAGAACCTGAAAGAAAAACGCACCGTCGACTTCCTGGGCAGCTGCCTTGAGAAATTCGTCCAGTTCATCACGCTGGTCTCCGCTGTCGAGGGACCGAAAAAACCGGTGCTCGAACCGGAAGACCTTTACGCAACCGGTAAGATCGCAACCACGATCGAAGGCGTCGATAAAGAAGCCGACGATTGGTTGGAACAAGCCGCTGCGCTTGTCGACGCCGTGGAAGGCAATACCTACGTCAAACTCGACCGCGGCCTCCTGACCGTGGACCAGCTCAACTACTTCCTGGCTTCGATGCCGATGGAATTGACCTATGCCGACAGCAACAACCAATTCCTGTACTACAACCATACGAAACCGGCATCAGAAATGCTCGCCGCCCGCGTGCCCGGCCAGGTCGGCAACCCGCTTTCCAAATGCCACCCGGAAAAAGTCCACAAAGGCGTGGAATGGGTCTTGCAACAATTGCGTTCCGGCACCATGGATGCCTTCCGCGTCAACGTGCCGACGCACGGTCCGGACAAATACGTCGTGCACAATTACCAGGCATTGCATGACAAAGCGGGCAACTACATGGGAGTCAACGAATACATCCTCGACTTCAAACCGATCGTCGACTGGTATCTGGCCCAAACCGGCCAAAAACTCATTGGCGACGTCGACGCCGTTTCCAGCGCCACCGTCAAAGATTACCACGGCGATGACGTGGATGCCGGGACGAGCGCATCTGTCAAAGCGTAAATTTGGCACCGAAGCCAACACTGATATTTTTCAAAGCATAGCAAAAAACGAGACGGTCTCAGTAAGAGATTGTCTCGTCTTTTTTCGTGAAGCCGGATGCGTTCCGGCGTGAACACACTATTTGAATTCGGTGATTTTCTCCGGCGCAAACCGCACGGATTCGTAACCTTCTTCCATGGCTTTGCCGATGGACAGGATCATGACGGGCACATAGCGCTCTTTGTCCAGATCGAATGCCTCGGCCAACTGATCCGCTTCAAAACCGCCGATAGGGTTCGTGTCATAGCCATGGGCACGCGCCACCAGCATCAACTGCATCGCCGCCAGACTGGAATCGATTTTCACGACATCGTTCATCTGTTCTCTTGAAAAGCTCTTGTAGTAGGGAATGATGGCAGCCAACTGCTGGTCTCTGACCTCCGCGGACATCTTCCCTTGCGCAACGGCAGCATTATGGATTTCTTCCCCATGCTCGTAGCACTGCATATCCCCGAATATCAGCACCATCGCTGAGGATGTGTCATTCTGCCTTGTGTTGAAACGGATCAGCGGTTTCAGTTTGGCTTTGGCTTCCTCGCTCTCGACAACCACGAAACGCCAAGGCTGCATGTTCACGGATGAAGGCGTCGTGGTGGCTTCCTGGATCATTTCCAGCATTTCTTCCTGGCTGATCTTGTAGGTTTCATCATATGCGCGGATGGATTTTCTTCCGAATACGATTTCCGAAAAATCGTTGTTGATAAATGTATGTGTCATGTTCTTAGCCTCTTTCTTGTTCCCTATTCAGGTGAAGTTTGTTCAGCAAATCGGATAATTGTTCCGCTTCTCTATCGCTTAATGACAGCGAAAGGGAAGTTTTCCCCTGATCATGTTCTTTCCCGCAGGCATCCAGCTCCTGGATCGCCTTGTCCGTCAATCGGACAAAGATTTCCCGGTTGTTCTCCGCATTGCGTTCCCGCAGGACATAGCCTTTTTGTTCCAAAATTTTAAGATGGCGCGTGATCGCTGCGCTGTCTATCTTCAGTTCTGTCTGGATCTGATTTTGGGAGCAGGTCCCCTTTTCTTTCAGGAACATCAGCATCTCATAGCGCGTCAAACTGAACCCCGTTTCCTTTTCGAACAGCGTGGTAATCTCCTGATTGGTCAGTTTGATCTGATACAGCAACTTGCTTATGTCTCTTAAGTTCATACACATTCACCTCGATTATGCGATGTTTGCTGATTACTCTACAATTGACTGATCAACTGTTGATTAATCAATCATAAAGCAGGAACTAACTTTTGTAAAGTAACTTGCTTGGATTACCGGAAAGAATCCGAACCGAAGATGCCACTCGTTAAACAAAAAACCCACTCTTCCGAATGGGATCAACAAATTTTTATTCTGCAAGCTATCATTACTTGTTAAAAATCTTTGGGCCTTTGCGCATGTTCTTGATATCATTTTTCGGCGTGTCGGTTTGTTTGGACTTTCCACCGCCTTGTTTGTTCTTGATTATTTCCAGCATTTTTTCTTTTGGACTCACTGTTCACACCGCCTTTGGCAATTTAATGCTCTGTACTTTCATTATTTTGGAATTGACACCATAAAAAAAGCATCAGCAAGATGCCGATGCTTTAGGGCTGTTGATTGATTTTTCAAATTGGCCGTGTGACCAACCTGAAGCAAAAAACATTTGAAATAACGTAATTGAATGGTACTCGATTTCTTTCGAAATCTCCGTCCCATACTGTATCCGTAAGCGAATGAATTCGCAACGGCTCCAGCAATTAACGTTTTGAGAATTGTGAAGCTTTACGAGCTTTCTTAAGACCTGGTTTTTTACGCTCAACCATACGTGGGTCACGAGTCAACAGACCCGCTGCTTTTAATGGTGCGCGGAAGTCAGGATCTACTTCCAGCAATGCGCGAGAGATACCGTGACGAGCTGCTCCAGCTTGTCCAGTGAATCCGCCGCCGTTTACGTTAACGAAGATATCGTAGCTTCCTAAAGTACCTGTAAGGTTTAAAGGTTGTTTGATTACTTCATATAGGTAAGCGAATGGGATGTAGTCTTCCATGTCTTTTTTGTTGAAAACGATTTTGCCTGTTCCTGGTAATAAACGTACGCGTGC
>Ga0194137_10002032_pt1 | contig 12139 bp, 10 predicted proteins | sample TARM_MetaG_T3_14_FD_134025 | JGI IMG/M metagenome (GOLD analysis project Ga0194137, IMG submission 134025) | Freshwater microbial communities from Pennsylvania, USA, analyzing microbe dynamics in response to fracking - TARM_MetaG_T3_14 (version 2) | ecosystem: Environmental > Aquatic >...
AGTTGTTTAGAGGTTTGAAACCCTTGCTTCTTAGCGCGCGCCTCAAAGTGCTGAACCGCCTTCGCCTCAGGCGCAATCGCTAAATGATTGTTAGCCAAACTAAACCCAATTATAAACGTCCCATGATCGGTAAACATAGGCTGATTCCAGCCAATTTTTTCTTTTAAATTAGGATAAGTCGTTTTAATATGCTTTAAGAGATTAACCATGATCTCTTTTGCTTGTTCGCTTTTAATTGTTTCGATATATTCATCAAATGTTTCCATCATCATAGTCCTTTCAAATACTTAAAATTCTTTAACACACTGTCTTTTTATTATAGCACAAAATCAAGTAAATAAAAGACGCATATCACTTTGATAGCGCCTTTTTATCGCTTTTAAACAAACCATTTTTTAAGCGTTAAACCCTTTTCGTTTTTGAACACCCCAAGCGCCACTTTCTTTTAACGCTTTAAAAGAACTACTCACGCGGTGCATACTAATAAGCTGTCGGTATCCAAAGTTTTCAAAGATTGCAAACAAGATTAAAATCAAGGTTTCTTTATGATTCATCATAATCATTTCACGTTCTGACATATATAAAGATGACAGTGAAATAATAACCCCAAACATAATCGAACTAATAAAAATCGCTAGGATAATGACTGGATTTAAAAGCCCTAAGATTAATGCAATCAACAACATTAAATACCCTTGAGCTTCAAAGAATGGTCCTAAGAATTCAAAGATGAAAAAATAAGGGTAACCAATTAACCCGATTTGTTTATATTTTGGATTAAATCCAATATTACGGTGATAAGATAAAATATCGATTAATCCGCGTTGCCAGCGGTTTCTTTGTTTTAATAACGTATTCAAATCACTCGGTAGTTCTGTATAACAATAAGCATTATAAACATAGGCAACGCGGTGAGGATCTTTATTTTCTATAGCTTGTTTAGTCAGTCTTACCACAAGCTCCATATCTTCCCCCACGGTATCTTTTTTTAATTTACTACTGCTGGTTAAGTAACCCCCTGTTTCAATCAAGGCATCTTTTTTAAACAAGCCAAATGCGCCTGATATAATCATTAAACTACGGAGTTCACTCCACCCTATTCGTCCACTGGTAAAAGCTCTTAAATATTCAATCGTTTGAAGACGACAAACCGTTTCTTTTGGAATGTGTTTTTCTTCTACTTTTCCTTTATCAAAAGTAAACCCATTTGCAGGATAAATATTGCCACCCATCGCCACATAAGGCATGGTATCATCAAGCATTGCTGATGATAACTTAAGCAAAGCATCTGTATCTAAAATACTATCCGCGTCAATCCCGCATACATAATCATGTTGGCTCACATTGATGCCTACATTTAACGCATCAGCTTTTCCACCATTGACTTTATCCACCACCACTAAATTAGGAATCGTTTTGGTTTTATAAATCCCTCTAATGGTTTTAGTATTGACACTATTTTTATGGGTTGGGTGTTTTCGCTCAAGCTTAAAATAATCAATTAAGATCTTTAATGTCTCATCTTTAGACCCATCATTTACTACCACAACTTCATAGTTGGGATACTTTAAATTTAATAAACTACTGACACTTTCAACAATACTAACCGATTCATTATATGCCGGTGCAATAATTGAAATCCCCGGCAATAATTTCTCAGAAAACAATAAACTGTATTTTCTTGTCTTAGCCAACATGACTTGTTTTTTTGAAGCGATGATGGCTAAGATAAAGAGTATGATGTAAATCATGTTGATGGTCACAAAATAAAAAATAAGATAAATATTTACATCAATAATAAAGGCTTCCACCATCGCCTGAAAAGACAGTGTCGGAATTAAATCCCACATTCTAATGATAAATATCAGCGGAAACACCAATAAACTGATAAGCATCCAGCGGATCATCCATAAAACTTTAGTCTTTTCAATCGGTACCTTTTCTTTGATTACCGTTTCTTCTTCTAAAGCCTTTAATTCCATTTGGTTTAAAACACGCTCATTTAAATATTTTTTAAAGGGCTTTATTGTTTCTTCATTGGTATAAGCTAAAATGGTTTTTATAATGCTTTGATTTACCTGATTATCTTGGTTATGATTTAAAAAATCAATGAGTGGTTCAACGATAGATTCATTGATCATATTTTTAATAATAGCCTTTAATAAATAAGGCTTTGTTTCATGAATATTTAAGATAATATAATCAATACGGTCCGCGAACACTTCAGTGAGTGAAAACTGTTGATGAGGGGTAAGGTCATCATAAAGTCTTAGTAAATGATCTAACAATGAACGATCATCTAAAACAATTTTTGAAAGTGTCTTTATCCGCTCTTGATCAAGGACACTTTGATCTAAGCCTTTCAGTAAGATCTGAATGGTTGCTTTACTTGGACTCGCGCTTAACGCTTTAATCGCATATGACTGCACCATGACATCCTCATGGTGCAGATACTTTGCCTCCTGCAAAAGTTCAGGGGTTGTAGTGAGTAAATTCTTAAGAATACTTTCTTTAAGATACAAGTTTTTAGGGTCTGAAAAAGGCTTTTTCTCAATCACCCACGATAATCTTTTAACCATATAATCCATTAAAAATGCATCCGCATGAAATGATGCGATACGTACAAGCGCTAAAACAATTGGATAATGGTTATCCTCTTGATAACGCATTAAAGGTTGATAAAGACGTTTATAATTATTCCCAATGACTGTACATAGTCTTTCATGATAAGCATCGCTTGAGCCGATTAATGAATCAATCACGGTATATAAATAATCTTCTTTAAATCCGTATCGTAAATGCTCGACAATTCTTAAACGGATTGATTCATTCTTCTCTTTTTTAAAGCGTTCAAACAATAACTGATAAACCTCTTCAGTCCTTAGCTTGGAAAGATAATAAACTGCCATTCTTCTTTTATAAGGCCTTAAGGCATGTAAATGACTGTACTGCCTTTTAATAAAACGACTAAACCGAATGTCTTCAATGATCGCCGCTCTTACTGGTTCATCTAGATGAATTTGTTCATCGACTTCGATTAAAGCGTCCATTAAAAACTTATTTGATACAGGACGTTTTATTGATTCATTATCTAAATATTTTTTAAACAAATATTCTCTAGTTTTTTGAGTTCTTCTTAGTTTAAGATGATGCCTTCTTTTTTGTGTTGTTATTAACAAGATAAAAAGAAGAATAATAAAAAGCATGACACTAAAAACGCCAATAAGGATTTCTATCATGTTAGCACAACCTTATTTTTACGGTAACGCTTAATATGGCCGATCAATTCTTCTGGCATGATTGGTTTTTGTAAAATTAGATCAACATCTAAATAATTACAGCGTTTAATCACTTCTAAATTTTTATGATGACTCACAATAATAAACGGAATATCTTTAAAATTACGGGATTGATTAATCGTTTGTTTAAACTGAAACCCATCGAGCTTACTTAAATTAATCTCAGAAATTATAATATCAATATTATGGTTTTCAAGATATTGATACCCTTGATAAATATCTTTAGCAATTAGCACATCGTAATGGACACGCTTAAAAAGCTTGACCATTAAGTTTTGATAGGTCTCATCTTCATCAACCAATAAAATTAACCCTTCTGTATAAACATCTTGATCACTGTGTTTGTCAATCACTTGATCAATGCCTTTTAACTTTGCGCGTTCAAGGCGCATCTGCGCAAGCTCAATAAACTGATTCACACGTTCTGCCTTATCATAGCGTTCATTTAACTCCTCAATAGTCACAATACTAATAGAGACACTAATCTTTTCAACAAACAAATCAGATTCTTTTATATGATTACTAATTGTCTCAGCCGTTTGAATCACGGCTGATTCATCAATGGCATGTTTATAGATAAATAATCCCGGTCCGTTTTGTTTAAAAATAAGACTTTCTTTATGCTTAATCGATTCAATCACATGAACCAACCGTTTTAAAGTTTCATTGCCTTTATGCGTTCCATGTTTTTTATTAATCGCTTGTAAGTTATCAATTTGAATCAGCAGTAAGCTTCTTGTCATGCCTTTATCTAACGGATCATTAATATGACTCAATAGATGCCCTATCATAAAATGTTGATTATAGAGTTTGGTAATTGGACATCTTAATAATAAATCAGTCGTTTCACTGATTTTTGATTCTAACTGTGTAATCTCTTCTTCTAAAGCTTTTTTACTCGTATCTAAGCCTTTGATTTTAGACTGCATTTCAACCCATTTGGTATTATAAATGGTTGGTAAATTTATGTTATACATTTTATGATACTTTTTGACTAAAGGTTCTAACAGTGTTAGCCATGTGATTCCCTTTTTTTGATAAATAGTATCAAAAAAAGCATGCCATAACTTATATTTTTTTAAGGTTGTTTTTTCAATTTCTAAATGAGGAAACATCCCTAAATGGATGTCGGTATCTTTAAAGACATCTAAGATTGTCTTACGGTGATACTTACTTTCAAGCCGTTTTAACATATGATTACAAATGGTTTCATAGTTATAAGAAACATTCTTATTATTCACGTGGTCAATGACTTGATTGGTGTTATAAAAATCATACCTTAATACACTTGAAAACACCGCATGGATAGACGTTTTTTCAATTGCACACCCTAAACGCGGATAAATCTTATCAAACATTAAATGTTTGATTTTACGCATCGATTCTCTTAAAAATTCTACACTAGGTAAGGTCATTTCATGAAAATGGTTAATCGCAGCAATCACACTTTCTACTTTATCATTAGGCTCAGCCTGATGAGAAAATAGGTGCGATGAAAACAGTATACTTCCCGTATTAAAAAACGTTACAAAGCCTTCAGGAAACGGCATAAAAGGCATCGGGATGAACGATAAACTATCTTCATCCCCGATGCTTAATTTATAGTTTAGCCCTTCAATGGATAATACCTCAACATCAAGAATATCTTTTAAATAAGAAAGCCCGGTTTCATAAGCAATCACTTGCCCTTTAAACCCCTCCTCTTTTAACACCTCAACAACAGGCACATTTAAGTAATCATTGGACTGTAAAATAATATAATCGAGTGCATGAATAGCGACATGTTCTAACACACCCTCTAAAAGCGCTTCTTTATGGTGCTTTGCACCAGGGTCAATTAAAACATTTGTTTCATTTGTCATTAATAAATACGAAAATCGTTTCACACTTTTTTCAATCATGATTGGTTCAATTTGATAAGTCATAAAAACAACCCCTTTATACCCTTTAATTATAGCATAAGCCCCATGTATTTTAAAAAGCCAAAAAAAAATTGGAACAATGTTCCAATTTTTTAAGTAACAGCCTCACTTGCTTTAAACCAGTGTTTTGTTTTATTCGCAATTTTTACTAAGATTAACATCACCGGTACTTCTGTTAACACCCCGACAATCGTCGCAAGCGCGACCCCAGGATTAAGCGGAAACAACGCAACCGCTACAGCCACGGCTAATTCAAAGAAATTAGAAGCCCCTATCATCCCTGCTGGTGCTGCAACATCATGTGATAATTTTAAGTGTCTTGCGGCCAAATACGCAATAAAGAAAATCAAGAATGTTTGGATAATTAACGGAATCGCAATTAACCCAATATGAAGCGGGTTATCGATGATTAAATCACTTTGTAAAGAAAAGATTAAAATAAGGGTTAATAAAAGCCCAATAATCGTCACTTTACTAAATTTAGGAATGAAACGCTCGTTATAGTATTCAAGACTTTTTGCTTTAACCATAAAGTATCTTGTCAGTGAAGCCGCAACAAGCGGGATCACCACAAATAAAAACACCGATAAAAATAAAGTTGCCCACGGAACAGTAATGCCGCTTACACCAAGTAATAAGCCAACAATTGGCACGAACAATATTAAAATGATTAAATCATTGGTCGCGACCTGGACAAGTGTATAGGCAGGATTTCCTCTGGTTAACCCACTCCAAACAAATACCATCGCTGTACAAGGCGCAGCCCCAAGTAAAACAGCACCTGCTAAATAATCATTCGCAAGATCTAAAGAAATGATTGATTTAAAGACTACCATAAAAAAGAAATACGCAATTCCAAACATGGTAAAGGGTTTAATCAACCAGTTTACAACCCATGTTAGAAATAACCCCTTGGGTTCTTTTCTAACATCTTTAACTGATGTAAAATCTACCTTTAACATCATCGGATAAATCATTAACCAAATTAATAATCCAATGGGAATATTCACCGACGCTACTTCAAACTGATTTAAAAACTCAGGAATTACAGGGATAAAATACCCAATACTAACCCCAATCGCCATACATACCAATACAAACACTGTTAAATACTTTTCAAAAAAACTAATTTTCATACATCCAACCCTTTCTTAGACACATTTAATCTCACCTTTACTTTCTGCTTTAATTTTTTTTAGCTGTTCTAAATACGCAATTAACTGATCAATTCGATCCATATTCACATGATGTTTTTTCCAGTTTCCTTCTTTAAATGCCTTAACTAACCCGGACTCTGTTAAATGTTTTAAGTGATAAGACATTGTAGGCTGGGTAATGGTTAACTTATCAATCAACGTACACCCACATGTTTCACCCGTTAACAATAATTCTAAAATCATTAGACGGTTTTCATCAGATAAGCCTTTAAATAATGTTGCCACTTGTTCTTTCATTCTTTCACCCCTTTATAGATACTTATCTATATAGATACCTATCTATATAGTATAAGACACTTTTACTCTCGTCAACACACACTTTAAATAAAACGTTATCATTACGCTTACACCATAAAAAAAGAGTAAAGCGATCGCTTTACTCCCACTCAATTGTTCCTGGTGGTTTTGAAGTAATATCATAAACAACACGGTTTATCCCTTTGACTTCATTAATAATTCTTGAAGAGACTGTTTCTAAGAATGCGAAGCTAAACTGACTAATATGCGCCGTCATAAAATCTGTGGTGTTTACACTTCTCACTGCAGCAACATATTCATATGTTCTATTATCTCCCATCACCCCTACCGTTTTGACTGGTAAAAGGGTAACAAAAGCCTGTGAGACTTCATCATACAAATCATGCTTTCTCAACTCTTCAATAAAAATCGCATCTGCTTTTTGAAGAATACTGACCAGTGATTTTCTTACTTCTCCAATCACCCTTATTCCTAGTCCAGGGCCTGGAAAAGGGTGACGCGATACTAACTGTTTAGAGAGCCCCAGTTTTAACCCAAGTGCTCGAACTTCATCTTTAAATAAGGTTTTTAAGGGTTCGATAATGGTAAATGTATGGGTTTTTGGAACCCCGCCAACATTATGATGACTTTTAATCGTTTTACTAGGACCATAAATACTGATTGATTCTATCACATCAGGATAAATGGTCTTTTGGGCTAAAAACTTTACATTTTTATATTTAGCTTTTTCTGATTCAAAAATATCAAAAAAGACTTTACCAATAATTTTTCTTTTTTCTTCAGGATCACTGATTCCTCTTAATGCTTCAAAGAACTGATTCTTTGCGTCAACTTTTACAATATTGATATCATGCATTGCTTTATAATTATCAATCACTTCAGTCGCTTCTTCGTGTCTTAAAAGTCCTGTATCAACAAAGATACAAGTTAACTGTTTCCCAATCGCTTTATGTAAAAGCAAAGCCAACACACTACTATCGACCCCACCACTTAATCCTAATATGACATCGTCATCTTGAACGGTTTTTCTAATTGATTCAACACTGCCTTCTATAAAGTCACTAATGTGCCAGTCTTGTTTCGCCTGGCACACTTTTAAAACAAAGTTTTTAAGTAAGACATTTCCAGCTTCGGTATGGGTAACCTCAGGATGAAACTGAACCGTGTAATGAGGTTTTATCTTATGTTTGGTAAAAGCGATACTTGAAGCGGTTTTACCTATTAAATGGAAGGTATCAGGCAGTTTAACAACATGATCCCCATGTGACATCCATACAGTTGATGAGACAGGGATATCTGTGGTTATGATATCACTTGAGGTAATGTTTAAAACACTTTTTCCGTATTCTCTTAACGGGCTTTCCTCAATCTTAGCCCCGTGATAAGTCATCATTAACTGCATCCCATAACATATCCCGAGAATCGGGATATCTAATGCGAGTAACCTTTCATCAATTGAAGGGGCTTCTTGATCATAAACACTACTAGGCCCGCCTGATAAAATAATCCCAATCACATTATCAGTATCTACCATTTCATACTGAATGGTATGAGGCACAACTTCTGTATAGACATTGAGCGCTCTTATTCTTCTTGCAATCAGTTGGTTATACTGACTGCCAAAATCAATAATGAGTATTTTTTCCATTAGTGTTTTCCCCCTTGATAATTTGGGGCTTCTCTTGTGATTTGAACATCGTGGGGGTGAGATTCTCTCACGCCACTTCCGGTAATTTCAATAAAAGTTGCCTTATCTTTAAGAGTTTTAATGGTTTTAGCCCCAATATAACCCATACCACTTCTTAATCCCCCGCAAAGTTGATAAAGGGTATCTTCAACCTCACCTTTATAAGGCACACGTGCCTCAATCCCTTCAGGCACAAGTTTCTTTTGTTCCCCTGTTCCTTTTTGAAAATAGCGGTCACTACTTCCGCGGTTCATCGCGGCTAAACTCCCCATCCCAACATAGGTTTTATAACGTCTGCCTTGATAGATGAGTTCTTCACCAGGGCTTTCTTTAGTGCCTGCAAGTAAACTTCCAAGCATCACACTATCAGCACCAGCTGATAGTGCTTTAACAATATCACCACTATATTTAATCCCACCATCAGCAATGATGGTAACATCCGAGTTTTTTAACGCCTCATACACATCCATAATCGCTGTTACCTGAGGACTCCCAACCCCTGCGACAACTCTTGTGGTGCAGATACTCCCTGGTCCTACACCAACTTTAACTGCGTTAGCACCAGCATTTTTTAAAGCAAGCGCAGCTTCTTTTGTCACAATATTACCCGCAATAATCGGCAAGCTAGGAAACTGCGCACGAATTGATGCGACTGTATCGATAACACCTTTACTATGCCCGTGCGCACTATCAACTGTAATCACATCGACTGAGGCATCCACTAAGGCTTTAACACGCTCTAAGGTATCCTCACCAATCCCTACAGCCGCTCCGCACAGTAAACGCCCTGATGAATCTTTAGCTGCATTCGGATAAGCTAAAATATTATCAATATCTTTTGAAGTAATTAATCCTTTAAGTTTATACTCTTTATCCACGATCAAAAGCTTTTCTAACCGGTGATTTCTTAAAATAACCTTAGCCTCATCCAGTGAGATATTCTCACTAGATGTAATTAAATGTTCTTTAGTCATCACTTCAGATATTAAGGTATCATCTAACGCACGGTAACGCAGGTCACGGTTTGTAACAATCCCTTTTAAATACCCTTCATCGTCAATAATAGGAATGCCTGATATTTTATAAGTACTCATAATATCCTCAGCATCTTGTAAGGTATGTGTTTTACTTAACGTTATTGGGTTTTTAATCATTCCACTTTCACTACGTTTTACATAATCTACTTGTGAGGCCTGGTCTTCTATACTCATATTCTTATGAATAAACCCGATTCCCCCAAAGCGTGCCATACTGATTGCCATTTTTGATTCTGTCACAGTATCCATTGCGGCTGAAAGAATCGGGATATTTAGGGTTAATCCTTTTAGTAATTCAGTATGCAGTAATACCTCACTTGGAATTACCTCGCTTTCTCCTGGTAAAACAAGCACATCATCAAATGTTAATCCTTTTTTCATACAGTGTACCTCCAATAAAAAAATGGTTTTTTGCCTACGCAAAAAACCATTAACATTAAGTTTTTCACGTAGTCTTAGATTTAAGGTCTAAGGTAGAAACAGTCTTCCATATCAAGACATTATACGTTTAAATTAATCCTATCATAGCAAATCTTATTCGTTTAAACAAGGATAAATTATATTTCTATAGTTTCCCCTTTATATCACAATTACAATAGCGTTAACATCTAAACTTTTTAGTTAACTGATTCACCTTATTAACAGTTGTCATTAAACCATTCCGTTTGAAGTAACTTATCAGGTATTAACTCTCATATTTTAAAACGATTATTCTATTATTGCGGGCGTAATTGATACCATAAAAGTTACGATCTTCTAAAGGACTTCTGGATATAACAAAATCCTTCGAAGACCGTTAAGAGAATACTGGTTTATAATATTATCATTGAATGAAGTTAGTGTAATTAAATATCTATTGGCCCAAATTGATTATTTATTGTATCTTTTTCTCATAAAAAGACTACCTGATGGTAGCCTCTTTATTTCTTGTTGTTAGTTCTTTTTGATGGTTTTAAATATTTAGTATTTCCAGGTGTATTTTTGTTGTCACGTTGTCTCTTATCTGGTTTACCTGTTGATTGTGCAGTTCGTTTTGGTCCTGGTTTTAGCGCCATTTTTTCACCTCTTCCTTTACAATAGTAATTTTAAAATCCATTCAATCGTATTAATAGCTAGAATAGTTAAAAATTCTATTAGTTAAAAAATCAAAGCTATTACATCAGCTGGATTGTTTTTGATGTAGTTTCTCAACACTAGTTTTAAACAAAATATACCCGTTCCTAAGAACGTGAAACTAGTAAATACTCCGATAAACTTTTTCATGATCAAATCAGCCCTTGAAACGCTACAACAAGTCCCCAATATGCAACTAAATACATGAATGAACCTAAAGCAGGAAAATCTCCTCTATTATAAAAAATACCCACTATTGAATAAGAAAGAATATGTAGTAATGTTTCTCCAATAATAATATTAACTATAAACCCAAAAACCGTTTCTCCAAATGGATTAGGTAAAATAAACATTCTAATAAATACACTAATAGCTGCCATTGCTTTATACATAGCACTTCTCCTTCCCTAAATTTTCATTTTTAAGTTATCAACTTTATCATAAGATATTAATTTATGATCTTCTGTAGAATTCCAAATCGATTCCTGGTGAGCTAAATCACTGAGTTCTGATGCCGTTTTATCTTTGATATACTCTTTTGCTCTATGAATCAAATCTAGTTCAAATTCATCAAATTTTGATGTGTCAGCCTCTCTTAAGGGATATATATTTATATATGTAATATCTCCTTCAAAAGTCGTTTCTACTTTGATAAGTTCTTTATCTACTAAATAATCTAGTAAGTCTGAAAAATTATTTGGCATTGGACCCCTAGGCATTTTAGCATAAGCTAAGCCTGTTATAGATTTAGCTTTCTCCTTGTATGCATTAAAATCAAGTACATATAATACTTTTGCTAGTTTGGTTTTGCCTAATTTTTCCCCGAGAACTGAAAAAAGAACATTGATAAATTTATCAAAATTAAAATCAACGTAACCGTTGTAAGAGTTAGCATGAGGAAAAATAATTTCTTCGATAGTCTTTTTCTTATTAAAAACCATGTTTTTCTCTTTTTTGGACAACTTAACTCTATTCACTTCCGCTAATGCCTTTAGATTTTCATAATCTTTAGTAATGAACTTTAATATTGTCATATGGGTATCACTTGGTACTGATAAATTCTGTTCATATGAAAAAATTGTTTTTTTTAGCACAGCCTACTATTTTAGCTAAAGTTGCAGCTGATATAGAATAATATGCTCGTAACTCTTTAATGGCATTTGAACTTACACCATATCGACTATTGTACTTATCAATAGCCTTTTCTGTTAGTTTTTGACTTAACTCATCATCATAAACTTCTTCATTACAATTCTTACAAATTGCTACTTCTGTCTTAATTTTGACGTCTTTTCCTTTAATTTTAAACTTTTTCTCTAATTCCTTTAATATCACGCTTTGATTAGATTCACAAGTTTCACAATAATGTTTGTTCATAGTTTGCCCCCTAATTGTTACCCCAATAGACACGATGAAATGATATGCAGACCACCTCTTCACCATACTTACCTTCCTCAATTTTCACTTTTATATACGCTTCTACGTAAGCGTCAAACGGTAAGTACCTTGACAAAAGAAAAACCCTGATATTGAAATCAGAGTTTGGTTGATTTTGTTTTTATGCTTGATAATTCCAAGGCAGTAAACTTTCGATATCAGTTTCTTG
>Ga0194137_10002033_pt1 | contig 12134 bp, 8 predicted proteins | sample TARM_MetaG_T3_14_FD_134025 | JGI IMG/M metagenome (GOLD analysis project Ga0194137, IMG submission 134025) | Freshwater microbial communities from Pennsylvania, USA, analyzing microbe dynamics in response to fracking - TARM_MetaG_T3_14 (version 2) | ecosystem: Environmental > Aquatic >...
TATACGATCTGCATGCGGATTTCCTCGCTGAGTTGACAAACCGGAACGAAACGTTGACCAACTTTATGGATGCAGCCGGGCTGGAATTGAATGATGCTGGACAGCAATTGTATGCTGAGTTGTTCGCGAACAGCCTGCGCACAAAAATGATCGATACGACAGCCGGGTTGTATGTTGAAGGTGGAAAGCCTGTCTACACACCGATTGCACCGTTGTTAGCCGTACCTGAAGTGCCAGTCGCTGTTATCGAGGAGCCTGTTGAGGAAGAACCGGTATATGAAGAGCCTGTATATGAAGAGCCTGTATATGAAGAAACTTATGTCGCTCCGACCTATGAATACGTCGCACCGGTCGTTGAAACACAAGTTACACCGGCTCTACCGAGCACGGACATTGGAACCGATAGTACAACCATACCCGATAACGAAACTGATTCCGAGTAGCTTGCCTTGACATGCCCCTGTCAGATTCGGGTTCAAACCTTACGACCAATTCACAAAAAATTAAGCCTGCTTTTCCGGGATTGTCCGGGTAATGCAGGTTTTTTTGAATTTTAATCGATTTTACAGTATCAAAAGAGCAGTAAATGAAACACTTTCATTCTCTTCTTCACAAAGTCCATTGAATGATTCAACACAAAAGTATTATTGTTCTTGTTCGGTCGGGAATGCCTGGGAAGGTTGATATTATTGGGATTCTGATGTATAATTAACACGTAATCAAAAGTTGCAAGCGCTTTCTGCAGGTGTGTTCTGTGTAATTCCGGAGCTGAGTGTTTCACAAATGAGCAGACAAGTTGGGACAACAAATTATGAAAGTCGCCCATGTAAACGCAACTTGATAAGAACAAAGAATTTTCGGAGGTAATGTCATGTACATACAAGTTGATGAACGGAAACGGACTGACGTTCTATCGACTACTTATTATCAATATGACTTGGATAATTTAGAAAATCGACTAGAGCAATTTGTACAGTCACCCGTTTTTGATAAAAAGTATTCGTTCGAAGGAGAATTGGGAGCAATCTATACGCCGCAGCGGACTATTCTGCGGCTATGGGCTCCGACTGCGCTCAGCGTGGAAGTGATCGTTTATGAAAGTCTGTACCGCAAAGAGAAGAAAAGGCACATGATGGGGAAAGGTGGAAGAGGGACTCACGAACTCATTATGATTGGGGACTATGCGGGAACTGCCTACAAATACGCCATTACATTTCCGGATGGCAAAGTTGTTGAAACAGTTGATCCCTATAGCTATGCGACAACCGCAAACGGAGAGCGCTCCGTCATTTTGGATGCAGTAAACACGAATCCTGAAAGATGGGGAGCCCGATTGGAGCCGATCGCTTCACCAGTCGACGCCATTATTTATGAATTACATATTCGTGATTTCACGATTTCCCCGACGAGCGGTGTTACTAACAAAGGCAAATTCTTGGGTGTAGTCGAGCAAGGAACCTTATCGGCGGATGGCGATAAGACCGGCCTGGATTACCTGAAAGAATTGGGCGTGACACATGTCCAGTTTTTGCCGATGGCCGATTTTTACACAGTCAACGAGCTGAAACCTTTGGAACAATACAACTGGGGCTATGACCCGCAGAATTTCAATGTACCGGAAGGCTCCTACGCGACCAATCCTTATCAACCGGAAGTTCGTATCCTCGAAATGAAGGAAATGATCCAAGGTTTGCACGATGCGGGAATCCGCGTCATCATGGACGTCGTTTACAATCATGTTTATTTACCGAAACTGCATGCATTGGAAAAAACGGTGCCTGGTTATTATTTCCGCAAAAATGCTGATGGGACGCTCTCGAACGGGACCGGTGTCGGCAACGACACGGCTTCTGAGCGTTATATGATGCGCAAATACATCATCGACAGCATCACTTATTGGGCGAAGAACTTCCATATGGACGGGTTCCGCTTCGATCTGATGGGGATCCATGACATCGAAACGATGAACGAAATCCGTACCGCTTTGGATGCGATCGATCCTTCCATCATCATGCTTGGTGAAGGTTGGAACCTGAACACCAATCTGCCTCCTTCCGAAAAGGCTGTCCAACAGAATGCGGACCGCATGCCCGGTGTGGCTCATTTCAATGATGCTCTGCGTGAAGCAATCAAGGGTTCCGACTTCGAAAGCGGGAACGATACCGGTTTTGTCACCGGGAAACCGTTCATGGAAGGGTGGGTCGCTACAAATCTGCAGGGGGGTGCGTATTATCCCGCCAGCCGAGGCAACTACATAAATCCCGCTCAGATGGTCCAGTACGTGGAGGCGCACGATAATCTGACGCTTTATGACAAATTGAAGATTTCGCTGCCATGGGATGAGGAAGAGTCCCGTATGCGGCGCCATCTTTTGGCAAGCAGCTTCGTTTTGTTGAGCCAAGGAATTCCGTTCATCCATGCGGGGCAAGAATTTATGCGGACAAAGAACGGGCTGGAGAACAGCTACAATGCGCCCGATTCGGTCAACCGCATGGATTGGCAACGCCGTTCCGAAATGAAACAGGCTGTGGATTACATGAAAGGCTTGATCGCATTGCGCAAACAGGAGCCGTTATTCCGGTTGCGGACCATCGATGAAGTCAAGGGACAAATGAATATCCTGAAAGCCGATTACCAGATTGTTGTCTATCAATTGGAGGACACGGAAAAATTGTACTACGTCATCTTCAATGGCCAGACGAATGCCATCGATTTTGATGTCGAAGCAGGGGACTATCGGGTGTTGATCGAGGACGGCAAAGCACGCTTGGATGAGCCGAGGATGGCTGAAGGGCTATCCAGGATCCGGGTGGAAAATCTTTCCGTGACAGTGCTAGTGAAGGATAAAAAAGGGTAGTCCGGGCGGTCGTCTCATTTTAGGCGGCCGTTTTTGAGTTGTGGATTGTCGATCGGGAGCTGTCCTCCGGTGAAGGGAAGCTTGGCGGGAGGAGAGCCTCCCGATTCTGCGGCCTCCTCCGGCCAGCGGCTGTTGCCCGGAGGTGAGTCAACGAATCCGCATTCTTCTCCGGCCAGTCGCCTTTGACCGGAGTTTGCGGACAGGCGATAGCCTGCTTGCTTCTCTTTGCAACGTTTTTCATCCAGGCTGACGCAAGATTCTCACATCCCGAAGCATTATTTGGTACAATGGATTGGTAAATACATCGAATGAGAATGACGGGGTGGGTTCACTGATGATAAAAATGATAGCAATCGATATCGACGGCACGTTGGTCAATGGCCAGAAAGTGATGACGAAAAATGTAAAAGAGACGATCCAGGAGGCAATGCGCCGGGGCATCAAAATCGTTCTCTGCACCGGCCGTCCGCCTGCGGGGATCAAGCCGTACGCGGATGAATTGGGCTTCGGCGAGCATGAGGACTACATCATCGCGCAGAATGGCGCCTACATCCTGCGGGCAGATACGGATGAGGTAGTCTACAAAAAGACGTTGACGCTTGCGGAAGTGCAGGAAATTTACGAATTCGGTAAAGGTTTTTCTGCCGGTACGCTGTTGGTCGGTGAGCACCATTACTACAGTCTGGAAGATACGGTGACGGCAGAGATGCAGAAGGATGCCACCATCGTCAACATGGAAATCAGTGTATTGGATCCCAAAGCGGTAACCGAAGAGATGGGCTTGATGAAGATCCTTTACATCGGTGAACCGAACGAGGTGGATGTCATCGATTCGGCCATTCCCGACAAGATGCGCGACGACTTCTATATCGTCCGCAGCCAGGATTTCCTGATGGAAGTGATGGAGAAAAGCTCGAATAAAGGCACCGCGCTGACGAAATTGGCGGACCATCTGGGGATTGCGATGGAGGATGTGATGGCGCTGGGGGATGGCGAAAATGATTACGAAATGATCCAGGTCGCCGGTTTGGGTGTCGTGATGTCGAACGGGACCGATAACCTGAAGAGCATCGCGAATGAAATCACCTTGTCCAACGAAGAAGACGGCGTGGCCCATGCCATCGAAAAATGGGCTTTCCAAGTCTAGGCCTATGCAAAAAAGGTTTCCGGAGCGATTTCCGGAAACCTTTTTTAGTGGATGATGTCTTCGATGTTTTTTATGTTTTTTGATTTGTTGCCCGGAGTCGCTTTGTAGCTGCGGACCAATTTGTTGAAGTGGACAAGATCGTCTTCGTAGGCCAGGATGGCACTCATCAGATGGATGATGCCGTAGCTTTCGGAGCTGCTGTACTTGCCGAAGTCACTCTCTTCTTGGGCACGCTGGAAAAAGACGTCCATCATGTCATGGCGTTGGGCCTTATCGGCTTCAAAGAAATTGACTTGATTGGCCGGAACGCGTCCGCTGAATTTCAGCATGATCTGCTCATGTCCGCTCATCAGCGTTTCCAAACGTTCGCGGATCATGATCCTCATTTCGACAGGGAACTGATAAAAAACATTTTCGTAATCATGCAGGACTTCCAGGACATGGAAGGCGGAGCGGGTCGTTTGGATCATTTTGCGGTAGACGACCAACATTTTTTTGTTCTGATATTTCTTTTGCTTGTTGAACAGGCCGCTTTCAGTCAAATATTGATACAGGTTATCCATTTTCTTGAGTTGCGTGCGCGCCCATTTCAGATCGTTGTTCATGATGGAATATTCGGTGTTTTTGCGCAAACCGGCGCGGATCCAGATCAGAAACTCGGTAGTGGCGTAGTCGACCGTGTGGTACAGGCGTTCATCGTAGCGCGGAGGGGCAATGAATGTATTGACCAAAAAGGCGATGATGACGCCGACGAATGTCTCCAATACGCGGTAGGTGGCACTTAACAGCAAATTGTCACCCGTTCCGACCATGATGACGATCAATGTAACGATCGAAAGGCCGATCACGTCTTCGAGCTTAAGGGCATTGAGGATGGCAATCAGCAGCATGACCGAAATGCCGAGCAGATAGATGTTGTATCCCAAGGTCATGACGACAAAGACAGCAACCACACCGCCGATCGTATTGGCCATGATCCGGCTCTTCAGGTTGGCATAGGAACGGCCAAGGGAAGGCTGGGTGGAATAGATGGCTGCGATGCCGGCGATGACGCCTCCGCCTTCGAATCCGAAGTATTGGGCGACAATCATTGATAATGCGACGGCGAGACCCGTTTTAAAGGTGCGGGCGCCAAGTTTCATATAATTTCAGCTCCATGTCAATAAATGATGTAATAAGAGTAATCCCTGTTAAGAATATACCAATACCGTGCCCGTGTAAAGATTGACAGGATTGGTGTTGGATAAGTTTTGGCGTGGGTCCGTTTCCATCTGCGCCCTGATGATAAAAAGGAAGTATTTTTTTGTGGGTGTCAGGGGCTTATGTATTGCTATTTTTGGGAAATCGATATATGATGAATTCAGCTAAATGTAAATTATAATGACTATCATATACAAGCAATTCCAGAAGAGAGGGGATACATCATGCACCATACAATCGTAAATGATTCGATCGATAAGATGAAAAACGCAAATATCCGGATCACACCGCAACGTTACGCGATTTTGGAATATTTGGTCGAGTCCAGGATGCATCCGACAGCGGATGATATCTACAAAGCTTTGGCCGGTCGTTTTCCGAATATGAGCGCGGCCACTGTATACAACAACTTGAGACTTTTCGTAAAAATCGGCTTCGTGAAGGAATTGGCTTACGGTGATTCTTCAAGCCGATTTGATTTCAGCAATACGCAGCATTATCACGCTATTTGCGAAAGCTGCGGGAAAATCGTCGATCTGTATTATCCGGTATTGGATGATGTGGAGATGGTCGCCGAGAATTTGACTGGCTTCCAGGTCAGCCACCACCGCATGGAAGTCTACGGCATCTGTCCAGAGTGCCAAGAAAAAGGGATCCAAAAAGAAGATGTCGATGACGGGGCAGCAGCTGCCGGGCATCATCACCATCATTAATAAGTATGAACTCTTCCTCCAATTTTGTGAGGGGGAGTTTTTTTGTTCTTTTGATAGAAGGAGACTGTATGAAAATTGAACTTGTGCCCAGAGATTCCCCGCCAGAACCATTTTGGGACAGCGCACCTCTTGCTGTATCACAACATACATCAAGAAATGTCGGATAACATCGAAGAATCCGACATTCAGAGTACGTTCACATCAAAAGTTGTCGGATACCCTGAAAAAATCCGACAAGTAGAGCGTGTTCCTACCAAAAAATGTCGGATAACTCGACAGAATCCGACAAGATATGCAAGTTCACATCAAAAGTTGTCGGATAACACCGGAAAATCCGACAACCAAGGCGCTGTTAAGCAAACAAGGGGCTGTCCCGGGACAGCCCCTTGTTTGCTTAAAAGATTCAGTTTTCTTTCGGTTTGCTCATGGCGATGGATTTGTCGATGGTTGTCTGGACTGCCGAGATGACGGCTGATCGGAATCCGTTTTTTTCCAATTCCGCAACGGCTTCGATCGTCGTTCCGCCCGGGGAGCAGACCATGTCCTTCAGTTCGCCGGGATGTTTGCCGGTTTCCAGAACCATTTTGGCGGAACCGAGGACAGCCTGGGCCGCAAATTTGTAGGCTTGTTGGCGGGGCATGCCGCCGCGGACGGCGCCGTCCGCCAAAGATTCGATGAACATAAAGACCAATGCCGGGGATGAACCGCTGACGCCCGTCACCGCATCCATCATGTATTCCGAAACCATTTCGCTGCGGCCGAAGCTGTCGAAGATGTTTTTGACGTCGGTGAGCTCCGCAACGTTGACCACTTCATTGGCGCAGATGCCGGTCATGCCTTCGCCGACCAAAGCAGGGGTATTCGGCATGGCGCGGACGACTTTCACTTTGCTGCCGAAGCGGTCTTCGATGTCGCCTAAGCTTTTGCCGGCTGCGATCGTTACGATGACGACATTCGTTTTGATGGCCGTTTTGATTTCGTCGATGACGACGTTGTAGATATTCGGTTTTACGGCCAAGAAGAGGATATCCGACTCTGCCGCTACCTGTCTGTTGTTGGCCGCGATGCGGATGCCGTGTTGTTCCTTCAATGCTTGCAGGCTTTCGTTATCCTGGCTGGATGCGATGACTTGGTTGGGTGCAACAAGCGCTGAACCGACAAGCCCGCCGATGATGGCGCCGCCCATATTCCCACTGCCGATGAATCCGATTGTTTTTTTCATGGATGAGGACTCCTTTGGATGATGAGTAAGTTAGTTTGCTTTCCTTAATTTTATCATTATAGCAAGAAAAAGGGAAAAGCGTACAGAAAATGATGGAGCGCGTCAAAATAAGGGGATCTGAGTGAGGAACAGCATATCCTAAAAGTTGAGTTTGTTCCCTTGATTGGGTAAGCTTAGGTTAGGTATTGTTCTTGCTATTTTCTATGAGAAAAGTGGGGTTTTTGATATGGGTAATGTGCGTGAGTGGTGGCATGGATTGATTGTATATCAAGTGTATCCGATGAGTTTTCAGGATTCCAACGGGGATGGTGTCGGGGATGTCCGCGGCGTCATCAATCGGTTGGATTATATCCAAAATTTGGGCGTCAACATGATTTGGCTGAATCCGATCTTCAAATCGCCGAAAGTCGACAACGGCTACGATATTTCCGATTTTCGGGACGATGGCTGAAGTTGACGAGTTGATCCTGGAGGCGCACAAACGCGGCATCAAAGTCATCTTCGATTTTGTGATGAACCATACTTCAGACCAGCATCCGTGGTTCCGGGAAGCATTGAAGGGGAGAGACAATCCGTACCGCAATCATTACATCTGGGCGGACGGCAAAAACGGCGGGAAAGAGCTGCCGAACAATTGGGAATCGTTTTTCACCGGCACTGTTTGGGAAAAGGAACAATCTGGTGATCAATATTATTTCCATCTGTTTGCGAAAGAAATGCCCGATTTGAATTGGGCTAATCCGGAAGTGCGGCGCGCGATGGTCGACATCGCCTTTTTCTGGCTGGATAAGGGAGTCGACGGTTTCCGGCTGGATGCTTTCATCCATCTGCAGAAGGAAGAGGGTTTTCCGGATGTGGCAGGGTTGGCTGAAGGGGAAATAGGATTGGCTGAGAACTATTACGCCAATCTGCCGAAAATCAACGAATACATGAAATTCTTCACCTCGACTTTGCGGGAACGCTATCCGGACACTTTCATCGTCGGGGAAGCAGCTTCGGCTACCGTTGAACTGGCGCGTTCCTATACCGATCCGGTTGTCGGCGGCTGCGATACGGTCATCACCTTCCGTTATTTCACGATGGACGAAAAAGCTAAAGACCCGCGCCTTTCTCCGAATATGCAGAAGACGAAACTACTCTACGGCGCCTTCAAGAAAAATCTGCAGGAGTGGCAAAAAGTCATGGCCGATGTCGGCGGTCCGACGCTCTATTGGAACAACCACGACATGGCCCGCGTCGTTTCCCGGATCGGGGACGACACGGTCTACCGCGACAACAGCGCGAAAATGTTGGCAGCATTGATGTATCTCCAGAAGGGCATCCCCTTCATCCTCAATGGGGAAGAACTTGGGATGAAGAATCTTTTCCTGAATGACATCAAAAATTTCCGATCTCCGGAAGCGCAAACGTTCTATAAGAATGCGCTCGCTTTGGGATACAGCGAGGAGTCGGTCCTTTACAATCTGCGGGAAAGTTCCAAGGACGCCAGCCGCGGGGCGATGCAATGGGATCAATCCGCTTTTGCCGGTTTTTCGACGGTAGCCCCGTGGAGTGGCGTCAACGTAGAAGCGGAATATAACGTAGCGGCGGAGGAAGCTGATCCCGACAGTATCCTGCATTTTTACCGAAAAGTATTGGATTTGAAGAAAACGGATTTGTTCGTCGAAGGGGACTACCATCTCTGGGACACGCACGATGACTTCTTTGTCTATGAGCGCGTGCTGGACAAGCAAGTCGGTCTGGTCATCTGCAACGTTACGGATCAACCGAAGGAGTTTGTGCTTCATGCGTTGGAACAGCACGGGTACCGCCAGATTCTGTTGCAGAATGAAGGGAACTGGCTTGAGGAGGAAACGTTGCACCTGGCGCCTTATGGGGCAGTAGTTTTCCAGACCGTTTACAACAGTTGAACCCATTCAGGCGGAAACTGTTGATCAAACAGAAATGCTGCAGTTTAAAATATGATTGCGCTTGCATTGAGGTGGTCAAAATTGGGATAATAGAGTCATCAAAACGACTGTTCGGATGCCGGTTCCCCGATTGGAGCTTGTGTCTGATCCAGGAAAGTGGGGCTGTTTATGAAAAGACTTTTTGATATCGATCCATGGAAAATCAAGACGGCTGTGTTGGACAAAGAAGAGAAGCGGCTGCAGGAAAGCCTGACTGCGATCGGCAACGGCTATATGGGGATGAGGGGCACCTTCGAGGAAGGCTACACAGGCGACACCCATGAAGGGACCTACTTGGCGGGAGTTTGGTATCCGGACAAAACACGCGTGGGCTGGTGGAAGAACGGCTATCCGGAATATTTCGGAAAAGTCATCAATGCCATGAACTTCATTGCTGTCGGCATCCTTATCGATGGCGAACCGCTTGATTTGGCTAAGCAGACTGTCTCGGATTTTCAGATGGAATTGGACATGCGTCGCGGTGTGTTGAACCGCAGTTTCGTCTGGAAAAGCGAAAGCGATGCTGCGGAAATCCGGTTCACTTTTCAACGCTTCGTCAGCATTTCCCAGAAGGAGCTCTGCCTTGTGCGGATAACGGCGGAAGTGCTGAAAGGCTCGGCCGATCTGGAATTCCATCCGCGCCTCGATGGCAACGTGACGAATGAGGATGCGAATTACGAGGAGCTGTTCTGGGAAGAAGCCGGGCGCACGCTGGATGCACCTGTCAGCCTGAGCGCCAAAACGATTCCCAATCCGTTCGGTGTCGATCAGTTCACGGTCACTGCGGCCATGAGCAACCGAATTTCCGGATTGGGGCAAACCGGCAGCAACGAAAGCGGCCTATTAGTGGAAGAAACTTTTTCCGGGAGCGTTTCAGCTGGCGAAAAAATAACTTTGGACAAGTACGTAGCCGTCGTAACCAGCCGCGACATTCCGGATGCTGAACAGGCGTTCATCGCCAAAAAGATGGCCAGGGAAGCTGCCGGTACCGGCTACGATACGCTTCTCGATGCACATGAACGTGCTTGGGAAGCGAGATGGACGAAAGCGGACGTGAAAATAAGCGGCGATGATGAAGCGCAGCAAGGGATCCGCTTCAACCTTTTCCAATTGTTTTCTACCTATTACGGCGATGACGAGCGCTTGAACATCGGTCCGAAAGGCTTCACCGGCGAGAAATACGGCGGTGCCGCCTATTGGGATACGGAGGCTTACATGGTGCCGATGTACCTTTCCGTGGCCAATCCGAAAGTGACCCGCCAATTGTTGCGCTACCGCCATCAGCAGTTGCCGGGTGCCTATCACAATGCGCGCCAGCAAGGGCTGAAAGGCGCCTTGTATCCGATGGTGACTTTCACCGGCATCGAATGCCACAACGAGTGGGAGATCACGTTTGAGGAAATCCACCGCAACGGAGCAATCGCACATGCCATCTACAATTATACGAACTACACAGGGGATGAAAGCTATCTTCTGGAGACGGGGATCGATGTCCTGGTTGGAATCTCCAGGTTTTGGGCGGATCGGGTCCATTTTTCCAAACGCAACCAAAAATACATGATCCATGGCGTGACAGGGCCTAATGAGTACGAAAACAACGTCAACAACAATTACCACACCAACAACATGGCTACTTGGGCGCTGCAATACACGCTGGACGGGCTCGAAAAAGCGTCCCCGGAGAAATGGGCAGAACACGGCCTGACAGAAACGGAAACGGACCACTGGAAAGACATCATTGCCCGGATGTATTATCCGTATGATGAGGAACTGGGCGTTTTCGTCCAGCACGACACGTTCCTGGATAAAGATCTCCGTCCGGCCGATTCGTTGGATCCGAGCGAAAGACCTTTGAATCAGCACTGGTCTTGGGACAAGATACTGCGTTCCCCGTTCATCAAACAATCAGATGTGCTGCAGAGCATCTACTTCCTGAATGACAAATACAGCATGGAAGAAAAGCGGCGCAATTTTGATTTTTATGAGCCGATGACAGTGCATGAATCATCTTTGTCTCCGTCCGTGCATGCCGTTCTGGCTGCGGAGCTCGGCAAGGAAGAAAAAGCGGTCGAACTGTATGCGCGCACCGCAAGGCTGGATCTGGACAATTACAATAACGATACGGATGACGGGCTCCACATCACCTCGATGAGCGGTGCCTGGTTGGCCATTGTCCAAGGCTTCGCCGGGATGCGCGTGAAAGAGGGCGGTTTGCATTTCAAACCATTCGTTCCGAAAAATTGGCAAGGCTACGACTTCAAAATCAATTTCCGCGGCAGTCTGCTTGATGTGGAAGTGATCGGTGGAGAAGTGATCCTTACTGTTGAGGACGGACCGGAACTTGCTGTTTACTTAAATGATGAGTTGGTGCAAGTTAACGGAGCAGTCACCGTCAAGATGAAGGTATGATCGAATCAGGGGCTGCTGGAAGGCGGCCCTTTTCTTCAGATGCAGGATTATGGAATGCAGCCGAAACGTCGTCCAGAAACTGGAATGACTACCTGAAAAAAATAAATAATTTAATAAAACAGATAATTCCTGCTTGCTAAGTAAGCGCTTTCGTGTTAATATAACAGTGTAGAGAAGGAAGGTTGTATAATCCGAAAGGGTTGCATAAAATGAATTCTTTACATAGAACCAATTGAAGTTCTTGCAGTTTATGGTTTTAATTTCATTCATGATCGAGTAGAGATTACAAGTATAGACCCGAAAAATCTAGAAAAGATTCAACATGACAGATTGAATGAAAAAAGTAACGCAGCAGCAGAAAAGATTTTAGATTAGCTTGAAAAACTAAGAAAAATTGATTTAACCTGTGAAGTTAAAACCGTAATAGGATGGATAAAGGTTCAGGAGTGAGAAGCATTTTAGGCGAGTAAACTTAAAATGTTATCTCGAAGAAGATTCGTGTTTAAATGTGAGCGGCGAGATGCCCCGTTTAAATGTTTGATGAATCTTCAGTTGTACAACTTCATATTGTGGCCATGTTCCTCATTCAGTGGAAAAGAAGTCCGGAAGTTTGTAAGACTCACATGAACGAAGATCA
>Ga0194137_10002034_pt1 | contig 12126 bp, 15 predicted proteins | sample TARM_MetaG_T3_14_FD_134025 | JGI IMG/M metagenome (GOLD analysis project Ga0194137, IMG submission 134025) | Freshwater microbial communities from Pennsylvania, USA, analyzing microbe dynamics in response to fracking - TARM_MetaG_T3_14 (version 2) | ecosystem: Environmental > Aquatic >...
CCCCCCGCCAAACCCGCAGCCACTGCGACCGACGCCGCCGCCAAGGCCCATCAGGCCCTGCAAGCCCTATTCGACGAGGCCTGGGAGTCCGATGCCCGCGCCGCGCCCGAGTGGGCCACGCTGCGCGGCGACCTGCGCTTCAACGACAAGCTGACCGACCGCTCCGAGGCCGCCCTCGCCGCCCGCGACGCCTTTGCCCGCGACATGCTGGCCCGCGCCCGCGCCGTCGACGTCGCCCCCCTGAACGACACCGACCGCGTCTCCCTGGCCCTCTTCATCAACCGCTACCAGCAGGAAGTCGCCATGCAGGGCTTCGCCGGCTGGCGCACGCTGACCCTGGGCACGCTCTACGGCGCCCAGTCGGCCCTGGCCGGCTTTGCCCGCAATGTGCCGGTCAACAACGAAGCCCAGGTCAGGCAATGGCTGGCCCGCCTGGCCGCCTATCCGGCCCGCGTCGACCAGGAGATCGCCATCCTGCGCCAGGGCCTAGCCCTGGGCTGGGTCACGTCCAAGCCGGTGCTGGCCCGTGCCATCGCCCAGGTCGAGGGCCAGTTGCCCGAAGACGTCACCAAGAGCCCCGTCTACGAGCCCTTCACGCGCATGACGGTGGATGCCAGCGTCAAACCCAACTACCAGGCCCAGGGCCAGGCGGCGATGCGCGACCTTTTCTACCCGGCCCAGCGCAAGCTGCTGGCCGTCATGAAGGACGAATTGCTGCCCAAGGCGCCCGACAGCGGCTCGCTGTCCAGCTACACGGGCGGCGACAAGGTCTACGAGGCGCTGATCCTTCGCCATGTGACGCTGCCGCTGGCGGCCGGCGACATCCACACCACCGGCCTGCGCGAGGCCGCGCGCATCCGCGCCGAGATGGAGAAGGTCAAGGCCGAGGCCGGCTTCGACGGCGACCTGGCCGCCTTCAAGAAGTTCCTCTACAGCGACCCCAAGTTCTTCAACCAGAGCGCCGAGGAACTGCTGGACGGCTACCGCGCCATCGCCAAGCGCATCGACCCCGAGCTGCCCAAGCTCTTCGCCCAGCTGCCGCGCTCGCCCTATGGCATCCGCGGCATGCCGCCCTACACGGGTGAGGGCGCGGCCGACAACTACAACGGCCCGTCGCTGGACGGCACGACGCCGGGCTGGTTCAACGCCAATGCTATCGCCTTCAAGCGCCGGCCCAAATGGGCCATGGAGACCCTGGTGGCCCACGAGACCGTACCCGGCCACCATCTGCAGATCTCGAGCCAGGTGGAGCTGGGCGAGCTGCCCAACTTCCGCCGCCAGTCGCAGTACTCGGTCTTCAGCGAGGGCTGGGCCCTGTATGCCGAGACCCTGGGCCCGCAGATCGGCCTGTTCCGCGATCCCTACACGCGCTTCGGCCATCTGCAGGCCCAGATGTTCCGCGCCGCCCGCCTGGTCGTCGACACCGGCCTGCATGCCCTGGGCTGGAACCGCGACAAGGCGATCGCCTACATGATCGAGCAGACCGGCCACGACGCCAGCTTCATGACGGCCGAGGTCGACCGCTACCTGGCCCAGCCGGGCCAGGCTCTGAGCTACATGATGGGCGAGCTGAAGATCAAGGAGCTGCGCGCCCGCGCCGAAGCCGCCCTCGGCTCTAGGTTCGAGCAGCGCCGTTTCCACATGGCCGTCATCGACCAGGGTGCCATGCCGCTGCCGCTGCTGGAGCAGCGCATCAACGCCTGGATTGCGAGCGAAAAGGCCCGGCCATGAGCTATCCGATCGGCACGCCCGGCCAGCCCTGGGGTCCGGCCGAGGTCGCGACCTGGCGCGCACGCCTCGTCAAGCAGCGCGGCTATGCGGCCGACGTGCTCGCTGCCATCGAGCCACTGAAGCAGGACTTTGATGTCAGCGAGTACGGCGCCGTTAGCTATGACGGCGAGCGCTTCCCGCTGCTGGCCATCCGCAGCCGCGGTTGGCGCGACGACCTGCCCGTCCTCGTCGTCACTGGCGGCGTGCATGGCTACGAGACCAGCGGTGTGCACGGCGCCCTGCAGTATGTGCGCGAGCATGGGCTGGAGCTTGCCGGCCGCGCCAACCTGCTGGTCGTGCCCTGCGTCAGCCCCTGGGCCTATGAGCGCGTGCAACGCTGGAACTTCGACGCGCTGGACCCGAATCGCAATTTCCGCGCGGGCAGCCCGGCCGGCGAATCGGCGGCCCTGGTCGGCCTGCTGGCGCCGCTGCGCGGCCGCGTGCTGATACATATCGACCTGCACGAGACGACGGACTCCGACGAATCGGAATTCCGCCCGGCGGTGGCGGCGCGCGATGGCAAGGATTTCGTGCCGGGCACGATTCCCGACGGCTTCTACCTGGTGGACGACGTCGCCCGGCCCGAACCAGCTTTCCAGCGCGCCGTCATCGACGCGGTGGCCCAGGTCACTCATATCGCGCCGCTCGACCCCAACGGCCAGATCAACGAGTCGGTGCTGCAATCCGCCGGCGTCATCAACTTCCCGGTCAGCCAATGGGGCCTGTGCGCGGCCATCACCGGCGCACGTTTCGCGACGACGACCGAGGTCTATCCGGACAGCCCGCGCGCCACGCCCGAGCAGTGCAACCAGGCGCAGGTCGTCGCGGTGCGCGCCGCGGTGGCCTACGCCCTGTCGGCCTAGGCCGGGTTGTCGACGTCGATGAACTGCCAGCTCAGGCCCAGGTCCTGCGCGACCTGGGCCCCCACGCCCTGCACGCCGTAGCGCTCGGTCGCATGGTGGCCGGCCGCGATGAAGGCTACGCCCGTCTCGCGGGCGTAGTGGGCCTGGGGCTCGGAGATCTCGCCGGTGATGAAGACATCGGCGCCGGCCACGATGGCAGGTTCGAAATAGCCCTGGGCGCCACCGGTGCACCATGCGACACGGCGCAGCGGGCGGCCATCGCCGGGCACGGTGGTGACGTCGCGGCCCAGCGTTTCACGCAGCTGCGTCGTCAACGCAGCGAGATCGGTCGGCTCGATGGCGGCGCTGAAGCCCAGGTCCTGCTCGCCACAGCGCCGGTCGGCCGTCCAGCCGAATTGCGCGCCGAGCTGGGCGTTGTTGCCCAATATGGGGTGGGCGTCCAGCGGCAGGTGATAGGCGAAGAGGTTGACGTCGTGCTGGATCAACCGCGCCAGGCGCTGCTTCATCCAGCCCGTGATGCGGCCGTCCTGGCCGCGCCAGAACAGGCCGTGGTGGACCAGGATGGCATCGGCCTGGGCGGCGATGGCCGCGTCAATCAGCGCCAGGCTGGCAGTGACCCCGCAGACCAAGCGGTTGACCTCGGCACGGCCCTCGACCTGCAGACCGTTCGGCCCATAATCCTTGAAGCGCGCGGGCTCGAGCAGCTCATTGAGTCGGCGTTCCAGCGCAGTGCGATCGGTCATGGCTTGACAAGGGTGTTGTGGTGTTGAAGCGGCTCTGGCTGATTTTCGCGCAGGCGGTCACGGTGGCCCTCGGCGTCCTCTTCGTCGTCGCGACGCTTAAGCCCCAGTGGCTGCAGCAGGCCCGCTGGCGCGAAGCGCAGAAGGCGGTGACGGCCCAGACGGCCCGCCAGATCGCCCTGCCGCCCTCTCCGCCCGCCTCCGTCGTGCGCGCCGGCTTCGCCCAGGCCGCGCGTGTGGCGGCGCCGGCCGTCGTCAGCATCACGGCCAGCAAGGCGCCGGCGCGCGCCGGCCGAGGCCACGAGCAGTTGTTCGGCTTTCCCGGACTCCCGTTTGGCCCGCGCCAACCTCGCAGTGGCCCTCAGCTCGGCCTGGGCTCCGGCGTCATCATCTCGGCCGACGGCGTGCTGCTGACCAACAACCATGTCGTCGAAGGCGCGGCCGACATCGAGGTGCAGCTCAGCGACGGCCGCCAGGCCCAGGCCAGGCTGATCGGCACCGATCCCGAGACTGACCTGGCCGTGCTGAAGATCGAGTTGAGCGGCCTGCCCGTCATCCCGCTGGGCGATGCGTCCAATCTGCAGGTCGGCGATGCCGTGCTGGCCATCGGCAATCCCTTCAACGTCGGCCAGACAGTCACCTCGGGCATCGTCTCGGCCCTGGGCCGCAGCCAGCTCGGCATCAACACCTTCGAGAACTTCATCCAGACCGACGCCGCCATCAACCCCGGCAATTCGGGCGGCGCCCTGGTGGACGGCGATGGCAAGCTGGTCGGCATCAATACGGCCATCTTCTCGCGCAGCGGCGGGTCGCTGGGCATAGGCTTCGCGATTCCCGTCGACGTGGCCCGCCAGGTGGCTTCATCGCTGCTGCAGGATGGCGTCGTGGCGCGCGGCTGGATCGGCGTGCAGACGCGCGAGCTGACGCCCGAGCTGGCCGAAGCGCTGAAGCTCGGCGACGCGAAGACACCGATCCGCGGCGTGCTGGTCGGCGGCGTCGTCAACGACGCGCCGGCGGCCAGGGCCGGCATCAAGCCGGGCGACGTGCTGACCCGCATCGGCAGCCGCGCCATCGCGACGCCGACCGAGCTGCTGGCCAGCGTGGCGGCGCTCAAGCCCCAGAGTCAGGTCGAAGTGGGGGTGCAGCGAGGCAGCAAGGCCATGACCTTCTCGCTCGGCGTGGGCCAGCGGCCGCGGCCTCCTCAGCGCGCTTCGGAAGAGGACTGATCGCCGCCGTCTTCCGGCGCCTTGCTGCCGCGCACCACATAGCCGGCCGCGAACAGGCCCAGCTCGTAGAGCAGGCACATCGGGATGGCCAGGGCCAGCTGGGAGACGATGTCGGGCGGCGTGATGATGGCCGCGACGATGAACGCGACGACGATGAAGTAGCCACGCCATTCGCGCAGCTTATCGACCGACACGACGCCGATGCGCGCCAGCACGACGACGATGACCGGCACCTCGAAGGCCGCGCCGAAGGCGATGAACATATTCATCACGAAGCCGAGATAGGCCTCGATGTCAGGCGCCGCCGTGATGCTCTTGGGCGCGAAGCTCTGGATGAACTTGAAGACCTGGCCGAAGACGAAGAAGTAGCAGAAGGCCACGCCGGCGAAGAACAGCAGCGTGCTGGACACCACCAGCGGCAGCACCAGGCGCTTCTCGTGCGAATACAGGCCCGGCGCGACGAAGGCCCAGGCCTGGTAGAGCACCACCGGCAGGGCCAGCAGGAAGCCGGCCAGCATGGTGATCTTGATGGGCACGAAGAAGGGCGCGATGACGTTGGTCGCTATCATCTTGGTGCCTTCCGGCAGATGAGCAACCAGCGGTGCAGCCAGCAGGTCGTAGAGATGGCCCGGGCCGGGGTAGATGCACAGGGCACCAAAGCAGACGGCGATGGCGATGATGGCGCGCAGCAGCCGGTCGCGCAGCTCCATCAGATGGGCGACGAACGGCTGCTCGGTGCCGGCCAGCTCGTCGTGATCGGGGTTCTGGAAGGAGCTCATCGGCTGTGCGTGTAGGGCCGCCCCAAACGCAACGGCGCCCCCTCGGGGGGCAGCGCGCGAAGCGGGCGTGGGGGCTTCATGTTCTTCCGGGAGGACGGAAGCGCGCGACTCGTGCGGCCCCCGACTGGGTGTGGCGGCGCACACCCGCCTTCTGCTTGAACCACAACGGCGTGGCACCGCGCTTGAGGCGCCAGTTCTTCTTCGGGTGGCGGTACTCAGGAGGTGGCGGCGCAATCGTCGAGGCGGCCTCATAGGACGACGAATCACTGGTCACGTCATGCCAGGTCTGGTTCAGGGCCTGGGTGGCCGAGTCCACTTCCTGGCGCACGCTCTGCTCGACGTCGCGCGCCGCCGTCTCGAACTGGGTCTTCATCTTCTGAAGTTCCTCCAGCTCGATGGAGCGGTTGACCTCGGCCTTGACGTCCGCGACATAGCGCTGCGCCTTGCCCAGCAAGGTGCCCACCGTGCGCGCCACGCGCGGCAATTTCTCGGGACCGATGACGATCAACGCCACCGCGCCGATCAGCGCGATCTTGTCAAAGCCGAAGTCGAGCACTTAGGACTTGGTCTTGGCGTCGACGTCGACCGTGTTCGGGTCATTGACCTTGCTGGCCGTGACCTGCTGGGGCGGGACCGCCGGCGCGTCGGCCGAACCGTCCTTCATGCCGTCCTTGAAACCCTTGACCGCGGCGCCGAGGTCCGAACCGACATTGCGCAGCTTCTTGGTACCGAAGATGGCGATAACGACGACGAGAACGATCAGCCAGTGCCAAATACTGAATGAACCCATGATGCTTGCTCCTTGTGGACTGGCTCAAATTCTAGGTGAGGGGCGAGCCTCAGCCTTTCAACCATGGGCGTGGCCCGCCCATCACATGCAGATGCAGGTGATACACCTCCTGCCCGCCGTCCGGACCGGTGTTGATGAGGTGGCGGAAACCGTTGGTAACGCCCAGCTCCTTCATCAGCCGCGGGCCCAGCGCCGTCATCTTGCCCAGCAGGGCGGCCTCGGCCTCGGTCACGTCGGCCATGGAGGCGATGTGGCGCTTGGGGATGATGAGGACGTGGACGGGCGCCCAAGGGTGGATGTCGTGGAAGGCCAGGACGTCTTCGTCCTCGTAGGCCTTCTTGCTCGGGATCTGGCCGGCGACGATCTTGCAGAAGATGCAGTTCGGATCAGCGCTCATGGGTTGTTGACTCCTCGTTGGGCGAATTCAGCCAGGCCCGACAGCCCCTCACGACGAGCCAGTTCGGCCAGCACGTCCTCGGGCTTGAGCCCGAAGTGGGCCAGGGCCACCATGCTGTGGAACCACAGGTCGGCCACCTCGTAGACGACCTTGTTGGCATCGCCATCCTTGGCCGCCATGACGGTCTCGGTGGCTTCCTCGCCGACCTTCTTCAGGATGCCGTCCAGGCCCTTGTCGAAGAGCTTGGCGACATAGCTGGTGCTTGGGTCGGCACCCTTGCGCGATTCGATGACCGCGCCTATGCGCGAGAGGATGTCGTCACTCATAGATCTTCTTCGGGTCCTTCAGTACCGGCTCGACGGCGCTCCAGACGCCGTTCTCCAGCTTCTGGAAGAAGCAGCTGTGGCGGCCGGTGTGGCAGGCAATGCCGGGTTCGTGGCCGAGCTGGGTGATGGTCAGCAGCACGACGTCGTTGTCGCAGTCCATGCGGATGGCATGCACCTGCTGGAAATGGCCGCTCTCCTCGCCCTTGTGCCAGAGCTTGTTGCGCGAGCGGCTGAAATAGACCGCCTGGCCGCGCTCGGCCGTCAGGGCCAGGGCCTCGCGGTTCATCCATGCGAACATCAGCACATCGCCCGTGCCCTGCTCCTGGGCGATGACGGGCACCAGGCCCTTGTCGTCCCATTTGACTTCGTCCAGCCAGTTCATGGAGTCAGTCTAGGTGAGTCGGGCCGATATGGCCCCGTTCCTCGGCAAACCAGTTCAGCACGGGGATGGTGCCCGGCAACACGGGCTTGAGCTGCACCGGCAGGCTGGCCCAGGCCATCTGCTGGTTCTCCAGCATCTGGAACTCCCCCGTCCAGTCGAAGACCTTGCAGAAGTTCAGGCGCACCAGGGCGTGGGGGTAGTCGAAAATCTCGGTCCTCCACGGGTGGGCGGCGCCGATCTCGATGCCGATCTCTTCGCGCAGCTCGCGGGCCAGGGCCTGCTCGACGGTCTCTCCCGCCTCGACCTTGCCGCCGGGGAACTCCCAGTAGCCGGCGTAGACCTTGCCTTCGGGACGCGAGGTCAACAAGAATTGGCCGTCAGGCGCAACCAGCACGCCGACGGCAACCTCCGTGATGGGACGCCGCTCGTTCATTCCTTTCGCCCCGCCATGTCGCGCGCGAACTGGTAGGCCACCCGGCCCGAACGCGAGCCGCGCTCCAGCGCCCAGACCAGCGAAGGCTGGCGCGACGCCTCGATGGCCGCCTCTTCCAGGCCAAAGTGACGCAGCCACTGGGCCACGATGGCCAGGTACTCGTTCTGGCTGAAGGGATAGAAGCTGATCCACAGGCCGAAGCGCTCGGACAGGGAAATCTTCTCCTCCACCGCTTCGCCCGGGTGGATCTCGCCATGTTCGCCATGGGTGCCGGAGAGGTTGTCGACCATCTTCTCGGGCAGCAGGTGGCGGCGGTTGCTGGTGGCATAGATCAGCACGTTGTCGCTGGCAGCGGCAACCGAGCCGTCGAGCACGCTCTTGAGCGCCTTATAGCTGGCCTCGCCTTCGTCGAAGCTCAAGTCGTCGCAGAAAACCACGAAGCGCTCCGGCCGGGCGGCGACCTGTTCGACGATGTCCGGCAGGTCGACGAGGTCGGCCTTGTCGATTTCGATGAGGCGCAGCCCCTGGGCCGAGAACTCGTTCAGCACGGCCTTGATCAGCGAGCTCTTGCCCGTGCCCTTGGCCCCCGTCAGCAGCACGTTGTTGGCCGGACGGCCGGCGACGAACTGGGCGGTGTTGCGCAGCAGCCTTTCCTTCTGCGCATCGACTTCCTTCAGGTCCGACAAGGCGATGCGGCTGACGGCGCGCACCGGCTCCAGGCACAGCGCGCCATGGCGGCGGCGGGCGCGGAAGGCGGTGGAGGCGGCCCAGTCGGGCGGCGTGGCGGCGTGGGGCAGGACCGCTTCCAGGCGGGTCAGCAGCCCCTCGGCGCGGGCAAAGAAGGATTCAAGCGCGGCGGACATGCCGCCAGTGTAGGAGGCGACGTCGAATGGGCCGCCAGCGGCACGCGATTCTCAGCACGGGGCGCATCGCGGCGTTGCGAATCCTCGCCATAGCCGAGCTATTGCTGTGGTTTGCGCCTTCCGCTGCATCCCGTTGCTGAGCCCGCGATCCGCCGCGGCCATCCGACGCCGCCGCCTAGCCGATGCTCTTCAGCGAGGCTTCCAGCTGCTCCGTCGGCAGCCGCTTGAAGCCCGAGCGGGCATAGCGCTGCAGGCGACCGATGATGAAGCTGACCCAGACTGAGGCCTGGGCATTGGCCTGCACCGTGGGCGTCAGGGATCCCTGGGCCTCGGCGGCGGCGCGCAGCACCTGGCGCAGGGACGACTCGATGCGGTCGAAGAACTGGTTCATGCGCGCCACCAGGCGCTCGTTCTCGTAGACCAGGGCGTCGCCCACCATCACGCGGGTCATGCCGGGGTTCTTCTCGCCGAACTGCAGGATGACGCTCGCGATGCGCGCCGCCTTGCCCGGCGGCGGCAGGAGATGCGGCGAGTCGGCGATCTGGTTGACCAGGCCGAAGACGCTGTTCTCGATGAAGTCGATCAGCGCCTCGAACATCTGCGCCTTGCTGGCGAAGTGGCGGTAGAGGGCCGCCTCGCTGACGTCGAGCTTGGCCGCCAGGGCCGCCGTCGTGATGCGGTCGGCGCCCGGCTGCTCCAGCATGCCGGCCAGCACCTGCAGGATCTGGGTGCGGCGCTCGCCGGGCTTGGGGCGTTTTCTGGGCCCAGGTTGGGAATCAGCGGCGACCGGTTCGGGTGTGGTGTCGGTGTTCACAACTGTGATCTTGCCGTAACAGAGTGCCTTACCGAATGACTGCCGCGGAACCGGCTTTGTTGGGCCGCTGGCAATGCCCCCCGGAGGGGGCGCGCGCAGCGCATAGGGGGTGGACTAAATCAATCCCGCAGCCAGCCGAGGCGGCGCGCTTCGTAGATGGCTTCCACCTTGGAGCGCACGTGCAGCTTGCGGTAGACCCGCTTGACGTAGGTCATCACCGTATGCGGCGAGACCTGCATGAACTGGGCAATCTCGTCGAAGGTGAAGCCCTTGGCTGCCAAGTGCAGCACGCGCGACTCCTGCTCGGACAGGGCGACCACTTCCTCGTCGGCCAGCGTGGCGGCCATGGCTTCGGGCGAGGGGCCGGTCGAGCCTTGCGCGCCGGGCGCCAGGCGCACCAGCAGGCGGCGGGCAATGACGGGGCTGATGGGGCTGCCGCCGGCACGCAGGGACCTCAGCTGGCCGGGCAGGTCCAGCGCCAGGCTGTCCTTGAGCAGATAGCCGGTGGCGCCGGCCTCGATGCTGGCGACCACATGCTGCTCGTCGCCAAACACGGAAATGACCATGACCTCGCACTGCGGGCGGGTCTGGGCGGCGTGGCGGATCAGCTCGATACCGCTACCGCCGGGCAGGTCCAGGTCGACGAGGAGGACGTCGGGCTGGAGCTGGTCGAACATGCGCCGGCCCTGGGGCAGGTCGGGCGCGATGCCCAGCAGCTCGATGTCGGGCACGCTGCCCAGGGCATGCGTGAAAGCCTCGCGGAAGCGGGCTTGATCTTCGACGATCAGGACCGAAAAGGGCGTCATGGACTCTGTGGAATTCTTCAAAGCGCGAAAAGCCCATTGTCGGACGAAGATCCCCTCTCAACCATGCGCGTCCTCCTTCATTACAGGGGGGCGCGCAGCAAGGCGGCCAGGGAGCGCACCCGGCGGTCCACGTAGGCGGGGCGATGCTGCAGACGGCGACCGTCGGCGGCCTTGCGCAGCCAGCGCTGCATCCACACCGTCCCCATGCCGAGGCTGCGCGCCGACTTCTGGTGGATCAGGGTGTCCTCGACCAGGATGCAACGCTCCGGGCGCAGCTTGAGCCGCGCCAGCACGACGCGGAACATGCGTGCGTCGGGCTTGGGGCGGGAGTGGCCGAAGATGATCATGTCCTCGACGCAGATCAGCCGCTCGAAGACGCCCGACAGACCGATGGCGGCCAACACGCGTTCGGCATAACTGCGCGGCGCATTGGTCATCAACAGCTTGCGCCCCGGCAGGCGGCGCAGCGCGGACAGGTCGGGGCCATGGCCGTGCAGATGCGCCTCCAGTCCGGGCAGCCTGTGCGTCTCGGCCAGGAAATGGGCCGGCTTCACGCCATGGTGGCGCTGCAGCCCGGTCAGCGTCGCGCCATAGCGCTGCCAGTAGACAGTGCGCAGCACGGCAGCCTCCTCCTCGGTCAGGCCGAGGTAGGTGACCATATAGGCCGACATGGAGGCGTTCAGCTCGGCGAACGCGCGGTGCGAGGCGTTGTGCAGCGTGTCGTCGAGGTCGAACAGCCAGACGCGGGAGTGACGGGTCAAATCGATGGCTCCGTGGGGTATTGCGGGCCGAGCGCCGGGCCGCTCCCAAGCCGGCCCAGCCTGGCGATGTGTTTGGCGGTCAACCCGCCAAGCATCGCCGTCCCCGCTGGGGACCGGCTGGACTGGCCTGGGTGCAGCGGCGCCAGACCAGACGAGGGGCGCATTAGTCTCACCGAGACGAAATCATCGTGCCGTAGGCTTGTTCCGTCAGCACCTCCAGCAACATCGCATGCGGCACCCGGCCGTCGATGATGTGGACGGCATTGACGCCGCTCTTGGCCGCGTCGATGGCACCGGCAATCTTGGGAATCATGCCGCCGCTGATCGTGCCGTCGGCCACCAGCTCGTCGATGCGGCGCGGCGTCAGCTCGGTCAGCAACTCGCCCTGTTTGTCCAGCACGCCGCGGATATTGGTCAGCATCAACAGCTTCTCGGCCTGCAGCACGGTGGCCAGCTTGGCGGCGACGACGTCGGCATTGATGTTGTAGCTCTCGTTGCTCTCGCCGAAACCGATGGGGCTGACGACCGGAATGAACTGATCGTCCTGCAAGGCCTTCACGACGCTGGGGTCGATGGAGACGATGTCGCCGACCTGGCCGATGTCATGCTCCTTGCTGGGGTCGTCCTTGTCGACCATCTTGAGCTGCTTAGCGCGGATCATGCCGCCGTCGCGGCCGGTCAGGCCCACGGCCTTGCCGCCGGCGGCGTTGATGAGGCCGACGATGTCCTGCTGCACCTCGCCGGCCAGCACCCATTCGACGACGCCCATGGTCTCAGCGTCGGTGACGCGCATGCCCTGGATGAAGTGACCCTTCTTGCCCAGCTTGTTCAGCGCGTCCTCGATCTGCGGGCCGCCGCCGTGCACCACCACCGGGTTCAGGCCCACGAGCTTGAGCAGCACCACGTCCTCGGCGAAGTCCTGCTGCAGCTCCGGGTCGGTCATGGCATTGCCGCCGTACTTGATGACGATGGTCTTGCCGTGGAACTTGCGATGTAAGGCAGGGCCTGGGACAGGATCTCGGCCTTCTCGCGCGGCGCGACATGGGAGACGTCGATGGTATGCGTGGTGGTCATGCGGGGCTCCGGGGGGATTTTGGACATTCTAGGAAGCGGCTCGTGAAATCGCCGTCCCCGGGGGCATGAACTCCACTGCGCCGGCGCGGGGCTAGCCCCGCG
>Ga0194137_10002035_pt1 | contig 12123 bp, 9 predicted proteins | sample TARM_MetaG_T3_14_FD_134025 | JGI IMG/M metagenome (GOLD analysis project Ga0194137, IMG submission 134025) | Freshwater microbial communities from Pennsylvania, USA, analyzing microbe dynamics in response to fracking - TARM_MetaG_T3_14 (version 2) | ecosystem: Environmental > Aquatic >...
TCGACCGCGCGTCGATGGCATCGGTTCGCGGCGGCAATTCCTGGCTGGCCGGTCTCGGCCCGATCGCCAACATCAATGTCGGCGTCAGCCAGAACCTGACGCAGCTGCAGAACGTCGAAGTCAATACGCTCAACAATGTCGGTTCCATCGGCCCCAACTTCGCCGTGCCGAAGATCAATGTCAGCCCGAATCAATGGGCTATGCTGAATACGACTGTGTGATAACGGCAGGGTGGAAAAACTCCTGCATGCATTCGCAGACGTCCATGGCCGCAGGCACGCCGCTTGCAGCTACCCGGACTAAAGGATGAATGTGTGCGACAAGACGCGACACCCTGACCAACGCAACGGAGAAAATAACATGGCCACCCTGACAATCAATGATCTGCCGATCAACCGCGCGCTCGACCGCAAGGCAATGTCCGCCATTCACGGCGGCGGCGCTCCCTGGGTATTCGGCTGGATACAGCCTTACGCGAAATCCGGGTCCGGCTTCGGCGGTGTCGTGAATTTCTTCCAGATCAACAATTACAACGCCGACCAGATGATCAACCAGATCCAGATGGTCGAGGTCAACAATTCGGCGGCCAACTCCAGCATCAACGTGGCCGTGGCAGGCAACAGCAGCAACAGCAAGACCGTAGGCAAGGTTTGAGCAGGCAATAGATGCAGCAGCGTCGCCGCACCGTGCGGCAAGCAGGCAGCAGTTCGCAGTCGATCATGGAGGATGCGATGAATACCATCAGCCAACTTCACTGGACGTCAGCATCGCGCTCCCATGTGGGCCTGGTGCGCGATCTCAACGAAGACTCCTGCCTGGAGCTGCCCGAGCACGGCATATGGGCGGTGGCCGACGGCATGGGCGGCCATTCCTTCGGCGACTACGCAAGCCAGACGGTGGTCAACAGCCTTGCTGAAGTCAAGCCCGGCGACGATCTCGCCGTCTCCCTGCGAGACGCCAGGCTGCAGATCCAGATTGCCAACAGAAGCCTGCGCAACGAAGCCGCCGCGCGCGACACCCACATCATCGGCAGCACCGTGGTAGTGCTGATTGCGTCGGAACGTCAATGCGGCTACCTGTGGGCTGGCGACAGCCGCATCTATCTCTACCGCGACGGTAAGCTGCAGCAGCTTACGCGCGACCACAGCCAGCTCGAAGAACTGAAGGCGCACGGCGGGCTCAGCGACGAAGACGCCGCCATGCATCCGCTGCGCAACATGATCACACGCGCGGTCGGCGCTTCCGACGTACTGGACGTCGATCAGGAGAGCGTCGATGTCAATGACGGCGACATGTTCCTGCTGTGCAGCGACGGCCTGAGCAATGCGGTGAGCGAATCCGACATCTGCCGCGCGATGGCGCCGGGCGATTGTGCACAGGCTTCCGACAAGTTGATCTCGCTCGCGCTCGACGGCGGCGGGCGGGACAACATCACCGTGGTGGTGGTGCGCGCCGGCGGCGATACGGAAACCATGGAAATGACTAGCCTGAATCCGGCGCTGTAGCAGGAACGACAATGTTTCCAAAGAATATGATCAAGCCTTGGCAGGGACAATACGCTGCCAGTGGTTTGGGGTCTTGTACAACGCAATATCTGCGCTGGCGAGTGCCGCAGACAAGACCTGCTCCTTGGACTCTTGGTCATAGGTGATTGCTTCTCGCACCCCATTCTGGAAGCGTGCCAGAGTGCCATCGCTATCGACCATGACGATATTGGGCGGGTTGTCGCCAAACTGGCTGTATACGGTTAACTCGTCCTCGCCAATGTAGATTCCAGGAATGCGTACCAGTTGGGCATAGACACTGTTGGGCACCGAATGTCTGCCGAACATCAATATCTCAGTAAGATATGCGGTTTCCGGAGTTTGCGACAGCGCGGACGCAACAAGATGCGCGTTGTAGTTCCGCTGCGCATCCGTTTCAGGTCGTTGCTCGATACCTTGCGCAATGTGCATGCGAATTTGCCGAATATCGTCCTCGCTTTCCGCCCCCAAGGCTAGCGGCCCGCAGTCACCACCCCCCCTATTGTTCACAAGCTGATAATTCAATCCGTACAAGTCATCGCGTGAGATCGGCGAGCGATTGGAAGTTTGCTCCGGCTCGACATGTTGCATGCCAAGTGCCGACATGGCGGTATGCGGTACCGTTGAAGCGTTGGCTTTAGGCTCAGTCGAGAAAATCTGGCTGATGCCGGTCTCATGTATCCGTTTGGGCGGATTTTGGCCGAAGTCGCGAGCGATTGTATTAATTCCGCGTTGGAATTCACTGAACAGTTCGGGATCAAGTCCCGCCGGGATCGCCGCAGTATCTTCCTTCATGAATGGGAAGTTGAACCGCTTAAGCAATTCCTTGCTGAAATCGTTGACGCCTACCGCTCCAAACTCATCAAGCGTCGGGACCGCTTCTTTTTCCGCACCGGACAGGCCGGCGAGAACATTGGAACGCAAAGGCATCGGAGCATCGATACGCGTTACGTCGGCATGTTGCTCCAGGAGACGCGCGATGCATGTTTTCAGCACTTTGGCTTCGACATTCTTCTTCGCGTTTTGATAAGCTTCGGCAGCCTCGGCAAACGCCACCGCGGCGCCCGGTTCCGGATCTCCACTCTCTGGAAGAGCTCTTTCTTCAGCTGCGTAATAGGCCCGTTCCAATTCATTGATCATCTCATTCCCCTGTTTCATCAGCGTTGCGTATCCATATTCGGGCGCATTCTTAATGAGGCGGGTCAACGGAGAGTATTGCATCAGGAAGTCGATAAGTGCGTCCCGATCTTTAATGCGAACGCGTGCCTGTTCCTCGATGCTAGCCAGGTTTTCTGGGGTGACCGACTTGGAAGCAGTGGCTTGATACGCCATTCCGGTAATGCTATCTTGCAGTCCAAGACTTTCTTTCAATACCACTTCCACTGCAAAATAGTGTTCGACTTCGACACCTGCCTTAACGGAAGCACCCACAACATCTTTAATGGCACGGTGAAGCGACTCCTTGCGGAACTCCTGGTGTGCCAAGTTGAGTAGCGCGGCCGGGGCATCAAGCCCCCCTTCCCCTCTCGCAGCCATTTCACCCACGACGGCATCCCAAAGGTTCCTGAACATTTGACGCGCGTTGTTGCTGCAGTCTGCTTGAGCAAGCTCTGCGACCTGAGCGAAAGTAATAAGGAAATTTTCATCATAGTCGGTCAGGGCTCGGCACATCTTCATGAGCTGCTCAAGAATGCGCGGTCGGGCATGGGGAGCCTTATATTCTTCCAACTCATCAATCCGGTTGAAACAGGCCAATATGTAGCTGGCATGCCGCCTGTCTTTAACCTCAAGTTTTTTGACGAGTTTGCCCCAGTCGATGTTAGTCTGCGTTCCGCCGCTTCTGCGCATATGCTCACTGTATTGTCCTTGATATTTGAACAGCAGATCTATAAGTTGGCGCGTGTCCGGATTTGCACCAGCAAGTTCCGGTATCGCAACTGGAGGCTTACGCAGCTTCGCCTTGACTGGCATGAAAAGTTGATCATGAAGACGTATTGGCAGTCCCCCGAACCTGGTCAACCGGCCATCGGCTTGCTTGAATGTCGACGGGTCGATGTGGCTGTTATGGAAGAATCGGGCGAGAGTATATTTCTTCGTGGCATACAGATTAGACAAGTTGGTTCGCAATGATACAAACGAGTCAATGAGACCTTTCCGATTATCGTCGCTGACATCACCCCACTTCTCCCGCAGTTTCAGCAGTTGACGTTTCAGCATGTATAACGCAGTACCCTGAACCTGTTTTTCAATGTCCATCCAGTAAGATCCGCCAATGACAGCGCCGGTAATGACGGCCGGAATCGGCATAGCCGGGGCCAGGCTCAAGCTTAAAGTCAGAAAAGAACCTGCGCCGACTGTTGCGAAAATTCCTATCGTGCCGGCTGTAACTCTCAGTGACAGCAAGTCCTTGGGGAGAATCGCATGCCTGATTGCACGCTGGCTGGGTTGTGTACTGAGACTGCTGATGTAGTTCATCAAGTAGGCTATTATTTCAGCCGCTCCGTCTGGAGAAAGATGTTCGAGCGCCTTTTCAAGAGTCAGTACGCCCCGACGCTGAGCGTTTCGCTCCGCGATTTGATGAAGTTCGAGATTTGGAAGTACGCCGATGAGCCTTTTCAGAAGTTCGATATGCTCGCGTCCAGACTCTGTGACCGTCACTGGAAATGCATTGATAAAGGTTTCCAAGGCCATTTTCTGCGCGGAACCTCGCTCGGAGCCATCATGGGGGAGCAATTGATTTATCAAAGAATGCTCAAATCCGAGTCGATCGAGACGATCTGACTGTAGGAATCCATTTGCTTGGAATTCGATATTTTCTCGTATTCGTGCAGCCTGACCAGTATCTGGCCTTGCGTCGGTTTTGATACAGTTAGCGCATGCTTCAGCAAGCGCATTGCTATATCGCTGGCGAAGGTTTTCATCAGCGTCTCTTGGACAATAATGAAATTCCGTCAGAGCAGTTTCAATTGCTGGCAGGGCCGACGGTATCCGAGGCGCGAAGACGGGGCCGTTCAGCAGCTCGTTGAGCAGCGTCGTCACTGTCTGTTTTGCGCCTTCCGTCTTCCGGGCTTCCGCAATCTTGCGGTCGAGATCAAGAATTTGCCGCCGATCCAACTCGCTCGCATGCCGATGATGCTTGTGACGCACAAAAGACTGATTATTTATTCCGAATTTTCGCGCGAAGGCGAATCGCGGAGTCGTGGCATATAACCTCGCCGTTGCCGGCGCTTCGCGTCTGTCCGTGTTCGTGTTTTGAGACGCGGACGCCGGATTCGGAGGCGAAGCAAAGGTGGGTTCCTGTTGCGAAGCGGTGAGCACAGCTCCAGAGCGGCGGATAGCGGCGGCCATATTGAAATTCAGTGATTAACGATGCGATTTGAGTGGCAGAATGTTTTGTGGAGTTCCATTTTTTTATGACGATGCTCTAGGCTGTGTTTAATAAATGCTGCGCGGTCCGGATGGGCGCCTGCGGTGCCCGGCGTACCCGGCATACGCGCGCGCTCCTCGGCGCCAATCCGGACCGCTCGCGACGCTTATCAAACATAGCCTAATGCGGCGCCGGCACCTTAAAGTTCGCAGGTCGGATCGCAGGCCCAGCCAGGCTCCTCTTTCATCTGCCTGTAACTCTGCTCGATCCAGCTACGCAAGCCGTACAAATGAACGGCTTGCGCCAATGGCGCCTGGTTTCAGGATAGCGTTGTGGTGAGATATCAGGTGTTCTGATCCGGTAGCGTGTAGTCAGTAGCTGCACAGATGGCACGTATTGGTCCCTGCGACCCATACCTGAACAACTGCAGCTCGGCCGCCCACCAGCGTTGGGTAGAGCCATTTAGGCTTCTTGGTGGTCATTACGTCGGTCATGGCACATCCCTTTCGGTATTATTTCAAGACCCCGCTTTACACAGAAATCCGGACAGGCGCCCGCACCGTGATTTTCCGTAGCCGGCATGACGGATACATCGATCGTCCAAGGCGCACCAAACCATCGCAGCGCAAGTCGCGCACCACTGTTGCGGTTTTCCGTTGGCCATAAGGAGCATGCCCAAGACAACGTTCACCGATCGGTAAACGTTGCCGGGTCGGCGGCATATTGGTGCCGGCCCGGGTCTCATCCAGGAGCTCCACGCGCTCGACCTCGGACTCAGGCTGACCGGCCCGACGTACCTTCTTCCGCAGGACGGCGCGGCGATTCCAGGCTGGCTAGGATCTCTCTAACGTCTGTCAAGTACCCGGCTCGCGATGACGCCAATTGGTTGACTGCTGCTGTAAGACCCCGATTAAGTTGATTGAACGCGGCATCAATTTCATCAGGCAAATTGCCAAACTCCATATCGAGAGGTAAATCATCAGATTTTTGGCCCTGTAGACCTCCCGGGACTTCAGGTTCTACCGCCCCAGGTTCAGGCGCCTGAGTGCTTTCTTCCAGAACTACTGGAAGCTTGATACGATCTGTTGGAGGCCGGCCAATTCGCCCGATACGGCCACTATCTGCATCATGCTGAATTTGGCCATCATCACCGACAGGAGCCTGCGTTGCGTCTCCGGCTACCGTCAAGAAAGACAAGTCCGCGTCCCGCATTCCAGCGCGATAAGCCAGCAATTCTGCAGTCTCTCGTATTTGCCGGCGCAGTGTCTCAAATGCCTGGGCTGCATTACTGGCGGTGTCATCCAGCTGTCCGCTTAATGTTCGCCACAGCGTGTCGTTTGCTCCTCTTTCGGTATCGGCAGCACGCCGCTCCGCCTGCTTCACGTTCTCGTTGAGCGTGCGTGCGATGTCATCGCGCAGCTTGCGCGCCGTGGCGTAACTCCTGGATGCCGCGTGCAATGCGGCTGGCGTGGCAATGACTTCTCCCGAGTTTCGCGCGATGTTGCCAGCGAACGCAGAAGCGCTGCTTATGTTGCGGTGCGCCCAGGAGTTGGTATGCTTTGCCCATGCATCGGTCTTTGTCAAATCCAGCCTTAGCGGCGTCTCGCGTCCTTCGATCTGCAAGTCGACATGAGACTTGAAGGCGCCCGGCGTCGCATACCGGCGGCCATAGTAACTTCGTCTCGGTGTCGTACTCTCGCCGCCGGGACCATCCGGGAAATATTTTTGGCGCGCGGCGGTCGCCTTGAAGTGCTTCGCAGTGGGATTGGCGACGACCGCACTGCCCAGTATCCCGGCCTGGCTAATCGCCTGACGACTGGGCTCGGCCACGTCTTCGGCTCTTGCGCCGTCCTCGATGGCAAGGCCAACCAGGCGCAATGCAGCGGTTCCATAGACGCGGTCACCAAGTTCCGACAGGAATTCGCCGGGTCTCTTGAGCCGCACGGCAGTCAGCTGCTTGACATATTCCCTTTTGCTGGTCAGCATTTTTGCAATGGTGCCGTCAGTCTTCATTCGGCTCCACTGCGCGCCGCGCCTGCCGGTACGGATGGCATCGATTCCTTCCGTGAAATGAATAATATCCTCTTGCAGCCTTTGTATTTTCTGTCTGCAGTCATTGACCACTTCCAGACGCGCTTGCCTCTGCTCGTCATCCCTGGATCGATTGCGCGCCTTTTCCGCCTTGTTCAATTCCCGGTAGCGCCCCGCCAGCTCTTCCGTCATCACCAGCATCACCTCGGCCTGCACCTTGTCCACGGGGTGCGACCACATTGCGCGTATTTTCGCATCATCGACTTTCGGCACACCATTCTCGAGAACCGGATTACCCTCCTCATCGGTCACCATGAAGTCGCCGTACTTGGCGTTTGACAGGAGGATGTGCTCCATCTTCGTGACTTCGTCCGGACCTGCCAAGCCAATGATTACCATCTGATTCACTACGGCGAGCGCAAAGCCGATCGGCAGCGCCGCAGGAATTTTTCCTGAAGCGGCCACCAGGGCAATCGTGCTCGGCATTGCAACGAGGATGCGGTAGGGCAGTGTGCGCCGGTATTTTTCCAGATAGGTCTTGGCGCTCGCTATCTTCAATTTGTAATCCGTCTGATGCTGCTTCAGACTCTTGTCCAGGGTTCTCAGCTTTTCGATCAGAGTCTGATCGGCGGGGTTGTTCCTTAATGCATCCAGAGTGTCCCTGACATCACGAATGGTGCTCATGATATTGGGCGACAGGTCCATCAGCCGCGGACTGCTTGCAATATTGCTGGCCATGACCGGCACGCCATGATTACGTGTCGCCACATCCTCCAGCGCATTCAACCCAACCTGGCTGAACGCATTGAGCAAGGTATTGGAAAAGGCGGTCAGCGGATACTTGATATAGTTTTTTACCCCCTCCGGTACCGCGTCGGCACCAATGGCCGCCGCAAACGCGCCTGTCACGGCAAGATGAGCAAGACCATCGGTGGCGTCCATGTGCCCCATCTTTCGAATACCGGATTTCGCTGCCCCCCAGGTGTTGTCGTCGATGCCGATGCCCTGGCGCAGCAGAGTGGCCGCATGGTCGTAAGCGGCGGCTTTATCAGCCTTGCTGATCGTCCCTGCGTCCTTTCGCCGATTTACCTCCTGGATCAATGCAGATGCATTTCTGATCAGATCGTGGTCGGGCTGATGTTCCGCCTCCCAGAGACGCAAGCTTGCCTGGTATGCGGCCAGATGGAGCGGCACGAGATCTGCAGTGTCCGTAATTTCCTGACTGACATCTATTCGTACTTTGCCAGCGACGAAGGCAAGTGTTGCCTTGGTATCTGCGGCCATGGCCAGGGGCTTCGTACCTGTGTGCTGTGCCGCCGTGCCGCCGGAAACCCCATGCAGGGAGGGACCGGCTTGAACGGCCGGCGTAACGGATGGGTTGATATCGAGACCGGGATGTTCCTTCAGAAGCGCCAGCAATAACGCATCACGCTTCTCGATCAGCTTCGGGTCCCTATTTCCCCCAATGTAGATGCCACGGAATTTATCCAGCCTCGCGGTCACTTCCTCCACGGTTAATTGAGGCGGGCTCGGTGAACGGGAGATTCCTTCCTCGTCGACCAGGGGCAGCGGTCTTGGCTCAAAGGGCGAATACGGCAGGTCAACCGCTGGCGTATGAGGTGGCCTTGGCAGAGTGGAGCTGGTAAGATTACTTGTTCTCACACGAAGCGATCGAGATGGCCTGGTCGGGAGGGGCCTGATTGAGCCGGCAACCGAACCTGTCGTGGAGGAGAACGCAAAAGGCTGAAGACCAAGAGTGTCCACGGCACCCTCACCCGCGCCAAACACGCCGGGCTGGAAACTTCCCGGCGTTGATTCGCCACTACTTCCTCCGGAATCAATCTGGAAACTGGTCCCCTGCACATGAATGCCTTGTACAGACTCTGGACGAGCAACGTCTTCATCTGGGCCGCCCTCGCCAGACATGGAGTGCCGGTCTTCCAGTTCAAACCTATCGGTGAATCCGAATGAATCCTGAGGCGACCGTCTTGGGTCTAGTCTTGGCGTAACCGGTAATCCCAATGAGCTAGTGGTACCTCTTGGCGTTACCACCGTAGGACTTAGTCCGTGCGGCACCTCCGTATGTTCGGGTCGAACGCTATCGGAAGTCACCCGCTCGGTAGTTATCACGATCCTGATTGCCTGTCCAGGTCCTGGTTGCCGAGGCTCGTCCGCATTGGCCGTCGCCCCGTTCGTCTCAGTTGCGTCAACCCTTGCCGGGGCGGTCGGAGGCTGGCTACGGCGGGAATGTGGCTGCCACGCAGAAAGAAATGCGCGAGTCCCGTTGGCTGCCCGCCGAAAAACGCGGGATGCGCCGCGGCCCGATCCGGGAGCTGAAGACGAGTTCTGCTGCGGTTCTGCCCTTGCTTCGGGCTGGCTTGTTGCTGACGGCTGGCTTCGGTGAAAAATCGAGGGGAGGCGGAATGTTCGGAAAGGATTGGACATTTCAGTAAATATCGGCCGATGGTTTTACGGATGGACTGGACATGACACAGGAAAGGAAGCAGGCCATGTGTGGCAGTAATCCGTATTAAGTTCCATCTGCCGCGCGATAATTCGAACGTACGAAAGTACGTCGGGTTTCTTATTAAGATTCCCTCCTGTCTTTTACCAATCCCATTCCATGCCATTCCATGACCAGGGATGGGCATCCACACGGAGTTTTACAACTTCGGCTCCCTGAGATCGGCTTCCGCCGCAACCGCCTTGCGCGACACGCGGAAATCCTTCGAATGAATGCCGTGCTTCTTCAACAGCATCTGCAAATGGGAACGGTTCATCTCGCAGCGCCGCGCCAGTTCCGACACCGTGCCGCCGACTTCGCGCAATCCCTTTTCCAGAAAGGCTTTTTCCGCCTCGTCGCTGGCGATACGCCGCGCATCGCTGAGAGAACCGGGTACCAAAGGCATGCCGGAAATATCGATCCCGCGCGCCGGCGCGGGTGCGGTCGACGGCATGAATCCGGACGCGGCTGTGCGCGCGGGAACGGCGACTGCCGCAGCGGGTGAGCCAGGCATGGCTGCAGTCACTGCAGCCATGGCGGAAGATGCGCCATCGCCGTTTTCCCCGGGGCGTATATCGACCGGCAGGTGTGCGACATCCGCCGTCTCTCCCGCCAGGCAGGTGAGCCGATAGATCAGGTTGCGCAGTTCGCGGATGTTGCCCGGGTAGCGGTAGTTGATCAGGAATTCCCGCAGCCGCGGCGTCATCCTGATCGGCCTGCGCTTCATCATTTCCGCAGCCTCGTCGCAGAAGTAGGAAAACAGCAGGGGAATCTCGTCCTTGCGCTGGCGCAGCGGCGGCAGGCTGACATGGATCACGCTGAGGCGGTAGAACAGGTCTTCCCGGAAGGTGCCCTCCTCGCTGAGCTTGCGCAGGTTGCGGTTGGTGGCGGCCACGATGCGGGTATCGACGGGGATGGGTTCGTCCGAGCCGACGCGCTGGATCTCGTGCGCCTCCAGCACCCGCAGCAGCTTGACCTGGCCGGTCAGCGGCAGCTCGCCGATCTCGTCGAGAAAGATGGTGCCCCTGTGCGCGCTTTCGAACTTGCCCTTGCGGTCGGTCGCCGCGCCGGTGAAGGAGCCGCGCTTGTGGCCGAACAGTTCTGACTCGATCAGGTTTTCCGGGATAGCGCCGCAGTTGACGGAAATGAAAGGCTTGTCGGAACGGGAGCCGTTGGCATGAATCACCTTGGCCATCAGTTCCTTGCCCGTGCCACTCTCGCCGTCGATCAGCACCGGCAGGTCGGTCGGCGCGGCCTTCTCGGCGACTTCCAGCGCATCGAGCAGTTCAGGGTTGTCGCCGAAGGTGCCTTCGAAGACAAAGCTGCGCGCCAGCAGTGCCTTGCGCCGCTCGCCCGGCAGGCGGCTGGCGGCATCGGGTTCTTCCCCTGCGCCGGCGGCCTTGATGAAGCGCTCCTTGTGCGACAGCTGCATCACTTCGTCGCGCAGCGCATTGGATTGCCGCAGCAGCTTCTCGATATCGGTGCGCTCCAGCCGGTTGGCCCAGCGCAGCGTGGTGCGGAGGATTTCTATCTTTTCGATCAGCCCCGCATAGGACATCGCGGAGTTGCCTGGCAGGCCCGGGTTGTATAGCTTCATGCGGCACTCAGCTGTTTTTGCACAAGTTGATAGTACATGCCCCGGCGGTCGACCAGTTCGTCGTGCCGGCCCTGCTCCACGATCGCGCCTTCGTACAGTACCAGGATCTTGTCGGCGCGCATGATGGTGCTGAGGCGGTGGGCGATGATCACGGCGGTGCGGCCCTTCAGGATTTCATTCATGTTGCCCATGATGTTGCTCTCGGACTGGGTGTCGAGCGCCGAGGTGGCTTCGTCGAATACCAGAAGGCGCGGATCGTGATAGAGCGCGCGGGCGATGCACAGCCGCTGTATCTGCCCGCCTGACAGGCCGACGCCGCGCTCGCCGACGATCTGCTCGTAGCCGAGCGGCACCTTGCTGATGAAGGGATGGGCGTCGGCCATCTTCGCCACTTCCTCGATGCGGCGGCGGTCGGGACTTTCCTCGCCGCTGGCGATGTTCTCGGCAATGGTGCCCGAGAACACGAGATTGCTCTGCATGACATAGCCGACCTGGGCGCGGAAATAGTCCTTGTCGATCTTGCCCACGTCGTAGCCGTCCACCGTGATCTTGCCTTCGGTCGGCGCATAGAAGCCGACCAGCAGCTTGGCCAGCGTGGTCTTGCCGGAGCCGCTGCGGCCGACCACCGCCACCAGTTCGCCCGGCTTGATGTCGAAGCTGATGTTCTCCAGCACATAATCGGTCTCGTTGCCGCCATAGCGGAAATACACGTTCTCGAAGCGGATGTCGCCCTGCAGATCCGGCAGCACCACGCGCGAAGGCAGGTCTTCCGGCTTCTGCTCGGGTTCCATGTCGAGCACGTCGCCGAGGCGCTCCATGGCCACCGCCGCGTCGTTGAGATGGCTCCAGAGACCGACCAGGCCCATGAGCGGCGCCATCACGCTGCCCATCAGCGCATTGAAGGCCATCAGCTGGCCGATGGTGAGCTCGCGCGACAGCACGAGGTTGGCGCCCACCCAGAGAATGGTGATGGTGGTGGCCGCATTGAGCACCTGGCTGGCGAGCGAGACGACGATGTTGAAGCCCTGCGCCCGGTACTGCACGTCGAGCGACTTCGCGTATTTCTTTTCCCACTTCATGCGCACCGCCCGCTCGATGCCCA
>Ga0194137_10002037_pt1 | contig 12116 bp, 4 predicted proteins | sample TARM_MetaG_T3_14_FD_134025 | JGI IMG/M metagenome (GOLD analysis project Ga0194137, IMG submission 134025) | Freshwater microbial communities from Pennsylvania, USA, analyzing microbe dynamics in response to fracking - TARM_MetaG_T3_14 (version 2) | ecosystem: Environmental > Aquatic >...
CGCATCCGGACGTGGATGTCGAACTGAAGGAACGCACCACCAGCGTGACCTTGAAAATGGTGGGTGCCGGGCTGGCCGACCTCGGCATCGTCACCGATGCACTCGATGCCGGAGGCTTGCAACTGCGCCCCTTCGCGCTGGACAGGCTGGTACTGGCCGTTCCGGCCGGTCACCGGCTGGCAGCCGGCCGCCACGTCCGCTTTGCCGAGTTGGCCGATGAGCGCTTCGTCGGCTTGGGCGATGGCAACGCATTGCAGGACCACCTCGACGAGCATGCGGCGCGCGAAGGCTTCAGCGCCGACATCCGCATCCGCCTGCGCAGCTTCGACGGCATGCTGCGCATGGTGGCCGCCGGCGTCGGCGTGGCCATCGTGCCAGCCACGGCAGCGCGTCGGGCGCGCATGCCGGGCGTGCGCTGTCTGGCGATGGACGATGCATGGGCCCATCGCCAGCTCTCCCTGTGCTTCCGCGATTTGCAGGCACTGTCCCCGTCCGCGCGCGGATTGCTGACCCATCTGCAGGCGGTCGGCCAAACACGCTGACGACGCGCGCCGGACCTCTGGTCGCGCCCGCAAATGCCTTTTCCATCCGGCGCGGAAGCCGGATCACGCTCCGGCCCGACGAGGTTGCAGATTTCGGCGACACTGTTAACCTTCGTTAGCAAATCAAGGTTTACATGGCGGAACACCTCCCGGCGCGATCACCCGAGATCCCGTCACCGGCCCGCCGCAGCCCAACGTCCTTTGCCCTGCCCGCCCGTCGTTCCATCGATGGCAGGCAGGCCTTTGCCGGAATCCGGAAAATGCCCCGTTTGTCCACGTGCCCTCCCCTGCAATCTCCCGCCCGACGGCTGCATCCCCTGGCCGTCGCCCTGTTCTCGGTGCTTGCCTGTGCGCAAGCGAACGCCGACGATGCCTCCTCGGATGGAAATCTCCGCCCGGTGCAACTGGATGCCGTGCAGGTGAAGGCGGAAGCCGCCTTGCGCAAGCCGCTGGATGCCGTGCCCGGCGGCACCAACCTGATCGAACTGGACGATGCCCGCATCGGCCGCACCGCCGGCACGCAGGACGTGCTGGCCTACCAGCCCGGCGTGTTCGCCCAGTCACCGGGCAACGAAGGCACCAAGCTGTCCATCCGCGGCTCCGGCATCAATCGGGCGCCCGGCGCGCATGGCTCGGGCGTGACCGTGATGCTCGATGGCCTGCCGTTGAGCGAACCGGGCGGCACGCCCTACGAACTGCTCGAACCGCTGTGGGCTCGTCGCGTGGAAATCCTGCGCGGCGCCAACGGTTTCGAGCGCGGCGGCCTGAGTCTGGGCGGCGTGGTCGATTACCTCACCCGCGATGGCCGCAATGCCGCGCCGCTGCAACTGCATCTGGAAGCCGGCAGCCGCGGCTACCGCAAGTTCGCCGCCTCCACCGGCGGGCAGAAGGGAGCACTGGACGGGTATCTGGGCTGGGCCGACATGCGCTTCGATGGCTGGCAGCGCCACGCCTCCGGCAATGGCAAGGGCGTGGTGGCCAATGTGGGCTGGCAGATCGACCCGGATGTCGAAACGAGGTTCTACCTGCGCTATCGCGATACCTTCCACCTCACGCCCGGGCGTCTGACCCGCGCGCAGATCCGCCACGACCCGGAGGCCGCCAACGCCGCCAACCTTGCCGTCGATGCGCGCCGCCCGCAGCCGGGAAGCATCTGGCTGGCCAACAAGACCACCTGGCGCATCGACGATGCTTCCAGCCTCGTCGCGGGACTGGCCTATCACGATTACCCGATGGATCTGCAGGAAAGCAGCTATCGCCAGCGCATCACCTATGCCGACCTCAACGCCGTGCTCGACTACCGCCACCGGCATCGGTTGTGGGGGCTGGACAGCGTGACCACGCTCGGCATGCAGGTGCTGCACGACCTGCCCGGCAACCGGGTGCGCGAAACCCTGCGCTTTCCGCGCAACGGCTACCCGGCCGGCACGCTCGACCGCGAATACGTGCACCGCGGTACCAACAGCCAACTCCGCCTTGGCAACGACCTGGCCCTGAGCGATGCCGTGCACCTGCAGACCGGCCTGGCGCTGCTGCACGCCCGTCGCTCGGCCTGGGTGCGCTGGCCGGTCACGGCCGAGCATGTCGGCCAATCGCAGAACACATGGGCGCCGCGCCTCGGCCTGACATGGCAGACCACGCCGCAATTGCAGTGGTTCGGCAACCTGAGCCGTTCGCTGGAACCACCGCATCCGTGGTCGATGATCTGGGGCTCCAACCGCTATTTCGATGCAAGCCAGGGCCCTGCGGCGGGTCGCCAAAGCCAGGCCGTGCGGCTGGACAACCAGACCGCCACGACGCTGGAGCTGGGCGGTCGTGGCGAGGCGGCATTCGGCCATTGGCAACTCAGTGTCTACCAATCCCATGTGAGCCACGAACTGCTCAGCGTGCTGGTCGGCCAGGGCGCGGATGCCTACGTGGCCGAATCGAACGCCAGCCCGACCCGGCACCGCGGCATCGAGGCCGGCCTGGACAGCACCGTGTGGCAAGGCGATGCAGCCCGCCTGTCGCTGCGGCAGGCCTACACCTTCAGCGATTTCCGCTACCGCGACGATGCCCGCTTCGGCCGCAATCGCCTGCCGGGCCTGCCGCGTCACTACTATCAGGGCGAATTGCGTCTGGACACCGGGACCGGCGTGTCGGTGGCGCTGAACACCGAGTATGCCTCGCGCATGCCGGTGGACTACGCCAACAGTTTTCATGCCGATGCCCACCTGATCTTCGGCGCCGAATTGGGTTATGCGCCCGTCGGCAAGCGCTGGAATGGCTGGCTGCAATTGCGCAACCTCGGCGACCGGCGCTATGCCGGCACGGTCACGCCCGGCTACGACGACGGCGGACAGGACATGGCGCGATCCACGCCCGGCGAAGGATTCGGCATCTATGCCGGCATGGCGTGGCGCTGGGAGTGAGGCCACCGGCCAAGCACGAATGCGAACGGCGCCATCACGGCGCCGTTCGTCCGGATCACCGCCTCGCCGATCAGTGCGCGGGTGCGTACAGCGTGTTGAACACGAACTTGTAGGTACCCTGCGACTGGCCACGCCACTGCGGACGGAAGCCGTACAGGTAGACCTTGCCCTTGCCGTAGTCCACCTCGACCGCGGCAGCCTTGCCCTGGATGGCCTGCGGCCCCTTGAGCATGCCCGACAGCAGCGGGTTTTCGGCGGCGGGATACGAGGCCAGCACCTGGCCCTTGAAGCCGTCCTTGGGCGCGAACGCCGGGCCGTTCTCGAACATGCCGGTCGGGTGCGCCGGCAACCCCGCAGTGGCGGTGCCGGCCTGCACGTCCAGCTTGAGCAAGGCGCCGGAGCAGAAGAACTGCTCGGGCTTGAGGCCTGCCAGCACGTTGCTCACCGGCAGGTCGAGCAAGCCGATCATCGCGTCGGCCGTCTTGCTGAAGGCGATCAGCGTGCCGCCATCGGCGACGAAACGCTTGAGCGCTTCGGTGCCCTTCGTGCCGATGCCGCCGGCATACGAGGCCGGTGCATCGGCGGCGGCGATGCCGTCGAGCAGCGACTTCCCGGCCGTGTTGCCGCGCCCGCCCATGTCCGGGAGGATCAGCACGTCGTACTTGGCCTTCAGGCCGCCGGCCTGCATGTCCTTGTTGTAGACGCTGGTCGGCGCGTAGTGGTATTGCTCCAGCAGCCAGCGAGTCCAGCCTTCGTCGATGTTGGAGCCCCACTGCCGGTACAGGCCCACCTTGGCCAGGCGCACGGCTCCGGCCTTCGGTGCCGCCTGCGCCACCACGTCCACGCCAAGTTCGGCGGCAATCTTCTCGATGGCCGGCCGGGAGATGCCGGTCAGCACGAAGGCGCCGGTTTCCTCGCCGTTGACCGTCTTCACCGACGTTTCGGCGATGCCCAGCCGGGCACCCTGCTGCATGGCCAGATTCACCGCAGCGAAGCTGGCATTGACCTGCCGGCTCAAGGCGTAGGCATCGCCCTGCCCGCTGACGCCGCCGGCATGCACGGCCCTGTCCACCTTGGCCAGCGATGCGGACAGGTCTGCCGGCAATGCTTCGCTGATCGGCTGCGCATCCACGCCGAACTGCAGCGGCAAGGTCCAACCGGTGGTGTCGTAAGGCAACGGCGCGGCATTGCCGCCGACACCGCTGAGCACGGCGTCCGGATACTTCTGGCGCTCGAACAGCTCCTGCACCAGCCCGGCGAACGGCTGGTTCATCGGGATCACCCATGAACCGGCCGCGTAGGTCTTGCCGCCCAGCACCACCGGCACGGTGGCCCGGTACACCTCGATCTCCTGCTGCACCATCTTCTGCGCAAGCAGGGCCGCGCTCGGCGCGTCCGCCTGACCGGCCGGGATCACCCACGCGTACGGGTCACCGCCGTGGCTGAAGCGCTCGATCGTCTCGCGCCCGGCCATGTAGCGGTTGAACAGGATGTCCGAGCGGTACTTCACCGCCGTTTCCAGCGTGGAAAGCGAGGCGGTCATCATGTAGTCCACCGAATCCTTGAGCCGCCACAGGCCGCCCTTCCACGGATCTGGATACATCACCAGCGACTTCAGGTCACGAAAGCCCTCGGGAAATTCCTCCACCGAATACACGCGCGGCGTTGCCGAGTCGTGCGCGGTTTCGGTGAAGTAGGAAATGGTGTGCCGGAACACCTGGGTGTAATCCATGAAGCCCGGATACCAGTTGTCGAAACGCGCCTCGGCGATGGCACCGGGTTTTCCCTCCAGGGCGAAACGCGAAATCATGTTGATGCCGACCTGCGTGGTGCCCTGGCGGATGCGCGCGTTGATGTTGCTGGAAATCGGATCGGCGAACGGCGGCACCCAGATGCGTGCCGGGAACGGCGCGGTCTGGTGTTGCGAATACCAGATGGCCGGCGAAATTTCCTGCTCGGCCGCGGCCACGGTCCGGCTCTCGACCATGTTGAGCATGTAGCCGTCGCGGTTGTTGTCGTGGCCGACGTACTCCTGATACAACCACGGCATGGCCGGGTCGCGGCCGGGCACTTTCCAGCGGCCGTCCACCTTGACCGCACGCGCCGGACCGGCCTTCGGATCGGCATGCTCGCGGTACCACTTCACCACCATGTCCTGGCCATCGGGATTCAGCGTGGGCCACAGCACCAGCACCACGTTGTCGAGAATGGCCTTCACCTCCGGGTCGTCCGGGTGCGAAAGCAGGTGGTAGGCCAGCGCGATGGGCAACTGGTGGTCGGACACTTCGCTGGCATGCATGCCGCCGTCGATGTGCACGATGATCCGCGCATCGGCGGCCAGCGCCTTGGCCTGTTCGGGCGTGAGCGTGCGCGAATCGGCCAATTGCCTGGACACCTGCTTCCAGTGGTCGAAATTGGCCACGTTCTGCGGCGAGGAAATCACCGCGTATTCGTAGGTGCGCCCCTGGGTGCTCTTGCCGGCGCCGAACATCTTCATCCGGTCCGGCGCGGCGGCGGCCAGCGCATGGAAATACTTGAGCGAATCTTCGTAGTTGGCGAGGTAGTAGTCGTCGCCGGGCATGTGGCCGAGCACGTCGCGCGGCGATGGCACGGCGGCTGCGGCAACGGCCGACACGGCCAGCGAGGCCGCGATGGCCAGCGCGAACAAGGCATGACGCCGCGGGCGCCGGATGCGTTCCTGGATCTGCATGGGGTTCTCCGGGTTGAAGCCCGGGGCCACAAGCGCCCCGGGCCGTCGGACATCAGAAGTTGTAGGACACCGTCACGCCCACCGTGCGCGGGCGCAGGCTGGTGACCGACTCGTACGGCGGCGTGGACGAGCGCGTGTACTGGTTCAGCGCCACCTCGTTGGTGAGGTTTTGTACGTACACGTAGGCAGCCCATTTGTCGTCGGTGCTTTCCAGCCCGGCGCGCAGGTTGACCGTGGTGTACGCATCCTTCCAGGTGTTGTAGGTGCCGCGGAACAGCGAGTAGCTGCCGCCCACGTAGGTGGTGTCGAGCCGGACCATGCCGTCCATCGCGCCGGTGACCGGGAAGCGGTAGGCCGCCGCCAGCATGCCGCTGCTGCGCGGGATGTTGGGCACCGCATCACCCTTGCGGCCGGCACCGCTGACCACGTCGGAAATCTGGTCGGCGGTGAGCTTGGCGTCGATGTAGTTCCAGTTGGCCGACAGGTCCAGGCCGGCGACCGGGCGCCACACTGCGTCCAGTTCCGCGCCGCGCATGCGCGCCGAACCGGCATTGGACAGGAACGAGAACGCGCCGTTGAGCGTGCGCCCGCTGACCTGCATGTCGTCCCAGTCGATCTGGTACAGCGCCGCATTGAACAGCAGGCTGTGGTCGAACCAGGCCGTCTTGGCGCCGATTTCGTAGTTCCACAGCTTGTCCGAGCGATATGCCGTCAAGGCGTCAGGCAAGCCGATGACCTGGTTGGCGCCACCCGGACGGAAACCGTCGCCGGCGGTGGCATACAGCATCACGCTGTCGTTGAGGTCGTAACTGAGGGTGAACTTCTTCAGCCAGCCGGTTTCGCTGGCGTCCACGCTGGTCAGCGGCTTGTAGCCGGCACCGATCATGTCCCACGGGATGTCGGTGATGCCGGTGACGGTCTTGTCGTAGTCGTACCAGCGCAGGCCGGCGGTGACGGCCAGCTTGTCGGTGGCATGCCAGGTGGCTTCGCCGAACACCGCCTTCTGCTTGAGCTTGTCCCAGATCTGGCGGCGGTAGAACAAATTCCACGGCGTGATGATGATGCCGCTGTCCGCATCGGCCAGCGTGTCTTCGCTGGCCACGTAGTTGTCGCGGTTCTCGCTGAACACGCCGACGGTCCAGTCGATGAGGCCACCGTCGGCCGAGGTCAGGCGCACTTCGGCGGTGCGGTCGCGGGTGCTGCCGTCGTGGATCAGCGCGGCCGGCGTCTGGCCGTCGACGTAGGCATTCCAGTCGCTCAGCTGCTGGGCGCTGCAGCTGACCACGCCGTAATTGCTGGCACAGGAGGATGCCTTCCTGTAGGTCTGGATGTAGTAGGTATCGTCGCTGACGTAGGTCGAGTCGCGGTGCTGATAAGACGTGTTGGCGGTCAGCGTGGCCCAGTCCAGATCCCAGTTGAGCGTGAGCGAATCGATCTGCGTGGTGTCCTTGTACGGCAGCTTCACCTGCGAACGCTGCACGTAGTCGCCGTAGGACGGCACCCAGCTGGACGAGAAGGCATCCGTGGTGCCGCGCGAATGGCTGAAATCGACGGTGACGTCTTCGGTGGGCGTGTAACGCAGCTGCAGCTTGGCCCCCTTGGCATGGCTGCTGTTGACGTTCTTGATGCCCAGGAAGCTGTTGTCCACGTAACCGCCTGCATCGCGGTTGTAGGCGGTGACGCGCGCGGCCAGCACGTCCTTCACCAATGGCACGTTGAGCATCAACTCCTGGTTGTTGGACGGGTCGCCGCCGGAGGTGACCTCGTGACCGAGTTTCACCGCGCCTTCCAGCTGCTGGGTGGGCTTGTTGTAGAGGATGCGGATCGCCCCGCCCATCGAGCTGGCGCCGTACAGCGTGCCTTGCGGGCCACGCAGCACTTCGATGCGGTCCACGTCGAACAGGTCCATGTCCGGCGAACGGCCGCCGGCATCGCTGCTGACGCCGGTCGAACCGGCAATCGGGGTTTCGTCGTAGTAGACGCCCACCGTGGCTTCGCCGGAGGAGTTCACGCCGCGGAGGCTGATGCGGTTGGCGCCGGGGCCGCTGTACTGGATGCGCAGGCCGGGCACCTGGGCCGCATAGTCCTTGATGTCCACTGCGCCAAGTTCATCGAGCTGTTCGGCGGTGACGGCACTCAACGCCATCGGCGTCTTTTCTATCAGCGTGGTGCGCTTGGAAGCGGTGACCTGCATGCTGCCCAGCGTGGTGGTCTTGTCTTTCGCGGCGGCAGCAGACTCGGATTGCGGAGCAGGCGAATCGCCGCTGTCGTCCGCAGCGGCAGCCGCCATCGGCAGGACGGCCAGCAGGATGCCGGCGGTGAGCGCATTGCGCTGGAACGTGGTGCGACTGCGGGAATGGGTACGACAGAAGACAGGCACTGGCTTGTACATCGTGGGAGACCCCGGCTGGCTGATGGTGGTGCGCTTGCATGCCGACGCCCTCCCAAACGGCGGCCCTGCGCATCCTGCGCTGGTCGGGGACGCGCATTCCCCGGACCAATAATGCATATACATTACAAAATAAGCATATACAAGTTAACGAATCAAGCGGTGGTTCCGCCTTGTCCGAGGACAGCCTTCGGTAACCGGCAACCTGTTGTTTTCTTGTGGAATGCCCTCTTGTCACTCTGGTTGCATGTGCAATCAGATCGATTCCCGAAACGACAACGCCGGCATGTGCCGGCGTTGTCGTCGTGATGGCGCAGTGCCCTGTGGATCAGGCATCCAGCGAGGGAGCCCGGGGCGCGGCAGTTTCCAGCGCGGCCTCGTCGCCGGGGTCGAGCTCGTCGCCGTCAATGGAACCGTCCAGACGTTCCACCGCCTGCAGCTTCTCGCCCTTGCCCACCCGGATCAGCATCACGCCTTGGGTGTTGCGGCTGACGCGCGAGATTTCCGACGCGCGGGTGCGCACCAGCGTGCCGCCGTCGGAGATCAGCAACACTTCGTCGGCGCGGCTGAGCAGCACGGCGCTGACCAGCTTGCCGTTGCGTTCGGTGGTCTGGATGCCGATCACGCCCTGCGTGCCACGCCCCTTGCGCGGATAGTCGGCCAGCGGCGTGCGCTTGCCATAACCGTTCTCGGTGGCGGTGAGCACGTAGGCATCGGGCTCGCCGTCCTCGCTGCCCAGTTCGGCCGGCACGTCGGCACCGTCGACAACAGTGATGTCCGCGCTTTCTTCTTCGCTCTCATCGCCCAGCAGCGGGCTGCCCGCACTTTCGGCCACGATCAGGCTGACCACGGTTTCGCCGGAAGCCAGCTTGATGCCGCGCACACCGGTCGCCGTACGGCCCATCGAGCGCACGTTTTCTTCACCGAAGCGCACGGTCTTGCCGTTGGAGGCAAACAGCATGATGTCGCGGCCGCCGTCGGTCAGGCCGACGCCGATCAGCGCATCGTCCTCGTCCAGGTTGATGGCGATCTTGCCGCGCGCCAGACGGAACGCGAACTCGGTCAGTGGCGTCTTTTTCACCGTGCCGTTGCGGGTGGCGAAGAACACGTAGCGGCCTTCGGCGTACTCACGCACCGGCAACACCGCCTGCACGCGCTCGCCGGCTTCCAGCGGGATCCAGTTGATGATCGGGCGGCCGCGCGCGTTCGAGCCCGCCTCCGGCAGCACGTGCACCGGCAGCCAGAACACGCGACCACTGCTGGTGAAGGTCAGCAGCGTGTCGTGCGTGTTCACCAGCCAAAGCTGGTCGATGAAATCCTCTTCCTTGGTGGCCGCCGCGCTGCGCCCGCGCCCGCCGCGCTTCTGCGCGCGGTAGGCCGACACCGGCTGGCGCTTGGCGTAGCCTGCATGGGACAGCGTGACCACCACGTCTTCCGGCGCGATCAGGTCGAGGATGTCCAGATCCTCCTCGCTGGCGCGGATCTCGGTGCGGCGCTCGTCGCCGTATTCCACGCGCACGTTGATCAGCTCCTCGCGGATCACGCGCAGCAGCACGTCCGGGTTTTCGAGGATTTCGATCAGGCCGGCGATGGTGTCCAGCAGCAGCTTGTATTCTTCGGTGAGCTTGTCCTGTTCCAACCCGGTCAGGCGGTGCAGGCGCATCTCCAGGATCTGCTGGGCCTGCACCTCGGTGAGTTGGTACCGGCCTTCCAGCAGGCCCACGCCCTTGGGCAGGTCTTCCGGCCGCGAAGCTTCCGCGCCGGCGGCCGCCAGCAGCGACCCCACCAGGCCCGGCTCCCAGCGCCGCGCCAGCATGCGGTCGCGCGCCTCGTTCGGGTTGGCCGAGCTCTTGATCAGCTCGATCATCTCGTCGATGTTGGCCAGCGCGACGGTCAGGCCTTCGAGGATGTGGGCGCGGGCGCGGGCCTTGCGCAGGTCGAAGATGGTGCGGCGGGTCACCACTTCGCGGCGGTGGCGGATGAACTGCTCCAGCACCTGCTTCAGGTTGAGCGTCTGCGGCCGGCCATCGACCAGCGCCACCATGTTGATGCCGAACACCGATTCCATCGGCGTCTGCGAGTAGAGGTTGTTGAGCACCACCTCGGCCGATTCGCCGCGTTTGACCTCGATGTAGATGCGCATGCCGTCCTTGTCGGACTCGTCGCGCAACTCGCTGATGCCTTCGAGCTTCTTTTCCTTCACCAGCTCGGCGATCTTCTCGATCAGCCGTGCCTTGTTCACCTGATAAGGAATCTCGGTGACGATGATGGCTTCGCGGCCGTGGTCGGTGACTTCCACCTCGGCCTTGGCGCGGATGCGCACGCGGCCGCGGCCGGTGCGGTAGCCGGCCATGATGCCGGCGGTGCCGTTGATGATGCCGCCGGTCGGGAAATCCGGCCCCGGGATGTATTCCATCAGCCCGTCGACATCGATCTCCGGGTTGTCGATCAGCGCGATGCAGGCATTGATCGATTCGGTCAGGTTGTGCGGCGGGATGTTGGTGGCCATGCCCACCGCGATGCCGGCCGAACCGTTGACCAGCAGGTTCGGGAACCGCCTCGGCAGGACCGTCGGCTCCAGTTCCTTCTCGCCGTAGTTGGGCTGGAAGTCGACGGTTTCCTTGTCGATGTCGGCCAGCATCTCGTGGCTCAGGCGCGACAGGCGCGCCTCGGTGTAACGCATCGCCGCGGCGGAGTCGCCGTCGACCGAACCGAAGTTGCCCTGCCCGTCGATCTGCATGTAGCGCAACGAGAATGGCTGGGCCATGCGCACCAGCGTGTCGTACACCGCCGAGTCGCCGTGCGGGTGGTACTTGCCGATCACGTCGCCGACGATGCGCGCGGACTTGTAATAGGGCTTATTGCTGTGCGCGCCCAGTTCGTTCATCGCGTACAGCACGCGGCGATGGACCGGTTTCAGGCCGTCACGGGCATCCGGGAGGGCGCGCCCCACGATCACGCTCATCGCGTAATCGAGGTAGCTCTTGCGCATCTCGTCTTCGAGGTTGACGGGGATGATTTCCTTGGCGCTTTCAGCCATTCCGGTACCGTTCCAGTGTCAAGCCAGCCGCGCAGTGCGCGGGTTTTCGCGAGGATTCGCATCGCCTGCGACGGGCCGAACGCCGATGGCGGACGACAATGTCCGCGATTTCGGAAGTCCGGGAACGACGCAGGCTTTCCAACCCGCGGATTCTATCACGAAGCCCCCTTCCCCGCCCTTCCGCGCAGTGCAAAAACAGGCACTTGCGCGATGCGGGGGCGGCTCGCGCCGGGTACGGAACGACACGTGCGCATTCGATGCGGCGGTGCGCATGGCGCATGGCCGGCATCAGGGTACGATGCCGGCCGAATCCAGCCTGGCCGCGACAGACGGCCGGGCTCAACCGCCGAAGGCGGCGCGCATCGAGGCTTCTGTCGGTGCGTGGATCACGCCGCGCTCGGTGACGATGGCGTCGATCAATCCGCCCGGGGTGACGTCGAACACCGGGTTCCACGCCTTGATGCCCTCGGCCACCGTGCGCACGCCGCCCACACCGAACAATTCGCCCGGATCGCGTTGCTCGATCTCGATCTCGTCACCGTTGGCGGTGGCCATGTCCACCGTCGAGGACGGTGCCACCACCATGAACTTCACCCCGTGGTAGCGGGCAGCGATGGCCAGCTGGTAGGTGCCGATCTTGTTGGCGGTGTCGCCATTGGCGCAGATGCGGTCGGCACCGACGATCACCCACTGCACCGCACCGGTCTTCATCAGATGCGAAGCGGCCGAATCGGCAATCAGCGTGGCGTCGATGCCGTCCTGCTGCAGCTCCCACACGGTCAACCGCGCCCCCTGCAACCACGGCCGGGTCTCGTCGGCGAACACGCGCGCGATGCGTTCCTGGGCCACGCCGGCTCGGATCACGCCCAGCGCGGTACCGAAACCGGCGGTGGCCAGCGAACCGGTGTTGCAGTGGGTCAGCACGCCGCTGCCCGGCGCAATCAGCGCCGCGCCGAGTTCACCCATGTGGCGGTTGGCGGCCAGGTCCTCGTCGGCGATGGCTTGCGCTTCGCATTCCAGCACG
>Ga0194137_10002038_pt1 | contig 12114 bp, 7 predicted proteins | sample TARM_MetaG_T3_14_FD_134025 | JGI IMG/M metagenome (GOLD analysis project Ga0194137, IMG submission 134025) | Freshwater microbial communities from Pennsylvania, USA, analyzing microbe dynamics in response to fracking - TARM_MetaG_T3_14 (version 2) | ecosystem: Environmental > Aquatic >...
CCCTCTTCCTTTCCTCGATCCTTGCATGGGCACTCCTCCTTCGCGGAAACAGGGATCTGCTCGGCCATGCCGGATCGGCCGCCCGCACTATGCCGGGCAGGTTCCGACCAATGGGACAACGGCAACGCAGGCGCAGGATCATTCACCGGTAAAGGAGACAATGCTGCCGGACTGCCGCCGTTCCCTCCCGACCGGGCTTGCAAAGCCTTTCATTCAACCCTATCGGCCCGTGGCAATCCGACGTCGGCAAAACCTTGTTATCATGCCCATTTGCTTGCTGCTCAACATCGGAGGAGTTGGTTATGGTCCCGGTAGACGACTGGCTGCTGTTCACGGGTGCGGCAATGCTGATGGCGCTGACGCCGGGGCCGAACATGGTCTACCTGATCTCGCGCTCCATCTCCCAGGGCAGGCAGGCTGGGATCATTTCGCTGTTCGGCGTGGTGGCCGGCTTTCTGGTGCACATGTTCGCGGCAGCCGCCGGCCTGACGGCGCTGTTCCTCGCAATTCCCTTCGCATACGAAGTGCTCAAGTGGGCGGGCGCGGCCTACCTGCTGTACCTGGCATGGCAATCCGCCAGGCCCGGGGCGCGCTCGCCGTTCGAGGCGCGCCTGCTTCCCGTCGATCCGCCGCATCGCCTGTTCCTGATGGGCTTCGTCACCAACCTGCTGAATCCGAAGATCGCCTTTTTCTATCTGTCGATCTTTCCGCAGTTCGTCGCGCCGCAACACGGCTCCGTCTTCGTGCAGAGCATACAGCTGGGCTTTACGCACATCGCCGCCAGCATCTCGGTCAACCTGAGCATCGCGCTGTCGGCCGCCACGCTGGCGGCATGGTTTGCCAAACGCCCGCAGTGGCTCGCCTTCCAGCGCTATCTCATGGGTTCGGTGCTGGCTGCATTGGCGGTGAAGATGGCGCTCGAGCCGCGCAGGCCGGCCTGACGGACTGATCGTTCGGAACCGCGCCGGCCGGCGCAACGTGCCGCCGCTTGGAAATTGCTCCGCCGAGCGTCCGCCTGCAGCGGAAGCAGGAAGCGGATCAGCCCGGATTGACCCATGCGGCCCGGCGCCGACCGGCGATGATCGACGATAGGCGGTATCCCGACGAAAGCGCAGGCGCTCCTCGAGGCATTCTGCGGCCGTCCCTGCAGAATGGGTAAAATTGCAAAAAATTTAATCAGCCCAGCCCGATGCGCTTCCGAAGCCAACTGCTCCTGCTTCTGCTTTCCGTGCTTGTTCCGGCGTTCCTGGCGTCGGGATGGAGCATCTGGTACGTCTACAGCGACGAACAGCAGGCCCAGGAAAAAAACCTGCTTGAAACTGCCCGCAGCTTTGCGATGATCGTCGACAATGACCTGCGCATCAGGGAAGCAATTCTTCGCACCCTCGCAAACTCGACGGCGCTCGAGCGGGACGACACCAAGGCATTCTATGACTATGCGAGATTGGTGGCGCCCACGCCGGAGTCGACGATCGTCCTCAGGCATGCATCGGGCAGGCAGCTGCTGAATACGCGGCGGCCCTTCGGCGAAGCGCTTCCGGCGAAAGGCGGGTCCAACCTTGCAGATCTGAGAAACGCCTACGGTCCGAATGACACTGTGGTATCCGACCTGTTTCTTGGGAAGGTCGCCAAGCGGCTCGACTTTGCAATCCAGGTGCCGGTCAAGCATAACCCTTATTCCAACGCCTTCCTGGAAATGGGCGTCAATGCCTCCGAGTTGCAGGCCATCCTTCAGCAGCAGCGCTTTCCTGCCAGTTGGATCACCACCATTGTCGACAGAAAGGGCATCGTGCTTGCGCGTTCGCACGATCCCGAGCGCTTTGTCGGAAAGGCCGTCAGCGAGCGAACGCAGAAAGTCCTGCAATCGTCGCGTAACGGCGTGTACCACAGCGTCACGCTGGACGAGATACCGGTCAAGGCCTATTTCAGCCGCGTGCCGCTTGCGGACTGGAGCGTCTTCATCAGCATTCCGGAATACGATGTCAGCCGGACCGCGGTGCAGGCCGCTTCCTTTCTGGCGGCGGCTTCCATCGTGCTGCTTGCAGTGGCTGTGCTTGCCGCAAGCTGGCTGGCGCGCAGGACCATCAAGCCGATCGAAGACCTTGGCGCCGCAGCCGAGAGAATGGCCAGGAATGAAGAGCTGGTCCATGCGCCGTTCGGAATCCGGGAAATCGACGCGGTCGCTCGGCAGATGGTCGATGCCAGCACACAAATCCGGCAAGCCACCATCAGGCTGGAGCAGCAGGTGGCGGAAGCGGTGACCAAGGCCGAGCGTGCGGAGCGCGCCCTGCAGCATAGCCAGAAGCTGGAAGCGCTGGGCAGGCTGACCGGCGGCATTGCGCACGAATTCAACAACGTCCTGCAAACCATTTCCAGTGCCGTGCAACTGGCGAAACTGGTGCCGAAACCGGAACACGTGGTGCCGCTGATGGAAAAATGCAGCATGGCGGTGGAACGGGCCACGGCCTTGACCAGCCAGCTCAGCGCGTTCGGCAGGACGCAGGAAGCGAAGCTGACGACAGTGGTTCTGAACCGGCAGATCGAAGCGTTCAAGGACCTGGTAAAGGGCATCCTGCCCACCAATATCGACTTCAGGATCAGCCTGTCCGATGCCTCATGGCCGGTGACGGTGGATACGCTGCAGTTTGAACTCGCGTTCCTGAACGTCGTGATCAATGCGCGGGATGCGATGCCCAGCGGCGGAGTGCTGACGGTCGAGACCAGCAACGAGCCCATGGCACAGCCTCCCGGCGGGTTGCCACCCGGTGAGTATGTCCGCATTCGGATCGGCGATACCGGCACGGGCATGTCGGCCGAAGTCATGGCCAAGGCGTTCGAGCCCTTCTATACGACGAAGCCTGTCGGCAAGGGCACGGGCCTCGGGCTGGCGCAAGTGTACGGCTTTGCGCGCCAGTCGCATGGCGCGCTTGTTCTTCACAGCATGGAAGGCGAAGGCACGACAGTCGAGTTTTACCTGCCCAGGTCGTCCGCTCAGGCGGGCGGCCTCGATGACACGCTGGAACAGCAGGAGCGCGGCGCTACGGCGACCGGCACGCTCCTCTTCGTCGAAGACGACCCGCTGGTGAAGGAAACGATGGTGCCTGCCCTGAAGAGCGCAGGACTTGAGGTGATTGCCGCATCGAATGCGGAAGAAGCGCTGGCGATCCTTGAGTCGGGCATGCAGGTGCACAGCGTTCTTTCGGATGTCATGATGCCGGGCAAGACCAACGGCGTCGGCCTGGCCAAAGTCATTCTCGAGAAATGGAGTTCGACCAGGATCATTCTGGCTACCGGCTACAGCGATACCAAAATTGATCTTCCCGAAGTCAGGGTTGTCGCAAAGCCGTATCAGGTGGCCGACATCGTCAGGATGCTCAAGGCTTAGGCTGTGTTTGATCAGCGTCGCGAGCGGTCCGGATTGGCGCCGGGGAGCGCACGCGTACGCAGGTTACGCCGAGCACCGCAGGCGCCAATCCTGACCGCGCAGCAGCTTATCCAACACAGCCTAGAGCGGTTTCGCCGACGCGACGCTGCGTACGCCCGTTCACGAGCGGCGCCCGGCAGCGTCCGTGCATGCGCAATGATGCTTATTGCCCGATGCTGGCCAGCGTGTCCGCCATGCGGGCCCGCTGCATGCCGGGGTATTCCGTATCGAAGTCGTTTCGCGCATACGTGCCGTCGGCTTTCGCCTGCTCCAGCTCGGCGAGCACCTCGCTGCGGGACTTGACTGACCTGAAGCTGCGGTCGGGCGACGGATACTCATGGTTCGAAACCACATGCTCGCCGCTGGCCCTGCGTGCGTCGAGTTCAGCGATGACTTCGGCACGGGTTTTGGTTGACTGGAATCCCGAGAAATCCACATAAGGATAGGTGCCCTGCTGTGCCAAGGCGGAGCCTGTGCTGCCGAGTACGACGAGGGAGGCGATGATTGTCTGGATACGCATGTTTGTTCTCCTGAAAACTGATCGATAAAAAGAGTTGTGATGGCGAGTGCGGCATGTGGATGCCGAATGCAGCCAGCAATTTGACGAGCGTGTGATTGGGCTCGGCAGGTATTGAGCACAGGATGTGCCAGCATCGAGCCGGCACTGCGATGAGCGGGGCAAGGGCTTGAAAACAAAGGCTTTATCTTCGCTGCGAGCGAAGGCGAAGCGCAAAGGCCCGCACCATGTGTTCGATGCGGGCAGACAGCGGGCGACGCCGCATCCGCGATGATCCGACACCGATGGGCAATCACAGACGGGTTCGCCCGATCCGGCACGAAGGCATCCGCTGAAAATTTCCCGGACAGGTCCGTTTCGCAGAAACCTGCTTGACCTCGTCGAACAGGGTATACTCGCGTTCGGGTGCTCACACTTCCGTGTGCGGCAGGTCAATGCGACGGTCGGGCCGCCTCGCGGATCCGTGACGTCCAAATGAACGCACCCGCACTCCAATCAGTCAATCAGGCCGCCCCTGTACGTCAGCCCGCTTTCTGGCTGCATCCTCACGCCTTCTCTCGCCTGGGCCGGGCTCCTCCGAAGACCGGAGCAGCCGGCGGCGCGATGCCGCTCAAGACTTCAGCCCTTGCGGGCAACGATCAAGCATTCGCCGCGTTTCGAACCATGGAAACGGCTTGCGAAAAAATAAAGACCGACCGATGACAGACATCAATCTCATTGCAGCCATTCTCTTCGGCCTTGCACTCATCCACACGTTTGCCGCGAAGTCATTCGAACGCATCGCCGACAGGAGCACCAGGCACGCGGGCCTGTTCCATCTACTCGGTGAAATCGAAGTGGTCTTCGGGCTATGGGCATTCGTTTTCATTGCGATCATGGCCTTCGTGTCGGGCGGCGACCGCGCCATCGAGTATCTGGAGTCCAGGCATTACACCGAACCCCTGTTCGTCTTCGTCATCATGGTTGTGGCAGCGTCAAGGCCGGTGCTGGAGGCAGTCAGGTCGCTCATCGATGCCGTTGCCGGACTTGCGCCGGTAAACACCCTGCTGGCACAGGTGTGGCTCTGCTTCGCCGTGGTGCCGCTGATCGGCTCACTGATTACCGAACCGGCGGCAATGACCCTGGCTGCACTGATGCTGGCGCCCATGGTGTTTCACACCGGCATGCCGGAACGGCTCAAGTATTGTGCGCTGGGCGTGCTGTTCGTCAACATTTCCATCGGAGGCACGCTGACTTCCTTTGCCGCGCCGCCGGTGCTGATGGTGGCCGCCACATGGCAATGGGATACGGCCTTCATGGCTTCGACCTTTGGCTGGAAGGCCGCTGCAGCAGTCGTCATCAATGCGACGGGCATCGCCTGGCTGCTGCGCAGGCACCTGAAGGGTCCCGCCGATGCAGCGACAGGCACCGCGCGGCAACGCGTTCCCCTGGTCGTGATGCTGATCCATCTGCTCTTCCTCGGCGCGGTGGTGGTATTCGCGCACCATCCGGTGGTGTTCCTCGGGGTATTTTTGTTCTTCCTTGGCTATACGCAAGCCTATTCGAATTACCAAAGCCCTCTTATCCTCAAAGAAGGCTTGCTGGTGGGCTTTTTCCTTGCCGGCCTGGTCGTTCTCGGCGGCATGCAGCAATGGTGGCTCCAGCCCATCGTATCCAGCCTCGAACCCACGGCATTGTTCTTCGGCGCGCTCGGATTGACCGCCATCACCGACAACGCCGCCCTGACTTATCTGGGATCGTTGATCCAAGGCATTTCCGACGAGTCGAAATACATGCTTGTCGCAGGTGCCGTCGCAGGGGGCGGTCTTACGGTGATCGCGAATGCTCCCAATCCTGCCGGGGTCGCTCTGCTCCGCGACGGTTTCAATGACGGCAGCATCGGCATCGGCGGACTGCTTGCCGGCGCCCTCGTGCCAACGATGATTGCGGCAGCGTTTTTTCTGCTTTGAAGCGCCTGCGAAGATGCGTGAACCCGAGGCCTGTTCACGTTCGCAATTTCCGGTGCTTAAGTTTCACATAAGCGAATCGCGGTACAGTCTCGGCCTTGTTTTCAAAAAGGATCCGATCGCTGCTACATGTTTGCAGGCGCTTAGCGCGCTTTCGGGTTGACTGTACTGTCGATGCCGGTCGACTTGCCAGCGGCACTGCGTTGTGTCTCCTTGCGGTGGCCCCGCCATGTCGCGTCACCAGCCTTGTTCCGCTGACAAATCGCCTCGGCCTCGTCGAGTACAGTCAGGCCGAAAGCGCTCTAGCGCACCAGCTCATTCCGCGTCAGGTATTGCTGCCTGACCGATACCTAAAAGCTACCGGGTAAAGCACTCGCCGAGCGTTTCACCTCTGTTGGCTGTCAAGCGCATCGCCCTCCAGGCCGCCCTCCACACTGAAGTGGACAGAGCGGCAGGAGCGCCATGCCATGGGGATCAGCCATGCATTCCAGCCATCACCGCGCATGGGAATGCGGATCTCTTCCCGCTCATCCGATCCGGGCGCCGCAGCGCGCCGTGACGGACCGGCCAGGGCCGCATCAATGCGGTGGCTAGCAATGCAATGCTCGGCTCGCACTCGCTACAGGAGAACTCATGCAACTCATTTTTTCCGTCGGATTGATCTTCGCCATTGTTGCGTGGGGGATCATTTCACCGACCTCCCTGGCGACCGTGTTCGACACGGCGCTCGCATCGATCACGAAGAATTTCGGATGGCTCTATCTCTGGGCCGTGCTGGCGCTGGTCATATTTGCGTTCTACCTCGCGTTCAGCCGCTACGGCAGCCTCAAGCTGGGAGACGATGAAGACGAGCCCGAATTCTCACTGGGTGCGTGGTTCGCCATGCTGTTCGCCGCCGGAATGGGGATCGGACTTGTCTTCTGGGGCGTGGCCGAACCGATATCGCATTACAACGCGGCGCCGCCCGGCCTCGTATCGGCCACGCCGGAAGCCGCCAATGCGGCAGTGCGCTACAGCTTCTTCCATTGGGGCCTGCATCCCTGGTCGGTGTACAGCATCGTTGCGCTGTCGATCGCTTTCTTCCAGTACCGGCGCCGGCGTCCTGCGCTTGTCAGCGAATCGACCGGCGCCTTGCCATGGCGTCGGGTGCAGCGCCTGTCGGGCCTGTTCGACAGCCTCGCGGTGATTGCAACCGCGTTCGGCGTGGCGGCTTCGCTCGGCATGGGAGCCCTGCAGATCAACAGCGGCCTTGAAGTGGCATTCGGCCTTCCGGTCACCAAGGCGGCGCAGATAGGCATCATCATCGTCACCACTGCCCTGTTCATTGCCTCGGCGGTCTCCGGGGTCACCAAAGGCGTCAAATGGCTGTCGAACTTCAACATGATCGTGGCCGCGGCATTGACACTGGCCGTCTTCCTGCTGGGCCCAACCGTCGCCATCATCGATACCTTCACCAATACCCTCGGCAGCTACCTCAGCGAATTCGTGCGCATGAGCCTGCGCATGACGCCCTTCCGCGAAAGCGGCTGGGTCGGCGGCTGGACGGTTTTCTACTGGGCCTGGTGGGTCTCATGGTCGCCGTTCGTCGGCTTGTTCATTGCACGCGTTTCGCGCGGACGCACGATTCGAGAATTCATTTTCGGTACCGTCCTGGCGCCTTCGCTGCTTGCGTTCATCTGGTTCTCGGTGTTCGGCGGGACGGCGCTTCACATGGAGATATGGCAGCATGTACCGATCGCCGCCGCAGTGGAACAAGACGTGTCCACGGCGCTGTTCAACATGCTGGGCGCCATGCCCATGGGCCTGGCGATGTCTGTCGTGGCCACGCTGCTGGTGCTGATATTCTTCGTCACGTCCGGTGACTCGGCAACACTGGTGCTGGGAATGATGAGCACACGCGGCAACCCCGATCCTCCAGCGCGGATCAAGATCATCTGGGGCTCCCTGGTGGCCGGCATCGCCATCAGCCTGCTGCTGGCCGGCGGCATCAAGGCGGTGCAGACCGCCACCATCGTCTTTGCGCTTCCGTTCACGCTGGTCATTCTTCTGATGGTGGTATCGCTGTGGCGCGCAATCCGCGAAGACTGGCAGGAAGAACAGCGCAAGGAGCGGGACATGCGTCAGAGGCTGCGCAAGCTGATGGCACAGGGAGGCTAGCGGGAAAGCCGGCTGTATACGGACCGCTCTGGCCATGCTCCTGCGGCTTGCGTAATGCATGGTGCAAGCCGCAGGCAGTGCGCCGGCCTCTTCAACGACATGCATGCACAAAAATGAAGCAGGCATCGCATCGACATGAAGCTCCTTCAATACTGCGCTGAACGCACGACATCGTTCTGCATTGCCGACTTACAATAGGTGCATGGAAAGCCTGAAAGGTGGCAATGAGAAAAGCGGCGCTGTTACTTCTACTGTGTTTTGTTAACTTCTGTTTTCTTGGCGCGACGGTATCGGCGAAACCTCTGGCTTCGCCAAAAGCCAAGGCAAAAAAGGCGACCGTCAAAAAGCCGCTGAAAAGAAAGCGCATCGCAAATGCGCGCGTTGCCAGCGAGTCCCGCGCCGTGTCGCAGGCCAAGGTGCATGCGAAAAAAAGAACGGCTTCGCTTCGCGGCAAGCGCCTCGTGGCATTCACCCCGCGGCGCTCGCGCATGGCCGCACCGGCATCAAGGCGCAGTGCCGGCGATCTTGACGGGCATGCGAATGCCGATGATCTGCCGGGGTTGAGTGCCCGGGCCGCTCTGGTCCTGGATCAGCTGAGTTCGCAGGTCCTGTACGAGAAGAATGCCGACGACGTGCTTCCCATCGCCTCCATTACCAAGCTGATGGCTGCATTCGTCGTGCTTGAAGCCCGTCAGGATCTGCAGGAAATGCTCACCGTCACCAAAGACGATATCGATCGCATCAAGCACACCTCTTCCCGGCTTCCCGTCGGCGCGCGGCTTACCCGTGCCGAGATGCTGCATATTGCCTTGATGAGTTCGGAGAATAGAGCCGCCTCCGCGCTGGGGCGTCATTACCCCGGCGGCCTGCCGGCCTTCGTTGAGGCGATGAATGCGCAGGCCAAACTGCTTGGGATGACGGACACGCATTATGTCGAGCCGACCGGACTTTCAAGCGCAAACGTCTCGACTGCGCAGGACTTGGCCAGACTTGTGTCCGCAGCGGAAAGGCATCCGCTGATCAAGAAATTTTCCACCTATCCCAGGCATGCCGTCGCGCCCGGCGGACGCGTGCTGCAGTATGCAAATTCCAACCGCCTGATCAGGCGCTCCGATTGGGACATCGTTCTGCAGAAAACCGGTTATATCGCGGAAGCCGGCCGCTGCCTTGTCATGCAGGCAGTCATCGATGCCCGCCCGGTCGTGATGATCTTTCTCGATGCGAAGGGAAAGTACTCTCGCGCAGCCGATGCGGCCCTCGTGCGCTCCTGGCTGGAAAAGATCAGGTTGCCGATACTGACGCAAAGCCTGCAGGATGCTCCGGGCTAAGCGGAAAGTACGATGTCTTTTCACATACGGAATTTATTCCCCTCTCCCGCAGGCGGGAGAGGGGAATAGCAAGACCTCCTTCGAACTTGACATTTCCCCTCGTCCTCGGCCATTCCTCCGCCTGCGGGAGAATGGTGCGTAACCGCGTTGGCCAACTGTCAAAAAGCTTTTCTTTGATTGCGTGGAGCGTGCCGGCAAAAAGACGCAGTCAGGCCGGCTTTACCTCGTGGACGGCCGGAACCCGCGTGACGGCTTCCGCACGCAGCATTTCGATCAGGCGCTTGAGCAGCATGTCGAGAAACGGCAGCATCGCCTGCATGTCCGGCAGATAGAATTCCGCCGCGGTGGAAGCATAATCCTCAATGCGGATGGTCAGCAGATCGTCGTGCGGCAGATCAAACACCGATTCGTCGGTGACATCATCGCCGACATACAGCGCAGCAGACGCGCCCGCATGCGTTCGCAACAAGCTCAATGCCTGCCCCTTGTCCGGAGCATCCGCAGGAAGGATGTTGAATACGAATTCGCCTTCCACGGTTCTTGCATCCGGCAGCGTGGCTTGAATCAATTGCCTCAGCCTTTTCTCCGCAGCCGAGGGGTCCTGCGCCTGCCGGTAGTGGATGGATAGCGAGTACGTCTTGTCTTCGATCCATACTGCCGCATCGATGCTTTCGACCTTCATGGCATTATGCAATTTCCTCAGCCATTCGCTGCACATGCTGCGATAGTGCTCTTCGCTTTGCTCGCACCCGGGCAAGCCTTCCATTCCATGATTGCCGACCACGAACTCAGGAAAAAAATCGAGCCGGAGACTGACATCCTCCACCGAGCGCCCGGTGATGACCGCCACCGGCGTAAACTCGGCCAGCGCAGCCAGGCGGCGCAGCACCGGAGGCGGGATGCGCGCGGCCGCGAGGTCGTCGACGATGGGCGCGATGGTGCCGTCGAAATCGAATGCGCAGAGCATTCCGGGCTTGACGATCTCCAGCAGCCTGTCGATCCCGTGTTCCATGAAATGCGCCGCCATGCTCAGGCCAACCGCCGAAGCGTGGGTGCGCGATGATGAAAATCGATGCGCTGGATGACGCGCTCGCACCCGCGCAAACGCGCTGGGTCCAGCAGCCTATGACCGGCCGAGCGGTAGACATTGAAATCCTTGATCAGCGATCGCATGCTGCATATCCTTTCCCGTTGTTCGGCATCCGGCATGGTGAGAGTCCGGTACAGCGCCTCCGCGCTTTGTTCGATTAGGGATTGACGATGAGCGCTTCATGCTGCTCCCGTACCGCCCCGGTGAAATGGCTCAGCAGCCTTGAGCGCCCTGCAGCCCGCAATGAAACGCAGACGTGCTTTCCTGAAGCCTGACGCCTGCAGCGCAAAACCGCAAGCCGAACGGCCGGCGCAAATTCAAGAGGCGATTGCTGCAGAACGTGGCGAAGCAAATCGGCTTTCTCCATGCTGGAGTGACGGCATCGGAATCAGCAGAATGCGGCGCTCACACCGCTCGCCTCCATGCTGTTCCTGATGCAAGCGAACTATACCGGCGCATTCTTAGGCTCAACTTAAGACTTCATTGCATGAGAGAACTGACGCTTGCTGGAGTCTTCGCATCCGGAACATCGAACTCGATGCTATTGGGAAGGCGTTGCCGCCGCGGACAGGCATCGTGATCCGTATAGGGAAAAGCTTGAGCGGAGTATGTCGGGAGCGTACGTGATGCGCGACGCGGGCAATGCATGGCCGGAAGCCGGACGTTGCTGTTCGGCGCGGCCGATGGACGATGGACGATGGGCGATGGGCGATGGGCGATGAGCAGTGCGCAACGAGCAGCGAGCAGCCCGACGCGCGGGCGCACGCTTTATTCCACGCACTGTCCGATCGTTTCACCCGCAACGAGTTCCAAGGGCCATAGCACCTGGAGTTCCGAGGCAGGCGTGCCGTCGATCCGCTTCATCAGCATGTCGATGATTTTCCGGCCGGCTTCTTCAGGCCGCGGTTCTACGATGCTTGCAGGCTGCATGCTCCAATGATAGTCCGACAGGTCGCCCCATACGATCAGGGAGATTTCCCGCCCCACCGCGATATCCGCATCGAGCATGGCGCGCATCGCGCCCGCTCCCGCCAGATGATTGTCCGCGATGACGGCGGTCGGACGGGGCGAGCAGTGCAGGAGATTCTGCATGGCCTGGTAGCCGGAGCGGTGATCGGTGCAGTTGCTCGCCATCATGCGCGGATCGATGGCAAGTCCCGCCTCCTGCATGCGTTGCGTGAAGGCGTCAAGCCGCTCGGCCGCGGCCGCCAGCGCTGGCGAATCGCCGATGTAGGCAATGCGCTTGTGCCCGCGCGACAGCAGTGCATTCGCCGCCAGGCGCATGCCCGCGGGATTGTCATAGTCGAGCCATGCATGGTCGCTGCCGTCGCCGCTGCGTCCATGCGCAACGAAGGGCATGCCTTGGTTCGCTAGATAGGCGATGCGCTCATCCTGCACGCCGCAATGCGTCAGCACGACGCCGTCGAAGCGCTGGCTCCTGACGAACTGCTCGTAGCTCTCGAGCGGATTGGCGAACGCGGGCGGCGTCATGAAGAAGTTCATGCCTCGCGAGTCCAGTTCCTTGGTGATGCCCGACAGGAAATGGAGGAAGGTCTGCTTGCCCAGGCCCAGATGCAATGCCGGCAGTATCATGCCGACCGCATTCGTTCGCCCCACGGCCAGGCCGCGCGCTATCGAGCTTGGTTGATAGC
>Ga0194137_10002039_pt1 | contig 12108 bp, 8 predicted proteins | sample TARM_MetaG_T3_14_FD_134025 | JGI IMG/M metagenome (GOLD analysis project Ga0194137, IMG submission 134025) | Freshwater microbial communities from Pennsylvania, USA, analyzing microbe dynamics in response to fracking - TARM_MetaG_T3_14 (version 2) | ecosystem: Environmental > Aquatic >...
GCAGCGGCCTCCAGATCCTGCTCGTCATCCTCGTCAGCAGCGTAATCGTTATGATCAGCGCGGGAGGACTTGCCCAGCTGGCAGGCCGCCGCCGGGAGAGAGCGGAAGAGCGATGAGCATTCTCGCAGCTGCCGCCTTCATCGTCATGACCGTGCTGGTGTACGGAGGGAGCAAGCTGGCGCATCGGCGCTGGCGCAATCTGATCCTGTCTCCTTTGATATTAACGCCGGTTGCGATCATGGCCATTCTAGCCCTATGCCGGATTCCCTATGAAACCTATAACGAGGGAGGCCGCTGGCTGAGCGCTATGGTCGGTCCGGCGACGGTCGCGCTTGCCGTGCCGCTGCACAAAAATGCGGCTCTGCTGAAAAAGCATGCGCTTGAAATCTCGGCCGGGGTAGCTGCCGGCTGGATGACGGGAACGGCTGCCGCGCTCGGAATCTGCCGGCTCTTCCATCTCGACCGCGCGCTCGCGGACTCGCTCCTGCTCCGGGCGACCACGACGCCGATCGCGCTTGCCGTCAGCGGCATGATCGGCGGAATCTCGACCTTGACCGCCGTATTCGTTCTGATCACCGGCATTTTGGGCACGGTGCTCGGCCCGCTCGTGATCCGCTGGACGCGGATACGCAGCGAAGTGGCCCAGGGGGTGCTGATGGGCAGCAGCGCCCATACGGCCGGGGCCCACAAAGCATTCGAGCTCGGAGCCGTGCCGGGCTCCATCGCCAGCGTGTCCATGCTTTTGAGCGCGTTCCTTTCCTTGTTCCTGATTCCCCTGGTTGCCGGCTTCGCGGCTTGACGGAAGGGGAGAGACGGCTCCGCGGATACAGGCCGGCACGCTCTGGTTTCATATCCGGCCGGCCGCCAGGATGCAATTCCACGAGAGACAGGAGGATGCATGGGGGAGATGACAACGACGATTTATTTTTCAACGAACAAGCTGGGGGACGTAACATCGGAGCAGCTGCAGAAGGCGCTCGACCGGTTCTCGCTCGGCCGGCTTCGAGGCTGCCGCCGCACGGCGAGCGGGGCCGGAGGCCAGACGCTGTTCCTGGAGTCCGACGTAGGGGAGTTCGTGCTTAAGGGCAATCCTTTGTATAAGGGACAGCTGAGCGAGGAACGGTACTTCGTAACGGAGCTGCTGCAGCGCGGACTTCCCGTCCCGGCTCCATACCGGATGGATGAACGATCGGATATTTTCGGCTGGCCGTATGCCGTCATGCCGCGGCTGCCGGGCATCCATCCCCGGGACCTCTCGCTCGAAGACGAGGGAAGCCTGCGCAAGCTCAGCGGCATGCTGGCGCAGACGCTCCTCCGAATGCACGAATGGAAATCGGAAAGCTGCGGGGAATGGATTCCCGCCTCGGGAGAAGTCGAGCCGTTTCCTGTCTCCTACCGGGATTGGCTGTACGGGCGGATCCGCCACTGGCTTCGGGATGCGCAGAATTACGCGCCGGTGGCGGCGGAGGATTGGGCGTGGACGGAAGAAATCCTCGATGCCGCAACGGATTCCTTCGACGGCTTCGACCGGCCCGTCTATGTCATGGGAGATTTCAAGTTCGACAATCTGCTGGTCCGCCGCAACGGCGATCAGTGGGAGCTGAGCGGCCTGTTCGATTTCACAAACGGCTACTTCGGAGATGGGGCAGCCGATCTGCCCAAGATCGCGACCCAGTTCATCGACCGCGGCAGATCCGATCTCGCCGAGCGGTTCGTTCTGGCGTATCGGGACGGGCTTGCAGATAAGGAAGGGTTCGATCAGAGAATCAAGGTCCATACGCTTCATCAAAAGATTCTGGATTGGGGCTGCTTCCATGCGATCGGAGCGGTCAGCTGGAATCCGGAGTGGACGTTCCGGGAATGGGCGTTCCGCTACATAATGCACTAAGCGCTTTCTGTCCCGGCGCCGCTTTGACCCCTCAAAAAACCCGCTCACCTGAGAGAGGGTTTTTTCCCTTCGATTCGTGGCTTGACGAAACTACCTAACGCCGTTATGATTGGCGCGAAATCAAGTGCGTGTTATCCTAACAAACCTAACAAATTAGTTTTGGAAGCGTTTAAAGCGAATAGGGAGGATTGGCATCATGACATCGATCGTCATCGGAAGCTGGACGTTCAGAGCGGCTGGCCGGGAGGAAGCATGGATGGAAGCTAAAGTTCCAGGCTGTGTCCATACCGATCTGCTGCGCAACGGAAACATCGAGGATCCCTTCTATGGAACGAATGAACACCGTCTCCAGTGGATCGACAAGCAGGACTGGGAATACGCGGCTGAGTTCGACGCGGCAGCGGAGCAGCTCGACGATGACTTCGTCCAGCTCGTGTTCGAAGGACTGGATACGTACGCGGACGTTACGCTGAACGGATCCCGCCTGTTGTCGGCGGACAATATGTTCCGCATCTGGAAGGCCGAAGTGAAAGGCCTCCTCAAGGAGAGCGGCAACAAGCTCCATATCCGCTTCCGCTCGCCCGTCAACGAGGATCTGCCGAAGCTGGAGCGGCTCGGCTATGCGCTTCCGGCGACGAACGACCAGTCCGAGCTTGGCGGCCTTGGCGACAAGCGGATCAGCGTTTTCGCCCGCAAAGCCCCCTATCATTACGGCTGGGACTGGGGACCGCGCTTCGTGACGAGCGGCATTTGGCGTCCGGTCCGTCTGGAGAGCTGGTCGGGCGTCCGCATCTCCGAACTGTTCATTCGGCAGGACGCCGTCTCGGCCGAAGCGGCGGAGGTGACGGCGGTCGTCACGGTGGAAGCCGCTGCCTCGGGTCCCTCGACGATGGTTGTAACCGTAGAAGGCCGGGAGCACAGACTTGAAGCGGAGCTGGAGACGGGAGTCCAAACGCTGGAGCTCCCGATCCGGATCGAGCAGCCGCGGCTCTGGTGGAGCCGCGGGCTCGGCGAAGCGTCCCTCACGGAATTCCAGGCCAGGGTTGACAAGCAGGACGGAGCAGCCGACTCCAGGACGGTCCGGACCGGACTGCGTTCCGTCCGTCTGGTGCGCGACCGCGACGAAGCCGGCACCTCGTTTTACTTCGAGCTGAACGGCGTCGCCGTATTCGCCAAGGGAGCGAACCATATTCCGAACGACAGCTTCGTCTCGGAAGTGACGGAGGACCGTTACCGCCATGAGATCTTGTCCGCGGCCGAAGCGAACATGAACATGCTGCGCATATGGGGCGGCGGTATTTACGAGCAGGATATTTTCTACGACCTGTGCGACGAGCACGGCATCATGGTCTGGCAGGACTTCATGTTCGCCTGCAGCATGTATCCCGGCGACGAAGCCTTCCTGGACAACGTTCGCGCGGAGGCTGAGGACAATGTCAGGCGCCTGCGCAATCATCCGTCCATCGTGCTCTGGTGCGGCAACAACGAGATCGATTCCGCCTGGGCCCACTACGACGAGAACGGCGGCTGGGGCTGGAAAAAGGACTACACGCCGGAGCAGCGGGAGAGCATCTGGGCCGACTATGAAGCCATCTTCCACAAGCTGCTTCCGGATGCGGTAGAGCGGCTGTCGCCGGGCATCGGGTATTGGCCTTCCTCGCCGCTCATCAGCCTTACCGAGGATGCGGGCCAGCATGCCTTCCCGGAATCTGCGGCCGGGGACGTCCATTATTGGGGCGTTTGGCACGCCGTAGAGCCGTTCGAGAACTACAAGCTCAAGATCGGCCGCTTCATCAGCGAGTACGGCTTCCAGTCCTTCCCGGAATACAGATCGGTGCGCTCCTTCGCCGAGGAAGCCGATATGGAGCTGCTGTCCACCGTCATGCTCGCCCATCAGAAGAACGGAGCCGGCAACAGGCTCATCAAGGAATATATGGACATGTATTTGCCGGAGCCGAAGGACTTCCCGGCCTTCCTCTACGAGAGCCAGATTCTGCAGGCTGAAGCGATGAAGATGGCGATTGAAGCGCATCGGCGCCGCCGCCCTTACTGCATGGGCACCCTTTACTGGCAGATGAACGATTGCTGGCCGGTCGCCTCCTGGGCGGGCATGGATTATTTCGGCCGCTGGAAAGCGATGCACTATTACGCCAAGCGCAGCTTCCGGACGTTCTGCTCTCCGCAGACAGGACCGGCACGGGAATCGATCTCCATCTGGTGAACGATTTGCAGGCATCGCTGCAAGGCACCCTCAAGGTCAGCCTGCTGGATTTCTCCGGGCTCACGCTTGCCGAGCGCGAAGTGCCGGCTGCGGCGGCAGGAGGCCAATCGCGGCTGCTGCTCTCGCTTGCAGGCGAAGAGCTTCTGCCGGAAAGCGCTGCCTCCGATTCCGTTCTGGTGACGGCGGAGCTGGTTGCCGAAGACGGGTCGCTGCTTGCCGCAGCCTCCGCCTTCCTCGAAGGCGACCGCCAGCTTGCGCTTGCCCCGGCATCGATCCATGTGGAAGAGATCGAGGGCAGCGGCGGCAGCCGCTTCCGCGTCAGCGCCAGCCGTCTGGCTAGAGCGGTATGGCTGCAGAGCGACCGCGAAGGCATATTCAGCGACAACTTCTTCGACCTGGTGCCGGGGCGCCCGGTGACGGTGGCGTTCAAGGCGCTGAAGCCTGGCGCAGTGCGTTATGAGGCTGCCGACGCCGGGCGGGTGACGGCCTCGTCCATGGCGGATGCGGTGAAAGCCCTCGCCGCGAAAGGCTGAGCAAGGCAGTCAGGCAGCTGTTCGGCTGTCGCTCTGACAGCGGAACAGCCCTTTTCCCTCCATTTGTGCCCGGATACAGAACTTTCTTCCCGAAAAGCGCCAAGGCGAATAAGCTGCCGCGGCGTTTTTGGCGTCCTGTCGAACATTGACGTTCTCTGACGAGTGGCGGTAAAATCCAGTAAGATCGGCTTGTTCATTTTTAAGGCATGACAGACTTCTCCCGGACGCTTGCGCTGGGATGGATTCAAGGATTCCGGGTAAAAAGGACGGACGGCCGGAGCGGAGATGCGCACTCCTTCATACGGTCCGCAGGGACTAGCCCGCTAGTGGACCTATGACGCCAGCGGCGGCAATCTCCTTCATTCGTCAGGTTTCCCTTTCGAGATGCAGGTAGTACAATGTTTGCACATACGAGAAAGTTGAAAAGGAGAACCTTATGAGCGAAGAGAGCCTCTTTTCCCCGATAGAACCTGACGGCAAGCGGACAAGACTCCAAGCGGAGGAGCCGGGACTGCCGCAGTACAAATCCGTCGTGCTTCATAATCCCCATCCGCTCGTCATGATGGATTCTTCCTGGAGAATCTCCATCGTGAATCCGGCGTTCACCGAGCAGCTCGGCTGGTCCCAGAATGAGGTGGCGGGCATGGATGCGATTGAATTCAGAACTCTGCTGATGCCCCAGTCGGACATCGACCTGGAACGGTTCGGCGCGGGCGGATCGGAGCCGGTCTCCTATGAAACTCAATGCCGAAGCCGGAGCGGCAAGACAATCAGCCTGGAAGTCGTCTTTTTCCCATTGAAAGCGGAAAACGGAACCATTTGCGGATACCTGTTCTCCCTGATGGACATATCCGCCCGCAAGGAAGCCGAGCTTAAGCTGCAGGAGACGATCGAGAGATATACCTCGCTCAAGAAATACAACCATGATGCCGTCATATCCCTGGATCTGAAGGGCTGCTTCATTCATTGCAACGCCGTCGCCGAAAGGCTGCTCGGCATGCATGCCGAAGAGCTTGTCGGCAAGGACTTTTCTCCCTTTGTCAAAGTGCCGGATATCCGTTCCGTATTGGCGGATTCGCACGAAGGCGACTCGGTTGAGCGGCGGATCAGCGAAATCGTGAATCGCAACGGAAAGGCGGCTGAGATTCTGACCTCCGTCGCCCCGATCATCATCAACCAACGGATCATGGGCTACTATCTGATCGCCAAGGATATCACCGAGCAGAAGAAGCTGCTCATCGAGAAGGAGGCTGCGGAGTCGACGACCCGCGCCAAAAGCGACTTCCTGGCGATGATGAGCCATGAAATCCGCACGCCGATGAACGGGGTGATCGGCATGACGCAGCTGCTGCTGGATTCGCCCGATCTGAGCGACGAGCAGCGCAGCTTTGTCGAGATCATCCGGCAGAGCGGGCAATCGCTGCTGACGATCATCAACGACATTCTGGACTTTACGAGAATCGAGGCCGGCAAGACGGCTATGGCCAAGGCTCCGTTCAGCATCCGGGAGCTCGCAGCCGAGAGCGTGTCCGTCCTGATGCCGGAAATTCTCGAGAAGAGGCTGTCCATCGATTCCAAGGTCGACGGCGATGTCCCGGACATGCTGTTCGGCGACGGGGGCAAGCTGAGGCAAGTGCTGCTGAACATGCTCGGCAATGCCGTCAAATTCACGGATTCCGGCGGTGTCAGCCTTCACATCTCGCGGAAGGAATCGACCGGTGCCGGCATCCTGCTCCTCATCAAGATCCGGGATACGGGAATCGGAATTCCCGCCGATGCGCTGCCGCTCCTGTTCAATCCGTTCAGCCGACTGGACAACTTCATGACCCGCAAGGTGGAGGGCAGCGGCCTTGGCCTTGCCATATCCAAGAAGTTCGTCGAGCTGATGGGCGGAACGATCGGAGTGGAAAAGGTGGACGGGCCTGGAGCTTGCTTCGCCTTCACGGTCAAGCTGGAACGGAGCTCTGAGCAGGCGGCTCGGGCCGAACAGGCCGAAGCCGGAGCGGAAGAATCCCGTTCCTTCAAGATCCTGATCGGCGAGGATAACGAAGTGAACCAGATGGTTCTGCAGAAGATGCTGGTCAAGCTCGGCCACGAGGTGGAGGTCGTCGGCAACGGTACGGAAGTGGTGGAAGCTTTCCGCAAGGACGACGGCGGATACGACATGATTTTCATGGATGTGCTCATGCCGGACATGGACGGGATGGAAGCGACCCGACATCTGCGCAGCCTATCGGAAAACGAGGATACGCCTTATATCGTCGCGGTTACAGCCAATGCGCTCAAAGGGGACAGGGAAGCCTGCCTAGCTGGCGGCATGAACGATTACATCAGCAAGCCGATCCGCAAGGAATCGCTCTTGCAGGCGCTGGAGCGTTACCGGCTGCAGAGGGCGAGAGAAGACAAGCATGGTCAAGACAGCAATCGGTACCGGCAAGTTTAAGCTGGAGAAGCCGAGACTTGCAGAAGCCGGTCTCGAGCAGCCCGTTCATCCCTTGTTTGCGGATTCAGGCAGCTTTCATGAAAATCTGCTTGTACGCGAGGCGGCCGTGGAGGAACGGAATACGGAGCGCTCGGTCGCGGAACGGATTCTGTGGCAGCATGTCACGTTCACGGATTGCCGTCTAGACAGGCTGGAGCTGACGGATTGCCGGTTCGAGAATTGCGATCTGTCCAACATCCGTCTTGACGAGGCGGTGCTTCATCGGGTAGAGTTCCACAGCTGCAAGCTTGTAGGCGCGGATCTGTCGGGGGCGGTGCTGCGCAACGTTCTTTTTGAAGACTGCCAGACGGATTATGCCTCCTTCCGGTTCGGCAGCTTCAAGCAGGTCAAGTTCAGCGGCAGCAGCTTGAACCATGCGGACTTGTACCGGTCGGAGCTGTCCAAGACGGTATTCGAGGACGTGCAGCTGGACAAGGCCCAGCTGTCCGGAACCCGCCTGTCCGGAATCGACCTCAGCTCCTGCGAGTTCCATCATCTCGGCGTCGAGATGGAGGATCTGAAGGGCTGCATCATCGCGCCTGCCCAGGCGATCCTGTTCACGAGAATTTTCGGACTGGTCGTCAAGGAGTAGCCTCCTGCCCAGAGCATGAAGAAGGACCGGACGCGAGCAGACATGCTCGCGTCCGGTCCTTTTTTTGGCGGGACGAGTTCGGTTTCCTTTAGAACGCCCAGTTGCCGCCGCGGAAGATCGGCTCCAGGCTGCCGTCCTCGAGGATGCCGTCGATATCCATTTCGGCGGAGCCGATCATGAAGTCGACATGGGTCATGCTCGTGTTCAGCCCTTTTTCCTTCAGCTCGTCCTGGGACATGCCCTTGCCGCCTTCAATGTTGAAGGCATAGGCGCTGCCGAGCGCAAGATGGTTGGAGGCGTTCTCGTCGAACAGCGTATTGAAGTACAGAATGTTGGAGCGGGAAATCGGGGAATCGTAAGGCACGAGAGCGACTTCACCGATCCGGCGCGCGCCTTCGTCCATCTCGAGCAGTCCTTCCAGAGCGGCAAGCCCTTTCTCCGCCTCGGCCTTCACTACGCTGCCGTTCTCGAACGTCAGCTTGAAGTTGTCGATGATGGTGCCCCCGTAGCTGAGCGGCTTGGTGCTGGATACATAGCCGCTTACGCCGTCGGCCTTGGCCGCTGTGAACACTTCCTCCGTAGGAAGGTTGGCTACGAATTGGTTGCCTTGGATATTGTGGCTGTCCGCCGCGACCCACAGATGGCCTTCCGGAAGCTCGATCGTCAGATCCGTTCCCGGGGCGGTGTAATGCAGCTTCTTGTATTTGCGCGAGTTGAGATGCTCCGACTTGGCGTTCAGGCTGGCGATATGCTCCTTCCAGGCGGCGACCGGATCGTCGAGATCGGCGCGCACGGCTTTGAGGATGGACGTCCACAGGCTGCTGTACTGCTCTTCTTCCGTCGATCCCGGGAACACCTTCTTCGCCCATGCTTTGGACGGCGCCGCGACGACGCACCAGCTGAATTTGTCGGACTGCATCATCTGGCGGTATGTAGAGAGGGCTTTGCCGTAGGTTTTCTGGTGGTTGATGATACGCTCCTGGGCGACTCCCTTAAGCAGATCCGGATCGGAAGAAACGACGCTGATGACAGCCGCGCCTTCCTGGACAAGCTCCAGCATTTCCCCGGCATACCATTTGGGCTCGTCGAGGAACGCTTCGTCCGGCGCCAGCTCATAGCGCAGGCGGGCAAGCGTGTCGTCGTTCCAGTTGACCTTGACGGAACGGGCTCCTGCTCCGTACGCTTTTTTGGCGATCAGGCGAACGAGGTCCGCGGCATCGAGAGACGCGTTGATGACCAGTCTCTGGCCGGGCTGGATTTGGACGCCGACCTGAACGATCAAATCCGCATACCGCTCGATTTGCTCTTTCAGTTTGGTCATGTTGATTCCTCCATTCATTGTGCGGGTTCCTGATTATTGTACACGATCTGTTCCGAAAAATGAAAATGCCATGCTAAGATGGGAAGACCAAACCGCCTTGCCGGCGCCTGAAAGGAGAGGAACGTCTTGTTCTCCTGCCAATTGAACCCCGACCTGGAGCTGAGGCTTCTCGAGACGCGGTACGCGCGTCCCTTGTTCCGGACCGTCCAGCGGAACCGGAATTATCTGAACGAATGGCTTCCCTGGGTCAAGCATATCGAGAATGTCGACGACATGAAGGATTACATTGAATTCGAGCAGAAAAGAAGGGAGCTTCAGCAAGGCTTCTCCGCAGTCATCCTCGAGGGAGGAAATCCCGTCGGCGTCGTCAGCTACCAGGAGCTCGACTGGCGCAACCGCAAGGCTTCGCTCGGATATTGGCTGAGCGCCGATTGCCAGGGAAGAGGAATCATGACGATTGCCTGCAAGGAAATGGTCCAGTATGCCATCGTGACGCTCGAAATGAACCGGGTCGAAATCAGGACCCGGTCGGACAATGCCCGCAGCCGGAGTGTCGCTGAGAGGCTGGGCTTCTCGCTTGAAGGCCTGCTCAGGCAGGAGGAGCGGAGCGGAGCTTCCTATTACGACCATGCTGTCTACGGCATGGTCGCCTCGGAGTGGGACCGGCACAAAAGAGAACGCCGGAAAGCGGCCGGTGACGGCTATGTCGAAGCGGCCGCAGCGGAGGAGGCATGACTCCGGCCGGGGCAAGCAGCTTTTACGATGCCGTGCTGACGAGCGAACATCTCGAGCCGGAGGTGACCGCCTATTATTTCAAGCGCTGGAACGGGTATGAGATGGACTTCCACCGTCATGATTCCATGGAGATCATGTATGTCATCGAAGGATCCTGCCAGGTGCAGACGAGAGAGATGAGGCATCGGGAAGACGGCATGCTGAGGCGGGGAGAGCTGGTGCTGCTCGATGCGGGCACGGAGCATCGGCTGATCGTCGACGCCGCCAAGGGCTGCCGCATGCTGAACGTGGAGTTCCGCTTCCGGCCGGCCGAGGGTCCGAATCTCTCGGTCCGAGCGCTGGCGGAGGCGGAGGCGTCTGTGCGCAGCCTGCTTTCCCGCGCGCAGCCGCGCATCGTCATGAAGGATACCGATGAATGCTTCCATATTCTCCGCTGCCTCGTTCTGGAGCTGGATCAGCAAGGCATGGAAGGAAACCGGCTCACTGGCCTCCTGTTCGGCCAGCTGATCATCCGCATTGCCCGGCTGGCGGAGAAGAGCCTGGAAGACGGAGCGCAACGGCTGGTTTCCTACATCGGCCGATGCAAGGACTTCATCCACGAGCATATGGATCGGGAGCTGCAGCTGAGGGACATCGCCGCCGAGGTCAACCTTCACCCGAACTATTTGCAGCGGATCTTCAGGAAGGCGGAGGGAATGTCTGTCGGAGCCTATCTGTCGGCGGTCCGCTATGAGAAGGCGAAGCAGCTGCTTGCCCGGACCGCGATTCCGGTATCCGATCTATGGGATTATGTCGGGCTCGGCAGCCGGTCCTACTTCCATGCCTGGTTCCGCAAGCTTGCCGGGATGACGCCGAGCGAATACCGGCAGAGCAGTCTCGCCGACAGCAGGGATCCTTCCGCCTATAGCAGAAATCATCCGCCGTCGTCAAGGATTCATCCAACGAAGGCAGGGATCCATCCGCCGTCGTCAAGGATTCATCCGACGACAACAGGGCTTCATCCCCGGAAGGCAGGGACGGATTCCCGTGAGGGACAGGACAGGTTTCGATTTCTGACATCTGCGCCACCAGACGGTTCCGTTATCGATAACGCTTAATCCCCCGCGCCTGCTACACTCTATCCATAGGCATCATCCAAGATGGAGGGATCGGGCAATGGCCAAAAAAGTTGCGTTTATCGGGGCGGGCAGCATCGGGTTTACGAGAGGACTGCTGCGGGATCTGCTCTCCGTGCCGGAGATGCGGGATGTTAGGATCGCCTTCACCGACATCCATGCGGACAATCTGGAAATGGTGACCAAGCTCTGCCAGCGAGACATCTCGGAGAACGGCCTGGACATCGTCATCGAGGCATCCACGGATCGAAGGAGAGCGCTTGCAGATGCCGATTATGTCATCTGCACGATACGAGTCGGCGGCCTCGAAGCATTCCGGACCGATGTGGAGATTCCGCTGAAGTACGGGGTCGATCAATGCGTCGGCGACACGCTGAGCGCAGGCGGGATCATGTATGCCCAGCGGGGCATTCCCGAGATGCTCGCCATCTGCAAGGATATCCGCGAGGTCGCCAGCGGGGACGTGCTTCTCCTCAATTACTCCAACCCGATGGCGATGCTGACCTGGGCGTGCAATCGATACGGCGGCGTCCGCACGATCGGGCTGTGCCACGGGGTGCAGCACGGCCATTGGCAGATCGCGGAGGCGCTGGGGGTCGCTACAGAGGAAGTCGACATCGTCTGCGCCGGCATCAATCACCAGACCTGGTACGTGCAGGTCAAGACCGGAGGCGTGGACCGGACCGGCGATCTTCTGGAAGCCTTCGAGCGCCATCCCGACTTTGCCCGGACCGAGAAGGTGCGGATCGACATGCTTCGCCGCTTCGGCTATTACAGCACGGAGTCCAACGGCCATTTGAGCGAATATGTGCCTTGGTACCGCAAGCGTCCGGAGGAGATCGCGGACTGGATCGACATGGGCAGCTGGATCAACGGGGAGACGGGCGGGTACCTGCGCGTCTGCGTCGAGGGCAGGCTTTGGTTCGAGACGGAATTTCCGGCCTGGATGCAGGAGCCGCCGCTGAAGTACTCGATGGATGAGCGCAGCCAGGAGCATGGCTCCTACATCATCGAAGCTTTGGAGACGGGAAGGACCTATCGCGGACATTTCAACGTCGTCAACGGCGGCATCATCTCCAATCTGCCGCAGGACGCGGTCATCGAAGCGCCGGGTTATGTGGATCGCAGCGGCATCGCCATGGGAGCCGTCGGCGAGCTGCCGCTCGGGCCGGCAGCCGTCTGCAATGCCAGCATAAGCGTGCAGCGGCTCGCGGTCGAAGC
>Ga0194137_10002041_pt1 | contig 12102 bp, 14 predicted proteins | sample TARM_MetaG_T3_14_FD_134025 | JGI IMG/M metagenome (GOLD analysis project Ga0194137, IMG submission 134025) | Freshwater microbial communities from Pennsylvania, USA, analyzing microbe dynamics in response to fracking - TARM_MetaG_T3_14 (version 2) | ecosystem: Environmental > Aquatic >...
AGGCACGCTCCCCCCTTTCCTCTCCTCTAGTAAATTAGAGAGAGTGGCCCTTGTCACATCCTGTGGACAGCCGCCTATAATCCACCTAAAGGCTAAAGGGCAAGCAGAAAAAGGAACCTTGCAAATGACTGATCCCAAGATCGAAGCAATCGTCGCTTCGCATACCGCCCCTCGCGTGACCGAGCAGTCCATCAAGGACCGGATCGAGAGCGTGACGTATCACATCGTTCCTGACACGACCCTGACCCTCGCCATCATCACGATGGTCAACGGCTTCAGCGTCCGGGGTGAAAGCGCCTGTGTGTCGCCGGAGAACTTCAACCAACTGGTGGGTGAGCACTACGCCTACGAGGACGCCTTCAAAAAGCTCTGGCAACTCGAAGCCTACCTCTTGAAGGAGAAGCTCCATCGCGCGGCCAGCTGCGAGCCGGTCACTCTGATCGCGGGAAATGTGGAATGACTGACAACCCCACACGCATGAAGGCCCTTGAGCTCGCTCACGCTCAGGTCGGCCAAGACGCCCGGATCATGGGCGGCGAGGTGAACCCCACTCTCGTCGTCACGACGGCTGAGGCCTACGAACGGTACATGACCGGCCAGAAAGCCAACGAAGATCGGCTGAACATGGGCTTCAGTCAGGCAGCAATGGTCGCTCACGAAGTGATCCGTGCTCTTCAGATCGCGCACAATGAGGAAGGTATCGCCCTTCCTTGGCATGATGTGACGCCGGACATCCGTGAAAGCTGCAAGATCGGCGTGAAGCGGGTGTATGATAACCCGGAGATCACGGTCGAAGAGCTTCATCAGTCGTGGTGTGACACGAAGCTGGCGCAGGGCTGGGTTTGGGGACCTGTTCGTAATGCTGAACTGAAGCAGCATCACTGCTTGGTCCCGTATGCTGACCTTTCGGCGCACGACAAGAGCAAAGACCTGCTCTTCCTGAACACGGTCAAGGCTTGCTTCAACATTCCGATTGATTGAGTGAGGTAAGGAGGCGGGGAGGTATAGGGATGACCAGTCCCCTCTCCCCGCCTCAGCTTGTCGCGTTGGAACCCAAGACCAAACGAACAGCAGACATTGGTATGGCGTCCGGCCAGCCTAGATACAAATGCAATTAGAAGAGGTTGCCCCGTGGCACTGACCCAAGGCGAGATCGCCAACGCCCTTCCCGCCCACCTGCGTACAGCGGTAACGCCTGCGTTCGTGAACCAGTTGAACAATATGGCCTCCGATCCTCTCATTGCAGAGGAGTTCGAACGCAACTTCGTGAGCTACACCAAGGTTCTGCTGGAAGGAAAGTACAAGACGCAGGACTACATGAACGCAGTCTCGTATGTCACCTACAAACTGTTGGGACATTCGAACCAAGATGCGTTCAAGTTCACCTTCCCTGATCGTATCAGGACCATGACGGCGAAGAACTATGATGCAAAGCAGATCAGTTCGTTCGTGGCTGCGTACCACAAGGGCCAGCTGGTCACGGCCATCTTGCAGCAGACCATCGTCCCTGCGTTTGTGCTCCACCAGAGCAAGTACCATGACGCTGCGAACGCCCTTCACGAAATCCTGACGGACACGTCGGCCCTGAATAAGGATCGGGTCGCAGCAGCTGACAGCCTGATGAAGCACCTCACTCCGCCTGTGGCGAAGGAAGTGAACATCAATCTTGGTGTGCAAGAGTCGTCTGGTATGACTGAACTTCGCAACCTGCTGACGGAAACTGCCCGACAACAGAAAGCTTTCATTGAAGAGGGCGGAGATGTTAAGGCGATTGCCGAACAAGGTCTCATCATTGATGGGACAGTGACCAAGAGCCCCTGATGACCAACCCTATTGCCGTTCACCTCAAGAAAGAACTTGAGAAGAAGACACTCGATGAGTGGCTTGATGAGGTAGATTATAGCGGCTTCGAGAAGTATGTGCCCTCGGAGTTCGCCCTGATGTATCTCCAGTTCATCAAACTGGTGAACGGCAGTGAGGGTGAGCAGAACAAGACGCCCGTCATCCACCTAATGATGCTGGACAAGCTGGTGTCGGGGAACCGACGCATCGCCAACCTCTGCTTCCGTGGTGCGGCCAAGACCACCCTGTTCTTCGAGTACCTCTGCCTGTTCGTCGCAGTGATGGGCGGTATCCCCGGCTTCGGGGACATCACAGGCATGATCTATGTGTCCGACTCGATGGACAACGGTGTGAAGTCGGCACGGAAGAACATCGAGTACCGCTACTGGAACAGTGAGTTCCTTCAGCATTGGCTCCCTGAAGCAGGGGTCAAGTTCACTGATGCCTACATCGAGTTCACCTCCAAGGGCGGACACCGCCTTGGTGTGAAGATGTTTGGTGCAAAGACCGGCATCCGGGGTACGAAAATCTTCGGTAAGCGTCCGACTCTGGCCGTACTCGATGACCTCGTGTCCGATGACGATGCGAAGTCCAAGGCCTCCATGCAAGCGATCAAGGACACTGTGTACAAGGGCATCGACTACGCCCTTGATCCTCAGCGCCGGATGATTGTGTTCAACGGAACGCCCTTCAACCTCGAAGACATTCTGATTGAAGCCGTGCAATCGGGTGCATGGGACGTGAACGTGTGGCCAGTGTGCGAGCGTTTCCCCTGCACGAAGGAAGAGTTCCGTGGAGCATGGGAGGATCGGTTCTCTTATGAGTTCGTGAAGGACCAATACGAGATGTCCGTCATGACTGGGAAGGTGGAAGCCTTCCAACAGGAACTGATGTTGCGTATTTCGTCGGAAGAGAACCGCCTTGTGCAGGACCACGAACTCCTTTGGTACAACAGGAACGAACTTCTCGCCCGTCGTTTCAACTACAACTTCTACATCACCACCGACTTCGCCACTTCGGACAAGCAATCGGCGGATGACAGCGTCATCAGCGTCTGGGCGTACAACGCCACAGGCAACTGGTTCTATGTGGATGGTGTCGCTGCGAAGCAGACGATGGACAAGACGATGGACGATCTGTTCCGTCTGTGCCGCATCTACAAGCCTCAGGCAGTCGGTATCGAAGTGACCGGCCAGCAAGGCGGGTTCATCCCGTGGATACAGGCAGAGATGCTGCGTCGGGACACCTTCTTCAATCTGGCTTCGTCAGAGAAGAACGGAGCTCCTGGCATCCGACCGATGGTGAACAAGCTCACCCGGTTCAACATGGTCGTGCCTTGGTTCAAAGTTCAACGCATGTGGTTCCCGAAAGAGCTCCAGACTGGGAATGTTGTCGTCGGCAAGATGATGACGCAGATCAGGCTGGCCACATCGAATGGTCTGAAGGGCAAGGACGACATCATCGATACCATCTCGATGTTGGCTTTCCTCAAGCCCTATGCTCCTTCAGGCGACTACTATAAGAACCACAACGAACAAGGTGGCGGCATCTTCCATCCCGAGGAGGAAGAGGTCGAGTTCTCCCCTCTCAGTCGCTACGTCTAAGGTCAGATCATGAAGATCACGCTGGAACAAATCCTCGAAGCCCTGTCCCACGACACTCTGTCGTTTATGGCTGACAGCAATCATGCCAACGGTACGATCTCAGGAGATCAAATCCCGAAGGTAGTTAGTCGCGTTAACGCCGTACTTCGTCGGCTTAACGTGAAGTTTGTTCTGTCTGAGAAGATGATCCGTGTAAGTGTCACGGCAGGACGCAGGTATTACCCCCTGACTAAGGGTGCTGCATGGATCGTTGCCGATCCTGCTGAGCCATACACTGCTGATGTCGGACGTATCCTCGGCATTGAGACGCCTCAGGGCCGGATGTACAAGCTCGGCGACAAGGCCATGCTGAGCAGCATCCTCCTGCGAGACGAGGGCACCGCCTTCGCTTTGGACAGCACGGTGCCGACTGGCACCTACACGGTGATCTACAAAGCCAGCACGCCTCAGTTCAAGACTGATGGCTCAGACCTGACCCAGACCATCTCGATCCCTGAAGCTCTGCTCAACGCCCTGTATCTGGGCGTGGCTGCCATTGCCTACGAGGGCATCGGTGGCGAAGACAATCTCCGAATGGCTGCTGCCAAGTGGTCTCAGTACGAGAAAGAATGTGCTGAAGCGAAACTGAACAGCGCAGTCGATGTTGAAGAGAACGACGAAGGGGACAAGTTCACTGCTGGGGGATGGCGATAAGTCGCCTTGCTCATGCCATCCCAGTCACCTAGAGCCTGAACCCTTCTCAGGCTCACCACCTCAGCGGCTTTTATGTCCATGATTACCCTTCGTATTCCCACTCTGACTCACTTCCGCGTGCGTGCTCTCGAATGGGGCCTTGGCTGGATCATGCTGGCCATCGGCCTGTGCCTGTTCATTCCATACGATACGCTGGATCAGTCTGCCTTCGTCCACATGCGACAGTGGGGTGATGACATGTTCTGGGGAACAGTGCTCGTATCACTCAGCTCGGTACGGTTGCTGGCACTCTGGAGGAACGGTGGTTGGGTTCCTAGCCCTATGATCCGTGCAGCTACGTCTGTACTGTCCAGCGGAGTGTGGGCGTTGTTCGCTCTAGGGTTGGAGAAAGCATTTGTTCTCCTCCCGATCTTTATCGGCTTCGTTCTTGCTGATATGTACTCGGTAGGACGTGCTGCATCTGACGCACGTTTGAGCCGTGACGAGCGCCTTAAGCAGCCTGAGTCCCCCAAAGTCTACGCAGTATAAGCTGAGTGAGTACAAACAGTGCAAGACATTGGAGGATTGCCCGACCACATGCAGATCATGGTGGTCGGAGCAGTGATTACGATCTCCAGTGTCTGGGGTGTGGCCAAGTTTATTAAGCCTTTCATTGACCATCTTACGCCAAAGGCGAAGCCTCAAGGTCAATCTACCGACGCAGTTATCATTTCAGCGACACTAGCAGATGGTAAGCTGATGTCCGACCTGACTCGCAGCGTTGACAGGCTGAGTGAAGCGCAGGAAAAGGGCAACGTCATTAACGCAATGCTGTACGAAGCGATCACTCGGTTGATCCATAAGCCATAGAGAGAATACTGATGCCTGCGTCCAAGAACCCCTTTGAGGACAAAGGCTTCAAATGGCCCATCCTCAAGATCAATCTCACGATCAAGCCTCTGGCTGAGCGTCACTTCGTGACCTTGGCCATCATCGCCATCATCGTGGGGATGCTGTGGATGGCAAAAGATGATCCCCAGCTGTGGGATGTCGAGCTCTTCAAGACCCTGTTGACAGCGTTCTCGCTGACAGGCTTCCTGAACATGGTCGTCTCCTTCCACTTCGCTGCGAACCAATCCGATGAGGACAAGGTCGAGAACACCAGCAAGGCTTTCGAGGCCATCACCGAGACGGCCAAGACCGCTGCTGCTGCTGGCGTGGATGCCAAGGAAGCGGCTGCGACGGCTGCTGCTCAGACTGCTGAAGCCGCTCATGACAAGGCTGAAGCCATCGCTGGAGACATCAAGAAATGATCCCGCAACATAAGTTGGTGGACGAGGCGGTCTTCAAGGCCGTCCGTCAAATCCTCCAGGAACGCACAGGCAAGGGCCTGTTCGAAGCCGATGTTCGTCTCATCAACGCTGCTCTGGCTCTGGATGATCCTAAGCCTGAGCCTGTTGCCGACTTCTACGTCAGCGGCCTGCTCAATGTGAAAGTTGTGCAGGAACTCTTCGGACATGAAGCCATCATCCAAGAGATGTACAAGGACAGCGTCGGTGTGGAGACGTGGTCTGCTGGACTGACGGCTGCTTCTGGCATCAACGTCAGGAAATACAAAGACAACCCGGCTCCCATGCAAGAATGCGTGGATGCTGTCGTTGATCGTCTGCGTAAGGTCTATGTTCCCCGGGTGCTTCAGGCCTTTGCAGGCAAGACCCTGACTGAAGCTCAGTTCGCTGCTGCTCTGAGCTTCGACTACAACACCGGGGCAATCACACGGGCTGATTGGGTCAAGCACTGGATGCGTGGCCTGACTGATGTCGCTTATGGTTCCATCATGAACTGGCGGTCTCCGCCTGAGATCATTGAACGCCGCAAGGCAGAGCGTGAGCTCTTCTTCAATGGTGTCTGGTCCCAAGACGGCAAGACCAACGTCTATTTGGTCAGGAAGCCGTCCTACGCCCCTAACTGGGGGTCCATCAAGCGGGTCGATGTCTCGTCGGAAATCCGCAAAGCACTGGGGTCTCTGCTGTGAACATTCCTTATGGTTCGTTGATCAAGTACGTTGGAGCACCGTTGGCTGTCGCTGCCGGTCTCTATTTCCTCTACAGCACTGGATATAATAACGGAGTTGGTGCAGTAGAAGCTGAACGGGACGCAGACCGGGCCGCTCAAGCCCTAGTAGTTGCTGGACTGAACGGACAACTCATCGAGAAGGAACGTCTTCATGTTGCTGAGACACAGAAAATCCGCTCCGATCTCGCGAGCCGTGAAGACCAATACGACCGTGATCTCGCTCGGCTTCGCGCTGACTATGCTGTCAGCCTGCGCGTCAGCGAACAAAGAGCCTCCGGTTATCGTGCCCTTGCCGAAGCCGGACCCGATCAGTGCAGAAGTCTCGCGGGCTATACAGCCCAACTCGACGCCAGCATTGTCGAGGGCCGATCAGTGGTTGAGGAGCTCCGAAGAACTCTTGTCCTCCGCGACTCCCAACTGAGACTTGTAGGGTCTCAACTCCTCTCCGATAGGCAGCTGTACGAAAACTATGGAACAAGTAGCGACTAAGCCGATCTCGGAACGAGATAACAGGCTGACAACTTGGGCATCTGAGCCGGAACTCAACGACCTTAAGTCGGAGTTCTTGGCTTGTGAGTCCACGCATGGTGCTCTAGTCGCCAACATCCAAGAGTGGGAGCGTCTCCATAAGGGAGAGCTCCCTGCTGCCATGACGGTCGATAAGACCAAGTCGCAGGCTCAGCCGAAGCTGGTTCGCCGTCAGGCAGAGTGGAAATACTCCGCCCTGTCCGAACCCATGCTGTCGAGCAACCGCCTGTTCTCGATCAAGCCCACCACGGGTGAGGATACGGAAGCGGCTCTCCAGAATGAGATGCTGCTGAACCACCAGTTCAACAGGACGATGAACCGGGTCGCCTTCGTGGACAACTATGTCCGTGCAGCCGTGGATGAGGGCACTGTCGTTGTCCGCACCGGCTGGAAGCGTGAGACCCGCAAGATCAAGCGTGAGGTCGAAGTCTTCGACTATTACGACATCTCGACCCCTGAAGAGGCCGAAGTTATCAAGGCTGCAATCGAAGCGAAGGAAAGTGACCCCACTACCTTCGAGCTTCGTGCTGCTTCGTCTCTTAAAGCCGCTGTTGCGTACTACGAAGAGTACGGTGAACAGGTCGTTGCCATCGCAACTAAGAAAAAGAAAGAGATCGAAGAGGAACAAATCCTCAAGAACCATCCGACTGCTGAGGTGATTGACGCACGCAACCTGCGTATCGATCCCACTTGCGGTGGTGACATCACCAAAGCGATGTTCATGATCTACTCTTACGAGACCACAAGGGCACAACTCTTGGCGGATCGTAAGGCTCTTGGTTACAAGAACCTCGATAAGGTGAACTGGGAAGCGGTTGGACCGCTGCAAACCGAGTATCACCACGCACAGTCTCAGGATACGTCGTTCCAGTTCAAGGATCGGTCGCGTAAGCGTATCGTTGTCCATGAATACTGGGGTCTGTACGACATCAACAAGACGGGTCAGCTGGTTCCCATCGTGGCTTGCTGGCTCGGCGACGTGATGATCCGTATGGCTGAGAACCCGTTCCCGGACGGTCTGCCTCCGTTCGTCATCGTGCCGTACATGCCGAAGAAGCGTTCCGTCTATGGCGAGAGCGATGCTGCACTGCTGGGCGATCAGCAACAGAACATCGGTGCCATCATGCGTGGCATGATCGACATCCTCGGCAAGTCGGCTGCTGGGCAGACGGGTATCGCTGCTGGCACGCTGGACGCCGTGAACAAGAAGCGGTTCGAGACGGGTCAGAACTACCAGTTCAACCCGAACCTGCCTGCTCAGAACGCCATCCATCACCACGTCTTCCCTGAGCTCTCTGGTTCAGCCGTCAATCTGATGACGATCCTGAACAACGATGCTGAGAGCATCACGGGCACGAAGGCCTTCTCTGGCGGTATGTCTGGGGATGGGTTCGGTAAGGTAGCCTCTGGCATCCGTGGGATGCTGGACTCTGCTGCAAAGCGTGAGATGGGTATCCTTCGCCGACTGGTCGAGGGCATTGTAGCCATCGCCCGTAAGTTCATCGCCATGAACCAAGTGTTCCTGAGTGAGAAGGAAGTCATTCGGGTCACGAACAAAGCGCCTCTGATGTTGGATCGTCCTGAAGGACAGACCGACTCTGAGTTCGTCACGATCAACCGTGTCGAACTGGCTGGCATCTTTGATGTTGAGATAGACATCGCCACTGCTGAAGTCGATGAAGCTCAGTCGCAAGACCTCGGCTTCATGCTTCAGACGATGGGTCCGACGCTGGACCTGTCGATGATGAAGATCATCCTCGCCAAGATCGCACGTCTGAAGCGTATGCCTGATCTGGAACAGGCCATCATGGCCTATGAACCCCAGGTCGATCCTGTCGAGAAGAAGAAGCAGGAACTGGAGATCGCTGAACTCGAAGGACAGATCGCTGAGCGCAAGGCTAAGACCATGCTGCTTGAAGCTCAGACCAAGAAGGCACTGGCTGAAGCCGACGAGACTTCGCTCGATGCTGCTGAACAAGGCCAAGGTGTCCAACACCAACGCAATCTTCAGCTGGCTCAGGCGCAAGCGGAAGGCAACCAGACCTACGAGGTCACGAAGGCCCTCACTCGTCCTACCAAGGAGAATGAGAAGCCCGGTGATGTCGAGGCTGCCATTGGCTTCAACGAGTTGACGAAGGACTCGAACAAGGAAGCTCCGACGCTTCCTCCTGCACCTCCGCCGATGATGGAAGCTCCTATGATGGAGCCTCCGGTTGACATGGCTCCACCTATGCCGGAACAGAGCTTCTCTGGACCAACGGAACCCATGATCTGAAATGTCTGAACTGGAAGAAGAACGTAGGGAGCTCCGCCGAAAGGTGGAGCTCTTCCACGCACTATCAGCACTCAAGACCAATCTGAACTTCCAGCGGCTCATCATGAATGGCTTCATGCGAGAAGAGGTGATCAACCTTACTCGTATGGCGTCAAAAGAGATGACTGCTGAAGCAAAGATTGCTAGAGGGCAGCAAGCACAAGCTGCTTTCGTGCTTGAGGACTTCCTTAGTCGCGTTCATAACGAAGGTGAGGATGCACGGGACAAAATGCCTGCGCTCGACCAACTCATCGATCAAGAAGCCCAAGAACAAGAGACCTGACCCATGAACACCCAATCCTTTGAGAACATGAGCGACGAAGAGCTCGCTGGTCTCGATGACTCTGCCTTCACGGTGGATGAGGCTCCTGCTCAGGAGCAACAACAGGAAGATGCTCCTGCTGAACAACAGCAAGAAGAGCCTGAAACTCCCCCTGTTGAGGACGACGGTCAGAAGCCTGAGGGCGAAGACGACGCAGGCGGAGCCGAAGGCGACGACAAGGAAGGCGAAAGCCCGAAGAGCGAGGACCTGTCGGACGATGATCACGACAAGCAACCCGCTCCTGCCGACGACAAGCCTGCCAAGGAAGAGCCCAAGTCGGAAGAAGGCAAAGAGCCTGCTCCCGAAGCCAAGCCTGCTGTCGGTGCCAAGGAAGGCAAGGCTCAAGCTGAGGCTGAGCCCGACTACAAGGCTGAACTGGGCAAGCTGATCGGCGTACCGATCAAGGCGAACGGCAAAGAAATCACCCTGAAGAACACCGACGAAGTCATTCGTTTGGTTCAACAAGGTGCGGGCTATGCCCAAAAGATGGAACAACTGAAGCCTGCCCGCAAACTTGCTGCCATGATGGAGCGTGCTGGGCTGCTCGGCGACGAGAACGCCTACGGTCAGATGATTGACCTGTACAATGGCGATCCGAAAGCCCTCGCTAAGTTGGTCAAAGACCTGAAGATCGACATCTTTGCTCTGGACATGGATGCAGGTGATCAATATACGCCTGTAAGTCATCTTCAAACGGATGAAGCGGTTAACTTTACTGAGACACTCAAAGAGGTTCGCACCCTCGATGGTGGTCGGGAAGCACTGGCGCTCATCGATACCTGGGACCAAAAATCCAAGGACATGATTTGGGGAAATGCTCAGGCAGTTCGTCAGATTTACGACTACAAGCAATCTGGTGTTTACGATCAGGTAGCCACTGAGGTCGAACGTCGGCGTACTCTGGGACAAATCCCCGCAAGTCTTCCCTTCATCGAAGCCTTCAAAAGCGTCGGTGACGAGATGGCTCAGGCCGCTGAGGCAGCCAACCCTTCGACTCCTGCGGCTGAGCAACGCCGGACTATTCAGGAACCAGTGCCCGCGAAGCCTGCGCCCCGAACTCCGATTGCATCCGGTCCTGCACCTCGAAAGGTTGAGACGCCAGACGCACGGGCTGCTGCTGCTGCTTCCCCTCGGGTTGGTGGTGGACAGGCCAAACAAGTTCCCGATATTTATGCGCTGAGCGACAAGGACATTGAGAACATGTCCAGTCCGCCAGCATAGGGCTGAAAGGGCTCACCACCATGTTGCAGTATAAGGCCCCCATCGACGGCCAAGAGTCCACGATCAACGGTGCTGGAACCAAGCAGTTTCAGACGTTCTTCTGGCTCCGCAAGGCCATCATCACTGCTCGCAAGAAGCAGTATTTCACTCAGCTGTCGGTCACGAAGTCGATGCCCAAGAACATGGGCAAGACGATGGTCGTCTATGAGTACGTTCCTCTCCTGTCGGACAAGAACACCTACAACCAAGGCATCGACGCTGCTGGTGTCGCCACCGTCAACGGCAACCTCTACGGTTCCAGCCGTGACATCGGCACCATCATGGATCGCATTCCGACCCTGACGGAAAACGGCGGGCGCGTTAACCGCGTCGGCTTCACCCGTCTGGAACGTCGGGGCACCCTGCAAAAGCTCGGCTTCTTCACCGAGTTCACGCAGGAGTCCCTCAACTTCGACTCCGACTCCGACCTGATGCAGCACCTTTCGCGTGAACTGCTGACCGGCGCCGTCGAACTGTCGGAGTCGATGCTGCAAATCGACCTCGTCACCAACGCTGGTGTCGTCGCCTTCACCGGCAACGCGACCGACGACGACGAAGTCACGGGTGAAGGTGCCGGCGCTTCGCTGATCTCCTACTCCACGCTGACGCGGATGGATCGTATCCTCACGGATAACCTGACGCCGAAGCACACCAACATCATCTCGGGTTCGCGTTACACCGACACCCGGACGATCCAAGCTGCTCGGATCATGTACGGCTCGCCGGAAGCGGTGGCCGAACTGATGAACCTGAAGGACCAGTTCGATGAACCGGCCTTCATCCATCTGCACAAGTACGCAGATGCCGGTACGGCTCTGGAAGGTGAAGTCGGCTCCATCGGTCCGTTCCGCGTGATCGAAGTGCCGGAAATGCTTCACTGGGCTGGTGCTGGTGCTGTCGCCACGGGTGCAAACCCCGGCTTCCGTACCACGATGGTCAACGCTGAAGAGCGTTACGACATCTACCCGCTGCTGGTGGTCGGTGACGAGTCGTTCGTCACCATCGGTTTCCAGACCGATGGCAAGTCCATGAAGTTCGACATCACCACCAAGATGCCGGGCAAGGAAATCGCCGACAAGACCGACCCCTACGGGGAAACGGGCTTCTCCTCGATCAAGTGGTACTACGGTATCCTCGTGATGCGCCCCGAGCGTATCGGCCTGATCAAGCTGGTTGTCCGCGACTAATCTCCGCTGTAAAGCAGAGTACAGGGGGGAGGGAGTTCCACTCCCTCCCCTTTTTGTTAGACCAAACCCAAGAGAACATTCAAATGCCCGACACCAATCAAGACAAAGCTGGCGAAGACCTCGTTGCACTGGGTCAAGCCGCTGCTCTACAGGCTGAGAATGAGCGTATTGCTCAGGAACAGATCGACTTCGAGAAGGACTTGAAGGACTTGAAGGACAAGCTGCGCGAGAACGGCAAACTGCTGGGCATCACGTTCAGTCCGAACGAGGGCATCCCTTCGATGCGCCAGAAGTTGC
>Ga0194137_10002042_pt1 | contig 12100 bp, 10 predicted proteins | sample TARM_MetaG_T3_14_FD_134025 | JGI IMG/M metagenome (GOLD analysis project Ga0194137, IMG submission 134025) | Freshwater microbial communities from Pennsylvania, USA, analyzing microbe dynamics in response to fracking - TARM_MetaG_T3_14 (version 2) | ecosystem: Environmental > Aquatic >...
ATATATCTTTATTATAGCATATTCTCCAAATATTTAAACTCGCATTGAACAGCAATAGGCACAACAAAAGCGCTAAAAAGCCCATGGCGCAATGAACTCAGCACCATGAGCTTCAAAAAGTGTTGTGACTACGTTTTTGCTTCAGCAGGTAGGGGAAAATCCAGGAATTTGGGAGGTGGTTTTACATCCAACTGATCCATGATTGCTTTCAATTCAGGTCGCAGCATCCCTGACTGACATACCGTTCCCCCTTCCGTGTGGAGGATGCCTGCCTGGAGGGTGGCAAAGGTCTTCTTCATATGAAACCAGGTGATGCCCGTCTTGTCTTCAGCAATCCGGATGAGAAGCATCCCCAGCCAGCAAAGAAGTACATGGGCCTTGATGCGGTCGGGAAGACGGTGCCGGACAGGACGGATATCAATTAAATGCTTCATGTCCCGGAAGACCCGTTCAATTTCGAAAAGCTGCTTGTACCCCATGACCACATCTTCTGTGGAAAGACCCAGGTCAGAAGTGCTGATCAAATACTTGCCGTCATAATGTTCATCTCGTTTCACCTTGGCTTTATCCAGCAGGAGTTTGCCTGTCTTGGTCTGTCGCAGGTACCGGCCATACACCTTATGACTCCGCAGTTCGCAGGCTGCTTTTTCATGAGGTTGTCCTTCCAGCTGTTTGAGTTCATCCAGTCTGCGCTGGGTTTCGGCAAGAATGTCTTCTCTTTTCAACCGGCTGCGTTTGGCTTCATCCGGGTTGCGTACCAGGACAAAGCGTCTTCTGGCTTCGCTGTCACCCCCGGTGATGATGTCTTTGACTTCCAGGCCGTTTGCCAGGGTGGTGTACTTGCCTCGTTTGGTCAGAGCTTCCGCTGGGTTGGCCTTTGGTCCATGGGACAGCTTTTCCCCAATGATGTAGTGGCCTCCTGCAGTTTGTAGTACCCGCCGGTTTTTCTCTGAATTGAACCCGGTGTCCTGGACCATCACCACCCGGCCCAGTTTCCAGGCATTCAGATCTTTTTTCACCTGGGAAAGAATCGTCTGGTCGGATTCCGTTCCAAGCCACACCCAGCAGCGTACGGGGATGCCCGTCCGGGTGACAGCAAAGGCAATGACCACCTGGGGCAGGTCCGGTCGTTTATCCTTGCTGTTGCGGCTTCTTTTTCGCAGGTCGTCTTCTTCCTCTACTTCAAAATAAGTGGAGGTGGTGTCCAAGAACAACAGGTCCACTTCCAGGTTCATGAGATTGGCCACAGAGAAGAAGACATCTTCCTGGATGGCATCAGAGGATTCCAACAGGAAATCCATGGCCCGGTAAAGTTGGTGGACTTCCACTTGGGGTAGATGGGTGATCAAGGCTTCCTCAGCCACCCAGTGTTCCAGGTGCAGTTTGCTGGCGGGGGCCATGGCCCGGTTGGCCACCATGGCAAAAATGAGCCGTTCCATGGGCAGTTCATAGCGGGTCTTTTTCAATAGTTGCCTGAGAACTGACCGGATTCCCAAAGACTCCCACAACTGGTCCAGCACCCAGGTGCCTCCCAATTGCCGGGAACCGGCAAAATCAACAGGCCATTCTTCCGACACAGTTTCCTGACCCAGAAAACGTTCGATGCTTCCCACCAGACGACGGAGAGCCTCCACATCAATATTGTCTTTGCGGCCAAAGCTGTAAAGCACTTTGGCCTTGGAAGCACCGGTTTTTGGGTCACGGTAGTTATGTGCCAGTTGAACATATTCAGTTTTTCGGCTTGATACAGTTCGAATATACATGGTACCTACATTATATCATCGAGAGGTTCTGATATCAAGATAAATATACTATTTGTTGTGCCTACAAAAAACCGGTGTTTTGTCCACTGCGTTTTTCTGGAATGATCTATTTGCAACGGTTTCAAAAAAATGATGTGTCTATTTTTGGATTTAGCTGTTCAATACGAGTTTATAATTTTTTGAAACTCCACGGATTTTAAATTATTTTTATAGTTATTAAAAATTTTTTCTATTCCATTAAAAAATTTTACGTATTCATCTTTTGGTAAAACAATTTTCAGCAGGATCACCAAAGAAAATAAATGGCTTTTTTCATATCCCTATATGTTAGGATAGTTGTCGTACTTACATTATACAATTATACAAGAAATGTTTTATACGACAACTATCCTAACATATAGGGTCCCATAGCAAAGTCAGGTTTACGTCGCTTTTGGACATCTCCTTGTGCAGATACTCGTAATTCGGTACTCTTCGGTTAGCGGAGACATTCTTTTCGGGAAAAAGGATGTCCTGCAGATCGTGATTGGTAAACTCCTTCTCGAAGGGCCAGGCGACGTTCCTTTCTTAGGCACGAACAAGAACATGTTTTACAGTGTTCTTCGAGTGACTACAACTTGCAGCCATTGTGACCCTGGCTTCTTAGCCGAAGGATCTCTCGATAATTGGTCATACAATGACCTCCTCAAACAGATTTACACTGAAGTTCAGTGCATAAATCCATTATATTCTAAGGCCATCATAAATACTCAAAAAAAGAACCTGAGTCAAAAAGATGAACATAGTGGGTCCGCAAGAAGAATTCGGTAGGTCATTTTAAAGATAATATTCAATTCATTTGAACTTTAAATTTCTATAATAAAATCCGCCAGTTCTTCTATCGAAGAATCGTGAGTTATAATAATAAATGTTTTTTTAGGAAATAGCTTGAATGCTTTATTTAATATCTTTTTTGCTGTATTGTCGTCAATAAAAGCTGTAGGTTCATCCATTATTATAATCGGCGTATCACGTGAAAGCCCTCTTAAAATTCCTAATCGTTTTCGTTCGCCGCCGGAAAGTTCTTTCATTTTACCTTTATTAGTCGATTTAATTATTTTGTCAAAGAATTTATCCAGTCCTAATAATTTTGACTTAGAACGCAAATCATCTATAGAAAAGTTATCAAATGTTGATAGTGAATCTGTTATCTCATCACCAAAAAACTTTGGCTCTTGCTCAACAACAGATATCAAGCTCATTATATCCCTTCCATGGATGCTATTAATATCGTTCCCATTAATAGCAACGGTTCCATTTTCAACTGCATAAATTTTTAGCATAATATTTAAAAGTGTAGTTTTCCCTTTTCCGCTAGCTCCTTTAATGAGAGTTACCTTACCCCGAGGAATAGAAAAACTTAACTTGTTATAAATTTTATTATTATCAAATGAAAAATCAAGATTACGAAATTCTACTGCGTTTTTTGATATGTTTTCCAATTCACCTTGTGCTTTTCTATCTTTACTCAATTGCCATTGAGTTTCCCAGCCTAATATTTCTTCTACTCTATTCAAGGATACTATAGATGGTTCAATTTGCGTTGCATAATTGGACATAAAGGCAACAAATCTCACAAGCCAATTTATATACTGACTAAATGCTATTAAGGTTCCAATGGTTGTTAAACCACGTGAGATTAACCACACACCAAAAATTATTACAGTTGCAGATGTTAAATAACTAATAAGTGCAGAAAAAACGCCTTGAAATCTAAGATTTAATTTATAGAAATCAAATCCTTTGGTTAAGAAATCTTCAAGAGCTTTATTGAAAATTTTTAGTATATTTCTGTGGGCTCCCTGTACGCGAATTGAATAGTTTGCATCAAAGCCCTCCTCCAAAGTAGATATGAAGTTTGCACTTGCTATCTGTCTATCTCTTGCCAATAAAGAAGCTTTCTTTTGGTAGCGCTTGTATCCAATGGTATAGATTAAAATAAAAAAAACAGAACTTACTGCTAGATGAGGCGATAAAATACTCATTAAAATGATTATAATTATAACTAAAATTATGTGCCCAACTAGCTCGCTAAAACTTTCTACGACTAGGGGGCGTATACTAGCAGCATCATTTGTAATTCTCTGAATAGCTTCTCCAGGCTTAATTTGATTTGATTTTAAATAGCTAGCTGTATAGAATTTACTATACATCAATGTTTTAATATCCTTTTGAACTTTAAGTTCTAATATACGGCTTGTGTACCCTTTACTGTATATGAGTATAATTTGTAATCCTTCTATAGTAATAAATGCTATTATCCAGGGATTAATTATACTGCCATACGATGTTATAGAGTCAATTACTCCTCTAAATATAAATGGAACCATTGCACTAACTGCAAAGAAAACAATATTTAAACATAAAGCTATAGCCCAATTAATCTTATACTTCCAAACATATTTTTCCCAAAAACTTCGCATTATTTGAAATCTAGTTTGCTCCAAATAAACCCTCCTATATTAGGCCCCAACCTAAGTTTGTATAATTTAAATGCGTTGAGTATTTCGTTAAGAGAGACCCACTGTCACGGAATAACTGACCCATGTTCACGGTTAAATTGACCCACCTTCACGGACAGGGATCCAATGAAGGATCCTATGTCAGTAAAGGTAAGTTGATAACTTATTCCTTGGTCTCAGATGCTTGAGATTTCAAGCCATGTCGTTCTCGCATAGACTCTTTACCATCGATTAGGATTTCAAAAGCACTATGTTTAACTCGATCAATAATCGCCTCGGATACCGTCCCATCTTCAGCGGTTCCGATTCGTTCGTACCATCCACGAGGATCAAACTGTGTACAAAAGATCATCGCTCCGTGCCGGGTCCTTGCTTCGATAATTTCGAACAGGTCCATTGCTTCTTGGGTAGTTAGTGGCTTAAGTAACCACTCGTCCAGGATCAATAAATCAATCTTTTGATACATTTTAATAACTTTCTTATAGGTTCCCTCACCCCTTGCGATGATTAAGTCGTTTAGAAGCTCTGGGAGACGTATATAACGAACCTTCAAGAAGTTTCTGCAGGCTGCATTGCCAAGGGCACAAGCAAGATAGGTTTTGCCGTTACCGGAAGCGCCTTCTAAAATAATATGATGACCTTCACGGATAAAATGGCAAGTAGATAGTTCAAGAATTTGGTGTTTGCTCAGTTTACGGTCTTCATGATATTCGACATTTTCAATACAGGCATTGGGATAGCGGAAACCAGCGGATCGAATAAGTTTCGAAAGCTTTGTAGATTGGCGTTTTGCCCACTCGGCATCAACGATCATCCCAAAGCGATCCTCAAAATCCAGCTGATTGCCGGGATCTTTCTTCCCGCAGATGAGACTCTGCCGGGATAAAGAAACTTCTTCAGTTCATCGTTTGTAAGATCCGCAGGAAAGGGCCATTCAAGCTCTTTTTCCTCAGCGAGGGTAATCACCTCCCGGATTGTACTCCGTGAACTGCCAACGCTGGACTCAATCTGTCTTTGAGAGTACCCTTGGCTTTTCAGTCTTAAGATTTCTCGATAATTAGTCATATTATCGACCTCCATATTGTATTTGTACAAATATTCTGTACATAGATACATTATAGAGTTTTTTCAAAAGGTGGGATAGTAGTTCGTGACAGTGGATCAATTTCACCGTGAAGGTGGATCAATTTGACCGTGAAGGTGGATCAATTTGACCGTGTCAGTGGATCAATTTTAGTGTAATATTCAGCGTTACGTACTATATTCAAATAGCATCATTGATCGGTCTCTGTTGTATAGTATTTCTAACAAAAAAGAGATTATCCCGCCTGCAAGTATGAACAAAAATACAAGAAATTTACTGATCCGACTTCACCGTGAAAGTGCTCTACTTTCACGGCTACTATGCCGGTAGGCCAGCTTTGATTTTATGGCAAGAAAACGAAAAACTAATGAATATTTCCTGTAATTGTCCAATTTATTCTTGTTTATAATCATAGAACGATTTCATTTGACAATGATTATGAATTCTTTGGCATTAATGCTTCGATAGACTCAAAAATTAATTAATCTATACGTCGTAGACATTAGAATTAAAACTTTTTTAAGTCAACAATTTATAGTCCTTTAATAACAAAGGAAGTCTAAAAAACTGTAAAAAACTAATTATTTGTTTCCGTTTCATCGAAAAAAGTTCAAAACACTTTTCACTCTATACCAATTGACTTTAGGGGAATTCATATTAGATTTTTGCTCATTTATAAGCGTTAAATACTTCAGGATGATAGTGTAAAAACTCTATAGCTGTTTGTAATAAAGGCTTTAATTTTTGAGTACATCCCTTACTATTTGTAATGTCCTTTTTAAACCAACAACCTCCTCCACAACATAACTGTAAATTGCAATTATCACATATATCTTTTGTTTGAGTAACATCATATTCTCTCAATTTATTAGCGCTTTCGAAGTTTAAAGTAATTGTGTTATTATAATAACCCATTTCATATTCAGATCTTCCTACACTGTCCACACAAAAATACACTTTCCCATTTAAATCCATACTTATTTCAGATCTTTGTGCACTACAAAACTTAAATTTAGGGATTTTGGTTTTCCCTGTAAAATAAGGGTAAAGTATAAATTGTAATGGTTCCCAAGCTTCAAAACTCAATTTTTTCATTTTCTCATTTTCAAGCCTCATTTTTAGCATTTTCTTGAGAATTATATGAGGATGCTCTTCATACTCATAATCACCCAAAAAGTCAAAAGTTACGCCTGAATAGCTTATAAATTTATAATCATACCAGTTTTTTTGTTCGAAAAACTGAATTATATCAGGTAGGCTATTGACATTCTCTTTATCAACATTAATTCTGCAAGCTATTTTCAGGTTATTAGCTAACGCCATATCAATTGATTTCTCAATATCTTCAAAAGACCCGGTTCCATCTTCTTTCGGTCTTCTTAAGTCGTGAAGTTCTTTAGGTCCATCTATAGTAACTTGAATTTGTGATATGTTTTCATACCTTTTTAATAATGGAACATATTTTTTAAGATCAACTCCGTTGGTAACAATATCCACTTCCCAACTCTCATTGTTTGAATAATTAAGTATATATTCTATACACTTTTGTTGTGCACTGTTATACAACAAAGGCTCTCCACCAAAAAGTACAATTTCTACTTTTTCATAATCTACTGACAAATCTTTTAATATATTCAAACAATTTTCTGCATTTTTAATAGACATAACTTTATGCTTTCTATCTATACCTTTTTCAAAGCAATAGCTACAGTTTAGATTACAGTCATAAGTAAGTATAATATTACACCTTAGTGTCATATTAGTAACTTTGTTGTCTAACATACGTAATTTTAATGTTAGATCATCTTCTTCTTCTTTTTTCTCGAATAGGAAAGATTTAGATTTTAGATGCTCTACTAACTCATTAGATGCTGCCTTACCATTTTTCAGGTGACTCCATTCCCTTTGAAGCTGTATAGAATCAAATCTAGAAAAAGCACCACTTAGTGGATTCAGTAAATACATTGTATCTTCTACTTTAAATTCAATGTTATGTTTACTTAAATAAATGTTAATCCCCCCCTAAAATGTTTTTAATTGTGCTTACTACTCCATCTTATACTAAAATTGTTAAATACAATTATTAACCAATATACTTAAATAACTTATTACTGTCTATCGATGATGGGGGAGCATATGTTTCCACAAGCAATGATTGGAAGACTATCCATTGAACAATCCTTTATTTTTTCTTCGGACCATACCTCATTCGTAAAATCTGTAATCATTTTTATCCTCCTCTCTTCAAGTATTAGAAAACTACTCTATCATTCTACTTACAGATGAAGTAGTAAACACACGCAAAATTTTAATAAAGTGAGCCAATTTTATAGATTAAATTTAGATGGTTTGATCAGAAAAATCACAATGATATAAATTGTAAATATCGACATTAATAGAATACTATTAATTTGCAAAATAGTCAATAGGTTTATTTTACATTCAAAATAGGCGCGTTTATTTTAATTTGACTTACTAGTATAAAGTAATGTAAAATAAAACAGACGCTAAGAAAGTGTCGCAATTGACAATATTGCCGGAGCTTCAAAATTGCAAACTATTAGTGATGTTCCGCTAATTGAAATAGACGTAAAACGAAAAGGTGATGATAAATATGAATGGGTCCATCATTAAATCCAAAAGAAAAGAGCTTGGAATCAATCAGATAGATCTAGCAGGCAAAGAACTATCGAGAAATCAGTTAAGCTATATAGAAAACAATAAAACAAACCTTACCCACCGAACTGCAAAATATATTCACTATAATATGCATCTTCATTCCTGGTTGCTTGGTAAAGCTATCAATTTTCATTTTGATGAACTGTTAAATGAAGACGAGGAATATCTTGTGTTTCGAAATGCTCAAAAAATATTACAAAAGATAGAAATGAATAAAATCCATTCCATAAGTGAGCTTATAGAGACCTTCGAGTTATACGCTTATGCCCCGATTGGTTTTTTGAAAATTCCTTTGCTAATACAAATTGCTAAGAAAATTGAAAATCACAGCGAACAAAATTTTGTTGTGGATATCTATGAAAAAGTACTAAATGAGTATCGAAACGCTGATTTTCCTAAAGAATACAATCCATATCTTAAGATAAGACCTGTAATTAATGAACTAATACTTTATTATAATTCTAATATGCAATATCGAAAGATGATCGATTTAATTCAGTATTGGCGAGCAGAATTAATTAACTCTGAAGTAGAGATCCTACCAAGCATCTATTTTAATCTTGCATTGGCATACTCAAAACTAGGATCATTCGATCTTTCCCATAAAACTATCGATTCGTTTTTAGCTATGAAGAAAAAAAATGCGAAAGATGAAATCAATGCTTATACCATAAAAGCAAACACGTATTTTCGCGAAAACAAATTCATCGAGTCTTTTGCTTGGTATCAGAAAGGGATGCATTTATCACAAGTCGAAGGGCTAAAAGATGAGTATGCATTAGCGCTATCAAATCTAATTAATGCCTACGTATCAGAATATAACAGTGGTATTCAAAATACATTTATTGAAGCCTACTCTAATCTGCTACGCATAGACCAAGGTACTATTGGTCCCAAAGCAACAAGTTTTCTCCTATATGCGAAAGCTATCGGTGCTAAATTTTTCACACCTAATATTTCAGCCGAACAATACTGTAAATTATTATCAGAGTCATTAGTTTTTGCATTCAATTACTCTCATTCTTCATTTTTCAACATAGTTAGTTCTATAATTGACGAAACAGATAACTACGATCTGTTGGTACAATGCTTGGATTTTGTGCTTTTGCTTGAAGAAGAATCTTCTTTAGATGATTCCAAAATTTCATCTCTATTAATTATACTAGGCAGAAAACTTTCAAAGCTTGAAAAACATGAACATGTTTTTAAGATATTTGATGTTTTAAATAATTTAAAGGGGGAAAATCATGGAGAATCTCAACAAACGCTTTAAGGCTTTAACACTAACAGCTCTTTTGATCTTTGCTTTGTCATTTACTGCTGTTCCTAACGGTCCTGAAGATCCTGATCCAATGCCAATGGTAGTTGAAGGTCAAATCAGTACAGAGCATAGTGAAGGCAATTGATAATTTCAATTGTCTTCACTATTATTTTGTAGATTGTATGAATCACCCTTAATTATCATACTCATTGACGTAATTTAATTTTCTAATCCTGTGTCCACGCAAGTGCTCAATTATGCGAGAAATATTCCAAACAGATTCTATCCAAAAAATCAATTTTTATTTGCATACATGCACTTTTATTAATGCTAGAAAGCGTTTTTTAATAATTATTTTAAGGGATGAAAATGATATGACTAGAAAAATTGAAACGAATGGAGAATTAGTGCAAGTTAATAGTACTGTAGGAACTTCTGTGGATTCTTTTTCAAAAGGGCTTCAAGAATATTTAAAGTCATTGCAGTTACCATCACGGAATGTTTTAGTAAGCCCCGAAGAAAGAATGGATGTTTTAGATAATTTACCCAGAGTAGTTACAAGGCTTTCACCTGAATTTAGAGAAAATTCAATGTACATCTCTAAGTTTATTGCCGCTTGTGGAGCAGGATTATTTGATGCTGCACTAAACTTTTTATGGAATGAGACTATTATCAATTTACGTCAAAAAGTAGTGCATTTTGATATGGATTATTTTATAAGCAGTATTGTTACCGATAGTAAGCGCCGTAGTTCATTTAAGAACGAAGATGACTTAAAAAAACTTGATGAATGGGAGTTAATAAAAGGGTGTAAAGATACTGGTATTATTTCAGAAATAGGCTATAAACATCTTGATTATATCCGAGATATGAGAAATCACGCTAGTGCTGCCCACCCTAATCACACTGACCTTGATGGATTGCAACTAACAAGTTGGTTACAAACGTGTATAAAAGAAGTTTTAGCCAAAGAACCCGAAGGACCAGTGCTGGAGGTAAAGAGATTGTTACATAATCTCAGAGCCAACATCCTAACCAAAGCCGATTTACCGCCTATAAAATCAAATATCTCAAAATATTTTTCTTGATCCCCTAGTCTATTAAATGAAAAAGCAATATTCATCAGTAAACGAAGTTCCAAATTAGAATAAATAAAGTTATTATATTGGTCAATAGAAAAATTTTCATTACCTATAAGAATGCCTTCTGTAGAAATCTCGATAGATTTATCATAATTAATTCCTTCATTATAAACAACAGTACCTTCTATTAAAAATATGTATTGTTCATATTGCTGAATATAGCAGGGGTTTTTAATTGTATTTATCAATGTTTTTAATCTCGGAATATCTTCATTCAATTTGTCAAAATCGCTTTCAATAATTTTTATATCGATATCTTCTTTTATTTTTTCTAACATTTCCATCCCATGAGAGTTATATTTTACAAAACTTAGGACTAAATCTTCTTTGAAAATAAGTGACATGTTTTCAAGAAGGTCAATACGAGGAATTGCTTTGTCTTTCTCAATTCGACGGTAAGTTTTTTCATCAATATGCAAGTTATGCGAAATCACTCTAGAAGGAGTTTTGTCTATGATAGTTAAAGAAATCAGTTATTATAGAGCTATCGAGAAAGTGACAGAAGTATGTGTAAATAAGTTTTCCGATGAAATAGTGTCTGTATTCTTAGGAGGCAGCGTTGCAAGGGGAGACTTTTCTCCTGGAAGAAGTGATATAGATCTGTATTTTGTGCTAACAAGCAGGAATGATGAAATAGAATCCAACATTGAATCAGAATTAAAAAACATAGAAAATGAGTACCTTCCTGAGGTGCAAAAATTTAACGTTGAACCCGTAAGTAGTGCATTTACTTCCAAAGCGGAGGTATTGGAAGGGAAATCTTTTTTAGGGGCCGGATTTGAGTACCATAATTTTATAAGAGATGGAAAATTATTATATGGGTTAGAAATAAGAAACCTTATACCTGAACCCAAAAGAGAAAAAGAATTTGCGATGGCAGATAATTATATTCAAACTCTTAAGAAAGTTTACGATACTGCTCAGGATCAAGGTATAGCAAAATGTTTTTCTTTTGTTTTTAGAACTGCATGCATATTTTTGAGTGGAAAAGGATTATATGTAAGCTCAAAAAAAGATGTGGTGGCGTTTTTTAAGAATCATTTTAGTAAAGAAGAAGATTTAAACAATAATCTATTTGAAGTTTATAACTTATGGTTAATCTGGGGAGATAGAAGTCTTAAGGAAGAAGAAATATACTCATTAACAAAATCATATAATGAAGTGATGTCATTAATTTTTGATCTGTGGGAGAGAGAAAGGAAAAATCAAAATGACTTCGCATAACACAGCGTTAGCAACATACAATTAAGGAATGAAAATCGGGTTCTAGTGTCGCTAACCCTAGAAACGTTATAGGTAATGATAATACCAAAAACTTTAATATTCGAGTAAAAGGAGGAAGTGTGAATGAAAAAGACGATCTTAATCTCTGGTCTGATAATTATTTTGTTAATTAGTAATGCCGTATTTGTGAGACAGATGAGCGAAGCACAAAGTACTTCGGGTAATCGTGAAAGGTTCTTGTCAAGTAAAATTGTAACACCTGGTGATAGTTAATATCCTACACCGCATAACGAGCATAAAATGGAGGTAATCCATTATTATAGGTATGAGGTCTTCGATAATTATACCAATCATAGATATAATCATCGACCGCCTCATCAAGTTCCTTTTCTGTATAAAAATGGAATACATTGATGAGTTCGGACTTGAAGGTTCCGTAGAAGCGC
>Ga0194137_10002043_pt1 | contig 12092 bp, 13 predicted proteins | sample TARM_MetaG_T3_14_FD_134025 | JGI IMG/M metagenome (GOLD analysis project Ga0194137, IMG submission 134025) | Freshwater microbial communities from Pennsylvania, USA, analyzing microbe dynamics in response to fracking - TARM_MetaG_T3_14 (version 2) | ecosystem: Environmental > Aquatic >...
AATGCCTTCGATCAGCGATCCGGGTCATGATTTGGTGCGCGCCTGCATCAACGCAAACGTGCCGGTTGTACCGTTGCCTGGAGCCAATGCCGGTGTGACCGCATTGATCGCTTCTGGATTGGCGCCGCAGCCGTTTTACTTTTTCGGCTTCCTGGAGCGCAAGAAGAAGGACCAGGTGGCGCAACTGGAAGCATTGAAGAACCGGGAAGAAACGATGATTTTCTATGAATCGCCGTACCGGTTGAAGGAACTTTTGAAAAATATCGCAACGGTGATGGGGCCGCAACGTCAGGTCGTCGTCTGCCGTGAATTGACGAAGCGTTTTGAGGAATTTATCCGCGGTTCGGCGGAAGAGCTGGCTGCCTGGACTGAAGAAACGGAGATCAAAGGGGAAATCTGCCTGATGATAGCCGGCAATGAAAATCCGGAAACGCCGGTTGAAGAGACATTCGATGATCTCAGCCCGGCTGAACTGGTGGAAAAGCTGATGTCTGAGCAGGGGCTTTCTTCCAAGGATGCGATCAAAGAGGCCGCTAAGCTGAAGAACATGAAAAAACAGGAAGTTTATCAAGCTTTCCACGGATTTTAGAGGAGGGATGACCGGTGCTGTTCTATGTATTGAGCGCATGCTCGCTAGGCGGGGTGATGACGCTCCGGCTGCTGGGGAAAAACAGGCAATTCCAGAGCTACTTGCTGGTGGCTGCCACGGCTTTCCTTTTCGTGAGATTGCTTCAAGGCAGTGACTCGCCCCAAATGGCATGGATCCGTTACGCGCTGATGCTTTTCCGCGTTCTCTTCGGCTTGATTTCACCGTTTGCCTTCCTGTTTTTTGGCTTGGCGCTTGTCTTCAATGGCGGGCTCCTGCTCAAAAAAGAGGGCTGGGCCAAGCGTTACGGTCTGCTGTTTGCGGTGGGAGCGTTCATTTTGCTGATGGATCTGCTTTTTCTGCTGAATTATTTCGTGTTCCACCATTATTTGATCTGGCGCTTCATGCGCTTGATGGGCTATTTCATCATCTATTTCGGGGTGGTGCTGGTCTTGTTTTTCATTGCGACAGCCTTTTACGGACTGATTCCGGTTTCCTTCGATAAAGATTTCATCATCGTCCTGGGAGCGGGATTGCTGCCGGACGGGGGCATCAGCCCGCTGCTGCAGAGGCGCTTGGACCGGGCTATCCGCTTTTTCCGGCAACAAACAAAGCGCACGCAGAAGCGGCCTTGCCGTCTGATCGTGAGCGGCGGGAAAGGCGTGGATGAACCTTTTTCCGAGGCCTATGCCATGAAACGCTACCTGATCGAGAAGGGCATTCCCGAAGAGCTGATCCTTGAGGAAGACACGTCTGTCAATACGTACCAGAATCTGCTCTACTCCAAGAGCATCATGGATACGTACAAAGAAAACTACAGATGCCTTTTCATCACGAACAACTTCCATGTCGTCCGCAGCAGTCTCTACGCACACCGGGTGGGCTTGGAAACGGACGGCTTGGGAGCCTGGACGCCGCTTTATTTTCTGCCTTACGCATTTCTGCGCGAATTCATTGCGCTTGTGTTTCTGCAGATCAGATGGCATACAGTGCTGCTTGGATTGGTGCTGGTGTTCGGGGTGTGGCGGATTTATTTCTGATGGTAAATAAAAATTATTTATTGTTATAGATGGGAATTGCGGTTATGTTCAAAAAATAACCCGCCAAAACCAGTTTGACGGGGAAAAATGGCCGCGAACAACGCGAGATTCCCCGTCGAACCAACCTTGGCGGGGAAAAAGTCAACGGACAGCATGAGATTCCCCGCCAAAACCGATTTGGCGGGGAAATCCACCGCCGAACTCGCCGAACTCGCCAAGCTCGGACCCCAGATCGGATAATCCTGCTACCAAACCACAAAGAAGAGGTTGCCTTGCGAGGCAGCCTCTTCTTTCATTTACAGCAAACCTGCTGCCATCAGTTGGTTCAAGCCATGGTAGACGCCTTCATCCTCATTCGAATGCGTCAGATATTTTGCGGCGCTCTTGGCATTGGGGAGCGCGTTAGCCATTGCGAAGGAGTAGGGTCTGCCGGAAAGCATGGAGACATCATTTTCGCTGTCGCCGAAAACAGCCACTTCTTCGTTCGAGACGCCGATTTTTTCCAACAAGGTATCCAAGGCTTTGCCTTTGTTGATGCCTTTTTTGGTGATCTCCAGTTTCCTTTCGTCGGAAAAGACCATCTCATAGTCGTCATGCAGCTCCAAATGGGGCAAAGATTGTGCCACGGCCTCCATGAAATGCGGATCCTGACTGATCGAAATTTTGTTGCAATATGCGGGCGTTTCCTTCAGGTCAAGAATCAGTCTCTGCTCCGGATAGCCGTCGCGCATATCGCACAGCCAGCCGTACATGCCGCTCGCCCAAGGGTAATCGTCGGGCAAGCGCATTTCTCCGCGGATCTTTCTCTTCAAATCGTACAGCGAAGCCGGCAAGTACGTGTGCAGGGCGGCGTCTTGGGAAAATTGCATCTCTACGTTGAAGCTGCGGAAAGCGGAGGTGACCTTCTGGATATCGTGCGTCTCCATCAGACCCAATCTTTCCCTTTCCCCGGAACCGAAATCATAGATCGAACTGCCGTTCACATCGATCAGATAGCCCTGATTCGCATCCATCTTCAGTTTCAGGGCATCCGGCATCAGACGCAAGTAGCTTCTTCCGCTGGCCAGCACCAGCGTGACACCTTGTTGTTGGAGTGATAAAAGCAGTTCCTGGGTTTTGGGGCTGATGGCGTGGTCGGCAGTCAATAAGGTGCCGTCCATGTCGCAAACGATGGCTTTGATGGGCATTATCTATCCACTTCCTTTTTTGTTGTCGAAAGAACTTCGCGTATCGTATCAATGGAGCGGAGATTTGTGTGCTCGTCATGATAGATATAGGACAGATAAATAATATCAACTATCGTGAGGTAAAGCAACCTTGCTGATAGAGCCTCGGATTGGAAAATCGATTCCTCCGTCTCCACCACGATGCTTACGTCACTCAGCTGATTCAAACCGCCTATCGGATTCCCCGTCAGGCAGATGATCTTCGCGTTGTTATGGGCAGCCACTTCCGCAAGCTTGATTGTTTCGGCGGTCTTGCCTGAGTGGGAGAAAAGAAAAACGCAATCATTTTCCGTCAATTTGGAAGTGTGCATCAGTTGCATATGATAATCGGACACATAGTTTACTGGGATGGTGGTCCGCAGGAATTTGTGATAGGCATCCAAGGCGGTCACTGCGGAAGCTCCAAGCCCGAAAAAATGAAGCGCTTTCGAATTGAGGATGATATCGAGTGCCTGCTGCAGTGCCTCGCTCGACAGATGGTTCAATAAACTTTGCAGCATGATCTGCGAGGAATGGATTACCTTCTTGGAAATGTCGCCCGGCGTATCCGAAGGGCTGATATCCGTGAAAACTGCCAGTTGGCGGGTGCGCTCTTCAGCCGTGCGGTAGTTTGAAGCAACGCTGATTTTGAAATCCTGGAACCCTTTGAAGCCGATTTTTTTTACGAATTTAAAAATCGTCGCTTCGGAAAATTTTGTTTCTTCGGAAAGATTGGCCAATGTTTTGTTCACCAGGTCCATGCCCAAACTCACAAAATAGTCGGCAATCTTTGTTTCGGTCGCTGAAAACCCGGGATAATGCGGCCTCAAAAGTTTTTTTATATAATTTTCTTCCATAATGGGCACCTTCCTTTTTGTATATAATAGCACATCCCGATAGATAAATAAATATTATTTTTTAAGCCTTTACAAAATAAAAATTATTTATTATAATCAGGGTGTAAAGAACGAAAGCGATTGCATGGAGGGGGCCCGGGAACCCCAATCGTAACGGATTCGGTATTTACCAGTGAAGTGGTTGCTTCAATCCGGAATGGATTTGGTGAACATAAAGTAGTAGAAGCGGAGGAGTAAGGCAGAATGACACAACAAAACAAGATAGCGATCGTCAATTCAAGCAGCTTCGGGAAAATGTTTGGTGAGCATCTGGTCAGATTGGAAAAACTGGGGCCGGTCGATCGTTTCGACTTCGACGGCGAGATACCCGGAAAAGAATTGGCGGAAGCCCTACAGGGATACAACATCATCATCGCGAGTGTGACGCCATTTTTCACAAGGGAATTTTTTGAGCATAAAGATGAGCTGAAGCTGATCACGCGTCACGGGATCGGGTTCAACAATGTCGATCTGGAAGCCGCGAAAGAGCATGGAACGGTCGTGACGATCGTGCCGGCATTGATCGAACGCGATGCGGTTGCGGAAAACAATATCACCAACCTGCTGGCGCTGATGCGGCGGACAATCGAGTCGGCAGCGGAAGTCAAAAAAGACCGTTGGGAAAACCGAGCCGAGTTCATCGGGAACGGCCTTTGCGGCAAGACGGTCGGCGTCATCGGCGTCGGCAACATCGGCAGCCGGGCCGTCGAAATCCTGCATTATGGGTTCAGGTGTGAAGTGCTGGGAGTCGATCCGAACAAGACTGCACTGGAAATCGAAGTTTTCGGTGGCAGGAAAGTCGAATTGGACGAACTGCTGGAAAAAGCCGAGGTCATTTGCCTCTGCGCAAGCCTGAACGAAAAGAACTACCATCTGATTTCCAAAGAAGCCATTGCGAAAATGAAAGACGGCATCTACATCTCCAACTCAGCTCGCGGGGCACTTGTGGACGAAGCAGCCATCATCGAAGCGCTCCAAAGCGGAAAGCTGCGCGGATACGCGACCGATGTGCTGGAGGTGGAACCGGGACGCAGCGATCATCCGTTCCTGGAGTATCCGAACATCATTGTGACACCGCATACATCGGCATATACGATGGAATGCCTGGAGGGGATGGGCGACAAAGTTGTTTCCGATTGCGAAGCCATCGTGGAAGGGAGAATGCCGCAACGGGCAGTGCAACCGGTCAGTCCTTACATCATAAAATAAGGGGGATAATAATGAATACAGCCGTAAATGTCAAAGTCGGGCCGCAATTTTACAAATATGGGCAAGGTGCGATGGAACTGATCCCGGACATCCTGAATGAATATGGGGTCAAACGGGTACTGTTGGTCCACGGAACGGTTTCCTGGGAGAAAGCGAGGCCTTATCTGGATTTTCTGGATGAGGAGTTCACGATCCAATACGAAAAATACAATGGGGAATGCAGCTACAATGAATCGAACCGCTTGGCCAAAATGGCCGAAGATGGCAACTTTGATTTCATCATCGGTGTCGGCGGCGGAAAGTTGTGCGATTTGGTGTATTACGTTGGAGCGCTTACGCGAAAACCTTTTGGTGTCGTTCCGACACTGGCCAGCAATTGTGCGCCATGGGCACCGTTGTCCGTCATGTACAAAGACAACGGACTTGCGGAAGGCAAAACGCAGCACTACAAAAGGCAAGCGGCATTCCTGATCACCGACCCTACGTTGGTCATCGATGCCCCGATCAACTTCTTTATCGCTGGGCTTGCCGATACCTTGGCGAAGTGGTACGAATCCGACATGATATTGGAACAGCCGGAGTTTGAAGCGAACAACTTCTTGATGCTTGCCCGGCATACGGCCAGGATCTGCAAGGATGTCATCGCTGAAGATGGGATCAAGGCGATCGAAGACATGCGCAATGGCATTGTATCGACAGAATTCATCAAAGTATCCGAAATCATTTTCGGTGTTGCCGGATTGGTCGGAGGTTTCGGCGACAAATACGCCCGCAATACTGCCGCGCACGCTATCCATGATGCGATTTCAGCCTACTTGCCGGGAGTCCACAAATACTTGCATGGGGAAAAAGTGGCCTATGGTATTTTTTATCAATTGGCCCTGGAAGGGAAATGGCAAGTGATCGATGAGCTGATGCCGATGTACGAAACCCTGCATTTGCCGAAGTCATTGACGGAAATGGGCGAATATCCGCTAGCGGATGAGGCGCTCAACAATATCGTCGCTTTGATCAACAAAAAAGAGAAGGTGCATTTGCTGCCGATCCCGATCAATGAGACTGTTTTGAAAAAAGCAATAATAGATTTAGAAAACTATATACATACGGAGGTATAAAACAATGGAAACAATTTCTGCAACGCAAAGTTTGATTCTTGCACTTTGGGTAGGGGCAGTCATGTCACGTTCATTATTGGGCGGGGCGACCTTGACTTTGCGCTTCTCACCTTTGATGACTGGTCTGATCGCAGGTATCGTAATGGGGGATGTTCAACAAGCGATGATCATCACTGCGGCAATTCAACTGATTTACATGGGTGTTTTCTCTCCAGGGGGAACGATGCCTTCTGAGCCAGCAGTCGCGGCAGCGATTGCGGTGCCGGTTGCTTTAATGGGTAACTTGCAGCCGGAAGCAGCAATTGCCGTAGCTGTTCCGGTAGGGTTGTTGGGTGCTTATTTGTACCAATTCAGATTCTTCATCAATACATTTTTGGGTAAATACACTGATAAAGCTGTAGAAGAATTAAATGACCGTGGTATCGTAAATTCGATCATCCTTTATCCGACAATCGCATCATTCTTGTTGTTCGTGCCATTAGTATTCGTCGCTTTGTACTTGGGGGCACCAGTCATTGCCGATGTCATCACCGCCTTGGAGGGTACGGTTGTGTTACACATTCTTGAAGTTGTCGGTGGGGGTCTTGCCGCTATCGGGATCGCAACAACGATTTATGTTATCGGCCGTAAAGACTACATGGTTTTCTTCCTGTTGGCTTACTTGATGAGTGTTGTACTGTCTTCCTTGTCAATCACGATGGTAACCTATGCCATTATCGGCGCTTTGATCGCAGCCGTTTTCGTACTGAGCAAGGGGCAGGCTGCCAAAACAGCTTCCGCTTCCGGTTCCGCAGGTAGTGCAGCGTTTGATGATGAAGATGACGACGATTTCTAATAAGTATGCAAATTGAAAGGAAGATGAAAAATGATGAACGCTAATCTAGATGCTAAAGGAACAAACATGTTAGCACCGGAAGAAATTACCATAAAAGATGTTACGAAAACGTATTTGCGCTGGCACTTTGCAAATGAAATTCCCCACTCCTTCGAACGTTATATTGCTCCTTCGCTCCTTTATGCGATGATGCCGATTCTGCGTAAACTGTATAAAGATGAGGATCAATTAAGAGCCGCTTACAAACGCCAATTACTGTTCTTCAATACGCAACTGTCATGGGGTGGCGGCGTCATCACAGGGCTGATGTCTTCGATGGAACAAGAACGCGCCAAAGAGATTGCCAACGGCGAAGAAGTTACCATGACAGATGATCTGATGTACAATACGAAAGCCGGTTTGATGGGTGCTTTGGCAGGGATCGGCGATTCGATCGACTCCGGTACGGTCCAATACATCTTTATCGCAATCGCAGTTCCTTGGGCACAAATGGGCAGCCCGATCGGCGCCTTGTTCCCATTCATCGCTTTTGCGCTTTACCAAGTGCTGTTGGGTGTTTTCTTTGCACGAAGCGCATTCAAGACAGGTAAAAATGCAACAGGTGTGATGCATAGCGCAGGGATTCAGACCGTTATTGAAATGTTGTCCATTCTGGGGATGTTCATGATGGGGATTCTGGCCGGAAGTTATGTTAAGGTTTCGTCAAGTTTGGAGTTTGCGATTTCGGGACGGCCGTTCGTTCTTCAGGAAATCCTGGATAAGATCATGCCGGGTATGTTGCCGTTGGCTGTTGTTCTGGGTGTGTACTTCTTCTACCTTAAAAAAGGTCTGAAGGTAACCCGTGCGTTAGTAGGGTTGACTTTGATTCTGATTGTTTTGGCTGGCATAGGTCTTCTATAAAAAAGGTTCATATTAAGAAAGGAAAGTGTGAAAAATGGGGGTAGTAAATTTAGCGCGTGTAGATGAGAGATTGATCCATGGTCAAGTAATGTTGACATTATCTCAACGCGATGGGGTCAATTCGATCTTCGTGGTTGATGATGTCGTAGCAAAGGACAAGTTCATGAAGGACCTGTACAAGAGTGCAGGCAGCCGTACAGGACAAAAAACGGTTGTCATGTCTGAAGAAAAATGCAAGTTCTACTGGGATGAATTCAAATTCAAAGAGTACAGCGCAATCCTGATCACAAAAACAGTGACCGGAATCTACAATCTGGTCAAACATGGCGTGCCGATCAAGGATCTGAACATCGGTGGAATCGCCAAAAAAAGCGATGATGATATTCTGGTAACAAAATCCGTTTATCTGAACAAGGCGGATGCGCTGAAATTGAAGGAAATGAACGAGCAGTATGGCGTCGAAAACATCTATTTCCAAGCAACGCCATCTTCGTCAAGTTCCAGTTTAGCAGATGTATTGAAGCAATTCGGTTTATAAAATAATTCCTGTTGGGAAAGCAATTGTTGCGCAACAGCAATAGCTGCTTTTCTCAAACGGGGAAATAGGGAGCAAAATGACAGGTGGCAATCAGGATGCAGCAAAATGAGAAATTTAAGGATTGGCTATTTCGGTATCAGTACATGTATCGTTCACGCCGAACAGAGAAAAGCAAAAGTCGTTTTCTCTCGGCACTGGTGACGGATATTTCGGAGATGCGGGATGATGTACAAGTGATCGCATACAATCGTGACGAGAAGGATGCCTCCAAGAACGTTTATGTCGGTGATATTCAAAAAGCGGATCGGATCATCTGCACGTACTATGACACGCCGATCCGGCATTTTGGTCCCTATGTTTTATTTGACCGAAAAGAACAGGAAAAACGGACTACCTGGTTCATCATGGTCAGTTCCGTCCTGCTGATTCTGGCGGGTATTGCCGCAACGCTCCTTTACATGCGTTACGCAGCGGGTGCGATTGACTTGATTTCTGTTCAGACCGTGGGGATCGCTCTTGCTTATGGCGTTTATTTTTATCTGTTGGGCAAAATCACCAAGGGATTGCCTAACCGAAGAACGGCAGTCCGAAATACATCGTCAGTTTTGACTTTGTTGGCAATGATTGATCAGACAAAAGGCGGGAAAACAGCGTTTGCTTTTGTGGATGAAGGCAGTTTTGGAGAAAGCGGTCTGGATGCAATGCTTACGCCTCAAAATCAGCGAGCGAAGATATTCTTTCTGGATTGCGTAGGAGCAGATGCACCGCTGCATGTTATCGGGAATGATGTCTCCAAGGCGAAATTGTTGGAATTGGGTATTGATCATCAGTCATCGGACGGAAAAATCAACTATATCTTCAGTGCAAAAACCGTTGAAAAAGAGCAAAAAATGCAATTTTATCTGGATAAGGCAGATTTGGGCCGAAAGAATGTAAACATGGAAAATATTACAAAAGTTATGGAATTGTGCCGGTAAACGCTGAGGATTTTCTGTAGCGAAGGAGGATTATCAATGTTAGGAATCGTTATTGCAACACACGGTACGTTAAGCGATGGGCTTAAAAATTCAGCGGAAGTGATTTTTGGACCGACGAATAATATCACAACAGCAAACTTGAATCTGGGTGACGATGTGCAAGCGTTAGGCGCAACGATCAAAGAATCCATCCACGAAGTAAACCAGGGAGATGGGGTCATTGTGCTGGTGGATCTGGTGAGCGCCAGCCCGTACAACCAATCGGTACTTGTGGCGAACAGTCTGGAGAAACCACTGCAAGATTCTGTTTATGTCATTGGTGGGGCAAACCTTCCGATGCTCTTGGAAGCAATCAACCATCAATTGATCGGAACACCGGTGGATGAAGCTGCTAAAGCAGTGATTGCGCAAGGCAAGAGCAGCATCAGTGAGTGGCATGTATCCATGGTTGCAGAAGATGATGAAGAGGACGATACTTTTTAAGATAAAGATAAAGAAAAGGGGAATGCTTAATGAAGTGGGGATTTAGATGGTACGGAGAAAAGGGCGATACGATTCCGTTGGATCATGTTCGGCAAATAGCTGGAATCAATGGTGTTGTGGGAACGTTGTTGACTAAGCTGCCTGGAGATGTATGGGAAGTTTCTGAAATTCAAGAATTGAAAGCGTCCGTGGAAAAAGGCGGTCTGGAATTATTGGGGATTGAAAGTGTAGCAATCCATGATGCAATCAAAGCGGGAACGCCTGAACGCGATCAGTACATCGAAAATTACATCACAACAATCAAGAACCTGTCCGCGTGCGATGTTCGCATGATTTGCTATAGCTTCAAGCCGATTTTTGGTTGGGCAAAAACAGACTTGTTCTACGAAAACAAAGATGGCAGCTTCTCGCTTGTGTATGATCAAGCAGTCGTAGATAAAATGGAACCTGCTGATATGTACAAACTGATCCATAGCCAATCGAAAGGCTTCAGCCTGCCTGGTTGGGAAGAAGAGCGCCTGAATAAATTCGGAAAATTGGTGGAAATGTACGAAGGCGTTACGGAAGAAATTTTATTTGAAAACTTGAGCTATTTCTTGAAAAAAATCATTCCGGTATGTGAAGAGATGGATGTCAAGATGGCGATTCACCCGGATGATCCTCCATTTGAACTGTTTGGCTTCCCACGCATCACAAAGAATTTGGAGGACTTGAAAAAAATCCTCAGCATTGTGGATTCTCCGTACAATGGACTGACACTCTGCACAGGGTCCCTGGGAGCTGAACCGAACAATGACATGGTCGAAATCATTCATGAAGTCGGCAAAAAAATCAATTTTGTCCACTTCCGCAACGTCGAATTTTTGGGCGAACGCAAATTCAGGGAATCTGCGCATTTGAGTACGGATGGGTCATTGGATATGTTTGCCATCATGAAAGCTTTAGTGGATGTCGGATTTGACGGAGTCGTCCGTCCCGATCATGGGCGTACCGTGTTCGGAGAAGTCGCAATGCCGGGCTATGGGTTGTATGACCGCGCGATGGGCATTGCGTATCTGCAAGGATTGCATGAAGCAATCACGAAGACAAAAGGATAAATTGCTTTTATGCGAGAAAGTGAGCGTTGAATATGCCAGCGAATATGGAACACGAAATTTACAGACAAATCGAAGAAACAAAATTACTGCCGCTTTATACGGCGACGGATCTTTCTTGTCTGGACCGTTTGGAAGAAATCCTGATCAGGAACGAAGTGCGTTTCATCGAAGTGACGTTCCGAAGCGACCTGGCTTTGGATGCCATCAAGAAATTAGCCCAATCCGGCGAGCTGATTGTCGGTGCAGGCACTGTACGGACATTGAAAGAGGCGAAAGATGCGGTTGAAAATGGTGCGAAGTTCATTGTCTCGCCTGCAATCGTTCCGGACGTAATCGAATACTGCATCGAGCAGGACATCCCTGTATTCCCTGGGACTGCGACGCCTGGAGATATCCAACGGGCTACGGAATATGGCATCAAAGTTGTGAAATTTTTCCCCGCAGATATCTACGGTGGGCTGAAAGCGATCAACGCATTGAGTGGTCCTTTCTACGATGTCAAGTTTTTGCCGACGGGCGGAATCAATGAAGAAAACTTTATGGAATATGTCGAAAATGACCACATAGTCGCTGTGGGTGGATCATTCATCATTTCCGAATCAGCCATCAAAAAAGACGATGGAAAAACAGCGGATAAAATATTGAAAGCATTGGTGGACAAAATCAGAGCCTAAAGGGCATTTGGTGAAATCTGCAAAAAACAGCCGCATACGCCGCGATTCATTTCGCGCGTATGCGGCTGTTTTTTTGTGCCAAGTCTTACTCAGCTTTCTTGTTCTGATTTACCATCATATCGCGGATCTCTTTCAGGTATTGTTCGACAACCGGTACTTCGGCTTCGACTTCCACAGGTTCCTCAGCAGGCATCTTATTTTTCAGTTTGTTGACTGCCTTGATCATCAGGAAGAGGACAAGTGCGATCAGCAGGAAGTTCATCACGGCTTGCAGGAAATTACCGTACGTGAAGTCTGCCTGTCCGATCTTGAATGATAGACCGGTCAAATCAGCATTGCCGGTCAAGGCTACGATGATCGGTGTGATGATGTCTGCTACTAATGAATTGACGATTGCGGTAAAGGCACCCCCGATGACAACCCCGACGGCAAGATCAAGCACGTTCCCACGCATGATGAATGTTTTGAATTCTTTCCACATATTTTTTCACCTCCGTTTAAGATAATTATAGTCCAGTTTTTTCCGGATAGCAAAAA
>Ga0194137_10002044_pt1 | contig 12090 bp, 14 predicted proteins | sample TARM_MetaG_T3_14_FD_134025 | JGI IMG/M metagenome (GOLD analysis project Ga0194137, IMG submission 134025) | Freshwater microbial communities from Pennsylvania, USA, analyzing microbe dynamics in response to fracking - TARM_MetaG_T3_14 (version 2) | ecosystem: Environmental > Aquatic >...
AAGCTGGTAATGCGCTCACGCCGACCAGTGGCGATCCAGTGCACAAAGATTTCCGGACGACGCGACTCGAAGGACACATAGGCGATCCGCTGCCCGTCCGGCGAATAACTGGGCGAAAGGATCGGCTCACGCGATTGCAGCAAGGTTACCGCACGGGCACCATCGTAATCAGCGCGCTGGAGCGTGTAGCGGGTATTGTCCACCGAAAAACGCTCGGCAGCTACGTAGAGTATCTTGGTACTAAAGGCACCGCGAATACCGGTAATCTGCTCGAACACCTGGTCGCTCAAGTGGTGAGCCATATCACGCAGCTGCGCCTGGGTACCACTGACCACCTTGGTCATCAGTATCTCTTCACGCGCCACGCTGTACAGCGCATAGTTGAGCTCGTAGCGCTCGGCAGTTCCGGTTATACGGCCGGCCACGACAAACTCCACCCCCAACATGCGCCAGTCACGGGCAAAGATCTCCTCGGCACGGGTCGGGTAGCTGAGCATGTTTTCCCGGGCAAAGGGCGCAAACATGCCGGTATTGCGCAGGTTATTGGCGGTGATCTGGGCCAGATCCTCGGACAGGGGTGCAGCCCCCTGCCAACCGAAGGGCACCACGGCAATGGGTGTCGGCCGATCGGTGCCACGGGTAATCTCGATGGCCTCCTGGGCCATTACCATCTGCGCCAGCAGCAAGGCTGCCAGTGTCATCAGGCTACGGATGTACTGTTTCATCAGAAATCCAGATCCTCGGGTTTGAATACCAGTTCGCGTTGCCGATACAGACGATTGAATGCGGCCGGGTCGTCACGCGACAGTTGCTGGAACTCAGGTATGCGTCCCACGTTGCGCACGGCCTGAACCGCTGACTGATCGAAGCCCGCGTCGCCGCTGGAGCGTACCACCACCACATCGGTGATCTGCCCGGTCGGCAACATGCTGATACGAACTCGTACCACCATGCCATTACGCGCGGTCGGCGGACGCCGCCACTGCTCACTCACATAGCGGCGGATCAGGTCGTCATAGCTGGCCGCCACCTGCTCACCAAACTGCTCGGCCGGGGCGCGCTGATACTGCGTCTCGTCAGCCAGCAACTCGGCAAGCGCCCGTGCCCGGGCATCTTCCTGCGCCTTGCGTTGTGCGTCCTCGGCTGCCTTGCGCTTGGCATCCTCGGCAGCCTTACGCCTGGCCTCTTCCGCCGCTTTCCGCTTGGCCTCTTCCTCTGCCTTGCGTTTGGATTCCTCGGCCGCCTTGCGTTTGGCATCTTCTTCAGCCTTGCGCTTGGCCTCCTCAGCCGCCTTCAGGCGAGCTGCCTCAGCATTTGCCTTGCGCTGCTCTTCGGCCTTTTTCTGTTCTTCTGCTTTCTTCTGCTCTTCGGCTTTTTTACGCACCTCTGCGGCAGCAGCCTGCTCGCGCTGCTGCGCAGCCTGTTCCGCCACCTTTTGCTCGGCGGCCTTGCGCTCCGCTTCCTGCTGCTGGCGTTGTTTGGCCAGCTCTTCGGCCTCATGACGCTTTGCTGCTGTGCGCTCGGCCTCACCCGCAATACGCTGATCAGTCGGCGTGGTAGCCGGGCTCTGTGCATTAAGCTGCACCAACGTAGCCTGCACAATCGGCCGTGCCGGCTCGAACTCCGGCGCCGAGGTAAAGGATACAAACAGCATCAGGATCACCACCAGATGCAATCCGATCGACTTCAGCAGCGGACCGCCCAGACTGTTACCCGGCGGCGGAGGTGCGTCGCGTCTGTTCACGGGGCCTCGGTGATCAGTCCGACATTGGGAACACCGGCGGCCTGCAACGCAGCCATTGCACTGACCACTACGCCATAGTTGGCTTCCCGGTCACCACGGATATACACCAGCGTATCCGGCCGGGCCCGCATGATCTTGCCGACACCGTCGGTCATCTGCTCCAGGGTAATGGCCGAGTCGGTCTGGTTCTCGGTATCTACCGCCTCGCCCAGATTCCAGAAGAAGGTGCCATCGGCCAGCACCGACAGGGTCAGCACCTGCTGGTTAGTGTCGGATGGCAACACTTCGCTGGACACTTGCGGCAAATCAACCTTGACGCCCTGATTGAGCATGGGCGCGGTCACCATGAAAATCACCAGCAGCACCAACATCACGTCGATGTAAGGCACCACGTTCATTTCGGCGACCGGCTTGCGTTTCTGGCGTCTGCCCTGAACCTGCATGTGCGCTCCCGGTTACTCGTCGCCAGCGTGCACACGACGGTGCAGAATGCTGGAAAACTCGTCGGCAAAGGTGTAGTAGCGGCTGATCAGCATCTCGGAACGGGCCGAGAAGCGGTTGTAGGCGATAACCGCCGGAATTGCCGCAAACAGACCAATGGCTGTGGCGATCAGCGCCTCGGCAATACCCGGAGCCACCGTGGCCAGGGTTGCCTGCTGCACGGTGGCCAGCCCTCGGAAGGAGTTCATGATGCCCCACACGGTACCGAACAGACCGATGTAGGGACTGGTGGAACCCACCGTGGCAAGGAACGGCAGATGCTGCTCAAGCTTTTCCTCCTCGCGGGAAATCGCCACGCGCATCGAACGCTGCACCGCATCCATCACCGCATCCGGGTCAACCCCTGGTTGCTGGCGCATGCGCGAAAATTCCTTGAAGCCGGCACGGAATATCTGCTCAAGCCCTGAATCCTCGTTGGGCTTGCCGGTAACCTGGCGATACAGCTTGGCCAGATCAACACCTGACCAGAACCGCTCTTCAAAATCATCCAGCGAGGTCTTTGCCGCACGTATGGCCTGACTGCGCTGAAAGATCATCACCCAGGACACCACCGATGCCAGCACCAGTGTCAGCATCACCAGCTGCACCAGAATGCTGGCGCTGGCGATCAGGTGCCACATCGACATTTGATCAGCTTGCACGCTCTGCCTCTCCCCGTTCGGCTTCAACTTCATTGACCACAATGGTCGAGGCAAAAGCCTCGACCAATGCAGCCGGAATCGCTCTTGGACGGTAGCGGTCGCCACTTACACAGGCCACCAGCACCTCCCCCTCACACAACAACTGGCCATCCGCACGCGTTACCCGCTGGGTAAAACGCACGCTGGCGCGCTTCAGTTCCAAGACCGCAGCCGTCACTACAAGTTCATCATCCAGTTGCGCGGGCGCATGGTAACGCGCCGCCACCGAGTGGACGACGAAGATGATGTTTTCCCGTTGCAGAACGCTTTGATCAAAGCCCAGAGAACGTACCAGTTCGGTTCGCGCCCGTTCCATGAACTTCAGGTAATTGACGTAGTAGACGATGCCACCGGCATCGGTATCCTCGAAATAGACGCGGGCTGTCAGCGCGAACGGCAGCCCCTGTTTCTCAGCGCGCATAATGTAGAGCCAACCCCCGGGTTTGCCTAGTGGGGTGCAAGCCCCTTTGAGAATTATATTTTTCTATCGCTAACCGTGATCCTGATTACCTTCAAACAGGTCAGCAGCCAACTCGGCACGTCCTCCAGGCACTTTCAGTCCGAAATGCAGGTAGGCATGCCGGGTCACCACCCGTCCACGCGGTGTGCGCATGATGAACCCCTGCTGGATCAGGTAAGGCTCGAGCACATCCTCGATGGTATGCCGCTCCTCACTGATGGCTGCAGCCAGGCTGTCAACGCCGACCGGCCCGCCATCAAACTTGTCGATCATGGTCAGCAGCAGGCGCCGATCCATATGATCGAACCCCTGCTCATCAACATCCAGCAGATTCAGCGCCTTGTCCGCCACGGCCCGGCAGATCAGCGGCTCGCCGCGCACCTCGGCAAAGTCGCGCACCCGGCGCAGCAAACGGTTGGCGATCCGCGGCGTGCCGCGCGAGCGACGGGCCACCTCAATGGCGCCTTCCGCCTCGATGCGCATGCCGAGAATACCGGCGGAGCGACTGACAATGGTGGCCAGATCCTCGACGCCATAAAACTCCAGGCGCTGGACTATGCCGAAACGGTCGCGCAGCGGGTTGGTCAGCATGCCGGCGCGGGTGGTGGCGCCGACCAGGGTAAAGGGCGGCAGATCCAGTTTGATCGAACGGGCCGCCGGGCCTTCGCCGATCATGATGTCGATCTGGTAATCCTCCATCGCCGGGTAGAGGATTTCCTCGACCACCGGTGACAGGCGGTGAATTTCGTCTACAAACAGCACATCGCCGGCTTCCAGACTGGTCAGCATGGCGGCCAGATCGCCCGCACGCTCGATAACAGGCCCTGAGGTACTTTTCAGTTTGACGCCCATTTCGGCGGCAATGATGTTGGCCAGGGTAGTCTTGCCAAGTCCCGGCGGACCAAAGATCAGCACATGGTCAAGCGCCTCGCCACGCCCCTTGGCGGCCTTGATGAACAATTCCATCTGCTCGCGCACCACCGGCTGACCGATATAGTCATGCAGGCGCAACGGACGAATCGCCCGGTCGATCACCTCTTCCTGCTGGCGTGGTGTGGCGGCAATCAGCCGATCCTGCTCAATCATGGACTACCCCTGTACTGTTCAGGCTGACACCATGCCCTTGAGTGCGCGGCGAATCAACTCCTCGCTGCTCAGTCCCTCCTCCTCCACCGCTGCCACCGCACGGCTGGCCTCCTGCGGCTTGTAACCCAGCGCGATCAGCGCGCTGACTGCATCATTGGCATGACTGGGGGGCGACACGGGCATGGCTTGCGGGGTCAAACCGCGCAGACTATCGGGCAGACTGTCCCAGGCCTTGAAGCGGTCGCGCAGCTCGATCAACAGGCGCTCGGCGGTTTTCTTGCCAACCCCGGGTACCCGTACCAGCGCCCGGCTGTCCTGGGCCTGAACCGCGCGCACCAGCTCGTCAGCACTCAGACCGGACATCAGCGCCAGCGCCAGCTTGGGGCCAACGCCACTGAGGCGGATTAGCTCACGGAAAATCTCGCGGTCGCGCTTGTCGGCAAAGCCGTAGAGCAACTGGGCATCCTCGCGCACCACCAGATGGGTATGCAGGGTCACTGTTTCGCCCAGCGCCGGCAGGCTGTAGAAGGTGGTCATCGGCGCATCCAGCTCGTAGCCGACCCCCTGCACATCCAGCAATATATGCGGCGGCTGCTTTTCCAGCAGCACGCCCCTGAGTCGTCCGATCACCCGGGTCTCCTTGTTGTGATTCAGCGGCGCCGGATGCGCCCGCCACGCAGGCCCAGCACGCCGCCACCCAGTTGTTGCTGAAGGCCCAGCGAATGGGCATGGCACAGGGCGACTGCCAGCGCATCGGCGGCATCCGCCTGTGGCGTGCCGGACAGTCCAAGCAACTGGGTCACCATATGCTGCACCTGGGCCTTGTCCGCGGCGCCGGTCCCGACCACCGCCTGCTTGACCTGCCGGGCAGTATACTCGCGCACCTCGAGACCGGCATGCACCGCCGCGACTATCGCCGCACCGCGCGCCTGACCGAGCTTCAGCGCCGAGTCCGGGTTGCGCGCCATAAACACCTGCTCAATGCTCAGCACCTCGGGGCGGTACTCGGCAATCAGGCTGCCCAGATGTTCGAAAATCATCTTCAGCCGCTGCGGGAACTCGGCTTCGCCCAGGCGAATGCAGCCGGAGGTGATGTACTCGCACTGCCCGCCCTGTTCGCGGACGATGCCGAAGCCGGTAATCCGCGAGCCGGGGTCAATTCCGAGAATCAGTGGCATGAGGGTCCTTGGCTGAAAGCTGAAAGCTGAAAGCTGAAAGCTGAAAGCGTGATCAGTGTGCGCTTTGGCGCTGTCCAGCGCCGCTGAGAGATGGCAGAAGAAAAGCCTGATACCTGCCAGCCTTCCTACAACTGCTCCATCACGTCTGCCGGAATATCGGCGTTGGTGTAGACATTCTGCACATCGTCAAGGTCTTCCAACATATCAACCAGTCTGAGCACCTTCTGTGCAGTCTCCAGATCCAGGGTGCTGGTAGTCGCCGGAATCATTGCCACCTCGGCACCATCGGCAGTGAAACCCGCCGCATCCAAGGCATCCTTGACTGCACCGAAGGTCTCGAAGGCTGTCAACACCTCGAGCGAGCCGTCGTCATGCTCCAGCACATCCTCGGCACCGGCTTCCAGCGCGGATTCGAGCAGCACATCCAGATCCGTACCCGGCGCATAGCCGATCTGGCCGCGACGACTGAACAGATAGGCGACCGAGCCATCGGTGCCCAGGTTGCCGCCGCACTTGCTGAAGGCATGCCGCACTTCACCGACAGTGCGGTTGCGGTTGTCGGTCATCACCTCAACCAGTACCGCCACCCCGCCACTGGCATAGCCCTCGTAGGTCAGCTCTTCCATGCTGTCGGCGTCGTTGCTGCCGGCACCGCGGGCAATCGCGCGATCGATGGTGTCACGGGTCATATTGGCAGTCAGCGCCTTGTCCACCGCCGAGCGCAGGCGCGGGTTATCCGCCGGCAGCGGCCCACCGAGTTTGGCAGCCACCGTCAGTTCACGGATCAGCTTGGTGAAAATCTTGCCGCGCCTGGCGTCCTGGGCTGCCTTGCGGTGCTTGATATTGGCCCATTTGGAATGACCGGCCATGACTCACTCCTGTCAGAAACTCAGCGACAAGCGACAACGGCTTGCCGCTTGCCGCTGCCTTTATTCCGCCTTTGGCTGCTCACGCAGACGGATATGCAGCTCACGCAGGGCCTTGTTGTCGACCAGGCCTGGCGCCTGGGTCATCACACAGGCAGCGCTCTGGGTTTTCGGGAAGGCAATCACTTCGCGGATCGAGCTGGCGCCGGTCATCAGCATCACCAGACGGTCCAGACCAAAGGCCAAACCACCGTGCGGCGGCGCACCGTACTTAAGCGCGTCGAGCAGGAAGCCGAATTTCTCCTGCTGCTCCTCGGGGCTGATGCCAAGAATATCGAATACCGCCTGCTGCATGTCCTTGCGGTGGATACGGATCGAGCCGCCACCCAGTTCGGTGCCGTTCAGCACCATGTCGTAGGCGCGCGACAGGGCGGTGGCCGGATTGGCCTTGAGCTCTTCCGGACTGCATTGCGGCGCGGTAAACGGATGGTGCAGGGCCGACAGCGAGCCGTCGTCGTTCTCCTCGAACATCGGGAAGTCCACCACCCACATCGGCGCCCATTCGCAGGTCAGCAGGTTCAGGTCATGACCAAGCTTGATGCGCAGGGCACCCAGTGCCTCGGAGACGATCTTCGCCTTGTCGGCGCCAAAGAACACGATGTCGCCATCCACCGCACCGACGCGGTCGAGGATCACATTGATATTGTCCAGCGGGATGTTCTTGACGATCGGCGACTGCAGTCCCTCGACGCCGGCAGCACGCTCATTGACCTTGATGTAGGCCAGACCCTTGGCACCATAGATACCGACATACTTGGTGTAATCGTCAATCTGCTTGCGCGGCATGCTCGCGCCACCCGGCACCCGCAGCGCGGCAACCCGGCACTTGGGATCATTGGCCGGGCCGGCGAACACCTTGAAATCGACATCCTTCAGCTGGTCTTCAACATCCACCAGCTCCAGCGGAATGCGCAGATCCGGCTTGTCCGAGCCGTAGCGGTGCATGGCTTCGGAGAACGGCATGTGCGGGAAGTCGCCCAACTCGACATCCAGCACCTCCTTGAACAGCTTGCGGATCATGCCTTCGGTCAGGCCGATGATGTCCTGCTCGTCGAGGAAGCTGGTTTCGATGTCGATCTGGGTGAATTCGGGCTGACGGTCGGCGCGCAGGTCCTCGTCGCGGAAGCATTTGGCAATCTGGTAGTAACGGTCAAAACCGGACACCATCAGCAATTGCTTGAACAACTGCGGCGACTGCGGCAGGGCGAAGAAGCTGCCAGCGTGGGTTCGGCTGGGCACCAGATAGTCGCGCGCACCTTCCGGAGTGGCGCGGGTCAGGATCGGCGTTTCCACATCGAGGAAGCCGTTGTCGTCGAGGTAACGGCGCACACTGCTGGTAATGCGCGAGCGCAGCTTCAGCTTGGCCGCCATCTCCGGACGGCGCAGATCGATAAAGCGGTAGCGCAGACGGGTTTCCTCACCAACATCGCTGTATTCATCCAGCGGGAACGGCGGGGTTTCGGCCTGGTTCAGCACCTCAAGCTGGTAACCCAGCACCTCGATGGCACCGGATGCCATGTTCGGGTTGCGCGCACCCTCGGGGCGCAGGCGCACCTTGCCGGTAACCTTGACCACATACTCGCTGCGCACCCGGTCAGCCTTGGCAAAGGTTTCCTCGCGATCCGGATCGAACACCACCTGGGCAAGGCCCTCGCGGTCACGGATATCCAGAAAGATCACGCCACCATGGTCGCGGCGACGGTGCACCCAGCCGCAGAGAGTGATTTCCTGATCCGCCAGCGTCTCGTTCAACTGGCCGCAATAGTGGGTACGCATCATGGTGTTGGCTGTCCTGTAGGCTTGGATTCGAATGCCCTGCCGAAGCTGTCGCCCCTGCGGCATCCGCACTGTCAATAAAGCCGGGTAATATACCCGAAACCCGCCGCACTTCGCGACACTCGGCGCTGCGCCTTGTCGCACCCCCTTGAGTTGCAAGGTTCTGGCCCTATACTCGTCTGATATGTCCAGCAACGCGGAGAGACGCATGAAAATCGATATCGGCATCAGCGAAGCCAACCGTTCAGCCATTGCCCAGGGTCTGTCGCGACTGCTGGCCGACACCTACACCCTGTACCTGCAGACCCATAATTTTCACTGGAACGTCAAGGGCCCGATGTTCCAGACCCTGCACCTGATGTTCGAAACCCAGTACAACGAACTGGCTCTGGCGGTAGATGAGATCGCCGAGCGCATCCGCACCCTGGGCTTTGCCGCCCCCGGCACCTACAAGCAGTTCGTCGAGCTCAGTTCGATCAAGGAAGTGGAAGGCGTTCCCGAAGCCAAGGAAATGATCCGCCTGCTGGTGGAAGGTCAGGAAGCCTGCGTACGCACCGCGCGCAGCATTTTCCCGGTGTGTGATGAAGCCAGCGACGAGCCCAGCGCCGACCTGCTGACCCAGCGCATGCAGGTGCATGAAAAAACCGCCTGGATGTTGCGCAGCCTGCTCGAAGGCTAACCTCACCCGGTCCGCACTTACGCATCACCACACCCCGCGTGAGTGCGGACACTTTGAGTCAGCTGGCGAAACGGGTTACATTGCGCCGCCTGCCATTGCAGGCAGAGCTTGCTACTCCCGTGAACATGCCGGCAGGCCAACGCCGGCCAGAACAGACTCGACATACCCTATATGACAATGACAATCCGCCATATCACCCTTCTGGCCGCCGGTCTCGGCAGCCTTACGCTCGGCCTTTGTGCCAGCTTTGACTTTACCCCTGCCAACGGCAGCGCCATTGCACTCAGCGGCATCCTTGCCGGCCTGCTGTGCCTGCAGAATCTGCTGGTACGCATCACAGGCGGCAGCCCACGCAGCGCACAACTGGCCGGCAACGCCCAGGCACTACTGCTGATACTGGGCGCGCTGGGCCCGATCAGTGCCGCCCTGGATCTGGCTGGCAGTCAGGTTACTGCCGTTCTGGCCTTTGCCGCCCTGCTAAGCGCCCTGGGCGTCTGTACCGGACTGGTATGGTCAAGCATTCCCCAGGGCAGCCAGAGCACGACGCCCCGCAGTGCCCGTACCAGCACCCCGCGCGAGCAGGGTATGGTGAAATGGTTCAACAGCAGCAAGGGCTTTGGCTTTATCAGCCGCGACGGTCAATCTGATGTGTTCGTGCACTTCCGTTCCCTGCGTGACCCGGACGTACGCAGCCTCAATGAGGGCGAACGGGTCGAATTCCTTGCCGTGCCCAACGACAAGGGCGTACAAGCAGAAGACGTGATACTGCTGGACATACGGATCAGGTGACCCGACCGAGGGGCCGCCATCAATAGTGTGGCGGCCGCTCCTCGACCACATCCTCAGGCATGGCCCCGGCCAATTCCTCCTGACGACGCATCATAAGACGCACTATCTCTCGCATCCGGTCAATCTCCAGCTGCTGGTGCCCCAGTGCATCATTCAGCGCCTGCAGCGTATCTTCCTGAAAGCTGAGCCGCATCTCCAGCTCGGCAATCCGTGCCTCATACTCTGCACTCATGTCCGCTCCCCAGAGAAAACAAAACCCAATCCGAGCACACCACGCAGACGGTCAATACGCTGGGCAATCAACTGCTCGTCACACTCAGCCACCGGCAGACGCCCCCACACAGGTGCAGGCCAGGCCACATCGCTGCGATAACGCACCACGTGATGCACGTGCAATTGCGGCACCATATTACCCAGCGCGGCAATATTCAGCTTGTCCGCAGCAAATACATCTTTAAGCACTTCTGCCAGATGACAGGACTCATCCAGCAGCTGCCGGCGATCAAGCGCATTCAACTGGAATATCTCACTGACATCCTCGCGCTGGGGCACCAGAATGAACCAGGGATACTGGGCATCCTTCATCAACAACAGCAAAGACAAGGGAAAACGACCAACTTCCCGGCAATCGGCAAGCATCTGGTGATGCAGACTGAACATGGACACCTCTCTGATAACAAGGTTGTAAAAATATACTGATTCACCCGAAACAGGCGCTGTTTTGCGGTAGAATGCACACCATTGCAAGGGCGGGAAAGCCTTGCAGCATCACTGCAAGAAGATGGCGTAATGGCATGAGTCGCCACAATTATTCACGAACTGCCGCACAGATACTTGGCATTTTCGTGAAAGATGGATTAACGTTAATAGACAACTAAAACTATAACGGGTTCCAAACCAACAGGATTTTTCCCAAGGAGCACAATATGAAAAACACCGTGAAGTGGAGTTCCATCGCTCTGGCCGTTGCCATGGGCAACGCCATGATCAGCAGCCAGGCTGTTGCCGGCGAAGGTTTCGTCGAAGGCGCTTCCGCCACCTGAGCAACCGCACCGTTTATTTCAATCGTGATTTCCGTACCCGCATCTATGACGATCAAAACCAAGAGCTGAATGGCAAGGCCGAAGAAACCGGTACCGGCTTCCTGCTGAACTTCGAGTCCGGCTTTACCGAAGGCCCGATCGGCCTGGGTGCTGACGTTGTAGCTTCCGCCGGTTTCAAGGTTGACAGCGGCAAGGGCCGCGCTGACACCGGCCTGTTGGAAATGGGCAACAACGGTCGCGCCAACAGCGAATACTCGGAAATCCGTGGCGCAGTAAAGGCCAACATTCTGGGTGACACCACCCTGCGCTATGGCGTGCACTTCCCGGAGAACCCGGTCGTTGCCTATGACGACGCCCGTCTGCTGCCCCAGCACTACCAGGGCTACAGCGTCACCAACAGCTCCATCGATGGTCTGTTTGTCGAAGCTGGCCGCATGAACAAGCGCGGCGAGATGAATGATTCCAGCGAATCCAGCAAGGTAAGTACAGCAGTAGCTGATGCCAACAAGGTAACCTATCTGGGCGGCACCTATGCTTTCGCTGAAAACCTGAGCGCCAGCCTGTACACCTCCAAAATGGACAAGGGCTGGAAGCGTCATTTCCTCGGCGCCACCCACACCGCCGACCTGGGCAACGGTCTGAGCCTGACCAGCGATCTGGCCCACTACCACACCTCCGATGACAGCCCGTCCGGCAACAGCTTCCAGAACAAGGCAAGCTCGCTGGCCTTCACTCTGGGTGCCGGCCACCATGCTGTCACTGCTGCCTACCAGCGCATGAGCGGTGATGCTGGTTTTGCCTATGATGACGGCGCTATCTTCCTGGCCAACTCGGTACAGATCATGGACTTCGAGGAGAAGAACGAGCGCTCCTGGCAGGCCCGTTACGACTATGACTTCGAAGGCCTGGGTATTCCGGGTCTGAGCTTTATGACCCGTTATGTACGCGGCAGCAATATCGACAACGGTGCTGGCAATTCTGACGGCAAGCGCTGGGAGCGCAACAGCGAGCTGCGCTACACCGTGCAGTCCGGTGCCCTGGAAGGCCTGAACCTGCGCTGGCGCAATGCCACCCTGCGTCAGAATGACGTCCAGGGCGACAGCACTGACATCGACGAAAACCGCCTGATCGTTTCCTACACCTGGAACCTGCTGTAATCCAGAAAGGAAGCTGAAAAAGCCCGGCCCCGTGCCGGGCTTTTTCGTTTGCGTCCGCCAGCAGCGGCGCA
>Ga0194137_10002045_pt1 | contig 12090 bp, 10 predicted proteins | sample TARM_MetaG_T3_14_FD_134025 | JGI IMG/M metagenome (GOLD analysis project Ga0194137, IMG submission 134025) | Freshwater microbial communities from Pennsylvania, USA, analyzing microbe dynamics in response to fracking - TARM_MetaG_T3_14 (version 2) | ecosystem: Environmental > Aquatic >...
CCAACAGCGTCATCGCCTGGGGCGCCGAGACCGAGAAGCCGGACTACGACTACGCCCGCGGCACGGTGCTGCGCGTCTTCGAGCTGGATCACGGCAAGAGCGCGGCGTTCACCGTCGTCGGCATGGACGGCCGCGTGGCCGCGCGCGGCACGGTCAGTCGCGAGGGAGCGCAGTACGCGGCCGAGGTCACCGAAGGCAGCCTGCGCGACTGGAGCCTGGATGTAGACGGAAAGCGCAGCCCCGTGCTGGCTGAGGGTGCTTCATTGCATTGGAAGGTGGAACGATGACGGGACGGCGATCGACTTCCTTGCGACCGGGGTTGGTCGCCTTGCTGCGGGCTCGCCTGCAGAAGATCAGCCGCCTGCTGCGCGGCTCGCCGCCGCCGCCGGCATTGGTGCGCACCGATCCGGCCATCGCCGAGGCGGCGCCGCTGCGCCAGGCGCTCAAGCAACTGCTCGACCTGCATCCCAGCAGCCGCCAGCTGATGCGGCATCTCGGCTATGTGGAGAGGGCGCTGGCCCGGCAGGGCACGCGGGCCCTGGACGAGGTGCCGGTGGAGGTCATGGAGACGGCACTGGAACAGCTGGACGCCATCGTCAGCAACTGGTCCGATCGTGATCTCGCCGACCTGCGGTCGCGCATGGCCGTGGCGATCAAGCGGCGCTCCGAGGAGGCCTTCTTCGGCCCGGACGACGACGCCCGGCGGTCGGACTTTGCGACCGCGTCGCGCCTGCTGGTGGGAGATGTTGCCCATTCGGTGTTCGAGGAACTGCAGCGCCAATACCAGGGCCTGCTTCCACAGGAGAGGATCCAGGTTGTCCTGGGCCCCTCGCCGGCCGCGTCGCGCCAGCCAGGCTGACCCGCTAGAACCTGTCGAAGAAGGCCTTGGTCTCGCTGGCCGAGAAGGCGGGCGGCCAATGGCCGCCGGTGGCGTGGCCGCACCAGACGACGGGTTTGCCAGGGCTGCAGCCCTGGTACTCGACGCAGCCGTTGCTGCCGATGGGCTTGGTGGTGGCGCTGCAGCTGTTGCGCGCCAGGAAGGTGTTGCGGGCCTCCTCGCCGGCCGAGTAGGGTACGGTGTTGTCGTCTATCGCGTGGTCGAAGATGGCGGCCACCCGGTTCGAGGATGTGCCGCAGCCACTCCACAGCGAGCCCGACAGCGGGGCGATGGCGCGCACCACGTCGCCCATCTCGCAGCCGATGGCGTTGGACATCATGGCGCCGAAGCTGAAGCCGGTCGCGAACACGCGTTGAGGATCGGTGCAGACGCCTTGCTGGACTTGGCTGATCAGGGCCCGCATGAAGCGGATGTCGCGCCCGCCGGGGTTGGCCCAGCCCTTGTCCAGGCCTTGCGGCGCAATGAAGATGGCGTCGTTGCCGTAAAGGGGCTTGAGCCCGAAGTAGTTGTTCCAGGTGCGCACCTCTGTGGCGCTGCCGTCGCGCCAGTGCAGGCCGATGATGACGGGATAGGCCTTGTTGCTGTCGTAGCCGGCCGGCAGATCCAGCCAGTAGCTGCGCGCGATGCCGTCCGAGATGATGGTCTGCTCGCCGGTGGCGAGTGCGGCCGCCTTGCCGCAGCCGGCGCTGCCGGACGGCTGTGGTGCCGGCGCGGGTGCCGGTGCAGGCACCGGGCTGCCGGCCGCGGCCCCGCCGCCTCCACAGGCAGCCAGGGCGGCGACCAGCCAGGCGGCGCCGAATGCCGAACGAAGCCGCACGGCGGGTTTGGGGGCTTGCATCGTGGTCATCAGGGGCTCCGTGGAGGGACGGCGGGCGTCAGCGCCTGCAGGGCCGCCGACACATAGACCAGGGGCGCGTTCCAGTTGATCGCGATCTCGTTGGTCGTGTAGCTGCACAGGGCGTCGAGATAGGCCTTGGCTGGTGCCCTGGAGGGATAGGCCTGGCTGGGGCAGTCGCCGCCTACGTCGGCCTTGGGCCCGCCGACGATCATTCCCGGCACAGGCGCTTGCTGGGGCATGGCAGCCGAGGGGCGGTGGTGGGGATGCAGGGGCGAGCGGGTGCCGAAGCCGGTCACCATCGCGTAGCCCGTGGGATGGCGCCCCAGCACGAAGTCCAGGGCCGACTGCGCGGCGTCCAGCATGCGGCGCTCGCCGCTGACGCGAAAGCCCTGCACCAGCATCAGGGCCTGATTCAGCGCAACGGAGTTGCTGCCCCAGATGAAGTCCTCGCCCTGCATGGCGACGCGATAGGGCGAGGCCTGCCAGCGCGTGGCGAAGCTGTCGGCCAGCGATTGGACCTGGCCCTCGACCCAGCGGCGGTCGTCCGTGCCCAGACGATCGCGGTACTGCGCCAGGCTGGTCCAGGCCAGCGCGCCGACGCTGGCCCAGCCCGGCACTTCGATGCGCGGCGCGATGCGGCGAAAGGCCTGCCAGTAGGCTGGCTCGCGCGTCGTGACGAGGAGCTCGGCGGCGGCCCAGGCGAATTCGTCCGCCAGTTGCTGGTCTTCGTAGCCGCCGGTGTGGATGTCGGCCGGCTGACGGTAGATGACGTCGGGATGGGCCTGGGCCCATTGCCAGGCGCGCTTGGAGGCTTCCAGCATGCGGGCCGACAAGCCCGGCCGCTGGCCTTCGAAGGCGGCAAACAGGCGGCTGGCCTGGGCCATGACGGCCGCGAAGTCCAGCGTCGCCGCCGTGCTCTTCATGACCACGTAGCGGTCGTGCCTCGCCTGGTGGGGCAGGACGATGCCGTCGAAGCGCTGGTCGGTGAGCTTGTGATAGACGCCGCCGTCGGCGGGGTCCTGCATGGCCAGCATCCACTCGAGGTTCCACAGCGCCTCGTTCAGCACGTCGGGCAGGCCGTTGCCGGTCTCGGGGATGTCGACCTTCTGCTGCTGGAAGAAGGCCGGAAAATGCTCCCAGGCCGCCAGCAGCGTGTAGGTGCTGATGCCGGAGTTGACGATGTATTTGTTGTAGTCGCCGGCGTCGTACCAGCCCTTGGGGGCGCTGATGACCGTGCCTGCGGGGCGGCCCGGGCTCGAGGCCGAGGCATGCACGAGGACGCGGTCGTCGGGATGGCCGGCAGGGCGGGCCCAGCCGCCGGCGTGGGCGGCGTCGAGGGCGATGCCGGCGCGGTTGAAGTAGAAGAACTTCAGGGCCGCGGCATTCAGCGCCACATAGGCGTTGGGCGCGACAACGAAGGGCGCGGACGGCGGCAGGCCGACCACCTGCAGGCGGTAGCGGCCGGGCTCGCCCAAGGCCGAGAAGTCGGCCAGGCGCAGCTTCTGCTGGGCCGGCTCCCAGGTGCGCGCCGCTTGCAGCGGGCCGCGCCAGACCTCGCGGCCCGTCGTCGCGTCGACGACGGCAAAGCTGTCGGCTGCCCCCTCGGGCAGGGCGGCCCATTTGCTGCCGCCGGGCAGATAGCCGACCTGGTTGAGCTGGATGGCCGTGGTGTCGGCGGCGCTCGACACGGCAACGGGTGCCTGGCTGCAGGATTGCAGGGCCAGCAGGGCCGGCAACAGGGCGAGCCGGGTGAAGGGTTTCAGCAGCGTCATGGGAAAAGTTCAGCGTGGGGGTGGACTGCCAGTCGACGCTCTCGCGTCAGCCGCGGTCGTCGCTGACCTCCAGCGTGGCGCGGCCCGGTGCTGGTTCGACGGCCGGCCACACAGCGATGCGGTCGACGACTTCGACGGTACCGATGAGCTCGCCATTGAGCCGCAGCGTCACCTTGCGCTGGCTGGCGATGTGCAACGCCGGCTTGCGCTGCCACCAGGCCCGCATCAGGTGGTGGGCGTGTTTCAGAGTGCGGCGGTACCAGGCGGCGCAGCATCAGGGCGCTCCGCGCTCCAGCATCACCCGGCCCCCGATGCCCGAGGCCTGGCCCGGCGCGGCTTCGATGAGCACCGTCAGCTGGCGGCGCCATTCGCCCTTGGGCAGGGTCACCGCGAAGGGAGTAGGCTGGGCACTCGTTTTCTCGCCGAGCTTGACGCCATCGACCCAGACCTCGGCCTTGCCGGCAATGCTGCCGAAGGTCAGCCGGGCGCTGCCATCGTTGCGGTCGGCGCGTACGTTGACGCTGCTGCGGTAGAGGCGGAAGGCCCCGGCCTCGGGCCCGCGGCGCATGGGCGGCTCGTCCCAGCCCCAGGAGTTCATGTCGTTGTCGGCCAGCACGACGTTGGGGTCGGGCCGCTGTGCGCTGGGGGGCGACACCCGCCAGCTCTGCAGCGGCGTGGTGGGCTCGGCGTCGGGCGCACGCGGCGGGGCGGTGACGGGGTTCAGGGCCAGTGCCACTTCGGCGGCCTGCAGGCCTTGGGCGCTGGCGCGCAGCTTCAGCACGCCGGGGCCGTCGCGCCGGCTCTGCACGATGACCTGGGCCAGACCGTTGAACAGGCTGCGTTCGCTGGCCTTGTCGGCCTCGTGGGAGTTGGGGTCGCCGTTGCCCACGCCGATGATGGCACCCTGGCCTTCGAGGGCGAAGCCGACCTTGTCCTGGGCCAGCGGCACGGGGCGGCCCTCGGCGTCGACGGCGCTGACCGTGACGGGCACGGCATCCAGGCCGTCGCCGGCGAGGGCCTGGCGGTCGGGCGTCAGCAGCAGGCGCACGGCCGGGCCGCTGGTCTCGACGACGTCGCGCGCCACCTCCTGGCCGTCCCGCAGTGCCACGGCCTCGATGCGGCCCGGCGCATAGGCCACCTGGAAGTGGTTCATCTCGTAGGGGTCGACGGCCTGCTCGCCGACGGGCTTGCCGTTGAGCAGCACGCGCACGCGCTGGGCGTTGCTGGTGACCATCACGTGGACGTCCTGGCCCTCGCGGCCGGCCCAGTTCCAGTGCGGCTGCAGCTTCACGACCGGCCTGTCCTTGACCCATTGGGCCTGGTGGATCCAGAAGGCCCCCTTGGCGAAGCCGGCCAAGTCCATGGCGCCGAAGAAGGAGCTGGCGCTGGGCCACTCGTAGGGCGTGGGCTCGCCGCGGTAGTCGATGCCGGTCCAGATGAAGCTGCCGGCGATGAAGGGGCGCTGGGCGATGGCCTTCCAGGCGGCGCGGTGGGTGTTGCCCCAGGAGGAGGGCTCCTCGTCGTAGCTGCCCAGGATCTGACGGGCCTTGTCGCTGACGTATTCGCCGCGCGTCATGAAGGCCGAAGTGTCCTCGGTGCTGGTCAGCGGGCGCTTGAGATGCTTCTTGTGATAGTCGTCGTAGATCCAGATCTGGTAGTTCAGGCCCACGACGTCGACGGCGTCCGCGGCATTGAGGGCGGTCGTGAGGCCGCCGTGCATGGCGCCCGTCACGGGCCGCGTGCTGTCCAGCGCCTTGATCTCGGCAACCATGCGGCGCGCCATCTCGTAGCCGGCCTCGGTGCTCTGCAGCGGCTCCTCGTTGAAGATGGACCAGAGGATGACGCTGGGGTGGTTGCGGTCGCGCCGCACCAGCCAGGTCAGCTGCTTCATGTAGTCGGGCGAGGGGTTGAAGTGCCGGTTCTCGTCCATGACGAGGAAGCCCATGCGGTCGGCCATGTCCAGCACCTCGGCCGCCGGCGCGTTGTGCGCGAAGCGGATGGCGTTGGTGCCCATGTCCTTGAGGCGGCGCAGGCGGAATTCCCAGATGGACTCGGGCACGGCGACGCCGACGCCGGCATGGTCCTGGTGGATGCAGACGCCCTGGATCTTGACCGCCTCGTCGTTGAGGAAGAAGCCGCGGTCGGCGTCGAAGCGGATGCTGCGAAAGCCCGTCTGCACCTCGGTGCGGTCGATCTCCTTCGCGCCGTCGCGCAGCACGGCGCGCACGCGGTAGACCTTGGGCCGGGCGAGCGACCAGAGCTCGGGCTCGCGCACGTCCAGCTTCAGTCGGGCGACGGCAGAGTCCAGCGCGCCGACGCGGGCGCGGGCGCTGCCCCTGGCGACCTCGCCGCCGGCCGGGTCGGTCAGCACCACGTCGACGACGCCGTCGCGCGCGGCCTTGTCGCTGCTCTGCAGCGTCACCTCGACGGGGATGGTCCAGCGCCCGCCCTGCTTGACGGGGTTGGCGTGCAGGCCGTCGGTGGCGATGTGCAAAGGGTCGCGTTTCACCAGCCAGCTGTGGCGGTAGATGCCAGCGCCCTCGTACCACCAGCCTTCCTGGGCATCGGCATCGACACGCACGGCGATGGTGTTGGGGTCGTTGCCGTAGCGCACATAGGGCGTGATGTCGATGCTGCGGCCGTTGTAGCCCGACCAGTTGCGGTTGACGACGATGCCGTTCACCCACACGGTGCTGTGCGTGGCGATGGCGTCGAACTGCAGCTCGATGTGGCGGCCGCGGTCGGACTCGGGCAAGGGCAGGTAGCGGCGGTACCAGGCGATGCCGCGGGCGCGGTAGCCCTGGGAGACGTTCTCGTTGCGGTCGAAGGGGCTCTCGACGGCCCAGTCATGGGGCAGGTCCAGGCGGCGCCAGCCGGAGTCGTCGAAGTCGGCGGCGGCGGGGCCCCAGCCATTGTTGGCCTTGCCGTTCTGGTAGCTCATGCCGTGGCCCTTGATGGCCGGCATGGGCACGTCGCCACGGTGGAAGAGCCAGCCTCCGTCGAGCGACAGGCGCTCGCGCCCGCCGGCCTGGGCCGGGGCGGCCGAGAGCGTGATCGCCAGCAGCAAGGCAGTTGCCAATCGGTGCAGGAGGGAGGAGGGGCGCAGCATGTGGGCTTCCTGTCGAGTGCTTCGATGAATCAGGGAAATGGAAAGAGGTCGCGCGGCCTTGTTCAGGACCGCGCGACCAAAACCAGCCAGGCATACCTGGCCGGCCCGGAGGTGAATGTCTTAGGAAGCGCGGCGGCGGCGATAGAGCCCGATGCCGGCCAGGCCAGTCAGACACAGGGCAAGGCTGGTCGGCTCGGGAACCTCTGCGGCCACGGACTCGGCGGAGGCGGTCAGGCCGATATGCATCTTGGCCCAGGTCGTGGCGCCGGGGTTGGTCCAGCTGGCGGTCAAGGTGCCCGGGCCGTCGTAGCCGGGGGAGCCGGCGTCCACGAAGGCTTCGGCGAAGTTCAGCGGGCTGCAGGTGTCGGTGGTGAAGTCGGTGCTGCAAAGCTCGATATAGGCGTTGGCCTGGGCCGTGGAACCACTGGCCATGATGCTGTCGAGCTTGGCGCTGACCGTGATGGTGGCATTGCCGCCGACCATGATCTGCCCGTCGAAGACCTTGGCGAAAGCCCAGCCAGACTGGCCGCCGCTGGCGTTCACCGAGGCAGATGCCGTCACGCCGTCAAGGTCGCCGGAGGTCTTGGCGCTCAATTGCGCCTGGGCCAGCGACGGACCATCGACCACCGAGGAATTGAGCGCATTGCCATGCCATCCGACAACGCTGTCATCAAGGCTGGGCGAATTGAGGCCGGTGGCCGCGCCCGCGGTCGGGGAGAGCCAGTCCACCCCGGTTGGCAGCCAGTACCACCATTCGCCACCCGACACCGACAGCGTCAGGCTCGAAATCTTGACTTCGGCGAGATCCGCCGCCGCCAATTGAGAAACGGCGATCAGCGCCGCGCCAAGGACGCACTTGAGTTTCTTCAGCATGTTGTCTCCTGCATGGACCCCATGAGTGCCCTGGAGTTAGGACTTTTGGTCTTACCAGTGTCTGTTATTCGGTCAATTGGTATTACCGGTAAAAACACCTATTCGACGTCGATCCCAGCAGAAGCAATAGGTACCGCGCCCATGGGTGGCGGACATCCAGCGCCGGCTGGGGCCGCTGCCGCGCCATTGAGCTTCAGCCCGTGAAGCGGTAGCGATGCAGCGATTCGGGCTTCATCGTGATCGAGAAGCCCGGCGCGATCGGCGGCATATAGGCCGCGCCGCGCATGACGCAGGGGTCGACGAAATGCTCGTGCAGGTGGTCGACGTACTCGATGACCCGGCCCTCGCGGGTGCCCGCGATGCACAGGTAGTCGATCATCGACAGGTGCTGTACGTACTCGCACAGGCCCACGCCGCCCGCATGCGGGCAGACCGGCAGGCCGTACTTGGCCGCCATCAGCATGACGGCCAGGATCTCGTTGACGCCGCCGAGCCGGCAGCTGTCGATCTGCACGACGTCGATGGCGCCGCGCATGATGAACTGCTTGAACAGGATGCGGTTCTGGCACATCTCGCCGGTGGCGACCTGCATGGGCGCCACCGCCTCGCGGATGGCGCGGTGGCCTTCCACGTCGTCGGGGCTGGTGGGCTCCTCGATGAACCAGGGCTTGGCGAAGGCCAGGTCCTTGAGCCAGTCGATGGCCACGGGCACGTCCCAGACCTGGTTGGCGTCGATCATCAGCTTGCGGTCCGGGCCCAGCACCTCGCGTGCGAGCGCCAAGCGGCGGATGTCGTCCTGCAGGTCGCGGCCGACCTTGAGCTTGACGTGGTTGAAGCCGGCGTCGACGGCCTCCTGGCAGAGGCGGCGCAGCTTGTCGTCCGGGTAGCCCAGCCAGCCGGCCGACGTGGTGTAGCAGGGGTAGCCCTCGCGCTGCAGTGTCGCGATGCGCTCGGCCTTGCCCTCGGCGGCGCCGGTCAGCAGGGCCAGGGCCTCGTCGGGCGTGATGCATTCGGTGAGATAGCGGAAGTCGATGCAGCGCACCAGCTCGGCCGGGCTCATGTCGGCGACGAGCTGCCAGACCGGCTTGCCTTCCGCCTTGGCCCACAGGTCCCAGACGGCGTTGACGACCGCGCCCGTGGCGAGGTGGATGGCGCCCTTGTCCGGGCCGATCCAGCGCAACTGGCTGTCCGAGGTGACGTGGCGCCAGAAGCGGCCCATGTCCGCGGCGATCCAGCCGAGCTCGAGGCCGACCAGCAGGTGACGCATGGCCTCGATGGCGCGGCAGCAGATGTCGTTGCCGCGGCCGATGGTGAAGGTCAGGCCATGGCCTTCGAGGCCGGGCTTGTCGGTTTCCAGGATGACGTAGGCCGCGGAGTAGTCCGGGTCCGGGTTCATCGCGTCCGAGCCGTCGAGATGCTGGGAGGTCGGGAAGCGCACGTCGACCGTGCGCAGGCCGGTGATGCGCGCGCTCATGCGGCGACAGTCTTCTGCGTCTGCACGCCAAGGCCCTGGATACCCAGGCGCATGGTCTGGCCGGGCTTCAGATAGACGGGCGGCTTCTGGCCCAGGCCGACGCCGGGCGGCGTGCCGGTGGAGATGATGTCGCCCGGCTGCAGGCTCATGAACTTGCTGAGGTAGCTGACGATCCGGGCCACGCCGAACACCATGGTGCGCGTGTTGCCGTTCTGGTAGCGGTGGCCGTCGATCTCCAGCCAGAGGTCGAGCCGCTGCGGGTCGGGCACCTCGTCGGTCGTCACCAGCCAGGGGCCGATGGGCCCGAACGTGTCGCAGCCCTTGCCCTTGTCCCACTGCGTGCCGCGCTCGAGCTGCCATTCGCGCTCAGACACGTCGTTGACGACGCAGTAGCCGGCCACATGCTTCATCGCATCGGCCTCCTCGATGTAGCGGCCACCCTCGCCGATGACGACGCCGAGCTCCACCTCCCAGTCCGTCTTCACCGAGCCGCGCGGGATCTGCACGGCGTCATCGGGCCCGCTGATGGCGCTGGTCCATTTGGCGAACACGACCGGCTCGGTCGGCACCGGCAGGCCGGACTCGGCGGCATGGTCGGCGTAGTTCAGGCCGATGCAGATGAACTTGCCGACGCGGCCGACGCAGGGGCCGACGCGCAGGTCCTGCTGGGGCGTGCCCTCGACGAGGGGCAGCGTGTCGATGGCTATGCCACGCAGGCGTTCGAGGCCGGCGGGCGTGATCGCGTCAGCGGCGATGTCGTCGACGTGTGCAGACAGGTCGCGCACGCGGCCCTGGTCATCGAGCAGGCCGGGACGTTCCTGGCCGGGTGGGCCGTAGCGAAGGAGCTTCATGGAAAGACGAGTGGAGGGGAAGGGCGAAAAGGACAGCTCAGATGGTGACGCCGCCGTCGACGGAGACGGCTTGGCCGGTGATGAAGCGCGAGGCGTCGCTGAGCAGGAAGACCACCAGCGGCGCGATGTCGTCGACAGTGGCGAGACGACCCATGGGCTGTCGAGCGATGAAATCCTTCTCGGCCTGCACGGGGTCGGCCGCGGCGGCGATGCGGCCGCGCAGCGAGGGCGTGTCGACGGTGCCCGGGCAGAGGGCGTTGCAGCGCAGGCCCTGCTTGACGAAGTCGGCCGCGACCGCCTTGCTCAGGCCGATGACGGCGGCCTTGCTGGCGCCGTAGGCGAAGCGGTTGGGAAAGCCCTTGATCGACGAGGCCATGGAGGCCATGTTCAGCACGGAAGCGCTGCCGCCGGTGCGGGCGGCCTCGGCCAGCATGCCGGGCAGGAAGGCACGCAGGGTGCGCAGCATGCTCTTCACGTTGAGGTCCATGCTGAAGTCCCAGGCCGCCTCGTCGCAGTCCAGCACGCTGCCGTGATGGACGAAGCCGGCGCAATTGAACAGCCCGTGAAGTGGTGGCAACTGGCTGGCGAGGGCCTGCACGGCGGCGCTGTCGCGAACGTCGAGCTTGGCCACGCGCAGGCGTTCGTGGCCTCCCGCTTCGGCGACCAGGCTGTCCAAGGCTTTCGTGTCGATGTCCGTCGCAACGACGTCTGCGCCGGCGGCGAGGCAGGCCAGGGCGCTCGCCCGGCCTATGCCCTGGCCGGCCGCGGTGATGAGAAGGGTCTTGCCCTGCAAAACGAATTGAGTCACGGACGCACCCTAAAGAGGTCGGACCAGTGTAGCCTGATGTCTGCGTGAACCGTCGTTTCGGTATTACCAATTTACCCTGGGAATCGCGATCAATCTTGCAGAGATGGGCTGAGTGAACGGGTGGCCGCAGCGGCTGGCGCGTCGCGGGTATCTCGCTTCTTTGGAAAGACATTCCGACCGGTGCGGGCGAGTCGCTTGAAGACACCCAAGGCCGCACCGTCGTCCCGATTTGATCGGCTCCTCGTCCGTGGCACCCCACGGCACAGGGGTCATGCATGGCGAGCGCGTTGCCGTGTGCAGGGCGCCGTGTTGGCGGCTGGCTACCATGGCCGCATGTCCGCGCGCCCCACCCGCCTGCCCTCCCTGGATGCACTCCTTGCCTTCGAGGCGGTGGCGCGCAGCGGCAGTTTCGAGGCGGCTGCCGACGAACTGGCGCTGACCGCGAGCGCTGTCGCCAAGCGGGTGGCCGGGCTGGAAGAGAGGATCGACCAGCCCCTCTTTGTGCGCCAGCCGGCCCGGGGCCTGAGCCTCACGGCGAGCGGTCACGAATACCTGCCGCAGGTCCGCCATGCCCTCGCCCTGCTGCAGGCCATGCCATTGCATCAGCGCGCCATCCCCCGGCGGGAGCGCTTGCGCGTGACCTCCACGCCCACCTTCGCGCGCCAGCTTCTCGTGCCGGCACTGCCCGACTTCTCGGCGGCGCATCCACGGGTCGAGTTGGAGCTGACGCTGTCGGTGCCCCTGCTGGCCGAAGGCGATGCAGGCGCCGATCTCGAGATCCGCCATGGTGCCGTGCCCGACGACATCCCGGCCGAGGCCGTGCTGCTGCGCGACGAGCTGACGCCACTGTTCGCCCCCGGCCTACTGGGTGGACGCGGACCGCTGCGCGAGCCGGCCGAGCTGCTGGACCTGCCTCTGCTGCGCACGCCGCTGCAGCCCTGGGCGCCCTGGCTGCGCGCCGCGGGCTTGGCGGAAGTGCCAGAGCCGGACGAAGGCACGCGCTTTGTCGACCTGGGCTTGACGCTGGCGGCGGCCCTGGCCGTCCAGGGCGTGGTGCTGGCCAGGCTCAGCCTTGCCCGCAACGAACTCGCCGAGGGCCGCCTCGTGCAGCCTTTTTCGCTGACCGTGCCGGCGGAGCGCCACTACGGCCTCGTCATGCATCGCGCGAGTCCCGCGGCCGAGGCCTTCGCCGCATGGCTGCGTGAGCATTGCCGAGCCCTCGGGGCGGAAATCTCTTCCGACCGGGGCTGAGTTTTCTTCCGGGCCGGCGACGGGCTCCGAACCTAGCATCGCGGGCACGCCAAAACCCAGCGACATCGCCATGCCCGTCATCACCTGCATCGAAGACCTGCGGCAACTCGCCGAAAAGCGCGTGCCGCGCATGTTCTACGACTACGCCGACTCCGGCTCCTGGACCGAGACGACCTACCGCGCCAACGAGAGCGACTTCCAGGCCATCAAGCTGCG
>Ga0194137_10002046_pt1 | contig 12088 bp, 12 predicted proteins | sample TARM_MetaG_T3_14_FD_134025 | JGI IMG/M metagenome (GOLD analysis project Ga0194137, IMG submission 134025) | Freshwater microbial communities from Pennsylvania, USA, analyzing microbe dynamics in response to fracking - TARM_MetaG_T3_14 (version 2) | ecosystem: Environmental > Aquatic >...
CTGGCAGAAATAAGAGCTGATGGGAATGGACTTCCTGATTTTCAGGAGGTGAGGGACATATATGAAAAAGTTAAAAAGCTTGTTGACCAGGGAGCAATCCTTTCTGCAAAGACAGTTTCAAAGGGAGGAATTGCTGCAGCAATAGGCAAGATGAGCTTCGGAAACAAGATTGGCTTCAGGTTTGAAGATATTGATGGTAAAGAGCTGTATGGGAAGAAGACAGGAAGCATCCTGATAGAAATTGATCCAAAGGACGCGGATAAGCTTTCAGACAGCTTCAGGAAAATTGGCGAAACCATACCACATAAACAACTTGTATTTGGGGATGAGTCTGTTGAATTAGATAGCCTGATAGATATATGGCTGGGTACACTTGAGGGGGTTTTCCCGATCAAATTTGATGTAGACGAGGAAATCAGAAATCTTGAAAGCCATGCAGAGCCTAAGCCATATGGCGGAATAAAAATAGCCAAACCCAGGGTTTTCATACCTGTATTCCCAGGTACAAACAGTGAGTACGATTCTGTAAGGGCCTTCCAGAAGGCTGGAGGACTTGTGAGCAGCACTGTCTTCAGAAACCAGAACTCCCAGGACATAAATGATTCCCTCAAGGCATGGGCAGAGGAGATATCAAGGAGCCAGATCCTTATGATTCCAGGTGGCTTCAGTGCAGGTGATGAGCCTGAAGGGTCAGGAAAGTTCATCGCGACCATATTCAGGAACCCATACCTTACAGAGGCGGTTATGGACCTTCTCAAAAACAGGGATGGCCTGGTACTTGGAATCTGTAATGGCTTCCAGGCACTTATCAAGCTTGGACTATTGCCGAATGGAGAGATAGGTACAATAGATGAAAACTCTCCAACAATCACCTTCAACAGAATTGGAAGACACATTTCTCAGCTCCAGCCAGTAAGGATTGTGTCAAAGCTTTCTCCATGGTATGCCAACACAAAGGTTGGAGAGATATACACAATGCCCCTTTCCCATGGGGAGGGAAGGTTTGTCGCCAAGGATGATGTGCTCCAGAAGCTTATAGAAAATGGTCAGATTTCATCACAGTATGTTGACCTTGAAGGAAATGCAACCTATGACGGATTCTACAATGCAAATGGTTCACTCATGGCTGTGGAGTCATTGACCAGTCCCGATGGAAGGGTACTGGGCAAGATGGGTCACTCGGAAAGAATTGCAGGGGACATCTACAGGAATATTCCCGGAGAAAAGGACCAGAGACTGTTCAAGGCTGGTATTGATTACTTCGGATAATATAAGCAGAATTTTATAATGGCAAATAAAATGAGGATAGCTTGATTTCAAGCTATCCTCTTCTTTTAGAGTCTGTCCTGGTCCTTTAGTTCCTTGAGGAAATACGGCATCTGGACTCTCCACCAGGGCCAATCGTGGTCAACATCCTTGCCCCAATAGTCTATCCAGGCTGGAATGTCCTTACCCTTTAGAATCTCCTCCATAGCTTTGGTATCCCGGATAGTATCCTCTTCCCAATTGCCAAGACCTGTGCAGATTATGATGTTTCCATTCCTGTAAAGGTGCAGGTATTCCTCGCTTTCAATGTTTCTTAGATAATCCACCGGAGAGTTGAGGTAAACATCAGTATCAGAGGTATTGTCGCCCACAAAGAACCTAGCATCGTAGATTCCGCTTAAGGCAATCAAGGTATCGAATACGTCGGGATGCCTGAAATAGAAATTTGTGCTGTGATAGGCTCCCATGCTGCAGCCAGTTGTTATCATTGGACCCTGCCACCCGCTGTGGTCCCTCACAAAAGGAATGAACTCGTCGATGATGTATGAATCATAATCATTATGCCGTCTTGCCATATCTCCGGGCCAAGCCCCCTTGTTGAGCCAGGATTCACTATCCACGCTGTCAACGGTATAGAACCTTACATAGCCTGCTTCAATGAACCTCTGGCAGGCCTCAATCATTCCAAAATCCTCATACTCATAGAACCTTCCACCGGAGGAAGGGAATACAATAATCGGTTTGCCTGCGTGGCCGTATGTCTTGAAGGGCATATTTCTGTTCAGTTTTTCACTGAAGAATTCATGGTATTCGATATTCATAGTAACAACCTCCCAAATTTAATAGCATCAGCTGTTGCTTAGAATAAACTCAGCAGCCTCCTTTACCTCATCAAAGCTTTCTGACCTTAGGATATAGGAATAGTCTCCCAAAGCGGCAGAGAAAAGAGAAGCAATGGGTCCGTCAGTGACTATCACCTGGCTGTGTTTATAATGGGCCAGGCTTCTGATCCAGTCAAAGTCAGTATCGATTTTACCCTTTATACCCACAAAGCCGCAATAGTATCTTGTTTTGGGGAAATCACCGATATCTTTTCCAGAAACCATCAAGGCGTACTTGTTGAAAATGTCCATATCATTGGCATAGTTGAACATATCAAGGGAAAGACCTCCCGGTGGCCTTACATTGATCTCAAGGGCGATTAGCTTACCTTCCGGAGTTCTAAAAAATTCGATATGAAAGAATCTTTCCTTCAATTGAAACTCCTCAACAGCCTTCAGCCCATATTCCAAAAGATCTGAGGGGATATCCTTCTGGTTGTAGTAGAACTGGTTGAGACCATCATTCACAGTCTCCATAACCCCGGTGCCAAAGATGAAGGAGTTCATAAAGACAACCTTACCATCCTTGTCTGCAAGCCCATCGAAGGTGTGTATCTCACCTGTAATAAACTCCTCCATTATGTACTCGGTTGCTGGCTTTGTTGCATAGAAATTCTCAAGCTCGTCGTCATTCTTGATCTTGTAGGTGTTGGCTGCCCCAACTCCGTTGTCAGGCTTGGCACAAACTGGGTAGCCTACCTCGCTTATAAAGCCTTTGGCATCCTTGATTGTGGGAACCAATTTACCCCTTGCCACGGTTATTCCTGCGTTTTTGAAATGCTGCTTCATTTTGGATTTCATCTTAATGGAAGGGATATGGTGGTTTTTGTACCCAACAACATTGAAATCAGTCCTTAACCTGGCATCCTGTTCAATCCAGTACTCATTATGGGATTCAATATAGTCCAGCTTCCCATATTTGAAGGTGAAGTAGCCACAGGCCCTTACCATCTGGTCATAGTCCTCCATGTCATCAACCCTGTAGTACTCGGTCATGGCATCCCGTAAATCCTGGTCAAGAGAATAATAGGGCTCAGAGCCCAAACCCAGTACGTTTACACCCTCCTTTTTAAGTGCAAGAGCAAATTGCTTGTAATTGGTTGGAAAATGGGGTGATATAAATACATAATTCATGGTAGGCTCCTTTCTGCATCAATCGTTATAGATATTTTAAAATCTATTATAACAGTTACAAATATGAATAGCTATAATTATTTGAAACTTCAGATAATAATTTTTGCATCTTTTGCGGTCATAAGCCTTAAAAAGCTAAAGAAATCACAAATATGTCATAAAATGTTAAAAATATCAAAAAAAACGTGATTATCCGAACAAATGCAGTATAATAAAGTAAAGGATAAAACTAACCATAACAAAACGGGAGGTTTTCATGGAAAACATTGAGATATTGAAATGCTCAGAGGTATCGGATGAAGACATATACCTGGCTTTTAAGGAAGGATTTTCAGACTACATAATAAAATTTGAATTGAGTAAGGACCAGTTCCTTAAAAGATTTTTTGGAGCCGAGGGAAACAGGAAAGACCAGTCCCATATAGCCTACGATTTGGATAGGCCAGTGGGGGTTGTTCTTGGTGGCGTCATAACCTATGATGATATCAAGACCTTCAGGTGTGGGACACTTTCTGTAGTTCCTGCATATAGGAGGCTTGGGGTAGGTCGGATGCTTATGGAGAGGCATGAGGAGATTGGAAGAAAAAATCGTTGCCAGATGATGATGCTGGAGGTTATTTCAGGAAATGACAGAGCTGTTGATTTCTATGAAAAGCTTGGCTATGAAAAGGCCTACTTTTTAAGGTACTACACACTTAAGGAGCTACGGAAATTTCCCGACAGAACTCTTGAGGTTGAAGAAATCCGACCGGTAATCATCAGAAGGATCAAGCCAATTCTAAATGAGACCCACATCAACTGGCAGAACTCCCTGGATTACATTGATAAGCTGGAGGGAATCAAATACTTTGGAATAACAAGCAGATCTAACCTATACAGCTTTGTAATATTCGACGATAAGGGGAAGATATTCAGAATGTGGACCCATCCCGGACACAGAAGAGAAGGACATGGTGTTGCACTCTTACATAAGGTTATTGAAGTGACAGGGAAACAGGAGCTTTACATGAGCGTTTCAAGTAATGCAGGGATTTCCAATTTCCTGAGGAGATTCGGATTTGAGAAGGACTACCTTTATCAGTTTGAGATGATTAAGCCATTGATATAATATACTAGTTTACCAGGAGGAAAATTCATGAAAATTGAAGGCAAAGGCATCAATGAAGAATTTAATAGTATCGGTAAGGACGAAATATTAAACTGCAGGATCACTGATGCAATGCTTACATCGATACTTAATTACAGCGAGGATATGATTTTCTTCAAGGATACGAATGGCGTATATATCAACTGCACCAAGGCATATGCCGATTATCACGGCTTGACAATTGAACAGGTGACCGGATTGACAGGGTACGACCTCCATAAGCCTGAGGTGGCTAAGCGTTTCTATGACCAGGATATGGAAATGATTAAGAACCTTAAGCCTATCAAGAATGAGTTATGGGGAGTGGATGTAAAGGGTTCCAGGAAGAGACTTGAAACTGTTAAATCACCATACTTTGATGAGAGTGGTAATCTTCTTGGAATAATAGGAATAGTTAGAGATATTACAGATAAATACCTGGCAGAGATAGAGTTAATGGAAAGCAGGCGCTATCTTAGGGCTATTCTTGAAACCACCATGGATGCATTCTGGATTGTGGATGAGAAAGGTAATTTCCTTGATGTGAATAACGCCTTTTGTGCCATGAGCGGGTATGCCAAGGAAGAGCTCCTGCAGATGAGAATAGCCGACATGGATGTTAAGGAAAGCGTAAGAGTTATTGAATCAAGGATTATAAAGATTCTGACTGAGGGAAAGGACAGATTTGAAACAACCCACAGGGCAAAGGATGGCAGCTTATACGAAATAGAGGTAACGGCCTCACTGTTTGATAAGAAAAGAGGACTGGTTCTGGCTTTTGCCAGGGATATTTCCATAAGCAAGGCAGAGGAAATAAAAAACAGGTATCTTAGCTTTCATGACCATCTTACAGGACTATACAACAGGAGATACATCGAGGATTCAATGGAGAGACTCGATACGGCAAGAAACTATCCCTTCACAATAATGATGATTGACATTAACAGCCTGAAGCTTACAAACGATGCCTTTGGACACCAGCTTGGAGACCAGGTTCTTATCAATGTTGCCGAAAGTGTAAAAAAGGCCTGCAGGGAGGATGACATTGTGGGAAGACTAGGTGGAGACGAGTTCATAATACTTCTTCCAAGGACAGACAAAGGAGATGCAGAGAAGCTAAGGGACAGGATCAAGGAGTTGGTTTCAAAGCTTGAGATAGGCCCAATGCAGGTTTCAGTTTCCGTAGGATTATCAACTAAGACCTCTGATACAAAGACCATGTCGGATATAATAAATGAAGCTGATTCCGTGATGTACCGGGACAAGATCAAGAATGCCAAGGAGACCCAAAACCACATAATAAGAGTTATACTTGAAAATATAAACAGACGACATGATTCAGAGAAAATCCACTCCAAAAGGGTATCCACCTATTGTGTAAAACTTGCAATTGAAATGGGCTATGGTAAACGAATAGCTGAGGATGTGAAAAAGGCAGGGGAGCTTCACGATATAGGCAAGATAGTCATTCTGGAAGAGCTTCTCAACAAGACGGAGCCTTTGACTGAGGAGGATTTGATTCTTTTCAGGCAGCACCCGGAAACCAGCTATCAACTTCTCAAAAGTACGGATGAATATGCCTATTTGGCCGAAATAATTCTACACCATCATGAAAGATGGGATGGAAGTGGCTATCCCAAGGGCTTGGTGGGGGAGGACATACCCCTATTATCCAGGATAATAGCAGTTGCAGATACCTACGAGGCCATGACGGGGGAAAGACCATACTCAAGGTCCATGGTTAGTGAAAGGGCAGCTGAGGAACTTAAGTCTATAGCAGGAACTCAACTTGATCCTGAGCTGGTGAAGGTGTTTGTTGATAAGGTGGTTAAATAAGAAATGATAGTAATAGATAATGAATATAATAACTATTGATACCATTAATCAATTCAAAATAAGCTACATGCAGAAACTAATAATTTTTTTAGATTTATTAGGGGGTGGATATAAAGTGACTCTTCTTGTACAATAAGAAGAGGGAAAAAGAGAAAAATAGCTAAAATTGGAGGATGTTACAATGACCAAGGAAATGAGATCAAGTCTCTTGCTGCTTTTGACAGCTGCAATATGGGGTTTGGCCTTTGTGGCACAGAGAATAGGAATGGATTATATTGGTGCATTCACCTTCAATGCACTGAGATTTGCATTGGGAAGCCTTTCCCTGATACCTGTCATATATTTTGTTGAAGGGTCCAACAAACAGAAGGGAATAGCTGAGGACAATGGTGAGAATGACAGGAAGAAGATATTCAAGTACGGATTCATAGCCGGAAGCGTGCTTTTCACAGCTGCAGCCCTCCAGCAGGTTGGACTGATATATACTACTGCAGGCAAGGCAGGCTTTATAACCAGCCTTTACATAGTCTTGGTACCAATACTTGGACTTTTTATCAAGCAGAAATCCAATGGATTTATCTGGGTTGGAGCAATCGTAGCAGCTATAGGGCTTTATTTTTTAAGCATAAACGAGGATTTCACTATCCAGTTTGGAGACCTATTACAGCTTATCGGGGCCTTCTTCTGGGCAACCCATATAATTCTGATAGGACACTTTGCTTCAAAGGTCAATACCCTGAAGCTTTCATCTGCACAGTTTGCCACCTGCTCCCTCTTGAGCCTTATGGTTGCACTTGCATTTGAGGAAATCCAGATGGCTAATATACTAAGAGCTGCAATTCCAATACTTTACGGAGGACTGATGTCAGTAGGAGTTGCATATACACTACAGGTTGTTGCACAGAGGCATGCAAAGCCATCCTATGCAGCTATTGCCTTAAGTACAGAAGCTGTGTTTGCAGCTCTTGGAGGAGCGGTCATCTTAGGTGAGATCATGTCGCTTAGGGGTTACTTTGGAGCATTTCTTATGCTAGCAGGCATGCTGATTTCACAGGGTGACAATATATTGGACAGAAGCAGGAGGAAGAAGGCAACAAGTTAATATATTGAATGATTACGGCCCATGGGCCGGTTTTTTTTGTGTGTAAAAATAGAATTGTCATAATCAGGTCACAATTGTGTTCCATAATAAAGACAAAGATTAGATTAGACAAGGAGGAATAGTAATGATGATAATTGTAGCTTTAATTATTGGAGTGGCCATCTATTACTTGGTGACAGGGGATAATCCTGTTAACAGAGGACCTGTTAGAGGCAAGAGTCCTGAAGACAGGCTAAGGGAAAGGTTTGTACAGGGAGAAATCAGTGAAGAGGAGTATGTAAGAATGAAGGAAGTATTGAGAAAATAAGGGGGTATGAATCATGATGTTTAACAGGGGATTTTACAGATTTGGGCTTGGAAATTGCTGCGGTTTCTTTGGAGGCTGGGACCTTTTGATTGGAATAGGTCTATTGATTGGAGCAATTGCACTGATTCTTTGGATCAGGTCAAGAAACAGCGGCAGCAAGGAGGATTCATATCTGGAGACTTTGAAGGATAAATTCGTTAGAGGAGAAATAACAGAGGAAGAGTATTTGAGCAAGAAAAATATATTGGAAAGGAAGTAGATGTGATGATGAAAAAGACAATTGCTGTTTTATTGATATTGGCGGTTGTATTTACTGCAGGTGGAGTGTTTATGAAGTACAGCACCTATGCCATGGGATTTGGAGGCTACTACGATGACGGCCAGCAGGAGGAATTCTATAGGGGCAGGATGCCAGGAAGAGGATATATGAATCCCTATTGGGACGATGAAGATTACAGGGCGCCTGCAGAAGAGGGTGAAGATGTGAATGTATGGCCAAACAGAGGGTATCAATATCCTAATCATCCAATGTGGAGGTATTATGAAGACGGTGAATATCCCCAGTGGGAAGACTTTGATGAAGACCTGGGCTTTTTCAGGGGATGTCATGGATACTACTACAGGGATGGAATCATAGAGAAATAGGATTGAGGGTGAAGTGATGGATTTTAGAATACTCCTTGTGGAGGATCAGGAGGAGATCAGCTCCATAGTGGCGAAGTATCTCAGCAGGAACAGTTACAATTACGATATAGCAAAGGATGGTTTTGAAGCCCTGGAGCTTTTCTCGGGGGGCTCCTACCATCTTGCTGTTCTTGATATCATGCTGCCTGGAATCGATGGGTTCCAGGTCCTTCAGGAGATCAGAAAGACCTCGGATATTCCTGCCATCATGCTGACTGCCCGTGAGCAGGAGGCTGACAGAATCAGGGGCTTTGACCTTGGGGCAGATGATTATGTTGTCAAGCCCTTCAGCCCAAGGGAACTTATGAAGAGGATCGAGGTCTTGCTAAAGAGGGTATACAACGAATCCAACGAGGTTGTCCTTGCAGTTGGGGACCTTAGGCTTTACACAAGGAGCATGAGGCTATTAAAGGGGGAATTGGAGGTTGAGATCACATCAGCGGAATACAAGCTCCTTCATACCTTTATGAAGAACAAGGGCCTAATCCTCACACGAGACCAGCTCATTGAGAAATCATTCGGTCACGATTATGAAGGCTATGACAGGACAATCGACACCCACATAAAGAGATTGAGAAGGAAGATCGAGGATGATCCGAAGAATCCTGAATATATAGTTACGAAGTATGGAGTGGGCTACCAGTTTGGAGGTGAAAGGGCATGACCATTAGAAAGCTTCTACTGATTGTGATGGTCCTTGTGGTGGTGCTTTCCGTTGGAATAAATGCAACCATTCTCACCTCTCTTACGGACAGGTATTTTGTGGACTATCTTGATGAAAGCTACGAGAACCACACTGATCAGATCATTGGGTACACAAGGGAGGCCCTCCAGAGGGAGGACCTGTCCTATACCCAGATGAGCAGGGAGCTGAGCTCCCACCTCATAGACCCCATAATCAGGATCAGGCTCCTGGATACTGAGGGGAGACAGCTTGTTGATGTGAGAGCTGATATTCCGATGATGGGCGGACATATGATGAACAGCAGAATGTATGAAAGGTTCACAAGCAATTCTGCAAAGGAATTCATGTATCAGGTCACATCCGATGGCGAGCTTATTGGAAACCTTGAAATCACTAGATTTGGAGCTACGGAAAATACAGCCGGTGCCCTGCTTTTTAAGTCAGCCCTTATCAGGAACAGTATTCTTTCTGCCCTGATCGCCCTGGCTATTGCGATTGTAGTTGGCTTTATAGTAAGTGGACGCATGGCAGGAGAGCTTAAGAAGACCGCCAACCAGGCTACAGCCATACAGGAGGGGAACCCGTCACCAGTTGAGAAATCCTTTATCCAGGAGATAACCAGCATACGGGAGACCCTTGATGATCTGAATGTAAGGCTTAAACTCAGACAAAAAAGCAGGAAGGAACTTACAGACCAGCTGATCCACCAGACCAGAACACCATTGACCATACTTAAGACTCATCTGGAGGCAATAGACGATGGAATGGTGGAGGTGGACCAGGACGAGATCAACATCCTGGAGGACCAGATACAAAACATCACTGCAATTATATCCAACATGAGCGAACTGATTGATGCTGAAACCACAAAGGGGGAAGTAAGCCTTGAAGAGGTGGAGATAAATCAGCTGATAAGAAAAATAATGGCTGGACTTAAGCCCCAGTATACAAAAAAAGGAGTTAGCCTTAACCTCCTCACAGGAGAAAAGCTGATCCTAACAACAGACAGATACATGCTTAGTCAGGCCATCTACAACATCATGACAAATGCCTATAAATATACTGATGAAGGCGGCAAGGTTGAAATCAGATATGGCATGGATGATGGAAGACTGGGTATTGAAATAAGTGACACTGGAATAGGAATATCGGATAGGGACAAGGAAAAGATTTTCAATGCCTACTACAGCGCTGAAGTAGATGGAATAATGGTTGGAGAGGGTATCGGACTCTATGTTGCAGCAGAGAACCTGAAGCAGCTTGGAGGAAGGATAAGCGTCCAATCTCAGATTGGTAAAGGAAGCCGGTTCATAATTGAACTGCCACTAGATAAAGGGAGGGGTTAGATGAAAAAGCTTAAGAAAAAGTTGAATGAATTCATAGAGAAGCTTGCAAAGGCAAATGAAAGTGAGTTTGGAAACAAGAAGCTGGATTGCTGCCAATTAAACAAGGGACACAAGTAGGTTATATGGATGAAATGGCTCTTCCCGGGATTTGGTGGAGCTATTTTTTCGAATATCAGTGATTTTTTCTTGGTAAAAATGTCCCAGTAGAGTATAATAGAGTAAAATAGTTTTAAATTCGCCTTGGAGGGTCCTAAATGCTCTTATCGCTTAAGATTCTACTGGTTTTACAGATGCTCGTTGCAAATCTTCATATGACCATCAGAAGCTCAAGGCTCAAAAGGAGCATGGGTACTACACTAAGTGTGCTGTTTTTTGTGACTGTACTTTTTATTGTAGTGTTCTATTTGGGGGCTTCAATTGCTCCAGAGGATTATCTGTTTAAGGGAGATGGCCTTTATCTGTTATTTACAATGGTATACTACATTCCACTTAGGTTTCTTACTGACCAGCCTGCTCGGAACACCCTGACAATAATGGCCACAGCTTGGGTGTACACAATGTTCGTCTATATAATATCCCACAGAGTCGCTTTTCAATTTGATCCTGAAAACCTTCAGCTATATTCCTTGATACTTCAGACTGCTTTTTACCTGATCACTTATAGAATATACTTCAGATTCATGAATGATAAGTTCATATACACCGTAAGGAATATGGACAGGGTGTCCATAAACAGCCTTATGACCATAAGCATTTCAACCGTGAGTCTCTTGTTTCTTATGAACTACTCATATGTATATGGACATACCCCCTACAGCGAAATGATCGAGCCGATATTGTTGGTAATAATATCCACCCTGTCCCTTCAGCTGGCCAGCTCCTTTGTAAAGTCAAGCAAGGATGCTGAATCAATAGTGAAGAGGATTAGAAAGGATCCCTTGACCAGGCTTGGAAATAGGGAGGCCATGATGGAGGATGTAAATAGGAGAATTTCCAAGGATGAGGTGTTCGGATTGATTTTTGCTGACCTCGATCGCTTCAAGCATGTTAATGACACCTATGGTCATCAGGCTGGCGATGATTATCTTGTGGCATTTGCCAACACAGCCAGGACATTCCTGGGTCAAAAGGACAGATTTTACAGAATATCAGGGGATGAATTCGTGATTGTATGCGATTATGAAAGCTGCCATTCTATGATGAAAAGATTCGATGATTTCAAATTTCTTAATGACCCCAGAGGCATAAGTTTCCTGGGGCTGAGTACGGGGCATGCAATATATCCAAAGGAGGAAAGGGCTCTGGTTGATCTCCTGTCAAAGGCTGATGAAAGGATGTACCAGGAAAAGAAAAGAAAACATATGGAACAGGCCAACTGATTGTGGAATAGATATATAATCTGTGATAGAATAAGTACATAAAATGACTATTTAATACCCTGAATTTAGAGCTTCAGGGTATTTGAGCGATAAATTGAAATTTGGTGATACTTCGGATAAACAGATAAAAGCTACAAGGGTTAACAAGAAAATAGTTATGCTTCCATCCTTCTTGATATTCATAGCCTACCTTATTGTTACGATCACGTCTGTAAATGGCAGAATTGAATATTACAGGAACCACATGATGGAAGACTCCATTGAGTATGCAAAAAGCTACGCCATTGGAATCAGCAAGTCTGCGGAGGCAAGGGAGACTCTCAATGAGCTTCTTGAGGAAAG
>Ga0194137_10002047_pt1 | contig 12079 bp, 10 predicted proteins | sample TARM_MetaG_T3_14_FD_134025 | JGI IMG/M metagenome (GOLD analysis project Ga0194137, IMG submission 134025) | Freshwater microbial communities from Pennsylvania, USA, analyzing microbe dynamics in response to fracking - TARM_MetaG_T3_14 (version 2) | ecosystem: Environmental > Aquatic >...
GACTGCCGGAATCGCCATGGTTTCGGTTTGGGCCGGTTCCGACTGCGGCGCGGACTCGGCAGACTCAACTGCCGGCTGCGGCGCGGCATGGGTTACCGCAGGTTCGGCATCATTCATCAATACCGAGGCAGCCCGGGCGACCGGTTGCGCCAGAGCATTGGCCTCCGGGGCGGGCGCGGTCTCGACGGATTCCCTGATGATGGTGGTGGTCGCCGTGACGTGGGATGTGACCTCGGTGATTTCCAGCTGCGTGCCGGCACCGGTATCCAGACCTGCCGCGGCGTCGTCGGCAGCTTCTCCGCCGACAGGGCTCAGGTCGCCGTTCTCGCGATCGCGGCGGTTGCGATTGCGTCCGCCGCGGCGGCGGCGGCGGCGGCGCTCTTCGCCTTGTTCGCCGTTGCCTTCCTCAAACCCTTCCACGTTGCCTTCCGCATTAGCGGAAGCCTGGTTTTCCGTTGATGCAAATTCGGCAACCGGAATTGCGGCCGCGAGACCGGCGGTGGTTGATGTCTGGGTAGGATTCAGCAGTTCCTCGGCCGGTGCTTCCTTGCGCTCCTCGCGCTGGCGCTGCTGACGTTCGCCGCGTTCACGGCGTCCCTCGCCGGGCTCGCGGGCCTCACGCGGTTCACGTGCTTCGCGCGGTTCACGCTGCTCCCTCGGCTCGCGCTGTTCCCGCGCTTCTTTCGGCTGGCGGGGCTGGCGCGGCGCCGGCGCCGCGTCCGCGGCGGGCACTGCGGCCTTGACGGTTTCCTCGCGGCCGGACGTGTCGGTGCGGTTGACGTCGCGTTCCTCGCCGCGTTCGCGCCGGCTACGGCCGCTGCGGTTACGGTTGCGGTTGCCGCGATCGCCGCGCTCCCGGTTCTGCTGCGGCTTTTCCTCGCCGACCGTAGCGGGGGCGGGTGCGGGTGCAACCAGCTTCTTGCCGAAGAATCCGAACATGCGGCTGAAGAAACCTTCTTCCGACGGCGGCAGAACCGGCGCCGGCGCGGGAGTGGGCTCGACGACGGGCTTGCGCTCGACGATGGGAGCAGGCTGGTCGGGCGTGATGCCCTTGACCACGGCTTCCTGGCGGGGACGCACTTCTTCCTTCTGACGCTTGCCGTAGCTGATGTCGGTATCGGCTTCCTCGGCCATGTCGTAACTGGCGTGCGCCTCCTCGAGGCGCGGATCGTCGTGCTTGATGCGCTCGAGCTTGTAGTGCGGGGTTTCGAGATGCTTGTTGGGAATCAGGACGACCGTGACGCGATGCCGCGTCTCGATCTTCAGGATTTCGCCGCGCTTCTCGTTGAGCAGGAAGGCGGCGACGTCGACCGGCGCCTGCACATGGATGGCGGCCGAATTTTCCTTCATCGACTCTTCCTGAATGATGCGCAGCACTTGCAGCGCGGAAGATTCGGTGTCGCGGATATGGCCTGTGCCGTTGCAGCGCGGGCAGGTGACGTGGCTGCCTTCGGACAGGGAAGGGCGCAGGCGCTGACGGGACAGTTCCATCAGGCCGAAACGGGAAATCTTGCCCATCTGGACACGGGCGCGGTCATAACGCAGCGCATCCTTGAGCCGGGTTTCGACTTCGCGCTGGTTCTTCGCATTCTCCATGTCGATGAAATCGATCACGATCAGGCCGCCGAGGTCGCGCAGGCGCAATTGGCGCGCAACTTCGTCGGCGGCTTCGAGATTGGTATGGAGAGCGGTGGTTTCAATGTCGGCGCCGCGGGTTGCGCGCGCCGAGTTGACGTCGATGGAAACGAGTGCTTCGGTATGGTCGATGACGATGGCGCCGCCGGAAGGCAGGGGGACGGTGCGGGAATACGCGGTCTCGATCTGGTGTTCGATCTGGAATCGGGAGAACAGCGGCACGTCGTCGCGGTAGCGCTTGACCCGATGCACCATGTCCGGCATCACATGCGACATGAACTGCTGGGCCTGCTCGTAGATTTCATCGGTGTCGATCAGGATCTCGCCGATGTCGGGCTGGAAATAATCGCGGATCGCACGGATCACCAGCGACGATTCCTGGTAGATCAGGAAGGCGCCTGCGGCCGACTGGCCGGCGCCTTCGATCGCGCGCCACAGCTGCATCAGGTAGTTAAGATCCCACTGCAGTTCCTCGACGCTGCGGCCGATGCCCGCGGTGCGCGCAATGACGGACATGCCGGAAGGCAGATCCAGCTTGTCCATGGTTTCGCGCAGTTCCTGGCGGTCTTCGCCTTCGACCCGGCGGGAGACGCCGCCGCCGCGCGGATTGTTCGGCATCAGGACCAGGTAGCGGCCGGCCAGGGAGATGAAGGAGGTCAGGGCTGCGCCCTTGTTTCCGCGCTCTTCCTTTTCGACCTGGACCATGATCTCCTGGCCTTCGCGCAATGCTTCCTTGATGGAGCAGTTGCGCACGTCGACGCCGTCCTTGAAGTAGCTGCGCGCCACTTCCTTGAAGGGCAGGAAGCCGTGGCGTTCTTCTCCGTAATTGACGAAGCAGGCTTCGAGTGAGGGCTCGATGCGGGTGATGACACCCTTGTAGATATTCGATTTGCGCTGTTCGCGGCCCGTCGTCTCGATATCGATGTCGATGAGCTTCTGCCCATCGACAATCGCCACGCGCAGTTCTTCCTGCTGCGTGGCGTTGAACAACATGCGTTTCATTATTTGTGCTCCGTGACTCTCAGGTCATTTTTAGTGCGGCAAAGGCGAATGCTCGCCCATGCAGCGTGGTACATGGATGTACGCGGGAACGGAGTGCTTGAGGAGGGAATTGCCTATGGTGCGGAATGCAATCCAGATAAACATGATCGCAGTGGGGCCGCAACGGGGCGCGAATGAAGCTGAATCGTCTGCCGTGCGCGCCCCTCATCCGCGTTGCGCGCATCGAATGTATCGAGCGCAGCGTCGGGTAATGAGCATGTCAATCGAACCAAATAATTCATGAGTTCAAGCAGAATCGGCAAAACGGCGTTCAACTTCATCAACCAGCGAGCATCCCGACACCGGCATGCTCGCCAGACTTATCCTTAGTATTCAAGCATTCTTGTTCAACATCGATGCGCGCTGTCCGGTCGCAACAGCGGTGCGACCCCGACTCGCGCAAGGATGATGCATACACATCTTTTCCATCGAATTTGCAACTCGCGGAGGCCGATGGAGACGCCCCTGTGTAGAATGTGCTTTTTATTCTTACACTCGCGCCGCTTTGTAACCGGTGCGAAACAATTATATATTCAAAATGAAGGACTTAGCGAGATTTTCTGGGGAGCGTCCAGTTTCTCAATCAACCAATCCGCATTCCCCGTCCGCCGCTCAAGTCCGACTGGTGACTATTTCAGACGAAGAAGCCGACCAGCGTATTGATAATTTTCTATTGCGCGTCTGCAAGGGCGTTCCCAAAAGCCACATCTACCGTGTGCTGCGCTCCGGCGAAGTCCGCGTCAACAAGGGGCGCATCGACCAGACCTACCGGCTCAAGCAGGGCGACGTCGTCCGCATACCGCCGGTGCGCGTTGCAGAGAAACTCGACAACGCCGTGCCTGCCGCGGAATTCAATATCCTGCTGGAAGACAATCACCTGCTCGTCATCGACAAGCCGGCCGGCGTGGCCGTGCATGGCGGCTCCGGCGTCAGCTACGGCGTCATCGAGCAGCTGCGCGCCTCGAGGCCGCAGGCCAAGTTTCTGGAACTGGTGCACCGGCTGGACCGCGAGACGTCCGGCATCCTGCTGCTGGCAAAGAAACGTTCCGCGCTGACCAATCTGCATGAACAGATCCGCGAGGGGCAGATCGACAAGCGCTACCTCACGCTTGTGCATGGAGACTGGCAGAACACGCGCCAGCACATCAAGTTGCCATTGTTTAAATACAATACGCCTGACGGCGAACGCCGGGTCAGGGTACAGGCGGACGGCCTTCCATCCCATACGGTATTCAACCTGGTGCGAAGGTTCGGCGAATTCGCGTTGCTGGAGGCCGAACTGAAAACGGGACGGACCCACCAGATCCGGGTGCATCTTGCCTCCAGCGGATTTCCCATCGTGGGTGATGACAAGTACGGCGATTTTGCCCTCAACCGCGCGATGCAGAAGGCTGACGGCGGCAGGATCGCCTTGAAAAGAATGTTTCTTCATGCCTATCGTATTACTTTTCGGCATCCTGAACACGGTAAACCGGTTACGCTGGAGGCTCCGCTTGCGAAGGAGTGCGAACTGTTTCTGAAAAGCCTCGGCCAGGCAAAATCCTGAGCTTTCCTTAACCTTGTGATCGTCCAATACTGCGCGGCGTACGCTGCCCCGGAACATGCCTAGAAAGAAATTTGATCTGATTGTCTTCGATTGGGATGGCACGCTGATGGACAGCACGGCCACCATCGTGGCCTGCATACAGGCGGCGGCAAAAGACCTCGGCCTGCCTGTGCCGAACAACAGGCAGGCTGCCTACGTCATCGGACTGGGCCTGCACGAAGCCATGCAGACCGTGCTGCCGGGACTGGAAGCAAAGCACTACCCGCACATGGTCGAGCGCTATCGATTCCATTATCTGACCAAGGACAAGGGCCTGACCCTGTTCGACGGCGTGCGCGAGATGCTGTCCGATCTTGCCCAGCAAGGGTACTTCCTTGCGGTCGCGACGGGGAAGAGCCGGGTCGGGCTGAACCGGGCGCTGGATGCAGCCAACCTGCTTTCGGTATTCGATGCCACCCGCTGCGCCGACGAAACCTTTTCCAAGCCCCATCCGGCCATGCTGCAGGAATTGACCCGCGAACTGGGCCAGGACCTATCCCGCACGGTAATGATCGGCGACACCACGCATGATCTGCAAATGGCCATCAATGCCGGTGCGGCGGGCATCGCGGTGCATTACGGCGCCCATGAAGCGCCCGAACTGGAGGAACTGTCTCCGGTCTTCGCCGCAAGTTCCGTTCCGGAACTTCACGCATGGCTTAACGAGAATGCATAATTCCGTGATGGATAACATCGGTATTCCGATCTGCGAGTCGGCAAAGCTGGAAGAGGGCGGAAAGGGCGTCAGGTTTCCCGTCCTCGCCGGCGGCAATGCCGGTACCGGTTTCGTCGTCCGCTATGACAAGCAGGTCTATGCTTACCTCAATCGATGCGCCCATGTACCCATCGAGCTTGACTGGAATGAAGGGGAGTTCTTCGATTCCGGCGGCCTCTACCTGATGTGTTCCACGCATGGCGCGCTTTACACTCCGGAAGACGGGCGCTGCGCAGCCGGTCCATGCCGCGGCGGCCGGCTGCGCGCGATCGCCGTTCATGAAAAGAACGGCCATGTGTTCTGGGAACCGGATGATTACGTAAAACCAATCACGGCCTGAAAGGGCTGCAACGCTGCACAAATAGACAATATGAGTGAAGACAACTACGAACAACACGGCCGGCACAACCCGGTTGCGCCCGGCAACGCCAATCGCCGGGAGGGATGGGAGCGCGAAGTGCTGGAGAAACTGGCGTTTGCAACGCTGGCGGAACAGCGGGCGCGCCGCCGCTGGAACATCTTCTTTCGCTTCCTGACCCTTGGCATCATTGCCGTCGGCATCTGGATGGCTTTCGGCATGACCAGCAAGGAGGCCGAAGTCGTCGGCCCGCATACCGCGCTCATCGAAATCGACGGCACGATCGAATCAGGCACGCCGGGTGCGGCCGATGCTGTCATTCCCGCGCTCAACCGCGCCTACTCCGACGACAATGCGGTAGGCGTGATCCTGCGCATCAACAGCCCTGGGGGAAGTCCGGTCCAGGCCGGCATCATCAATGATGAAATCCAGCGTTTGCGCAAGGAGTTTCCGAAGAAGCCCTTGTATGTGGTCGTTGACGAAATCTGCGCATCGGGCGGTTATTACATTGCGGCCGCGGCCGACAAGATTTTTGTCAACAAGGCAAGCATCGTCGGATCGATCGGCGTGCTGATGGAAGGCTTCGGCTTCACCGGGCTGATGGACAAGGTCGGCGTCGAGCGCCGCCTGATGACGGCCGGGGAAAACAAGGGTTTCATGGATCCGTTCAGCCCGCAATCGGCGAAGCAGAAGGAGTTTGCCCAGGAAATGCTCAACGAGGTGCACAAGCAGTTCATCGACGTTGTCAGGCAGGGCCGCGGAAACCGGCTCAAGGAAACGCCGGAAACCTTTTCCGGCCTCTTCTGGAGCGGTTCCAAGTCGGTGGAAATGGGCTTGGCCGACGGCTACGGAACCGTCGATTCGGTCGCCCGCGACGAATTGAAGGCCGAAGACATCATCGACTATACCCAGCATGAAGGGCTTTCCGAGCGCCTGCTGAAGAAATTCGGCGGCGCCGTCGGCACTGCGGCGATGGCTTCGATTGCAAGCAGTGCGGCAAGGCCAGGTCTGCGCTGATTGCACATCGGGAAAGCGGCGCCGGCACCGGCCACTTTCCCCTTGAATGTTCAAGATCGGGGTTTATACTGCACTTGTCCGGTTTCGTTTCGATCCTTCGAATGTACAAGACGTACGCAGCAAGGAAAAACTTCTGAGCCGGGCATCATTCGCCACGTCTGGGACGCGGCTCGAGAGGTGTCGATTCCTCTCTAAACAGCCCAATGGGCTTGCAAAACGGCGGCGCAATACCGCCGTTTTGCACATTTGCACGCGATTTCCTGTGTCCGGGCTTACCCGGACCCTGCCTTTTCTCCGCCCGCTCGCTTTAAGCTGCAAGCAGCAGGAACACCGTAGGCTTCTTGTGGAAGTCGGGCGTCTTGCCCGCCGCCATGTCGGATTTCCACTTGCCTGCAGTCTGTGTCCTGATCGATTCCGAGGGAAGGCTCAAATCCGTTGCCACGCATACCAGGGTAGAGGCATGGCAAGTGTTGGCAAGGGCTTCGAGCAGCGCCGCGTTGCGGTAAGGGGTCTCGATGAAAAGCTGGGTCTGGCGTTCGGCGCGAGATCTGTCCTCCAGCGTTTTCAAGCGCTTCGCCCTCTGGCTCGCGTCAGTGGGCAGGTAGCCGTTGAAGGCGAAGCTTTGCCCGTTCAGGCCGCTCGCCATGACTGCAAGCAGCAGCGACGACGGGCCGACCAGCGGTCTTACCCGGATTCCCGATGCATGTGCAAGCCGCACGAGATTCGCGCCGGGATCGGCGACCGCCGGCACGCCGGCTTCGGAAATCAGGCCGGCATCTTCACCTGCCAGGAGTGGCGCCATCAGCTCCGGCAGGGCGTCCGCTTCCGTGTTGATATTGAGCTCCCTGATGCGGATTTCCTGCAGTGAACGGGCAAGCGGGTGGGTGAGGCCGATCAGCTTGAGATGGGCACGAGTCGTCTTGGCATTCTCCGCTATGAAATAGGGCAAGGACGCGGTAATTGCTCTTACTTGTTCCGGAATGACGGCGGCCAGCGGATTGGCCGGCGCATCGTCGTTCAAGCCGAGCGAGTTGGGAATAAGGTACAAGGTTCCGGTCATGGCAGGTCAACTGAAGAAGTTCACGCCTGCTCCGCGGAGCATGGTGCAGAGTGCGATCAAAGGAAGGCCCGTCAACGCGGTCGGGTCGGTGCTTTCTATCTTCTCAAGCAAGGCGATGCCGAGTCCTTCGTTCTTGGCGCTGCCGGCGCAGTCATAGGGCTGCTCGATGCGCAGGTAATTATCCAGTTCCTGGTCGGGAAGGTTCCGAAAACTGACAACGGTTCGGACATTTTCCATCTGCGCCGCCGCCGATTCAGTCGGAATTCTTCCGTCCCACAAGCAAAGTGCAGTGTGAAATATCACCTCGCGCCCCCGCATCATGCGCAGTTGTGCCAGCGCGTTTTCGTGCGTTCCCGGCTTCCCGATCTGCATCCCGTCCAGAGTAGCGACCTGGTCGGATCCGATGACCAGCGCATCAGGCGCCTGTTTCGCCACGGCGGCCGCCTTCTGACGCGCTAGCCGAAGCGCCGTGTCGTCAGGCGCTTCCCCCGCAAGCGGACTTTCATCGATGTCCGGCGAGATGGATTCGAAAGGAAGCTGCAGGCGCGATAGCAGCTCGCGCCGGTATTGCGAGCTGGAAGCAAGGATGAGGCGCGGCAAATGATGATAAGCAGTCATGGAAATGCAGGAGTTCGAGCGCGAACTGGATAAACGTAACCTAAGGCTTTGACGAATAAGGGAAAAGCCTGTTATTATCGCAGGTTTTCCGGGTTCGTCTTGGTATGAATGCTTTTGTAATAGATGCGTTCGAGTTCTGCCGGCTCAAGGAGCAGCGCAACGGCGAGTTTCCGGTTGAGGCATTGCCCCGGCTTGCCGAAGAGTCCGTGGACCGTTCCGGCTCGGTGGTCTGGTCGTTGCAGGGCGGTAAAAATCTGCATGGCCATCCTCAGATGACGCTGTCCGTCTCTGGAAAGATCAAGCTGCTTTGCCAGCGATGCCTGACTCCGCTGGACTTCGCAATCGATTCCGGTGCGGTTCTGGTGCTGGCGCCCGACGAGGACAGCGCCGATGAAATGGATGCATTGCTGTCCGATGAGGATGTGGAGGTGATCGTCGGCAGTCATGCCTTCGACATACGGCAGCTTGTCGAAGACGAGGCATTGCTGACCATTCCGCTGTCGCCAAGGCACGAGGCTTGCGAAAAGCGCCTGGTAGTCGACAGCGTGCCGGAAGTGAAAAAGGAGTCGCCGTTCGCGGTGCTCAAGAATTTGAAGAAATAATGTGGCAAAGCGGTACATGATGCACGCCGCCTAACAAGTGCAGCAAAGTTTCCCGGCAGGCAATAGAATGCTGAGCCGGATATGTTAAAATTTCGGATCTTAAGGTTTAGGAGTCATCATGGCCGTTCAACAGAACAAAAAATCCCCCTCGAAGCGTGGCATGCACCGTTCGCACGATCATCTGAGCGTTCCGCCGCTGGCTGTCGAGCCGACCACAGGCGAAACTCACCTGCGTCACCACATCAGCCCGAATGGCTACTATCGTGGGCGCAAGGTCCTCAAGACCAAGAACGACGAGTAATCTCGCTCTTTTTTCGAAGCTAAAAGCGGCGCAGAGAGTTTGACTTGGCGCCGTTTTTTCATATGCTGAACAAGCGCTTCGCGTCATTTTGAATCACGCCAGACCTGGCCCGCTAGGCGGTTAGAGCGAGGTACTGAGTCAAAACAATGACAATAAAAATTTCCATCGACTGCATGGGCGGCGATCATGGCCCGTCGGTCACCATTCCCGCAGCTGTCTCCTTCGTCAATCATGAGCAGGATGCAGAGCTCATTCTGGTCGGTCTTGAAGACGTGATCAGGGCCGAGCTGAAAAAGCTGAATGCTTCGTCCCACCCGCGCCTCAGTATTGTTCATGCCACTGAAGTCGTCGGCATGGATGACCCCATTGAGGTCGCGCTCCGCCGCAAGAAAGACTCCTCGATGCGCGTCGCCGTCAGCCTGATCAAGGACGGCAAGGCGAATGCATGCGTCTCGGCCGGCAATACCGGCGCCCTCATGGCGGTTTCGCGCTACGTACTTAAGACCATACCCGGCGTAGACCGGCCGGCGATCTGTTTTCCCATGCCCAACCAGAAGGATTCGCCGACCTACATGCTCGATCTCGGCGCCAATGTCGACTGCGAACCGCAGCATCTGCACCAGTTCGCATTGATGGGTTCGGCCCTCGTATCGGCACTCGAAGGCAAGCCCAAGCCGACGGTCGGCCTGCTGAATATCGGCGAGGAGGATATCAAAGGTAACGAGGTCGTCAAGCAGACCGCAGCGCTATTGCGGGCAGACCATCAGAAGGGTACCCTCAATTTCTACGGCAACGTGGAAGGCAATGATATTTTCGAAGGCACGACCGACATCGTGGTATGCGACGGCTTCGTCGGCAATGTCGTTCTGAAAGCTTCCGAAGGTTTGGGGCGCTTCCTGAAAAACATCGTCAAGAGCGAATTCAAGAGCAACGCCATCAACATGCTGGGCGCAGTGATTGCGCAGGGGGCGCTCAAGTCGATTTCCCAGCGCATGAATCCTTCCCGCTACAATGGCGCAAGCCTGCTGGGATTGCGCGGCCTGGTATTCAAGAGCCACGGCGGCGAAGATGCCTATGGCTATGAATGGGCAATCAAAAGAGCCTACGAGGCCGCCCGGCATGACGTGCTCTCGCGCATATCGACCACGATTGCCGAATTGATGCCCCAGCCGAGCGGCGCATCTGCATCCGATGCCGCAGGCGCATCCAATGCAATGATCTAACCGGACAAAGACCGCATGACCCTCTACAGCAAAATCGCAGGTACCGGCAGCTATCTGCCGCCCAGGCGCGTGACCAATCATGAGCTTGCAGCTCAACTGGCCGAGCAGGGCGTCGAAACCTCGGATGAATGGATCGTCTCGCGCAGCGGCATTTCTGCGAGGCACTATGCCGACAAGGATGTATTGGCCAGCGACATGGCGGTCGAGGCATCCAGGCAAGCCATCGAGGCAGCAAGGCTGGCACCCAACGATATCGATCTCATCATTCTCGCTACATCGACACCCGACCATTTCGGCGGTTTTCCGAGCACCGCATGTGTCGTTCAGCGCAAGCTGGGGATTACAAACGGCTGCGCGGCCGTCGACGTGCAGGCAGTCTGCAGCGGCTTCGTCTATGCGATGTCGGTGGCGGACAGCTTCATTCGCTCCGGGGCGCATCGCAACGTGCTCGTGATCGGCGCAGAGATCTTTTCGCGCATTCTCGATTTCAAGGATCGCACGACCTGCGTGCTGTTCGGCGACGGTGCCGGCGCAGTGGTGCTCACGCCGTCGGCAGAGCCCGGCGTCCTTGCGACCAAACTGCACGCGGACGGCAGCCACGGCGACATTCTCTGCATTCCCGGCAATGTCAGCGGCGGCGTGGTGGAAGGCAGCGCGTTCCTGCACATGGACGGCCAGGCGGTCTTTAAGCTTGCGGTCTCCGTGCTGGAAAAGGTCGCCAACGAGGCATTGAAGGCGGCCGACATGAGTGCAGATCAAATCGACTGGCTCATACCGCATCAGGCGAACATCCGCATCATGCAGGGGACCGCGAAGAAGCTCGGCCTGCCGCTCGAGAAAATGGTGGTCACCGTCGACCAGCATGGCAATACGTCTGCGGCGTCGATTCCGCTAGCGCTGGATGCGGCGGTGAGAGACGGGCGCGTCAAGCCCGGTCACAACGTCATGATGGAAGGCGTGGGTGGCGGCTTCACCTGGGGTGCGGTTCTCGCACGAATGTAATCACTTTCATTCACATACTCGCATGACCAAATTCGCTTTTGTTTTTCCGGGGCAGGGTTCTCAGGCCGTCGGCATGCTGAACGGTTTTGCCGGCAATGCCGTTGTCGAACAGACTGTCGCGGAGGCTTCCGATGCGCTGCAGTTCGATATCGGCAAACTGATTGCCGAGGGGCCGAAGGAAGATCTCGATCTGACCACCAACACTCAGCCGGTCATGCTTACTGCTGCCGTGGCCATGTACCGCGCGTGGATCGCCGCCGGAGGCAAGACGCCGGCCATCGTCGCCGGCCATAGCCTGGGCGAGTATTCGGCGCTTGTGGCATCCGGCGTGATTGCCTTCCGGGATGCCGTTCCGCTCGTGCGATTCCGCGCCCAGGCCATGCAGGAAGCCGTGCCTGTCGGCCAGGGCGGCATGGCAGCGATTCTCGGCCTGTCCGACAGCGATGTCCGGGCCGCCTGCGAAGAAGCTGCGCAGGGCCAGGTCGTCGAAGCCGTCAACTTCAACGCACCTGCGCAAGTCGTGATCGCCGGGCACAAGGCTGCGGTCGAACGCGCATGCGAAGCCGCGAAGGCCAAAGGTGCCAAGCGGGCATTGCCGCTGCCGGTTTCCGCTCCCTTCCATTCTTCGCTGCTGAAGCCCGCGTCGGATCGTTTGCGTGAATACATGGAGGCGCTGAACTTCTCAGCGCCTCAGATTCCACTGATCAACAACGTCGATGTGGCCATCGTAAACGATCCTGCTGCCATCAAGGATGCCCTCGTGCGCCAGGCTGCAAGTCCGGTCCGCTGGGTCGAAAGCGTCCAGAAGATGGCGGTGGAAGGCGTGACCCATGTCATCGAATGCGGACCAGGCAAAGTGCTGGCCGGGCTGACGAAGCGCATCAACGGCGATCTGATCGGCGAAGCCATCATCGATCAGGCC